>ENA-ORXT01000290-ORXT01000290.1-marine-metagenome-genome-assembly--contig:-NODE-290-length-83944-cov-9.573801_pt1 | contig 83944 bp, 67 predicted proteins | sample MGYA00237868_ERZ511482 | MGnify/ENA metagenome assembly ERZ511482 | reverse complement strand
AGCTAGAATGTCCAATGCATTATCCGTAATTTTCTTATCGCTCATTTCGATATTTTTCCTTGAACTGTTGACGCATAAATTTGTCGTTTGCAACTAGTCGGTTGTGCTTTAATGTTTCACTGAATATCTGCGCACCGTAGTGAGTAAAGATGTTACTCACAAGCCATGTTCCGAAGTACGTCAATGTGAAGATAGAGAACATGATAGCCAACGTTGCAATGCTGAATACAGGTATCCCCAGCCCCAGCCATGAGACGCACACGAACGCCAATGCTGAACAGATAGAAATAGGTATTGACACACGAACGAAAGCGTTAGCCCTGTCCATATGTTCCCCACGTTGCGCACGGTAGGGAGTATCGGCCTTGGGTCTATCCAACTGGTTAGCTTTCATATTGTCGATAGCCGTTATGGTCGCCTGACGTGGTGCCAGGCTTGTTTCCTGTTTGCGCTCCGGCATTTCGATGTACTCGATTTTGCCCTGGCGTCGAATAGGTATTTGGTTAGTTTGTGTCATGCGGTTTTTGGTTCCTTTGATTGTCTAGTGGCATTGGGTTTAGACATGGAACCCATTGAGGTATAATGGGGGTAGCCTAAACCGTGTGTGCCTTTGCTGGTTACGGTTTATGGTTAGCTCATAGCAGGTGGCCTTAATCACTTGCTATGAGCGAAACAACTTGTTTATCCATCCCTTTTGGGATTGTGGTAGGGCTGCTTAGGTTTTCCATTCTCAAGAAACTTATCAAGAGCATTTTTCTCGACCGCCCAGTGTCGTGTCCTTTTGCTTTGTACAGCCTTGATACTGCCCTCGTTAATCCATCTGCGGATTGTGTAATGGTTCACCTGCGCATACTCTGCGGCTTCGTAAATCGTCATTAAATTTACTCCTTATAAATTGTGTCTATCTGCTGGGCTATTGTGCCTAGCGGCATTCTCGATATCAGTTTCGGCTAATTCGGCATAGTGCAAAACCATGTCTAGCCGCTCATGCCCAAGTATCTCTTTTAGCTCGAAGAGATTCCCCCCGGCACGAAGAAACTCAATAGCGAACGTGTGTCTTAATTTGTGTGGATGTACATGCCCGATACCCGCCCGTTTTGCTGCCCCTTCTATCATGTGGCGTACATTGTCCCGTTGTAGCTTGTTGCCGCTCTTGGCAGAAAAGAGAGGTGATTTCGGTCTAACATTTGAACGGGTTGCCAGATATCGCCAGATCGCTTTTTTGGTCTTATTGCCAGCAAAAACAAATCTCTCTTTGTCACCCTTGCCATGCTTGATATGCAATCTGCCCCGCTTCTGGTCATAGTCGGCAAAGGTCAGATCGCACAGTTCTTGCACTCTTAGACCACAATCAACCAGCACTAGAATTATTGCCCTGTCTCGCTTGCCGGTGGCTCGCTTGGTCCGGCTTCTTGGTTTGCCTTTCCATGCTGCTGTGTACTCGCAAGCTCTAAGCAGCTTCTTAACGTCTGCCATTGGTACAGGCTCTATTTTGCGCTTAGTGAATCTTGGCTTTTCGACCTTGCCTTTTAGAGCGTGTTCGATTTCAAGCTCATCTGCTGCCCATGTCCAGAAAGAAGAGAGTACAGCGTAGTGGTCATAGATGGTTCTATCGCCCAAATCAGTATTATGGTGTAGATGACGAAAGAACTTTTTAATGTCCTTGCTGCTGATATCTTCAACCTGAACATCGCCTAAGAACTCTTGTAACCTGTCAAACACTCTGTTGTAGCGAGTGACTGTCGCCGGTGAAAATGTTATTTCTCTGTCAAGCCAATAACCGTCAATTGCGATGTGTAGTTGCATGTGATCCGTTTAGGTATATGGTTAATTTTGGGCAATAAAAAAACCCCGCCAACGATGTACGTTGACAGGGTTTAACCTGTAATTATGGACTTTTAGAGTATACTTTCGGAGCCGACCTCTTCACCCCCAGTGAAGTGCGCTACCGAGCTGCGCCACGCTCCGAAAATGTACTGATAAGGCAGATTATAGCACAAATTTTAACCGTGCGACAAATCAATTTCTCATTCGCCTAGCTTACTTCCCACAAAATCTGGCGAGCCATTTAGCAAGCTCTCAATATCCATTGCCCGCTTGCCCGCTGGCTGCACATTTTGCAAACGCAGCAGCCCGCCACCAGTGCCAACCGCCACACCTCGCTCTACCACAACGACCATCCCTGGTTCTACAGAGTCATCAACTTCTCCATCATCCAACACTTCTGCACGCCAAATCTTAAACGGCTGTCCACGCCACGTAGTAAAGGCGCTCGGCCACGGCGCATAAGCCCGCGTCATCCGCTCGATCTGCGCTGCTGGCTGGCTCCACTCAATTAACCCTGCCTCTTTTTTGATAATACGACAGACCGACGGCTCGCCCGGCAGTTCGCTCTGTGCAATGGGCGGGAGCGTACCGGCGATCCATTGCGGAAGCGTTTCTACAAGCAATGTAGCGCCACTTTCGGCTAGACGGAGCGTGAGGCCGGCTGCTGTATCCGTCTTGGCGATGGGTTCGACCTGTTGCGCAAGCACCGGCCCCGTATCTAGCCCTACATCCATTAGCATTATTGAATTACCCGTTTCGGCCTGTCCGTCGAGGAGCGCCGCGTTGATGGGCGAGGCCCCGCGATAGGCTGGCAGCAGGCTTGCATGAACGTTGATGCAGCCAAAAGTTGGAATCTCCAGCACCGAGCGCGGCAGAATCATCCCGTATGCAGCCACCACGATCAGATCGAGCGCAAGCGCTTCGATCTCGGCAATTACGTCTGGCTCTTTGCGCAGATTCTCTGGCTGGATCACCGGCAAATTGTACAGTAGCGCAGCCTCTTTAACTGGACTTATGACAACTTTATTTCCGCGCCCGGCTCGACGATCCGGCTGAGTTGCCACGGCGACAAGCTGCCAATTGTGCCTGTCGCTGGCGGCATGTAGCGCATGTAGGCACGGCACGGCAAATGCGGGCGTTCCCATAAAAAGTATGCGCGTATTTGGTGCAAGAACAGATGAGACAGCGCGCGCGTCTGAAGGCTGGGCGTCTAAAATCTGGTCAGTTACAGGTTGATCGGTTGTCATCAGCGTAACTTGTCGCTAAATTGACGTGCTAATGTAAATAGACTCATGGCTAGCGAGAAATAGTCCGATGCCCCAAGTTTGGCAATACCGCGAGTAACGTCCTCGTCATCATAATCTACTTCTTCGCTGATAAACCATGCGAAGGCCGCGCCAATGATGGCCCCAAAAAATACACCAAGGAATACGGTTTTCTGTCGTTCGTTGTTCATTTGTCTTTTCCTATGGAACGTGAATCTGGCTTTCGTTTTAAATGAAGTGAGCGTAATGTTCGTTCTACTCTTGTCATGCGATTTTGAGCCGAAACAATCGGATCGGCCACGCGGTTACTTAGCTGATCGGCTTGCCCACGCATTGCGCTTGTCTTTTCGTGAGCCGAGTTCATAAGTTGTGGAAACTTGTCTGTTACCGAATTCATGCCGCGTACAACAAGGTAAAGCACCACAATCGGTACAAATAGGCCCGTCATACAGAAGAGCGATAGCCAAATGACGGATAGGTTGCGTATAATTTCTATATCCAATTTTTATGTCCATTTTATAGAGCAGCAATTTGCCCTTGTATGTATGCAACTTCGCTTTCTCTGTCTGTTAGGATGCCATCCAAGCGCAGATTGTGCAGTGCATTTAATAACAATCTATACTGCGGGCCGGGCGCAATACCTAGCGCCCTCAGATCGTTGCCGTTGAGCAGCGGCTTACTATGTCGCCATTCGGCCAAGTATTGTGCGGCATAGAGCCGATGCTGTTGCGGCGATTGTTCATCCGTTGCAAACAATGCTATCGCCAACGAATCGAATTGGCTAATGGATGCAACAATTTGGCTGGGCAAGAGAACCCCGCAATTTGGCGCAGCTATCCCTTGCTGTATGCTAGACTTGTGCGCCGAAGTAGGCCATGTGGAGATTTGCATTAACACATAAAGGTCGTGTGCCGCATGTATTGTCTCTTTGGGCAGCCCTAGTCGTTTGCCGATGGCGCTACTGATTTTGGGTGGATGGAGCAACGCCAGCAGTTGCACCCAGTATAGCTGGTTAATCGCTTCGACGGCCAAAATCTTGCGCGCCGCTTCTTGTACGCCTGTTGATGGTTGGGTAAGCGTGGTGCGCAGTGCAGAAAACGTTTGACCAGTTTGGGGTGGGAGCCAAAGTTGCTGGTGGATGGCGGTCAGAACGCCCAGTTGATCCATGCGTTGTAGCGTCAGTTCGGGTATTGTATCTTCGCTTAGCGTGCGATCCAGTTCGTGCCGAATTCGAACGGGCGAGAGCTTGGCGATTTGTGGTAGCGCCTGCTGTAATAGGTTGAGTGTGTGTGGTTCGATAGTGAATTGATAGCGGCACTCGTATCGGATTGCGCGAAATATGCGCGTTGGATCGTCGATGAAGCTTTGGTCATGTAAAACACGCACGAGACCGGCTTTTATATCGTGCAGGCTATTGTGCTGATCGCAGAGTTGTTGCCATCGATTTGGCGCAAGGCAGACTGCCAGCATGTTGATGGTGATGTCGCGTCTGCGTAAATCGTCTGCGAGATCGCTCGGTGTGATGATCGGCAGCGCAGCGGGTTCGGGATACTGTTCGTTGCGTGCAGTGACGAGATCGATTTCTGCGGGTAATGAATCGCGTACGGGTGGATCTAGTGGCAGATGCCGCAGCGGCGCGCTGGGATCATTCATGATCCATTTTGCGGTGCCAAATGTTGAATGTGTAATAATGTGACCACCATACTTTTTCTGCAGATGATGTGCGAAGACGATTCCACGTAAACCAGAGCTTGGTAGATCAGAGCTGGAATCAGAGTCTAGTTGATCAACAGCAGCATTTTGTGCAATATCTATATCTAATACGATGTCGATATCTAGAAAACTAGCCTGACTGCGGCTCAGTACGGAATCGCGCACGAACCCACCCACAACATAGGCAATGTATCCTAGCTGTGCAGCTTCTTGACCAAGTAATTTGAGCAGAGGCTGCTGCATTTTGGGCAATTTGTGTGTTATGTACGGGTTCACTTTTTTCGCTTATAACCTCGTGAAAAACCAATCTTTTGAATTTATAACTGGGCCAACTGTAAAAAACGTAACATGGCTACAAAATCTACAAAAATTTTTCTTCGACAAGCTGCTAGCGTAGTTTTTCGTGCTTTCTCTATTTTTACTTTGTCTTCGTTTAGCAAAAGTGCGTCTAACTTAAAGTTTTGCAGTAGATTTATAACTTGAATAATTATTTTTATGTAACCCTCGAAAATTTTGCAGACCCATTAATTTTAGCTTAGGGTTTGTGTGAGCGCAAAGCATTGGAGTAATCGCAAGATGACAAAACAATTTAACTTTGGTGCATCTACCTTTTTACCAAATCGAACCAATTTAAGAAATCAGGCCGAGATTTCCACGCTGCCATTTATCCCACATTGGGCAGTTCGCAACGGCATGGTGCAGACGATTGTGTCGAGCTATACGCCAAAGAATGTGGCGTGGGTGAATCATGTGGCGCAACCAATTCTGTTGGATGCCGGGCCAGATAAGACCGGGCACGATCTGTCGCAGCCCGTGCGCCTTTTAGCCTATCACAACTCTGCGTCTAACACAGGCAGCAACAAAACTAGTAATAACAAAACTAGTAATAACAAAACTGATTGCAACAGAATAGATGCTGCTTGGCACGCGATTGGTCATCGTTCGCTGAACGGTGAAGAGTTGATTTTAGGCGCGATACCAGACGATTTGCCGCCTGTGCCTGAAAAGGGGCTTGTAATGACGCTGCATGGTTGGGGCGGTTGTAGTCATTCGCCTTACAATACGATCATGGCTAATGCATTGTTGCGAAACGGGTATGATGTTGTACGGCTTAATTTGCGCGATCATGGGCCAGGCATCCACGCTGATCCAAATGCGCTGAACAAAGGCGTTTTCTACGGCACGTTGATGGATGAAGTGGCGGTGGCAACGCAGCGTATTGCCGAGATGGCGGGAGATCGGCCATTCTATATTATTGGTGCGTCTATGGGTGGAAGTTTTGCAACAAGGCTTGCCCTGTTTCACAGCACTCATTCGATGCTGTTTAATAACTTGCGCCGTGTGGTTGCAATTTGCCCTTCGGTAAATCCATCTGCGGCGGGAAAGAAAATTGATCAAAACCTAATATTTCGACGCTACTTTCGCAATCTTTGGGTTCGCTCGTTGCGTACGAAGGAGGCACTGTTTCCTGAACTATATGATTTCAGCGGGATTGAGAAGATGCCGCTGATCTCTGACATAACGAATCGTTGGGTGCCAGAATTTAGTCACCATGCGAGTGCAGATGAGTATTATGCAGAGTATCAAGTGACGCGAGAGAAGGTCGAGGCGTTGCGTGTTCCGACATCAATTGTGGCCGCGCGCGACGACGCCGTGATCCCTTATGAAGATATCAACGCATTGGGTCCACAGCCTTATTTAGATCTAAGGATTCAACGGTATGGCGGTCACGTTGGTTTTGTGGATATTTTCCCATTTCGCCACTGTTTGCCACAGATTGTACTTGAATTACTGACTACATGATGATTCTTTTTCTTTGCCTGCGTGTGTTACAATCCCTAGATTATATACTGCTTTCGTTTATTCATAATAGCAGTGCATGTAACTTAGTAGCGTGTTGAGTAGATGATAGTGATTGAGGCGTTTTGATGCATGTTTTAATTACCGGCGGGCGTGGTCAGCTTGGGCAAGCGATTGCCAACGCATTTGGCGAGCGAGGACGTGCGGACCTAACAATCTGGAATCGCCCTGAGTATGATATTAGCGATCCGGCGATTGGGGATCGCGTTTGTGCTTTGCAGCCTGATTTGGTCATAAACGCTGCGGCATGGACGAATGTTGATGGTGCAGAAGAAAATGTTGATGCTACCTATGCAGTCAATGCCTTGGGGCCGCGCTATTTGGCCGAAGCTTGCCACCATTGCAATGCGGATATGGTGCAGATTAGTTCCAATGAAGTCTTTGCGGGTGAACCCAGACAATTTTATCGTGAGTATGATCAACCGAATCCACGCAGCACATATGCTTGTAGCAAATTGGCTGGCGAGCTAGCTGCTAGGGAGATGTTGTCGCACCTGTATGTGGTACGTATTGCTTGGCTCTTTGGTATTGGCAACAATAACTTTCCGTCGAAAATTATCAGCGCTGCGCAGAAACATGGAAAGTTGAGAGTTGTTAACGACGAATTTGGTAATCCAACCTATGCGCCTGATTTGGCTGATGCGCTTGTTAAACTTGTTCAGAGCAAACGGTATGGCACCTATCATCTTGTTAACGATGGTATGGCGAGTCGCTATCAGTGGGCGAAAGATGTCTTGGCGAATGTTGGTCTTAGCGAGATAGAGGTTACGCCGATTTTAGGCAGCGAGTGGGAGCGGCCCACAACGCCCCCTTCTCATGCTGTGCTTGTAAACCAATCTGCCGCAACAATGGGGATTCGTTTGCGCTCATGGCAAGATGCACTGTCTGAATATGCCACTCAAATATTTAAAGAGCCAGCTGTTTAAAGCAAAAACAGTGAACGGTAAGAGCCGTGAAAAGTAAGAACAGTGAAAGGTAAGAACAGTGAACAGTACACTGCATCCAAAAGTGTTTGAACAATCTTTTGCTCGGCTGATTACGAATGTACTGAATTATTGATGCATCGACTGTTGTATGAGATAAATTATTATGGACGATCCAACCCAAGACTCACCTAAATCAGAAGCATCCAAGCCAGACACACCCAAATCAAAAAAATCTAAATCCGAAAGCAAACTGGCTAAGTCTGTACGTGCAAAATCAGACGAGATACGCGCTGCTCAGCGCGAGAAGGGTCAACAACGAGTTGCAAGCGGTGCAAAGCACGTAAAGGCGAATCCTGTTGTCGAAGATAAGACCTATGGTGAGCTAAGTGAAGATAATCGTGTCGTAATGCGCCACGCGATTGCGGTGAACATTGACAACTTTAAGCCTGCGACTGATGGCTTTGAGGCTCGTCCAGAACGTAAATACCCACCCCTTCAAGCAACAACGGCACCGTTCATGTCAGTAATTGTGCCAAACTATAATGGGCGAGATCTGCTACAATCCGTTCTTGGCTCGTTATCATACCAAACATTTACCGATTTTGAACTCATATTTGTTGATGATGCAAGCACCGATGACTCTGTAGCATTTGTAGAGCAATTTTTCAGCAGCAGCGCATATTTAGATTCATCGCACAAACCAAGCTGGCGCGAACTTCGTGTGATTGTCAATCGGCAAAATCGTGGATTTGTGGCAAGCTGCAATTCGGCAGCAGATATTGCGCGCGGTCAGGTACTGGTATTGCTTAATACCGATACAGAGCCTGAGTGGGAATGGTTAGAAGAGTTAGCAGTTGCCATTTGTACAAATCCACAAGCGGCGATGATTACGAGCAAAATGCTTCTTTTTGACGAGCGTACGCAGCTCCATACAACTGGTGATCTATTGGGCACAGACGGTATCCCACGTAATCGTGGCGTCTGGCAAGAAGATCATGGGCAGTATGACAACGAGACGAAGGTTTTTAGCGGCAGCGGTGGTGGAACAGCATATCGTAAAGATGTGTGGCAGATGTTGGGCGGTTTTGACGAGGACTTTTGGATGTATTTGGAGGACGTTGATTATGGTTTTCGTGCGCAACTTGCTGGGTGGGAAGCTGTGTTTGCACCCAAAGCACGCCTCTATCATCGTTTAAGCGCTACGAGCGGCGATACACTCGCTAGTTATTATGTTGGCCGGAATACAATTTGGAATATTGTTAAGAATATGCCGCGTAATTTATTAGTGCGAAATTTGCCCGCAATTGTGGCAGGTCAATTGAAAATCACATTTGACGCATTGCGTAATATTCGTGGCGAAGCGGCGCAAGCACGTTTGTTGGGTCAGCTTGCGGGTTTAGCCGGTATTCCACATCAGCTACACAAAAGAGAGATAATTCAACCACGACGTGTACTTGAAGATGCCGTATTGCAGGAGCGAATGTATACTAAATCAAATTGATTCTTTTTTTGTTTCAAACTTGCACCTGTTATAATTTGTTGTAAAATTAAGAGATTGGCAGTTGACGAATTAATCGATTTCTGCTAAAATCATTCTGTGTCTTAGCCCCTAAGGCACGAAAACGCCCCAGCGAATCTTCATTTTTATCAGCTCAATCAACATCTATGCAATCTGATAACAAAGGTAGTATGGAACTAGACAAGATATTGTCTGGAGTGAATTTGTGTGTACAGTTAGTTTAAAACAGCGCAGCTTATTTGATTGATTTTGCGTCTTTCCCAAAAACATATTAGATAGCTCGAGCCACTATTGTAGAATTATCGTCGTAAAAATACTGTGGTAAAACCATTGTTGTAAAATTTACTTTTGCAGAAATAGCGTATCAAAAAAGATGTAGTAGAAGTGCTGCCATGGCACTCTAGTTTAAAATTTAGCTGTATTTTTGACTATGTCACCAATGAAAAAATGGATTTCTTAGCGATTAACTCTCATCAGAAAATCGATGCTTGTATAATTCTTGGACTCTTAAAAATTCATGTAAAAATATTAGAGTTTTTAACCTCGAGTCTATTTGTTAGATTCTGAAATTATTTACGGATATATTCTGATTATACTTCGCAGCGCAATATAGTATATTTCTCTTTAAAAATATATACAATTAGAAAAATGCTTTTGGCTCTGCTAAATATAGGCCATGTCAAAAAGTATAGAACTTGGCCACAAGCTACTCTAGAAAACCGCTAAAATGGGTATAATCAACTTTCTAGATTAGCCATAATAGAAATATTTTTATGAGCTTACATTTGTGTTTGTAGTGATCACTGACGTAGGTGAGGTAACAACGCTTATTTCATAAAGGAAAGAATTCGGTTTTTTGTGCCAAACTTCTCCTTCTTATTATGAAATAGTGCTTACATCACCTATTAAGGCTAGTTCAAAAAATAAAATACAGAATTTGGCCGCAAGCTACTCCAGAAAATTTGCTAAAATCTGTATGATTATTTTCTGGGATAGCCTAATTCGTGTGACATATGTACTAACGAGTATAAAGCGCCTCAAACTCTCCACATCTCTCGTCTCAGCAATTTTCTATCCCGGATTTATTTTTCAATTCAGCCTCTTGACAGTCGCTATTTCATTAGCGGCATAGAAGAGATGCGCTTGTGGGAATATAAAACTCCGTAAACACTATTAACCTAATCAATGAAAAAATTAAAAACAGGAAATACTAGTCATGCCCAGTGATACAAACGGTAAAGTGGCATCAATGACTATGTCGCAGTTAGAGGAGCTAAGTCTCAGTGCGTTGCGAGATATGGCTCGAGATCTTGATATCACAGGCTATACACGCTTGAAGAAGTATGATTTGGTCATGCGTCTTTTGCGTGGAAATGCCGAAAATCAAGGACATATATTTGGTGGTGGCGTACTAGAAGTTGTGCAGGACGGAATCGGGTTCCTGCGAAGCGATCTACTATTGCCAGGACCTGAAGATGTTTATGTAAGTCAAAGCCAGATTCGGCGATTTGGTTTACGCACAGGCGATTTAGTCGCCGGTCAGGTCCGCCCACCGAAAGAAACGGAGCGGTACCACGGCTTGTTGAAGGTCGAGGCGGTCAACGGCCTTGACCCGGAAGAAGCAAAGCGGCGGCCAGTCTTCGAGAAGCTTACGCCGATTTTTCCAAATGAGCAGCTTCATCTAGAGACGCGATCTAACCTGATCTCAACGCGTCTTATTGATCTGCTTGCCCCAATCGGGCGTGGTCAGAGAGGGCTGATTGTTAGCCCCCCAAAGGCTGGTAAGACAACAATTCTTAAGCGGATTGCTAATGGTGTGAGCATGAATCATGAAGATGCTCACATGATGGTTGTGTTGATTGGTGAGCGTCCTGAAGAGGTTACTGATATGGACCGTTCAGTTGAGGCAGAGGTAATTAGCAGCACCTTTGACGAACCAGTCCAAAATCATGTGCGAGTTGCCGAGATGGCATTAGAGCGCGCAAAACGTTTGGTCGAGAGTGAGCGTGATGTCGTAATCTTGCTGGACAGCATTACCCGACTGACGCGTGCATATAACTTAACTGTTCCACCATCGGGTAGAACGCTTTCTGGTGGTATTGATCCGGCTGCGCTGTATCCGCCAAAACGATTTTTTGGTGCAGCACGTAATATTGAAGAAGGTGGAAGCCTTACAATTATTGCTACAACACTAGTCGATACGGGTAGTCGAATGGACGATGTGATTTACGAAGAGTTCAAGGGGACAGGTAATATGGAGCTCCACTTGAATCGTCGCCTAGCCGAACGTCGTATCTTCCCTGCTATTGATATTGAACGCAGCGGTACACGTGCAGAAGAGAAATTATTGGGCACAGAGAATCTAGCAAAGGTCTACACGCTACGTCGTATGATCGATGCAATGGGTGGTGGATATGACGCGATTCTGCCAATTATTGAACGCTTAAGTAGAACAAAAAACAATCGAGAGTTCTTAGATACGCTAACAAAGCAGCAGTCGTAAGTGTATTATCATCAAAGATTTTCGAATAAGAATAATATGAATAAAAAGGTCAACCTCAAAAGTTGACCTTTTTTGCGGCTTTATGGCTAACCAGAAAAATAATTATACGGATTTTAGCGATTTTTTGGATTAGCTTGCGGCCATACTATACATTAGAATGGGTAAATGAGGGATACTTGATAAAACTATCCCTATGTTCACTCAGTTTTATACGTGTACCCTACGAAATCCAAACGGTTTGCGGGAGATTGCGCTGAATAGTGTTTTTCCCTTAGCTTTCACCAAATTATCCACAGTTTGTTACTTTACTGAATAGCAAGCACATGCTATAATCCGCGCAGCGTAAGGAATACACAGCTTTTAAATAGATGCACACCCAACGCTCAATTTCACTTTTCTCGAAAACAAGTGTATTAATTTACAAAACGCTCAAAAGGTCAGAGTTACGTAATCTATCTAGTCTGATGTAATATGGTTCTACATTGGACTGTAAATATTTTTTACAGGTAGATGATATGCTTTACGGATAGTCTAAATAGTAGGCCTCTCTGTAAAGTATTCCAGTTTCAAACTCTATAATACTGTACTTACAAAATAAAGTACTACGACATTAAGTACTATGATGTACTACTTATGACGTAAATCTTGTAACTACATGTTTAACAGCACCATATAGAGTTGTAGCTGTATGTATCTCGAAAGTGCTTTTATAACTGTATAGTCTTGCAGAAAGTTTCTGCTCCACTTCTTATTAAATAGGGAGGATGAGTAGATTATTTTTTCTAGACGAAGTGTACTTTATGAGAGCCAAATAATGGGAGACATATTTGTATGTCGGTAGACGCACATTCGGTTTTCGGTGGCGACGAACCCCCGTCGTTATCTTATCATCGAAACAGAGCCGAATTATATAACCAACAGTATCACTCGAATCGGTCACAAAATCAACGGAATCGTGTAGATACTGTACAACATTTTGAAAAAGAATCCTCTTCACCCTTCCCCTTATCCACAACAGCAACTTTTACTCCTCAAAACAGCGTATTGAGTTCACCGGTAGATAATTCGTCGTACGAATTATTTAGTGGCACTCAGAATCAGGTACGTCGCGTCGTTGCTGATCAGATCAGCCCGCTTCGTTTAGCTGGTCATCTTTCTGTGCTGGTCGTGGCTGCGGTGATTTTTGCTTTTACGCAAATCGATTTATCCGCATTTGATATTGATTCATTAGATGGCATAAACTCGGCTGAAGCAAATGCTGCAAATCTATCTGCTATCAATACAATTGATCAGCTTTTAGATACATCGGTATTGGTTCCCGTAGAAAGTGAGCCATCTCTCTTGCAGCGAGCGATTCGGCCCTTCACAACGATTTTGCCCGATACGCCAACAATAAACTTAGATAACACCATTACTGCTGTCCCTAACAAAATTACGCTTTATACAGTTCAGCCAGGTGATACGGTTTTAGGAATTGCGAACAAATTCGGCCTAAAGCCCGAAACGCTTCAGGGCGCAAATGCACGTATTGATAAAAATCCTGACTTACTCAGCATTGGCGATGAACTTCGCATTATGCCAGTGGACGGTTCCATCCATCGCGTGCAGAGTGGTGACACGCTCTCTAAAATTGCGACGGGGTACAACGTCAGTATAGATACGATTATTGGGTACGAGGCAAATGGGCTTACCAGCGCATCCGCACCGCTTTCTATTGGATACGAATTAGTCATTCCTGGCGGTGTCAAAGCGTATGTCCCACCACAATCTCTCTCCTATACAGACGTTTCTTCCGGCTCTTCTATTGCTGCTTCTGGGAACTTTGGCTGGCCGACTGCCGGTAATGTAACACAGGGATTCTGGAGTGGTCATCGTGCAGTAGATATCGGTTCGTGGACCGGTGCACCAGTGAAGGCGGCAGATGGCGGTCGTGTGATGATCGCAAAATCTGGCTGGAACTATGGGTATGGCAACTATGTGGTGATCGACCACGGCAATGGCTTTGTTAGCCTATATGGACACTTGAACAGCATTTATGTTCAATCGGGTGAAAGCGTTTCGAATGGTCAACGAATCGGGACTGTTGGCAATACTGGAAACAGTACAGGGCCACATCTTCACTTTGAAATTCGTTACCGAGATGCGCTGCGCAACCCATATAGCTACTTGCATTAATTTTTTAGCCTATTTAGAAAATTAGCTCTTTGAGCATCCAATGAAAAAGGACGAGGCATTTGCCTCGTCCTTTTTCATTGGATGTTTTTATCGTCGTAAGATGTCCGTAGCCCGAGAACAAAATCGCTATGCTTGAATGCCGCCCTCGGTCAACTGCCGTGGATCTAATAAGCGATCCAGTTCATCTGCCGAAAGGTCAGTCTGTTCGAGCGCCACCTCCTTAAGAGAGCGTCCCTCTGCGTAAGCCAGCTTGGCAATCTTCGCACCAAGTTCGTACCCAATAACGGGATTGAGCGCCGTCACAAGAATCGGATTGCGGCCGACTAGATCCGAAATGCGTGCTTCATTTACGCTGAAACCGGCAATCGCTTTGTCTGCGAGCACGCGGCTGGCATTGGCAAGCAATGTAGCGCTTTCAAGTAGATTGTGGGCGATTACGGGTAGCATAACGTTTAGTTGAAAGTTGCCCGATTGACCGCCAACGGTTACGGTTAGATCATTCCCAAAGACCTGCGCACAGACCATTGCAACCGCTTCAGGGATTACTGGGTTAATTTTACCAGGCATAATGCTGCTGCCCGGCTGCAAGGCTGGTAACGCGATTTCGCCAAAGCCAGCAATGGGGCCACTGTTCATCCAGCGTAGATCGTTCGCTATTTTCATAAGGCTGGTTGCAACTGTCTTGAACTGCCCGCTCATTTCGACTGCTGCGTCTTGTGTGCTGATACTTTCGAAATAATTGCTGCTGGCCACGAATGATAATCCCGTCCACTCTGCCAGCTTGGCGGCAACTTTTTCTCCAAAATCGGGGTGCGCGTTGATGCCTGTACCAACTGCCGTGCCACCCTGCCCAAGTTCGGCCAAGCGGATTTGACTGGCTTCGATGCGATCTCTGCCGTGGTGGATCTGGCTAGCCCAACCGCCTAGCACCTGGCTCAACCGTACAGGCATGGCATCCATAAGGTGCGTGCGTCCTGTAGTGACCACGTGATCGATCTCTTTCCCTTTACTGATGAGCGTATTGTGCAGATGCGTGAGCGCAGGCAGCAGATCTTCGGCCACGACTAAATACGCGCTGACGTGTATTGCCGTCGGAATAATATCGTTGCTGCTTTGCCCCATATTAATGTGATCATTTGGGTGGACTGGGGAACCGAGATAAGTGGTCGCCAGCGTTGCGATCACTTCATTGGCGTTCATGTTGCTGCTTGTGCCCGAGCCTGTTTGGAATATATCAATCGGAAAGTGGGCATCGTGCTCACCGTTCGCAACCTCTTTTGCCGCTTTTTGGATCGCAGTGGACATATCGGCCTCTATTAGCCCAAGGTCTTGATTAACCGCCGCCGCTGCCCCTTTGATCATGCCTAGGGCGCGGATAAACTCACGCGAAAAACGCAAGTTGCTAATCGGGAAGTTCTCGACCGCGCGCTGCGTCTGCGCGCGATAGAGTGCATCCGCGGGTACATTGATTTCCCCTAGACTATCTTTTTCTACCCTGAATTCTTGATCGGACATGGTTCACTCCTTCGTGGTTTATAGCTCTTTATCGTCTATGCTTAATTCTTCAGAGAGCCGCAACTTTAAAATTTCTAAATGCGCAATAGGCTGTGTCAAATTAAGCGTGTCGATCTTCTTGTTGATATTTCCAATCTCTGTGCGCCATTTTTCAATGCGAACCTGTGGCATAATATCGTCTATTGCCATATTGTTAACATCAGCAGACTGTGCATCAGATTGTGATTGTTCGTCTAGATAGTAGGCGATGTCTCGACGGATCTGTGTCCGTAGCGTAGCAATTGCCGCTTGAACCTCTTTGCGTTCAATAATCCATGCAGGGGCCAAATCGTTGTTTTGCAGTAAATCAAAAGCTAGCTCTTTTCCCTCGGGCGCAAATGGATTTTTCCGCAGATCGAGCGGCTTGCCCTCTCCTTTTAGATTTTTAAACGCCCCCTGCTTTGCTGCTTCTTCTACACGTTGACCTATTAAATCCTGCCAACCAGTCATTGTTTTAGGATGTTTACTTGGCGCTTCATTGTTGTCAGACTTCTGGCCATCTCGACTTTTTGGTTCTTTATTCTGTGAAGACATGGCATCCTCCTTTCGTAGTTCTTTAAAAATTGAGCGTGTGAACTTTTTCTGTTGAGCCTTTTTGTAGCTGTTAAAGTTTTAGATCGCTTATGCTTTCAGTATACAATACTGATCGAAAAAGCAGAGAAACTCACCGTACAATCAGAGGGAATAAAAGGCAGATGACTCACAAAGCAGGTAACAGCGAAACCAATAAAAGCGAGACTAAAAAGAAGCTTTGGGGTGGTCGATTTTCTAGCGAAACCGATCCAATCATGGAGCGATTTAATGCATCCATTGACTTTGATAAGCGAATGTGGGCCGAGGACATTCGGGGCAGTCAGGCATACGCTAACGCACTGGCCCGCAGCGGTATTATTAGCGCAGACGAAGCGACAGAGTTGGTGGCTGGATTGGACAGCGTGGCTGCGGAGTGGGCAGATGCTACGTTTGAAATTGTTGAGGGTGATGAGGATATTCATACTGCAAATGAACGCCGCCTAACCGAGTTGATCGGTCCGGTTGCGGGCAAGCTGCATACGGGCCGCAGCCGCAACGATCAGGTCGCGACCGATGTACGCCTGTGGTTGCGGGGGCAAATAAGTGAGTTGCGGCAACATTTACATGAATTGATTGCCGTTGTGGCCGACCGTGCGGAACAAGAGATCGACCTGCTGATGCCGGGGTACACGCATTTGCAGCCCGCCCAGCCGGTGAGGTGGAGCCACTGGATGTTGAGCCACGCGTGGCGCTGGCAGCGCGACGCTGAAAGACTGGATGAACTAGCACAGCGCGTCAATGTCTCCCCGCTGGGCAATGGGGCTTTAGCGGGCAACCCTTTTGAGATCGACCGAATGGAGCTCGCGCGGGATCTCGGTTTTGCTGGGATTACGGCAAACAGTATGGATGGTGTGAGCGACCGAGATTTTATCGCCGAATTTTTATTTTGGGCATCCATGACGATGCTGCATTTGAGTAGTTTGGCCGAGGATCTGATTGTCTACAGTAGCAGAGAGTTTAGCTTCGTGAAAATTGCGGACGCCTATAGCACGGGCAGCAGCTTAATGCCCCAAAAGAAAAATGCTGATTCGCTAGAGTTGATCCGCGGCAAATCTGGCCGAATCATGGGCAATTTAAGTGGTTTGCTGGCAGTGCTTAAGGGGATGCCTAACACCTTTAACAAAGATCTGCAAGAGGATAAGGAACCACTATTTGATACCGTTGACACGATGAGTGGCGCGCTACAGATTGCGTGCGGCGTGATGTCTACGTTAACGCCCAATCCTGCCGCGATGCGCTTGGCGCTTGGCCCAGAAATGTTGGCGACAGATCTGGCCGAGTATTTGGTGCGCAAGGGGGTCCCTTTTCGCGAAACGCATCATGTAGCTGGCGCGGCGGTTGGCATGGCCGAAATGCAGGGAGTTCCGCTTTCCGATCTAGAGCTGGAGGATTTGCAGAAATTGCATCACGCGTTTGAAGAGGATGTGACGTCGGTGTGGGACGTTGAACAGAGTGTGGAGCGCAAAGATGTTGCGGGGGCGACTAGCCGTCGTGCTGTTTTAGAACAGGTTGAGTCGCTGCGCACGTGGTTGTCGATAAATGAACATTAAGTACACTAATGTAAGAGAAAAAAATGGAGCAACCACCTAAGATTCAAAAAGAGGTAGAATAATTTGTAGGGGCATGATATATCGTGCCCCTACAAATTCAGTACAGTCTCTATTTTATGCGACTATCCTACAGAATTAAGTAGGGATAGTTAATCTGTTTCTAGTATTCTTTGACATAGCAACCATTCTTTGTTAGGATCAATGAGTTGATTGAGAAGAGCATCCCTCGCTCTCAAGAGTTACGCTTCATAGCAAAATCCAGACCTCTTCCGTATTATGGAATTCTTTCCTTATAATCAATCCTAAGCCTAAATAACATCCTCTATTACAAGTAAAGCTTTATTAATTTGGTGAAGATTTCTCTTCATAATTTTTGATTTTACTTCTCTAGCCTACTATCTATATATTTATAATACGACTATTGTATAACTTAGATTTTGAGCAAAAACAGTTAAATAAGTCTAATGCACCGTTGAGTGAGCGCTTCCTCACATGGCTGTATTTTTGTCGATCCACACAAGAGTGCATTTTGTAGGCTTTTATTTTGGCGCTTTTGGATTTAAGAATCTGTTCAATCTATAGATATCGGTAGAGATTTCCCATACAGTACTTTTGAAGGAGCATACTTTATGCCCAACCTGTTAGAAGTGAAGAATCTAAAAACGCAATTCTTCACCCAAGATGGCGTCGTTCATGCTGTTAATGGAATATCATATTCTGTTAAACAGGGGGAAACGGTTGCCATTGTGGGGGAGTCTGGTTCTGGTAAGAGCGTCGGCGTTATGTCTCTGATTCGCTTGATTCCGCAACCACCCGGCAAAATTGTTGATGGCACGGTCATGTTTGATGGTCAAGATCTGTTAACGATGAAAGAGGATGAGTTGCGGCGCATTCGCGGCAATCGAATTGCCATGATTTTTCAAGACCCGATGACGTCGTTGAATCCTGTATTGACGATTGGTCGCCAAATTACTGAGGCTATCCAGCTACATATGGGGATGAATCGGGCGGAAAGCCGCAAACGTGCTGTGGAATTGCTCGAGCTTGTTGGCATCCCTGGTGCAGGCGAGCGACTAGACGATTATCCTCATCAATTCTCTGGCGGGATGCGGCAGCGTGTGATGATCGCCATGGGTTTAAGCTGCAATCCACAATTGTTGATTGCGGATGAGCCGACTACTGCGCTTGATGTAACGATCCAAGCGCAGATTGTGGATTTGGTGAATCGGCTGAAAGATGAGCTAGGCATGGCCGTTATCTGGATTACACACGATTTGGGGGTAGTCGCAGGGATGGCTGAACGTGTGATCGTGATGTACTCTGGCTTTGTTGTAGAAGAAGCCTCTGTGGATCAGCTTTATGCGCAGCCGCGTCACCCATATACGCTTGGCCTATTACGCTCCATTCCTCGCCTTGATCTGGGTCGACAAAAGCGGCTGATTCCTATTGATGGACTGCCGCCGGATCTGTTGGAAGCACCTACAAGCTGTCCGTTTGCCCCACGTTGCGATTTTGCAATTGATAAGTGCTGGGAAAGTAATCCACCGTTAGAAGCTGTGGAGCCTGGTCATAAAAGTGCTTGTTGGGTTGATATTTCTGGCGTTAAAGTAATTGAAGAAGTAAACGAGGTTGCCGCATGAGCGTAGATATGATGAAGTCGCAGCCCCGCGAGAAAGTAATTGCTGGTGCGAATATTGCGACTGGCGATGCATTATTGCAAGTGCGCAATTTAAAGATGCATTTCCCAATTAATAAGGGAATTATTTTTCAGCGACAGGTTGGCGCAGTCAAGGCGGTTGATGGGCTCAATTTTGATCTCTTTAAGGGCGAAACGCTGGGGTTAGTTGGCGAGTCTGGTTGTGGCAAGTCGACAACGGGACGAGCAATTTTGCAGCTTTATCGCCCAACCGCTGGTGAGGTTCTTTTCGAAGGGAAAGATCTGACGACGTTGCGTGGCGAAGAGCTGCGCAAGACGCGCCGTCGTATGCAGATGATTTTCCAAGATCCCTATGCATCGCTCAACCCACGTATGACAGTGGGCAGTATTGTTGGCGAACCGCTGGAAGTTCACGGTATCGGCACCGGTCGAAAAGATCGGCAAGAGCGTGTGCAGGATTTGCTAAAAACAGTGGGGCTTAATCCCTACTTTGTCAACCGCTATCCGCACGAATTTTCTGGCGGTCAGCGGCAGCGTATTGGTGTGGCCCGCGCGCTAGCGGTCAATCCATCTTTTATCGTGGCCGACGAGCCAATCTCAGCGCTGGATGTCTCTATTCAGGCGCAGGTTATTAATTTGCTAGAAGATTTGCAGTCCGAACTGGGATTGACTTATCTCTTTATTGCACATGATCTTTCTGTTGTGCGCCATATTTCGGATCGCATTGCCGTAATGTATTTAGGTAAAATTGTAGAGCTTTCCGAACGAGAAGAGCTCTACGAGAATCCAATGCATCCGTATACGCAGGCGCTGCTCTCTGCCGTGCCGATTCCCGATCCAACAATTGAAAAGGAGCGAAAGCGCATCATCCTAGAAGGGGATGTACCTAGCCCTACCAATCCACCGCAGGGCTGTAATTTTTGTACACGTTGCCCACGCGTGATGGATATTTGTAAAGAAAAAGAGCCGGAATTTAAAGACTATGGAAATGGTCACTATACGGCCTGTTTCTTGTATGAGTAAAATTGTTTGCTTCTCGCAGATTTATTCTTGTCAATAGATAAGTTTTGGTTTACAGCTTTATCTATGGTTATTTCTTGACAAGCGGATTTGCGATTTAGTTATAAAGATTTGTTCTACATGAGAATCTATTTTTAATGTATTTAATAAGGAGAAAAATATGCAAAAGAAGAGTTCGATACTCTTTGCGCTACTGATTGTAGCATCTATGGTGTTGGCTGCATGTCCTGCGCCAACTGCCGCCCCCGCTGGTGAAAGTGGAAGCATGGCTGAAGGCGAAACGGCAATGGCCGAAAATCCTGTTACGCTAAACTGGAATTTTGCCACAGAGCCACCTTCACTTGACCCTTCATTAGGAACTGATACAACATCAATCAGCATTATTAATGAACTATTCTTGGGTCTAACAGAGCTTGACCCAGAAACACAGGAAGTAACGCCAGAATTAGCGACAGACTGGAGTGTCAGCGATGATGGCTTGGTGTGGACTTTTAATCTGCGTGATGATGTGCCATGGGTAAAGATGGTCGATGGTGCTGTCACTCCAACCGGTGATATGGTTACTGCTAACGACATTGTGTATGGTCTCAAACGCACGTGTGATGCCGCAACCGCATCTGATTATGCTTATGTCCTTTACGTTGTTGCCGGTTGTGAAGACGCAAACACAGGCGATGGTGGTGCCGATATTGTAGCTGTTCAGGCTGCCGACGACACAACCTTAGAAGTCACATTGGCTTACCCAGCAAGCTACTTTGGTCAAATTGCAAGCATGTGGATTATGCGCCCTATGCCGCAGGCTGCAATTGAAGAGCATGGTGATGCGTGGACAGAGCCAGAGAACATTGTGACAAATGGTTCGTTTGCTCTTTCTGAATGGATCCATGGTGACAGCATTCAGCTTGTTCGTAACCCAGAATGGTATGGTTGGAGTGAACTGGATACAGCTGGCAACATTGAAGTCATTAACGGTATCATGATTGAAGAGGACTCAACCGCATTTTCGCTCTATGAAACAAATGAACTTGATGGTTCTGCTGTACCACTCGAGATGATGGATCTGGCACTTGCCGGTGAATTTGGTGATGACTTTGTGATTGCACCACGTAACTGCACATACTACTATGGCTTTGTAACAGAAAAAGAAGCTGTTAGCGATGTAAATGTACGCCGTGCGCTTTCAATGGCTGTTGATCGCCAATCACTCTCTGAGGATGTGTTGAAGGGTGGCCAGATTCCGGCTAATACCTTTACGAACCCACTCAACTATGGTTCACCAGCTGAAGATACAGACATCGCGCCGTGGGCGTTGAGTGAAGATCAGGGTGGTTTGGGCTATGCGGCCGCTGTAGAGATGGCACAGGGTTTGATGGCTGATGCTGGTTATGCAGATGGTGCTGGTCTTGAACTAACGCTGGCTCACAACGTGAATGAAAGCCATGCAACGTTGGCACAAGCGGTTCAGGCTATGTGGCAAGGAGCATTCCCAGAAATTAATGTTGAGATTGAAACACAAGAGTGGGGCGTTTACTTAGACAGCATTGATGCCGATGCACCGCTGGAAGGAAAACCAGATGTCTTCCGCCTTGGTTGGTGTCAAGATTATCCACATGCGAACAACTGGATTCACGAAGTCTTTAATCCAACGCAGGGTGCCAATACGCCATTGTTGAGCGTTGATAATCCACAAGTTGGTGAGTTGGTGCAAGAGTTTAACGATGCAACGATTGCTGCACAGACTGCTTCGGCGGATGAGCAATTGGAGCTTTACAAGCGTGCAGAACAGCTCTTTGTAGACGAAATTGCTGGTGCGATTCCCGTTTATTATTACACAACGGTTGCACTGGGCAAACCATGGCTTGATCGTATCTATGCTGATGATAAGTACTTCTATCGCTGGTCGATTGATCAAGCCGCAAAAGAAGCTGCTCAATAATTTATAGATTTATTTGACTGACTTTTTGGGGGGCACCATGTCTGTTATGGTGCCCCTCATTTTACTTACGGTGTTGTTTCTATCGATATCGATATCGATATTGATGGTAAAAACAATTTTTTTGATATACCCTACAGCAGCAAAAACGTTTGGGCTTGTTTAAGCGAAATAGTAGATACGAAACCGAGCATTTATTTTGCTGAGCGGTATATATTATAAACAGATTCACCGAAACTCTAACTATGTTTGCATACGTCTTAAAACGTTTATTTTGGTCGATTCCGGTTGTTTTTCTCGTTATTTTGGTGACGTTCTCTTTGTCGCGTTCGTTACCGGGTGGGCCGTTTGACAGAATTGGAGATAAATCGCTCCCAGAGAGTATCCGCCAGAATTTGGAAGCCAAATACAATTTGGATAAGACATACCTTGAACAGTTTGGGCTATACGTTGCTGGCATTGCCAAAGGTGATTTGGGCCCATCTTTTTCTTATCGTAACCGCAGCGTTAATCAGATGATCGGCGAAACGTTTCCGATTTCGGCACAAATTGGTGTTCTTTCAATTCTGCTTGGTGCATTGATTGGCATCCCAGCTGGGATATTTGGTGCATTGCGGCAAAATACATGGGTCGACTACGTTAGCTCCTTTGTTGCGGTTTTGGGGTTATCGATTCCCAACCTTGTATTGGCTCCACTATTGATCTATATTTTTGCTGTGCAATTAGATTGGTTTCCTGCCGCGCGTTGGGGGGTGAATTACAAAGAGCTTTATTTCGGGATTCTGCCACCAATGACGACAAAGTTTTGGATGCATGCAGTTTTGCCCGTTGTAACGCTTGGTACAGGCTATGCTGCAATCTTTGCACGACTGTCTCGTGCTAGCTTGTTACAAACAATTCGCGAAGATTACATTCGCACTGCCCGCTCTAAGGGATTGGCACATACAGCCGTAATTATGCGCCATGCGTTGCGCAATTCGATGATTCCTGTTGTAACGCTGTTGGGGCCACTTTTTGCGGGGGTTGTGACCGGCACATTTGTTGTCGAATACATTTTTGGCCTTCCTGGGATGGGGGATTTCTTCATTACCAGTGTGAATAATCGAGACTACCCAATCATTCTTGGCTCTACACTGGTCTATGCCTTCTTGTTAGTCTTTGCAAACTTGTTTGTCGATCTGGCATACGCATGGATGGATCCACGTATTCGTTATGATTGATGAAAATATATGTACATTTAGAACAAAATGAACCCGAAAATTTATGATAGAAAGTATTGCCGCTGATATAATTTAAGCAGTTACCTTTATATTAACTATTCCGAGGGACCCAGATGGCTTCTGCCAATCTTTCATTAGAAACCCAAGCAGTAATGAGTACCCGTAAAGGTCGTAGCCCACTAGGCGATGCAATGCATCAACTGCTCAACAATCGGGTTGCGTTTATAAGTGGCGTATTTATCATTGCGTTAATTTTGGTTGCTATTTTTGCTAACCAGATTGCGCCTCACCCATATGATGGGTTTGCCTTAAAGTTAACGGATGAGCCACCCATGACGCGGTCGGATGATGGTGAGCTATTCATTCTTGGCACAGATAAACTTGGGCGCGATGTACTTAGTCGTACGATCCACGGTGCACGAATTTCTTTAGCTGTGGCGTTTATTGCCTCTATCGTTAGTCTTATTATTGGGGTTCTTTACGGCTTAATTGCCGGTTATGGCAGTCAGTCGCGCGATAATTTGATGATGCGTATTGTTGATTTTCTCTACGGTTTTCCGTTTATTATTGCAATTATTCTGATCCAAGTTGTTGTGAAGGCATATAGCAATTCCGCAGAAGGGCTTTCTGGAATTTGGGGTGCTCTAATTAATATTGATCAAGCCATGGGCGGCATTTTCATTATGTTTATTGCCATTGGGCTAATTAGCTGGCTAGGCATGGCGCGTATTGTGCGTGGCCAAACTTTAGCCACAAAGCGGAAAGAATATATCGAGGCGGCGCGTGCTGTGGGGGATAAAGATGGTCGAATTATTATGCGCCACATTTTACCAAATATTATCGGCCCTTGCATTGTTGCTGAAACATTAGCAATTCCCGGCTATATCTTGCTCGAATCATTTTTATCCTTTATCGGGCTGGGCGCTAATCCCCCTACACCAAGCTGGGGGATTATGATCTCGGAAAATGTTGGCGCGCTGCGCACTGCCCCTTGGGAGGTTTTCGTCCCCTCCATTGCTCTTACGCTTACGGTTCTCGCCTTTAACTTTCTCGGCGATGGCCTGCGCGACGCGTTTGATCCACGGATGCGGGATAAGTAGATTTTGTAATATGTAACGCTTTTGCCTATATAGCTATGACAAGTGACAATTTTGTATCGCGGGCTCCTTGGCCACCCAAAACCGAGATCGACTTTGGCGAATGGGTAGAGTACGATTCGTTTGAATTAGTTCGTCTCTTTCAAGAGGGCAACAAGCAGGAGAGGGCCTTCGCATTTTCGACCATTTACAATCGATATAGCCAAGTCATTTGGCGATACATCTATACCGAAGTCAACGGTGTAGAAGCTGAGGCCAAAGATATTTTTGGGCAGGTTTGGCTCGTTGCTACCGAGCAGTTATGTATGTTCGAGCGACGCGAAAACACGCGATCCACAGATCCATTACGCTCTTGGCTTTTTAGCTGCGCCTCCAATCGCATTAAGAAATACCATCGCGAAAAGAATGCATACATTCCCCTCGATATTGTCGAAAACTTTCTTATTGATCGGCTGAACGGTAAAGATATTGCTGAATATGAGCTTTTTGTGCCCGAAGTTAAAAGCAGAGCTACTAAGCTGATTGTCGCGGCAACGAGTAAGCTAAACGATGATGAAAAGCTCATCTTGTGGCTACGCTATAATCGTAATATGATTTTTTCAGAAATCGGCGCATACCTCGGCAAAAAGGAAACAACAGTCAAGGTTCAGCACTTTCGACTGCTTAAAAAGCTGAGAGCAATTTGCGAAGAGCTAGCCTGCGAAGAGGTGCTGTTCGATGAATAAACAACATCTCAGACAAACCCAAGAGTTGGACCACGATGCGTTTCTCTCCACCGTTGGCTCTTTGCTTACGCAGCGGGTAGTTGAGGGCCCATCACCACATGAGACAAAGACCGCCACTAATTTTGCTGACTATTTACGAATTAGACGACAGCAGCTAGGGCTTACACGGGCAACGATTGCGCAAAAGACGGATGCAACGGAGTTTGACATTTATGTGCTGGAACAAGGCATGTTGCCTCCTGGTCAAATTGGGTACGTGTTGCTGCGAAGGTTAGCGGGCGCGCTTGACGAAGATGTTAAATTATTAGCACTGATTCTTGAGCGCGATATTGCCGAATGCAGCGGGCAGCGGTTTTCTGTTGCATCAAAGCTCTCTGCACGGTGGATGGACACTCTTATCCGCAATTATCAACAATCGATCTGCTCATTTCAACTTTCTACTTCTTTGGCAATAGCGATTCTCTCTATACTTTTGATATTGCCCAGCGCTCGTCAACTTACACCACTCCCTGCGAATAGTATACCAACACCTGAGCTTAGCATGGCGGTTGGGCAACACAGTATTTTACTCGAAGAGTCAATCGAGAACCGAAATAATCTCGAAATTGTTTATACAGATGCCGATAGTTCGACACTGGGTAGCTCCATTTATTTCTCTGTAAACAAGCAGCGTGTTGCAACTGTGAATTATTCTGAAACGCCTGTTCATTTCGATAGTGGATTATGCGATGTAAAGTTTAAAAGAATGTATAGAGCCTGTCCGCTCTAACACAGCCAATTCCCCATGCGAATCTCACGGGACGGGCATGATACATCGTTCCCCTGCGATTTTCGTCGAATCTTTGTGGACGAAAGCAGAATGTACGGATCAGAATTCTTAACTTAACACCATTGTGCCTGCCCCTGCGAAGGCAGGGGTGAGGCCAAAACATACACCAACACAAAAAAAACCGCACAAAGTCGACCTAAGTCAATGTAAATCCAAACTAGGTATTAACTTATTATGCTGAAAGCAATTCAACTCTGTAAAATCAAAATGATTTCAGCATAATTTTTAATAATTTATAAAATCAGTAATTCATAACTATGCTAAAAGTGAGGGAATAGTCTCTCTTAATATATAATATAGCCGAAGCACCTGCTAGATTACGGCTATCGTTTAAGAATGCTTCATCCTCTAAGATTGTGAGTTACTGAAACCAACACAAGGAGTTTTTATGCAAAAAAAAGTAAGTATAATTTTTAGCCTGCTTATGGTCATGTCGCTAGTGCTATCTGCCTGCGCCATGCCAGAGCCTGTTGCACCGACCCAAAGCAATGACGACGCTGCGCCAAGCGATGCTGCAGAGAGTGATAGTGGTGATGACGACGCCATGATGGAAGCTACACAAGGTGGCATCTGGACTGAATCTTCCGCGGCAGACACAAGCATTTTGAATCCAATTTTAGGTTCAGACAACGCAAGTAGCGGCGTTTACACTATGCTTTTTCCAGGCCTTCTTGGTACCGATCCATTTAGCGGTGAAGTCACCAAAGACGAAATGGCTGAAGATTGGGACGTATCAGACGACGGTCTAGTCTGGACCTTTAAAATCCGTGAGGGTGTAACATGGAGCGATGGTGAAGCGGTTGATGCCAACGACTTTAAGTTTACCTACGACGCTATTGCCAGCGACCTTGTAGAAACGCCACGTAAGTCTAATGTTGAGTTTATAGACAGCATTGATGTATTAGACGATTACACAGCAGAAGTTACCTTCTCGCAGGTCAAATGTGACGGTCTACTAGATCTTGGTTTAGGTTGGCTGCCGAGTCACCTTTATGCCAATGACTTCTCGGACATCATGGAGAATGACTACAATCAAGCGCCACCTGTTAGTGCCGGTCCGGTTATCTTTGGCGAGCACAAGACAGATGAGCTGACTACCCTATTGCGCAATGAAACATACTGGAAGGGCGCGCCAAACATAGATGGTCGTGTAGTCAAGGTAATTCCAGATTCTGGCGCTCGACTTGCTCAACTGCAAACGGGCGAAATTGATTTCATGGGCATCGAGCCTGAGCAGATTGATGCAGTTGAAGCAGATGATTCGCTAATCCGCAATAACTTTAATGATGATGGCTATACGTACATCGGTCTTAACCTTGGTGACCCAGAAAATGTTGTTCCAGGTCAAGATGAAGACGGCAATATGATGGAGCAGGCTCCGCATCCGATTCTAAGCGACCGCGCTGTGCGGCTTGCGATTGCACACAGTCTTGATTACGAGTCGATTATTGATAGCGTTTATCTAGGTCAAGGATACCAAATTGCCAGCAATGTGCTTCCTGCCGTTGGTTGGGCACACGACCCAAGCATTGAGCCTTATGAGTATGATCAGGCAATGGCAGCACAGGTGCTTGAAGATGCTGGTTGGGTAGATGAAGATGGTGACGGTGTACGCGAGAAAGATGGCATGCCACTTGAGCTTGACTTGATGACAAATTCGGGCAACACCACACGCGAAGAGCTAGGTGTTCTGGTACAGGATCAGCTGGCTGAAGTTGGCTTCCAGATTAATTTTGAAGCAATCGACTTTGGCACAATGGTTGGCCTGATGCTTGGTCAGACATACGACATGGTCATTATCGGCTGGACGGGCATGGGTACCGATCCAAACGACGATTCTTTCTGGCACTCACGTAACGATACGCCAGAAAGTGGCTTCAACTTTGTCAGTTACAGCAATCCAGAAATTGATGAATTGCTCGATGCTGGTATCGGTGTCGTTGGCTGTGGTGTTGAAGAGCGAGCCGAGATCTATAAGGAAATCCAGCAGATCATTCACGACGATATTCCATATGTCTTCGTGACGGGTAGCGTTGGCAACCGTGGCTACAGCTCTGATTGGGCCAATATTGATCCGGGCGAATGGAGCTTCTCTTGGAATATTGAGACGTGGTTCGACAAAACGATTGCCCAATAACTTGATATAGGTTATTTCCTAATTTTGTGACCAGTTCTTGCGCTATCGTATCTTCCGATAGCGCAAGAACTGGTCACGATGTCATTCCTGCCTGCGCAGGCAGGAATCCAAAGATGGATTGTACAGCTACGTTCGATTCAAAGCTATAAATAGATTGTTCACGTCACCCTCGCCGACGGTGATTGTTTAGCCTATAAACGCTGGCTGCTCTGCTACCGGTACTTTTGGTCCCTGTAGGAATTTATTCTCGCGGATGCCCATAAATTATATATCTTATACGTAACTATTTAGAGCTAGCCCTGAACAAACCGTTAACAATTAACTGTGCTTTACGAATCTCTAAACAGTTACCCTTATACGCTTTCGACTGTAAGTCCTCTATAGTTCTACCACTCAAAATATACCATGACTCGATATATTATTCGCCGCTTATTACAGGCTATCCCAACCTTAATTGGGGTGAGCATTATTAGCTTTTTACTGGCTCACGCTGCACCAGGTGATCCAGTTATGTTTCGCACCTTTGATCCAAGCTCAACCGAAGAATCGCGCGAAATTCTTCGCCGACAGCTTGGGTTGGATCAGCCGCTGCCTGTGCAGTACGTTAGCTGGTTTGCTGGCGTTATGGTCCGCCAAGGGGATCAGGTAGAAGAGCTCACCTCGCAGAAGACCTCATGCGGATTTTATTCCAGCATAAACTTAACCCTCTGCGATACGGGGGAAGGCGTGATCCGAGGACAGCTTGGTACGAGCATCGACACCAAAGAACCCGTATGGGATCGACTTAAACAGCGAATGCCAGCTACACTTGAACTGGGCATAGCGGGCCTGATACTTTCTCTCGTCTTGGGGATTCCTCTTGGTGTATTGAGTGCTGTCTATCGCGGCTCTATTTTTGATAATATTGTCCGGTTCTTTACCGTTATTGGTCAGTCTGTGCCCAATTTCTGGATGGGGCTCCTCGTCATCTACTTCTTTGGCGTTTTCCTGCGCATCTTGCCAACGGGTGGTCGAGGACCTGTTTCGTTAACGGGTGATGTCCCCTTATGGGGGCGGCTTGACTACTTAATTTTGCCTACCTTTGTGCTCGCATTTGGCGGAATTGCACTCTTTAGTCGCATTATGCGTACCGAAGTGTTAGAAGTAATCAACACAGATTATATTCGCACCGCACGCGCCAAAGGGCTACCGAATAATCGCGTACTATATGCTCATGCATTCCGAAATGCGCTTGTTCCATTGATGACAATCTTAGGCCCTGCCTTTTTAGGATTGCTTGGTGGCGCAGTGGTGACAGAGACAATCTTCTCTTGGCCGGGCATGGGGCGGTTAACGCTCAATGCCGTTTTGCAGCAGGATTTCCCGATGGTGCTGGGCTCGGTCATGTTCTTTTCTTTATTTGTAATTTTAGGGAATTTACTCTCTGATATTCTTTATGGGTTTGTTGATCCACGCGTGCATTTGTCTTAATTGTTCTACTACTGGACACTTTTAAAAACGTAGAGTCTTCGTTGTCATTCCCGCAGGTTTTTAGCGGGAATCCAAAGATGCTCAACGGTACGGATGCCTGACAAGCTTGTCCTCACATAGGTGGGGAAGCGTTCGGGCGTGATAACGGCGAGAGAGGTTATGTATGGCTGTCCAATCAGCATCTACAAATTTAAATTTAGCATCCACGGGTGGTCCACAACTTAAGCGCAAGCCACAATCATATGGAAGTATGGCGATACAAAGCTTGCGTAAAGACAAGTTGACGATATTGGCATTGTCAGTTGTGCTTCTTATGGCCTTGCTTGCCTTATGTGCTCCTATAATTACTGGGGCAATGGGCGTCAATGAGACAAGCACAAACACCGATAATTCTTTCCAGCAACCCTTGATCGTGCCATACATCCAGTGGATGATCGACCCCAATAGCCAAACCGCAGCCGAAATATTGGGTAAAGCGGAGGGAACAGCCCATTGGCTTGGTACGGACAAACTAGGGCGTGACCAGCTGGCCCGTTTATTATATGGTGGGCGTGTAAGCCTTAGCATCGCTTTTGCTGCGGCATTTATTTCGCTAATTTTGGGTGTGGGTGTGGGGGCTATCGCGGGATATTTTGGTGGATTTGTGGACGATGCCATCATGTGGTTTATCAATACTATTTCTTCAATTCCGACCCTCTATCTGCTGATCATTATTGCCGCAATTGACTTCAGCGAAACCCCTATCGGAGATATCCCTATTCTGGGTGATGCAATCAACAATGATGCCTCGAAGTTGGTGCTGTTCTTGGGCTTTCTTGGCTGGTTCGGCACGGCTCGTTTTATGCGCGGGAATGTTTTTCGGGTTAAAGAATTAGATTATTCACAAGCCGCACGCTCGCTTGGTGCAAATAATGGCCGAATATTGATGCGCCACGTAATCCCCAATGCGATCCCCGTAATTATTGTCGTAACGGCCATCGATATTGGCGGTCTCATTCTTACCGAGTCTGCACTAAGCTTTTTGGGTCTTGGCGTCGATCAACCAACTGCAACGTGGGGCAGTATGCTCAATCGCACCCGCAATCTATTTTCTATGGATCCAGCCCCGCTGCATTTGATGCTTTGGCCCGGCATCCTCATTTCGATTGCCGTACTCTGCTTCTACCTAATCGGTGACGGTCTGCGCGATGCACTGGATCCGATGCTGAAGAACAAAAAGTAATGGTAATCATTTAGTCCCTCCGCTGGTTGAGTGAGCTAGAGCAGTATCTGGCTTCTATCGAAACCAAGGATCAATTGAACCGTTACAAATAATGTGACTGTTGATTGTACGTTCACCAAGAGGTCGAAGCCATCATCTAAGTGACGCTTCTACAATGCGTAAGATGGTACAAACGGTGAGCCAATTGATAGGCTTGCCGTTTTTTGTCTCTAAATGTACTGTACACAACTTTGTTGCGCCATAAAGATGTGATACAACCAGTAATAAATATTGTGTTCGTACTTTTACTATTGCGCTGCACGACACACTTACGCTACTTTTTATATTTAGCCCCCCCTTTGATTGCAAATTGACTGCAAAAACTCACCAATAAATAGTGCATGTTTTCTCTTGTAGAAGATAACACAATGTTATACGATACGCTTCGTTTTGGCTCTTCAGGATTTCATGTGGTTGACAGGGTCATTAATCATCGTGGGTCCTCCCGTGTCGAGTGCGTTGTACTCTGTCGACCATAAGAGATCCGGTTGAACCTCGTTTCTTTCTATGAATAGTCTGTAATCTTTCCGGCAATATAAAGTTAACATGAGGGCGGTTTTTTCAACCGCTATTGGTTCCACCACTTCAATATAAGTTTATCAGCCAGTGGTGCTAGTATGGAGCCGTAAAACGAGAGCCATTTGCTTCTAGGAAAGTCACCATCTGTGCTCAGTTTGGCTACACGGTGGATTCGACCTTCATAGAAGCGGGATTGGTCTCTTCCCGCCAGGCCAAGTTTGGCGTTTGTCAACTAGCCAACAGGGTAGCAGCTCTTTAGGAAGATAATTATGGACTGTACAATTAGCACCATTGTTTACAAAATTAATCCGTTCATATGGGCAGCAAATGAAATTGCACTTCTTGCCCTTAAGAAACGTAACCGTTCAGCCCCTTCCACCGGTTGAGTGCCCGCCGCTAACGCTATGGTAGTTTGTGGGTGTATCGAAACCCAAGGCAGGACTGAACGATTACAAAAAAATAAGGCAATTTCAGCCGCATACCGATATGCACAAATCAATCAAGGAGATTTTAATGAAACGAAACTCAAAATGGATGCAAGGTACGCTACTCTCGTGGCTAATCGTGCTGTCGCTCGTTTTGGCTGCCTGCGGCGGCGCAGCAGTGGCACCACCCCCTGCCCCGGCACAAGAATCAACCGAAGCCGAAGAAACCGAAGCACCCGCTGAAGAAATGGATCAAGAAACAGAGGAAGAATCAGAAGACGAACCAGCCGATGAAGAAATGGCTGAAGAGATGACGGGCGATGCAACTGGCATTGTCGATGAGATCGTGATTGTCGAAGAGCCATCTGCTGACGCCGCCGTCACACGGCTGAATACTGGTGATATCGACATCTACGCAAACTCTATATCTGATCCCGAAGTATTTGATTCCATCACAGAAGCCGGGCTCAACTCTGCACAATCATTTGGCAACTATTCCGAGCTAACCTTTAATCCATCTGGCCCAGTCTTTGATGGCACGGGCAAGCTGAACCCATTCGCCGTGCCGCGTGTGCGCGAAGCCATGAACTGGCTGATTGATCGCGACTTTATTGCACAAGAGCTCTATGGTGGGCTAGCCCAACCGCGCTATACCGCCATTACACCCGCCTTCCCAGACTACGCCCGCTTGGTTGATGTGGCCCGCCAAATTGAATTGAACTATGCATATGACCCCGACAGAGCAAACGAAGTCATCAGCGAAGAGATGGAAGCACTCGGTGCCGAAATGGTCGACGGGTTGTGGAACTACGAAGGCGAACCAGTTGAAATCATCGTGCTGATCCGGACAGAAGATGTGCGCAACGATGTGGGTGACTACGTCTCGAACGTGCTGGAAGATATCGGCTTTACCGTAACGCGCGATTATAAGACCGCGGCCGACGCCTCGCCCATCTGGATCCGCGGCAACCCTGGCGATGGCCTCTTCCATGTCTATACCGGTGGCTGGGTCACAACCGCAATCAGCCGCGATCAGGCCAGCAATTTCGACTTCTTCTATACGCCACGCGGCCTCTCCTTTCCACTTTGGCAGGAATATACGCCAACAGAGGAATTCGACACCCTATCAGACAGATTAGCGCGACGCGATTTTGCCACATTGGATGAGCGTAAAGAAATGTTTGCCGAAGCGCTCACCCTCTCTTTGGAGGATTCAATCCGCATTTGGGTTGTCAGTCAGCTGGGTGCAACAGCCTACAGTACAGACGTCTCTGTTGCATCGGATCTAGCCGGTGGCGTGAGCGGAACAATGCTTTGGTCACATACGCTGCGCAAAGGAACAGAGTCGGGCGCAACCGTCACAATTGGTATGCCCAGCATTTTGACCGAGCCATGGAACCCCGTCGCGGGCAGCAACTGGATCTTTGACCTGATGCTACAGCGCGGCATGTCCGGCACAGGTCTCATGCCCGATCCATTTACTGGCCTAAGCTGGCCCAATCGCGTTGAACGTGCCGAAGTGACCATTCAAGAAGGGTTGCCCGTTGGCAAGACGCTGGACTGGGTGGATCTAGAATTCGCAGAAGAAATCACTGTGCCCGATGATGCAATCATCGATTGGGATGCGGTCGAGCAGCGCTGGATCACCGTGGGCGAGAAGCACCCCGAAGGGTTAACCGCACTGCGCAAAAGTGTCGTCTACTACCCAAGCGATCTGTGGGATGTGCAGTGGCACGACGGCAGCACCCTAAGCATGGCCGACCTCATGCTGGGCCAGATTATTGGCTACGACCGAGCCAAGCCCGAAAGCGCACTCTTTGATGAATCAACCGTGTCATCGTTCGAGCAATTCCTCGAATCGTCTAAAGGCTGGCGCATTGTCTCGGAAGATCCGCTCGTGGTCGAGAATTACTCGGATGTCTTTGGGCTGGATGCAGAGGCCAACGTTGTCACCACTTACCCAGGCACATCGTGGACCATGCTGAGCGTAGGCATTATGGCTGACGGCGCGGGCGAACTTGCTTTCTCATCAGACAAAGCTGCCGCGCTGGAAGTCGAATGGGCAAGCTACATTGCTGGCCCAAGCTTGGATATCCTTGAAGCTAAAATGAACGAGGCCGCCGATGCGGGCATGATTCCCTACGCCGATGCAATGGCCGACTATATCAGCAAAGACGAAATTGCCGAACGCTGGTCAAATCTGCAAGCGTGGTATGCAGACAGGGGTCACTTCTGGGTCGATCAAGGGCAATATTATCTAGAGGATGTCTTTCCTGTTGAAGGCTCTGCTGTGATGAGACGCTTCGAAGCCTATCCAGATGATGCTGAAAAGTGGACTCGCTTCTCGACGCCAATGATTGCAGATGTTGTGGTCGAAGGCGACAGCCGCGTTACAATTGGCGAAGAGGCAACCTACGATGTGATGGTGAGCTTCGATGGTGAACCATATGCAGTCGACACTATCGACAGCGTCAAGTATCTGATCTTCAACGCGGTGGGCGAGCTTGCTTACTCTGGCGAAGCCGAAGCGGTCGAAGATGGTCTCTTCCAAGTGATGCTCTCTGCTGAGCAAACTGCTGAGTTAGATACAGGCGCAAATCGAATGGAAGTGGCAGTCGTACCGCTACTTGTCAGCGTACCAACCTTTGAATCTATTGAATTTGTAACCGTACCATAAGACGGTAGCTGCGGTAATCAGTCGGTATTCGGTAGATCGGTAGCCCGCAGAATGAATTCTGCGTCTGGTATGGGAAGCGTGATAAATCACGTTAAAGCTGTAGCATCTAACCTGTTTTAACAGGTTTTCCATATCAGGCTAGGAATTCATTCCTAGCTGGGCTTAAATACCGCTATCACCGAATACCGACCTACCGAACACCGCTTTTCACCGTTCTTTACGAGGGACATATGGCACAAGCTGCACTGCCGTTGCAACCGCAGGACACAATCGAAGAGACGAAAAAATCGAGTGCATCGGGAGTGATGCGCTTTGCGCGCTTTGCTGGCGTACGACTGCTCACACAATCGTTTACGGTTGTATTGGCCGTCTACGTCACAATCCTCATTGCAAACATGGGCGGCCACGTCGACGAGATCCGCAAAGGCTTTATTCGCGACCAAGTAGCAATGTTCGCTGGCTTCGATGATCAATACGCAATGATGAGCTCCGAAGAGAAAAAGAAGTGGATCGATGATCGTATTCTAATCCAAGAAAAGAGAATGGGTCTCGAGCAACCCTTCATCATCCGCAGCTTTCGCTACCTTACCAATGCACTCACGCTCAACCTAGGGCGCTCCGAAACCATGTTTAGCGACAGCGGATCTAGCCAAGTGCGCAACATTATTTTAGAGCGGCTCCCACCCACGCTTGTGCTCTTTGCAACCGCCAACTTTCTCATGTTTGGCATCACACTCTTTACCGGCCTCTACCTTTCGCGCAACTATGGCACATTTTTAGATAAATTCGTCCTAGCCTTTGCGCCAACTTCTGCTGCGCCATCGTGGTTTTATGCGCTATTTCTCATCATCATCTTTGCCGGTTCATTTGGCGTTTTGCCCTATGGCGGCATGGTCTCTTCACCGCCACCCGACAACATGATCGGCTATGCCCTTAGCGTCATGAAACATATGGTTTTGCCCGTTGCATCAATAGCAATTGGCGGGATCTTTGCTGGCATCTACAGCTCTCGCACCTTTTTCCTCATCTACTCCAAAGAAGATTATGTTGAGGTCGCGCACGCCAAAGGGCTGCATCCACGCACCATTGAGCGACGCTACATTTTGCGGCCAACGCTGCCAATCATTGTCACTGGGTTTGCACTCAGCCTAATCAGCATGTGGACAGGATCCATTATCTTAGAGACAGTCTTTAACTGGCCCGGGCTAGGTCGCCTCTTTTTTCAAGCCGCCAACCAATTTGATACCCCCATTATTGTTGGGTCCACCGTTATCTATGCCTACCTACTGGCCGTCACCATCTTCCTGCTAGATATCACCTACACGCTGCTCGATCCACGCTTGAATGTAGGCGAGGGGGGGGCAAAATAATGCGCGTCTTTTCAATCCTGCGTAAATACCCATCGGCCGCCGTTGGCTCGTTTTTGATTCTATGTTTAGTTGTGCTCGCCATCTACGCACCGATTGCATTGCCCTATGGCGAGGCGATTCGGCTGTGGCGTGGCGGCGAGGGCGTTTGGAAAGAATCGCCAAAAAATGCGCGCCCGGCATGGTATAACGCTTTCGGCTACAACTTGCCCGAAACAATCATTTTAGACAGCACCAAAGACGAAAATTTGAAAGAGCGCACGGTGCTAACCGAAACAATGACCGACGTATTTCTAAGCTTTCCATTTGACTTTACCTACGACGACTTTCCCCAAGAGTTACAGGTCTTCTTTCAGGCCGAGTTCGATGAAAAGCGACCGCTAATCGAAATGAAGTGGATTACACCCGATGGTCGCGAGATTGAATTCAGCGATATGACCATTCAAGGCAACGCAACCTATTATGTAGAACAAGACGAAAAGCTTGCACGCGATTTTGATGGGCAAGCGCCAATCCATGTCCTCTTTGCCGATCCAAACAGCGAGACGCCTACCCCACTCAAAGGGCGCTACGAATTACAGGTTGCTGGCTTAGTCTTCGAGGATGAAGCCGATATCGATGCGCAGATGATTGCCTACGGTAAAGTTTATGGGCTGGCTGGCACCGACCACAAACGGCGCGATCTGATGGTGGCGTTGCTGTGGGGCGCACCGATTGCGCTCGCATTAGGGCTGATTGTTTCCGTCGTTTCGGGCGGTGCATCGCTGATTATTGCCGCGGTGGGCGTTTGGTACGGCGGCTGGATCGATGCCCTAATACAGCGCATTACCGAAGTCAATATGACGCTGCCCGGGCTGTCGATTTTGATTATGGTTGCCACCTTTTATTCGAAAAGTATTTGGGTAATGTTTGGTGTGCTAACTTTATTGGGTATTTTTAGTGGCGGCATTAAATCCTCGCGCGCGCTCTTTTTGCAGGTTAAAGAATCACCCTTTATCGAGGCGGCGCAGACCTATGGTGCAGGCAGTTGGCGCATTATCACGCGCTATATGATCCCGCGCATCCTGCCCACATTAATCCCCGGAGTGATCGGTGCAATTCCGGGCGTTGTCTTTACCGAAGCAACGCTCTCGGTTTTAGGATTGGGCGATCCGCTGCTGCCAACTTGGGGCAAAATTTTGAACGACGCTCGCGTCAATGGCGCGCTCTTTCAAGGCCAATATTACTGGGTGCTCGAACCATCGCTCCTGCTCATGTTAACCGGATTGGGTTTCGCAATGGTTGGCTTTGCGCTAGACCGAGTCTTTAATCCACGATTGCGAGATGTGTAATGTCTAAACATGTAACATCTAGTCACGTAACGTCTAGTCGCGAAACCTCCGACAAGAACTTGCTAAAAGTAGAAGACTTACGTCTCTACTATCGTACCGGGCAAGGGATCGTCAAAGCAGTCGACGGCATCAATTTCGAGATGAAGCGCAACGAAGCCATGGTAATTTTGGGCGAATCGGGCTGCGGCAAAACTTCGCTGACGCGTGCGCTGCTGCGGTTATTGCCAAACAACATCGAACAATACACGGGCAAAGTCTATCTAAATGGGCTGAACATTATGGAGTTGTCCGAAGATAATTTTCGGCGCGAGGTACGCTGGTCGAAAATTTCCATGGTGCCACAAGCGGCCATGAATTCGCTCAATCCGGTGCTGCGCGTGGGCGATCAGGTAACGGAGCCGCTGACAACGCACTCCAATACGTCCAAAAGCGACGCCATGGAAAAGGCCGCGGCTATCTTCCAAAGCGTGGGCGTGCCGGTCGACTTTTTGAATCGCTATGCCTTTGAGCTGAGCGGCGGAATGCGTCAACGTACCGCGATTGCCATGGCGCTGATTACGGATCCGGACCTGATTATTCTGGATGAACCGACCTCGGCGCTCGATGTGTTGACGCAAGCCAATATTATGAATGTGCTCAAGCAGATCAAGTGGGAATCAAACACGAGCTTTATTTTGATCACGCACGATATTTCCACATCTAGCGAATTGGCTGATCGGGTTGCAGTGATGTATGCAGGCCAAATGGTGGAAGTGAGCGACGCCGAACGCTTCTTTTCGCAGCCACAACACCCCTACTCGCAGAAGCTGCTGGCAAGCGTGCCGAAATTGCGCCAAATTGCAGAGCCAGAGTTTATTACAGGGCAGCCGCCAAGTCTGCTTGCGCTGCCCAGCGGCTGTCGCTTTGCAAAGCGCTGCCCCAGTCGCTTCGAACCGTGCGATCAGGTGCCGCCGATGATTCATGAAGCGGGACGGCGAGTGCAGTGCTGGTTGGTCGATCCGCAATACGCTGACGCACGCGAGATGACATCATGAGCGCAGTAATTGACCCAACACGCTCGGCTGGCTCGCCAAATTCTAACCAGTCAGGAGCAGGTGCGCCGCTGCTCTCGTTGCAGGATGTGCATACGTGGTTCGAGTTACGTAAATTTGGCTTTGGCAGCGCAGGCTCTGTGCGCGCGGTAGATGGCGTGAGCTTTGATTTGCGGCGTGGTCAGTCGATTGCGGTGGTGGGCGAAAGCGGCTGTGGCAAGTCGAGCCTGATGAAGACGATTCTGGGGCTGCACAAACCAACCGAAGGCGAACTCCTTTTCGAAGGCAACCCACTCAGCGCAATGGATCGAACCGCCATGCGCGAATATCGGGCGCAGGTTGGCTATGTGCAGCAGGATCCCTTTGGTGCTTTGGCCCCCTTCATGAAGATCGAGCGCATTTTAGAAGAGCCGTTAATCGTGCAGAAGGTGCGGAGCAGTGCAGAGCGCAAACGACGCGTGGCCGAAGTGATGGAAGAGGTGCGGCTGACGCCCGTGGACGATTTCTTGGGCAAGTTTCCGCACATGCTCAGCGGTGGTCAGCAGCAGCGCGTGGTGATCGCGCGGGCGATGATCTTGCGCCCGAAGCTGATTGTTGCGGATGAACCCGTTTCGATGTTGGATGCGTCGGTGCGTGTCGAAGTGCTGCGGCTGATGCAGACGTTGCAGCAAGAGCATAACTTGGGCGTGATCTACATTACGCACGATCTCTCTACCGTGCGCTACTTTGCCGAGCGTATCTTTGTGATGTATGCGGGCAAGCTGATCGAAAAGGCGCATGTCGATGAGCTGCTGCGCAATTCGCTGCATCCATATACGAATGCGCTGCTGGCTGCAATTCCCGATCCGGACGCGCGTAACGCGATTGAGTTGCGCGAAGTGCCACCGGGCGAGCCGCCGAATCTAATCGATCCGCCGCCGGGCTGTCGTTTTCATCCCCGCTGCGCCGAGGCAATTGAAGGACTGTGCGAGGTGAAGATCCCGCCCGATTTCGAGCCACAGCCAGGTCATTCGGTGGACTGTTGGTTGTATGATCAGTAGATGTCACTATGAATATCAAACATCCCGTTCGGTTAATGATTCTTGGTGGTTTTTTGGCCTTTTTTGGCATGTGTATCGCGTTTATCATGGTGTTGCGCGTGGTCGAGTCGACGTTTTTGCTCAACTTTGTGGCCTATATCTGCTCGATGCTGGGATTGCTCTTTGGTATCCTGGGCGTGGTGGAATACAACAGCCGACAGGATAGGTGGGATTGAATTGTAGATTCCCTCATGATGGCCCGTCTATCATCCTTCGAAATAGCCGTAGGGACATGAACTATCGTGCCTCTTATTGATTATCCCACGAGATTGCCATGTCCAGCATCTGCCGATCTCGTACGTTTACATTGATCCCGTGGCTGTGGATTTCACGGGACGTGCACGATATGTCGTGCCCCTACGATTTCAATCGATCTTCGCACCCACCGAAATACCAACCACCAGAAACTAATATGTCCCTAACAACACCTTTGGATCCCAACGAACTGAAAACTCTCGTCCAAAAATGGGGCAAAACGCCATTTGAACAGCATACCATTAGCGTTAATCATCCATTCCTCACTGGCAAACACCAGTTGATTACGAGCGATACGCGACGCGCCGAGATCTGCTATGTGATGCATCGTGGGGATCCGGCGGATGGGGTGTTGCTGCATGTGAAGACCTACTATCCGGCTGGGGCGTATCGTTTGCCAACGGGCGGTATCCACGAAGGCGAGGCGGTAGAGGAAACGTTGGCGCGAGAGATCTACGAAGAGACGGGCATGAAGGTTGCTTCGAGTGTAGACGAAGACAGTGGCACGTCGCCGTGCGCGGATCGGGTGATCGTGCAGCGCTATTTGGGCGTTATCGCGTATGAGCTTGACCACCAGCAGCAGCGACAGAAGCATACCTTTGCCACATACCACTTTTTAGTACAGATGCCGGAAAATGGCACAATTGTTACCCTAGATCCAACGGAACATATCGGCGGGTGGGCATGGTATCCAACGGCGCAGCTTGGCGTGGTGGCGGATCGGCTCGATGACGTTGGTGATCGGGATTCGCAGTGGGCGGATTGGGGCCGCTTTCGGGCATTGAGCCACCGCTTTGTGATGGCGCAACTGATTTCTTAGCGTCTCCCCCATTCTCTTGGCCCCCTCAGTTTGTCCTTTCCATCTTTCTGTGGCAAAAGTATCCCCATGATCTACCTCTTTTTAAATGCAGACGAATACATGGCCGCCGAGGCGATTACCAAGCTCAAACAGGGCATGGGGGATCCGGATATGGCCGACATGAACACCACTGAAATTGTGGGCACGCAGACCGATGTTGCGGACATTTTCGGCCAAGCCAGCATGATGCCGTTCCTTGCGACCAAGCGGCTGCTGATCGTAAATGGATATCTGGATCACCTTGACCGACGCGTGGCCGCGAGTAAGGATACAACCAGCTCCGCGCATACCGAAGCCGCGCGCCTGCTTACTGGGTTTAATACATTACCCGACACGTGCGAACTGGTGTTCATCGATGCCAAAGTAGACAAGCGCCGTCAGTTGTGGAAAGGGTTTAAGGTAGTCGATAAAGAGAGCGAAACGGAACGAGCCGTTGCGGGCTTGGGTGATCGGATCAAAAAGAAGGAGATTACGCTCACCGAGTTGAATCCGCCTGACCCCAAAAATTTATTCGGCTGGGTGCAGCGCCGCGCCGCCGCCAAGGAGATCAATATCGAGGGGCGCGCGGTGAAGATGCTGGCCGATTTTGTTGGCGTGAACCTGCGTCAGCTCGATAACGAGTTGGAGAAACTGGCCACTTACGCCAGCGGGCGACAGATCACCGCGGATGATGTCAAGCTGCTTGTGAGCGACGCTAGCGAAGCTTTGATTTGGGATCTGACCGACGCGCTCAGTCAGCGTAACGGCAAGAAGGCCATCACGTCGCTCTACGAATTGCGCCGCAGCGATGCCAACGCCTTTTATCTGCTCACCATGATTGCGCGCCAGTTCCGCATTATGATCAAAGTGAAGGATACGGCTGCAACCGTTGGTGGGAATGAATATGATATTGCCAAAATCGTCAAAGAAAGTGCGTATCCGGTTAAAAAGGCCATGCAGCAATCGCGCCAATACTCCGCGACCGAACTCGACGGGATCATGGGCAAGCTGTTAGAATGCGACTACGCTATGAAGACTGGAGCCAATCCCGAAACCGAAATCGATCTCCTCGTGGCGGAACTTACGCAAAAAACAAGTGACAGCAAATAAATAGTGAGAAAAAACAGTGAATCGTACAAACTGTCAGCGACTTACTCCACTCTTCACTTCTTTTCCACTATTTACTTGTTTTTCACTATCTACCACCCAATTCGCCCATGCACCTGTCTCACCTTTCGCTAACTTATTTTCGCAACTATCATAGTTTGGAGATTGACTTCGAAAAATCGTTGACGCTCCTGCAAGGACAGAACGCGCAGGGCAAAACCAACCTGCTCGAAGCCATCTACTATTTGGCAACCAGCAAGCCGATCCATGCGCAGCTAGAGCGCGAGGTGGTTGATTGGCAAGCGGCCAATGAGCCGATCCCCTACTGCCGCATCGCCGCAGAGTTAATTGATGAAGATGATCGCGAACGTGATCCGCTACAGCTAGAAATTGTGCTGACCCCGCGGGCGCGCGGCAATAATTACAACAAACAAATTAAAATAAATGGGGTAACAAAGCGCAATATCGATCTGGTAGGGCTGATGCGGGCCGTGCTTTTTTTGCCTGAAGATATAAAGCTGGTCGCGGGCGCACCGGGCGAGCGACGCCACTATATGGATGTTGCGCTCTGCCAGATAGACCGGATGTATACCGGCTCGCTCTCTCGTTACCAAAAAGTGCTCACCCATCGCAACAGTCTGCTAAAAGATCTGCGCGAGCAAGGGTTGCGTGCGGGCGATTCATCTGCCGAAACGCAGCTTGGCTTTTGGGACGATCAGCTGATTGAACATGGCGGCTATGTGATCGCGCGGCGCTATGAATTTGTGCAGCAGCTTCAGCGCTTGGCCTATCGACGCCATTTTGAGCTGAGCGGTCATCGCGAGCAGTTGCACATCCAGTATGTGCCGAGCTTCAATCCGGGGTATCTTTCCGCAGAGGAGTATCGTGCGCTAAAAGAGGGCGTACCGCCAGAGCCTGTAAGTGTAGATGTAGAGTCTGATATATCGGGTACGTTAGAAGCGATGGGCGGGCAGATGGGTAGGTTGACTTTAGCAGAGGCTGCACCTGAAGAATATGTGGCCGCCACCGCGCCGCTCGACCCCGAAGAAGTGGCAGAACAATTTCGCAGCCAATTCATGCAGCGCCGCAGCCGCGAGCTCGCCGCTGGAAGCACACTTTACGGGCCACACCGTGATGATCTTCGCTTTCTCGCAAATGAGCGCGATCTGCGCACCTACGGCAGCCGAGGGCAGCAGCGCAGTGCCGCACTTTCGCTCAAGCTAGCCGAGGTACAGGCAATGAACGAAGCAACGGGATCTCTCCCGCTGCTTCTTCTCGACGATGTGATGAGCGAACTGGATGCGCAGCGACGCAGCACGCTATTGGCCGCGCTGGATGGTGTTGCGCAGGCGATTCTGACGACGACGGATCTAGAAGATTTTACGCCAGAGTTTCGCGATAGAGCACAGCTTTTTAAAGTACACAATGGCACGGTCGTGCCGCTGGTGGACATTGAATGATGCACTAGTGTATCGTAATCATTGAATCTCTTTGGATTCCCGTAGGTAGGGGGAATGACAACGAACTATCTATCTGCGCCAGAAGTGTCCAGTAGATAGAGTGAGAGAGATAGAGTGAGAGAAACTGTTTGGGCTAATGAGCGCTACTGCGAAATCAACGGCACGAATAGCTGGATAAGTGGCGCAATATTTCTTACAGATGCGGTTTGTATCCCAGGAATTTTCTCCTTTGGGCGTACGGGCAGGGCTTTATCTAGTTGATAGCCCGAAGCTGTATTTTGCGAATTCCCCATAACGGGTGCGCTAATCAGGTATGTGCCTTCAGCCGAGCCACGCGTATTTAAAATGATGGCTAGCTCGCCGCTGGCATTGGCGGTGGCATTCTGTACAACTGTTCCATTTAGCTCAATTGGCACGCGCTGGTTGGCGGCAAATCCATCGCCCCGAACTGTTAAAAAGCTGCCCGGTGCGGCGGTGTCAAAGTTTACGTCAATCGATGGGATGGCAACCTCTACAGCTGGATCAAATACCGTTACCGTGTAGGTGAAATCGCGTGCCGCCCCATTTATGCGTACGTCGCGAATGGTGACGGTGTATGGCGTGTCCTCATTTGGCTTTGGCCACGTTTTGTTATCCGCAAGCCCCTTTGTTTTCCACACGAATGTATTTTCGCCAAAGCCATCTGTGACGGGCTCTATGCTAGACGAAACCGCGGCACCGTTTGCGCTCATACTCACGGATGCATTCGAAAAATCAGCATCGGGATAAGCAAAACTCCAGCGAGAAAAAATTACATTGTAGGGCACAAATCCGGGTGGTGGCCATGCTACAAAGTCATCGCGCGTCGCTGGTCGTTCATTCCAGATTGTGTCGTCAAAGACCCAAATGGCATTGGCTTGACGAAATCCATCTTTATCGTCAACGCTACCAATCCCCATTTTTTCGGTCGCTGGGTGCAGTAGCCAGCGTCGATGCCCCACATGCGCGTTGCCAGCACCGGGATCCATAACGTATCCGTCGACCGAATCGACCCCGGCCATGCCTAAAAATAGGTTGGAGCTACCGGCAGCATCTTTTCCCGCTTGTGTGTAACATTTCCAGTTAGAATCTGGCCTATGACTTAGCTTATCGTTCGCGCTCATCATCAAAGCCGCTTGCTGCGCCTTTTGGTTGTAATCCGCAGAAAGGGTGACGCCTGCTGGAACGCCAGCCATTGCACGAAAGTAGTTGATGCGATGGATGTATTGATTTGCGAATGCGCTGGAAGTATTTCCCGCATTGCAGGAGGCTTGATTGCCTGTCCAGCTGATGGGTGTATCGCTACGGTTGACGTAGTTTGCATTGTAAAAGTCAAGTGCATTCTGTCGTGTGGAGAGGTCAACAACTAGGACGCTTGCTGTTTTTTGTAGCGCCGCGCTTTGGACGATTCTTGCTTCTTCAGCTTCATAATTTGGGGTTTCATGATGTGATATTTCATCGCGCAGAGTTACTTCGTTTATTTGTGGAGGCGATCCTAAAACTGGGGATTGTGCCGCAGCAGATGTGTAGATTACTCCAAAGAGGAAAATGGATACTGCTATACTTGTAATCGTTAAATGACTCTTTTTGGGGCGGGTGAAACTGCATATCAACAACAGTATGAATAGGCAGTGGTGGAAGGCGTGATGATTCATATTTTTCTCAGTTTACTTCTAGCAACATTTGCTTATAAAAATAGTGCTTCGTTTATTACTTTAATATAGGCGTTATCTAGAATGTGGTTAACAATAGCGAGGAGATAACCAACATATGTCAGTATATATAGGTTAATTTTAAAAAGCACTAGCCTTTTGCTGTAAGGTTCTATTAAGGGTGTGAGACAAATGATAGCATTGTGTGATTGCACTTGGCTGGACGGCTAAATAACAGGAAATCTATCGTTGTTAGGCGAGTGAATGAGTACGGCAATCATAGAAATCTTACCACAACCTGACGAACACCCAATGGACAAATTGAATAATCTACCGCGTGTTTTATGTCGCTCTACTGATTGGCTTAGACGCAGCGAGATAAACGTCTCATAAAATGCAACGCCTTACAGAGTGTGAGGAACTAGAAAGCCTTAAGTTCACACTTATGGAGCGTCAATTTTTGCCTATTTGCGCTCGGATTATCCTTTGTAGTACTATTTTCATGATCGATATACCTACTTTTGATGCTTAAGCTATATCAACTTATACTCCGCAGCCGCACAAAATGACATTTCTGCTCAGATAGCTACCTAACGGGAAGAAATGATAATTTATGGCACTGCTTGGTATAGCTACTCTTCACCACCTCTCTTAATCTACACATCAATTTAATACATTGAAAACTATTACAGTTTAGATCACAATAATTCAAATTCTAGGAGAAAGAGCAATGACTACACCGAACGGATTTTCCAGACGATCATTTTTAAAGTATTCGGCGTTGGCCGCCAGCACTGTTGCTATGGCAGCCTGCGCGCCTGGCAGCGAAAGCGCTCCTGCTGGATCGGGTGCCGCACCGGCTGTATCAGTGGACCCTGCTTCGCTTGATTTACCTTTTGAAATTGCTGCTGATGCCGTTAACCCACTCGGCGTACCCGATGGCACTATGGCCGAAGGGGTCTTCTTCCAAGGTGGTTATGGTATCGACTATATTCAAAATGCAGCCGACCTCTTTGCCGCCGTTCATCCGGGCAGCGAAGTATCGGTCGAGGGCATTCAAGGCGTTGGCGACAAGTTGCGACCGCGCTTCATCGCGGGCGATCCGCCGGACGTGATCGATAACAGTGGTGCCGGTAATTTGGACACAATCGCCCTTGCGGCAGAAGGTCAACTGCTTGATTTGACGCCGTTGATGAATGCACCTTCTTTGGATACGCCCGGCAAAACTTTTGCCGAGACGCTGTTCCCCGGTTCGCAAGATGCGGGCGTCATCGAAGGAAAGCAGCTCTTTGTTGATATGGCCTATACAGTCTTTGGCATGTGGTATAGTAAATCGCTTTTCGAAACTAATGGATGGGAGGTGCCCGCCACGTGGGACGAGTTAATGGCATTGAGCGACGAGATTAAGTCCGCAGGGATCGCGCCGTGGACCTATCAGGGCCAGTACCCTTACTACCTGCAATTTGGCATCCTTGAACCACTGGTTCAGAAAATTGGCGGGGACGACGTATGGCGCGCGATCGATAACTTAGAGCCAGGCGCATGGGAAAACGAGGCAATGGTGCAGGCGATTAATATGGTTGCACAAATCTCTGCAAACGACTTCTTGCTGGAAGGGACAGAGGCGCTAAACCACACCGAATCTCAGGCGGAATGGCTAAAGGGCAATGCGGCATTTATTCCTTGCGGTACATGGTTGGAAAATGAGATGAAAGAGGTAACACCGGATGGGTTTGATATGGTGCTTGCACCGATCCCAGCGATTGATAGCAGTAGCGCGGCCTCGGTCATGGCAACGTCGGGCGAGACCTATTTTGTCCCATCTGCGGCTACAAATCCAGAGGCGGGCATGGAGTATATCCGCTGTCTGCTTTCTAAAGAAAGTGCCAAATTCTTTGCTGAAAATGTTAGCTCGATGATGCCCGTGATTGGCGGCACAGAAGGACTTGAACTAAGTGCCGGGATGAGTTCGGCCATTGCGGCTGTTGAAGCAGCAGGTACAGACATCTTCCCACAACCGAAATACGGTACATGGTATAACGATCTTGGCACCGAGGTAAGCAATAACCTTGGCGAGGTGATGGTTGGCAGAATGGAGCCAGATGAGTTTATTGAACTTGCTCAGGCTAAGGCAGATGAGACCGCAGCAGATGAGGAAGTAACGAAATTTACGCGTTAAAAACCCGCCCTATCCCGTTGCCTTCGCAAGGGCAGGCTCCAACGACGGGGCCAAAGGAACGACGCTCCGTTTAGGCGCTTCTGGGGTAGACAAAACCAGACATAGGTGACGTTATAGTCTTAGTACGACGGTTAGCGCCTGAGTTTGTCGAAGGATAGTCCCGTGTAGGTAGTAGGATAGTTCTACCAATTTTGGCAGGTTCAATAGAACTCACACCCTTTTGTGAATTCTATTGAACCTGCTTCCTCAAATCACCTCTTTATTTAACTTAAAATAGCGGCAGAGTATTTTATTTTGCCAAAGACAGAACAAACCTATGTATCGCAATAAGTATCAACTGATCATTCCGTTTTTGTTCCCTGCACTAGCGATATATCTCACCTTTGTCATTTACCCCTATGGCCGTTCAATGTATATTGCCTTTACAAGCTGGAAGGGCGTAAGCGCAAATATCCAGTTCAATGGACTGGCAAACTTCGAACGGATGTGGGCCGACGCTAACTTCTGGAACGCTTTGGGCAATAACTTAAAGTATTTGGCTTTTGTTCCCCTGGCTACGATTGGGCTCAGTCTCTTTCTTGCATTTATGTTGACTCAACGGGTGCGCTTCAGTCATTTTTATCGAATCATATTCTTCTTCCCGCAGGTAATGTCTGTGATCGCCATCGGCGTCTTGTGGAGCTATGTTTATCACCCGACGATTGGTATTCTGACGCCGCTTTTGCGCATTCTCCGCCTTGAACCGCTCTTTAATCTGCTTGGCTTCGACGGGATCCCGGCGTGGATGGGCAACCCGAGAACCGCGCTGCTTTGTGTGGGCGCAGTAGTAGTGTGGCAAGGCGCTGGCTTCTTTATGGTCCTCTTTATGGCTGCCATGCAGGATATCCCCGCTGATTATTATGAAGCTGCGGCGCTCGATGGAGCCAAGCGTGGAGACATGTTCTGGAAGATCACGCTCCCGCTGCTGTGGGAAACGTTACGCGCTGCCGCCATCTTTTCGATTCTTGGCGCATTCAATATGTTTCCACTTACCATGGTCATGACCAATGGGCAGCGTGGCCCAAACCGCGCCACGGATGTGCTGGCCACCTATCTATACGAACAAGCATTTGAATCTAGCCGCTTTGGCTATGCGACCGCAATTGCCGTCTCTCTTTTCCTAATGGTGCTGACCATCTCGGTCATCTCGATGCAGGCCACCCAACGCCAAACCCTAGAATATTAGACACTATCGGAGCACTAAATAAATGCGTTATGATCAAGCTGGATGGCTGTCGCGTTCTATTACAAATATTGTCTTAGCGCTTTGGGCCATCATTGTTATGTTTCCCATGGGCTGGCTGATCTTTAGCTCGTTTAAAACGGATCAAGAGATCTTCTTTGGTCCATGGGCGCTGCCCGAATCCCTACAGTGGAATAACTTTGCCCGCGCGTGGAGCGACGCGCGTATTGGTGAATACTTCATTAATACGCTACTTGTGATCGTTCCCGCCATCTTCCTTACATTGCTTGTTGCATCCATGGCCGCTTACGTTATTGCTCGCTTTCCCTTTCCGGGTAACCGCGTGCTCTTTTACTTCTTTTTAGCCGGAATGCTTTTCCCCGTCTTTTTGGCCTTGGTGCCGCTTTTCTTTTTGCTGCGGGATATTAAGCTACTTAACACCTTTTCGGGTCTGATACTCGTTTATATCGCGTACTCTCTGCCCTTTACAGTCTTCTTCATGACCGGATTCTTTCGCACGATCCCATCTGCTTTTCACGAAGCCGCAATTATTGACGGTGCAAACCAGTACCAAGTCTTCTTTCGGATCATGCTACCGTTGGCAAAATCTGGGCTAATCAGCATGGCAATTTTTAATTTTTTGGGCATGTGGAATCAGTATATCCTGCCGCTCATTCTTATCTCCAAGAGCGATAATTATGTGCTCAGTCAGGGCTTGGCCTTTCTGTCATTGCAGCAGCGCTATGAGAACGATTGGAGTGGTCTTTTCGCCGCCATCACCTTGATCATGATCCCGACGCTGGTGGTTTACATTATTTTCCAGGGGCAGATCCAAAAGGGCTTAACCGCAGGCGCGCTAAAAGGATAAATGTAGGTAGCCGTATAAAAAAGCTGCGTCTTAAACCGACAGGTACGGATCGAGGAATTGCTATCCAGCGAAGCAAGCAGAGGCAGAGGCAAAGGCAAAGGCAAAGGCAAAGGCTACTGAACGGTTACAAATGTAGTCCATATCTACTGAGTAAACACAAATTTATAAAGGAATATTTTTATGGCCTTTATCGTCAAGAAGAGAGGCAAACTTACTTACTATACCGAAAACGAAGACTCTATTTTCTCGGCACTCGTTACCGAAGAACAGGCTGACGGAGTTCTGAAGATTCACTTTTCGGGGCTGACGGGCGGCTACTCGGCCAAAGGCATTTTGGGGCTAGATGAACTGGTTGAAATGGACCCCGAACGCGAGATCCCGCTCGTCTTCCGCTGCTGGGAAAAGTGGCTGCAAGACGCGGGCATCTGCCAATCGATTGACCAGATTGACTTTATAGAAGTTCATGCATTTGGCTGCCAGCCCAAGTCGCCCAATCCGCTACTCGATCCGGCTGGTTTTGCCGCCGAACAACAGCGCCTCTATGGTGCGTATCGGCGCGCCTATGCGGATTGGTTCAAAGAGCACTGCCCGGACAATGGATTGCCCGCTCGCTTTACCGTTCACGTGGTAGATGTGCCAGACAAGGCCGCCTCGTATGAATTCTATAGCACCGGGATCTATCAGCCATCTTTGCATGAAGAAGTGAAGTACGCCGCGGCTCAGGAGACGCTTTCGACGTTGCAGGCGGTGATGGCTGAAGAAGTAACGGTTGCCGAACAGATCGAAGACTTAGCCACGCTGATCTCACCTAGTGGGGAAGAGGTTACTGAATGAGCCGTACGATATGCTGATCAAAACGGCTACATAATCGACCCCGACAACAAGCGAATTTTGCAACGCAGAATGAATTCTGCGGGCCGACCAGATCGCCTATTGACAAACTCCCCAATTTGGTTTCATAATGTTTCCAATTTGGAAACAAATTTCACAAATGGAGTTTAATATGGCAAATGTAACGATAAAAAATATTACTGATGAACTATAGACGCAGCTAAAATGGGTTGCCGAAGCGAATCGCCGTTCGATACATAGTGAGATTATTGTCTGCATCGAGCGTCAACTTGGAAGTTTTAAACCAAGCAAAAAAATAGTGCTGTAAAAAGCGCGTCGGCTACGTCTGCTTACGCAATTACAGAGAGTGAATTTGAACAAGCCAAATCAGATGGGCGCCTATGATTGCTGCAGATACGAATCTGATTGGCTATCTGTTTCTGACCAGTCCACACTCTGTGCTTGCGAAAATGTTTTGGACAAAGATCCGTATTGGGTGGCTCCGCTATTGTGCGTAGCGAATTTCGCAATGTGCTAGCACTATACATGCGACAAAATATCGTCACAGTAGATAACTCACTCGAAATTATGGATGCGGTATTAGAGATGATGAGTGGCGAAGAGTATGAAGTTGCATCGTATCTTGGAGCTTGCCCACCAAAGCGACTGTTCGGCATATGATTGTGAATTTATCACGCTTGCAAAGAAATTCAAGGTCCCCCTCGTCACATCTGGTAAGAAGTTGGGGAAAGCATTTCCAACACATACAATTTCCCCTGCCGATTTTTGTTCGGAAACAGAATCTGATAAAGATGATGATGTAGGCGAAGCAGCATAAGGCCATTCCAAAAAATAAAATATATAGTATGAACGCAAGCTACCCCAGAAAGTCGCTAAAATTCGTATAATTGTTTTCTGGTTTAGGCTAATTCCCTTATCTCTCAATTAGATTTCTGTAAAAGACAAAGCGAGACGACTGTGGATTCAAATAATTCTTACGATATACTCCTCAAAAACGGCCACGTAATCGACCCCGAAAATAGTATCGATAGCAAAATGGATGTGGCAATCAGCGGCGACCAAATCGCTGCTGTCAAAGCCGATATCGATCCCAGCCTTGCCAAAAATGTAATAAATGTGGCGGGGCAGATCGTCACGCCGGGATTGATCGATATCCATGTGCATGTTCATCACACGCGCGAGCCAGAAGGGTTGAGTGTCATGGCGGACGCCCACTCATTCCGTTCGGGCGTGACAACTATGGTTGATACAGGCACGGCAGGGGCCAAGCACTTTCTCAACTTTAAGCGTACGGTTATCGACCTTGCTAAGACGAGGATCTTTGCCTACATCAACATTGTGGATCTGGGCATGTTGGGTGATTTTGAGCAAGATTTGCGGACAATGGATCCCGAATTGTGTGCGTCCACCGTGCTCATGTATCCAAATATTTGCGTCGGCGTCAAGACCGCTCATTATTGGACGCAACTGCCATGGGACGACGAGCACCCGCCCTGGGCTGCGGTCGATCTAGCCATTCAAGCCGCAGAGCTTTGCAAGCAGCCGGTGATGTACGATTTTTGGCCGCGCCCACCCGAACGCAGCTACCAAGAGTTGATTCTCGAGAAGGCGCGCCCAGGCGATATTCATACGCACGTTTATGCGCAGCAATTTCCGGTTGTTGACGCGGATGGAATTCCCGAGCCGTGGATGCACGAAGCGCGGGCGCGGGGCGTCATCTTTGATGTGGGGCATGGGGCAGGCAGCTTTTGGTTCCGCAACGGCTATCGCGCGATCCAAAATGGCTTTCCGCCCGACTCGATCAGCACCGATCTGCACACGGGCAATGTGCATGGCTGCGTTGTCGATATGATCACCACGATGAACAAGATCCTCAACTGCGGCATGTCGCTCTACGACGTGATCAAGCTTTCGACGATCAACCCCGCCAACGAAATTGGGCACCCCGAATTGGGCCATCTTTCGGTCGGGGCCGAAGCAGACGTCGCGGTGCTCAATCAATTAAATGGCGAATTTTCGTACATCGACTGTGGCAAGGCCAAGCTAACGGGCGACAAGAAGTTAGAGTGTGCCATGACGCTGCGCGCAGGCAAGATTGTCTACGATCCAAGCGGGATGAGCATGCCCGAGTGGACCGATGCACCGGATCGGTATTGGGTCGTGCCGGGTTTGCAGGGCGCGAATCAGACGGCGCAGGCTGTGACGGAAAAGAAGGGGTAAATCAGAAATAATATGAAACCACAACAGTTTATCTGGGAAGAGACGAAGCAGCTGTCGCTAGTACAGATACTGCTTGCTTTTGCATTACCAAGTGTATTTGCATTTACTGGGTTTCATGTGGTTTTGCCGACGCTTGTAAGTAGCGGCGTACCAGTTCTGATTGCATGGCCTAGCGTTGCTTCTGCCATGTTAGCTATCATGGTATTCATAGCAATTGTATTTCTGCGCTCCGAGGCCAAAGAGCTAAACATTTCTATCCCGGCCCGAATGTGTCTTAAAAAGCTTTCTGCAAAAGACTGGTTGGCTTATATCGCTATCATGATAATCGGGCTAGCAATCGCATCTGGTGCCAACCAGTTAGTCGAACCTTTTATGAATCTATTTGGTTTAGAAATTCCGGATTATATGCCATTTTTTCTAGACCCATCAATTAATCCGTTAGAAGTTGAGCCAGAGATACTATCTCCCGGACTGCCGCTCAAAGGCCAGCTGATTTTGCTCCCCTTGTTTGCACTAGCTTTACTATTGAACATCACCGCAGAAGAGCTATATTTTCGAGCTTGGATGCTGCCTAAGATGGCGAAGTATGGACAACTTGGTTGGGTATTAAATGCGTTGTTATTTGCTCTCTATCACATTTTCCAGATTTGGCTGTTCCCAACAATTTTGGCAGGAAGTCTCATTTGGGCTTTTGTTATCTATCGAAGCAAGAGTATCTATCCGGCATTTGTTGGTCACCTTGTGGGTAATTTCTTACTTACCTTTATTGGGTTGTGCTATCTGATTTTGGCTTAAAAAATTATCGAACAAATTATACTGCGCTCACTTTTAGGAGAACCCCACACTCATGGCAACACCCGATCTCGTCGGCATCATCGTCAAAGATATGGCCGAGGCATTGAAATTCTATCGACTGCTCGGTCTCGATATCCCCGCCGAGATGGATAGCGAGCAGCACGTTGAATTTAAAACACCAACCGGCTTCCGTCTGGCGTGGGACACGGTCGATTTGATGATTCAAATCAACGGATCTTGGCCCGAACCAAACGGCCACCGCATGGGGCTGGCTATGCTCTGCGACAGCCCCGCCGAAGTAGACGAACTCTACGCCAACGTAACCGACGCTGGATACAGCAGCCACAAAGAGCCATGGAATGCATTCTGGGAGCAGCGCTACGCGGTGGTCATCGATCCCGATGGGAATTTGATTGATCTCTTTGCTGAATTTTAATGCACATAATTGTAAGAACTGAGCTGCAAATGCGATTCGATACTTTGTACTTTATTCTATAAAAATTGGGCCATATAACCCCACCAACTTCTTCGGTTTGGATACATCCTTCAATGCAAATCGCGTTGGCTGAGCTTGCGCAGCAAAGGTCGAAGCCAGCCCACCTGCTGATTATGATGACATTTACCCGAGCGTGATAGCCGGTAATTCGCACAACGGCGAGAACTTTAGCATGCCCGGTGTTGTCCATCCCGGTGGCAATATTTCGGTGAACTACAACAAGACCATGCTTGAAGAAAAAGGGCTGCCGATTCCACAAGAAGGTTGGAGCTTTGCCGATTGGAGTGAATTGACCAACGCAGCCGCGGATCCGGATAATGGCGTCTTTGGCCTTGGCTTTGACGGTATGAACTCCAGCACCTTATCATAACGCTTGATGGCATTGGCAGCGTCTGCGAGATTAGTTAGCACACAACATGAGCCTTAATTTCCGTGTCGCAACTGAACCGGAATTCGATTGGGCCACTCCAAAAAATAAAACATTCAGCATGGCTGCCGCTAATTAAGGAGCCCCATGAGCATCTACGACGACTTGGGCATTAAACCCATTATCAACGCCAACGCCACCCTCACCAAACTTGGTGGATCTGTCATGTCACCCGAAGTGATCCAAGCCATGGTCGACGCATCCAAAAGCTTTGTCGATCTGCACGAGTTGCAGGCAAAAGTCGGTCAGCGCATTGCCGAGATGACGCAGAACGAAGCTGCGCTCGTCACCTCGGGCGCGGCCGCGGGGTTGGCCCTTGCCGCCGCCGCATGCATGACGGGCACTGAGCCCGCCGCAATTAATCAACTGCCCAATACGGACGGCCTCAAAAACGAAATCATCCTCCACAAATCGCACCGCAACACCTACGACCACGCCGTGCGCATGGTCGGGGCCAAGCTCGTTGAAATCGGTCTTGGCCAAAGCACGCAAGAATGGGAACTTGAAGCCGCCATCAGCGATAAAACTGCCGCCATCTTCTGGTTCCAGGGTACCATGACCGGCCACGGCGACATCCCCATCGAGCGCGTCATCGACATCGCTAACCAGCACGACGTTCCCGTGGTTGTGGATGGCGCGGCCCAAGTACCACCCACCGAAAACCTTTGGCGCTGGACCCAAATGGGCGCGGCACTAGCCGTCTTTTCTGGTGGTAAAGATCTGCGTGGTCCGCAGCCAACGGGATTGGTCGTCGGGCGCAAAGATCTAATCGAAGCCATGCGCCGCAACGGTAGCCCCAACCACAGCTTTGGCCGCCCCATGAAAGTAGGTAAAGAGGAGTTGGTTGGCCTCATGAAAGCAGTTGAACTCTATCTGCAAGTGGATCAAGACGCGCGCCTGTCGCAAGATGAGGAGACCGTCATGGGCTGGTGTTTAGAATTAAACAAACTCAATGGCATCTGTGCCGAACGTTCGTTCCCGAACGAGGCCGGTCAGCCGCTGCCCCGGGCCAAAGTCACTATCAACGCGTTGAAGGCAGGTAAAGGCCGCGACGATGTGATCAGTGAGCTGTTGCAGGGTCGGCCCGCCATTTCGGTGGCAGCCGCAGACGACAACGGGATCTTCGTCAACCCCATGACGCTGGCGGATGGAGAGGAACAGATTGTGCTAGAACGGTTGGTGGAGATTTTGAGATAGAGTGTGAACAAGCCATTTGAAGATCTAAACGGACAGGTCGCGATCATCACCGGCGGTGCAAAAGGGATAGGCCAAGGCTGTGCGCAACTGCTGGCCTCAAACGGTGTAAAAGTGGTCGTGGCAGATGTCGATGCCGATGCGGGCAACACCACTGCGCAGCAGATCCAAGATGCGGGTGGCACTGTGCATTTCTCTCTCAGCGATGTGGGTAAGCATGAGCAGATCCGTGCGCTGGTGGACGAGACGGTGACGCACTTTGGGCGGCTGGATATTGTGGTGAACAACGCGTATTGGTCGGTGCGCAAAAGCGTGGTGGATTTAGCCGAGGAAGAGTGGGACAGGGGCATGAACGTGATGCTCAAAGCGGCATATCTCTTTGGCAAATATAGCTTCCCCGAGATGCAAAAAGTGGGCAAGGGCGCAATTGTAAACATCTCCTCGGTTCATGGGGTAGCCGCCGCACCCAACTATCCAGTCTATGCATCAGCCAAGGCGGGCATCATCAACCTAACGCGTCAAATGGCAATCGACGGCGGCCCGCGTGGGATTCGCGTGAATGCGATTTGCCCTGGCTGGGTGCGCACAAGCGGCACGGCGAACTTTAATGAAGCGCGCACCAAACGCATGGAAAAGCTCTATCCCGTTGGCCGCGGCGGCGTTCCACTGGATATCGCAAACGCGGTGCGCTTTCTAATTTCGGATCAGGCCAGCTTTATCACCGGTCACGCGCTGGTTGTGGATGGGGGCCTGACGGCTCAGTTGCAGGATTCGTTCGTGGTTATCGATGAATAGAATTAATTTGGCGCTCCTGCATATCTTTACTTCTCTACTTGTTCTGTCAGCCTGCACTTCAGAAAATCTTCAAGAAAAAATTGCCAAGGCAAACTTTGATTCCCCTCCGAGCCTTTTACTGCTTCTAGAAGATAATGAGATAGGCAAACTGCGGGTGGATCAATTTAAAGAGCTTCCCATTGATATCATCTATTTAGGCAGCGCAGATCTTTCTGCTGTTGACGAGTATAAAATTGTTTATCTCAGTGCTGATATATTCGACAGAATAAATGCAGGATATTTATATTCGTGGCGAGATTCTGCTAAGCTGATAGTTAATACATACACAACCGACAAAACTAATCGCTCGCCCTTCCGTTCCTGATCACATGGCAACCCCAGTCGATATTGATCTTAACCTTCTGCCTGAAAATACCTTTGTCGCATCAGGATAACATCAATGCAAGAATGGGCATGGCGTTACACAAAATTCCTACTATACTATTTTTCAATTGCACCGCTCCATGACGATGAAACAGTCCAATGTTGACGATACTAACTAGGTATTGAGTATGTATCGCGTATACCAGTGTATCTATATATTATATTTGATATTATGGGGAATACGGAACGGCAATGTCTCCCATTAGCCTGCCCACTACGATTATTCATAAGGAATATCTACGGTATCAGACCCTAGTCAAATAATGAGAGCTGATCAGCTGGTGCATTTATCCAATCCGAAGGCGGCCACGCGGGCAACTCTAATTGATCTACTAATCGCTCTCGCAATCGCGCTAAACTAGTCGGCGCGTACCCTTCATACGGATTGTGCATGTAGCCAAAAATCGTAATGCCGAGTTGGTGCAGCTTCTTCATCCGCTTGCTCCACAGCGCCAGTCGATCATCGCGTGCAAAGACAAACTTGCGGTTGCGGTCGGCTTTATCTGCCCAGACACTGTCACGATTGTCCCCAATCCAGCGGAGCATGGCAAAGTGCGGCGCGCGCTGGGCGTCAATCAAGGCCAACCACGCATCGGTCACGTCGGGGGCCAGCTTCCCCTCTGGACCCGGTTGCTTTGTCCCGTCGGGAATAATGCGATCTCCTAACACAAGGGCTATTCCATGTTGAGCCACAAATCCAGCAAAAGCGGGCGTCAACAGATCCGATGCACGCACTTCAACCGCAAGGCGCAAATTTTTATTGCCGCTTTTATGCAACTCAGTACCGAGCCACTCAATATAGCGGGCCAGTACTTTGCCGCCACGCGTTCGCGTAAAGCTAGGCGGCAGTTGCAAAAAGCCCACGCCAGCTTTTGCCTCTAAAGTGTGTAAAAGATCCAAAAAAGCCAGCGTCTCCTCCTCGCAATCAACTAATCGCTTTTCGTGGCTGATGGCGCGCGGCATTTTGAGCGAAAAGGTGAATCCCGGCGGCACGCTTTTGGCCCACTCCTCTGCTGTCGATAAACGTGGCAAACCATAAAAGCTGGTGTTGACCTCCACGCTGTTAAATTTACTTGAATAGTAGCGCAGGTACTCTTTTGCCATCATTTTTTCAGGATAGAAGACACCGCGCCACTCATCGAAGTTCCACGCAGAGGTGCCAAGATGAATAGGCGAGCTTGAGGGTGAATTATTTGCTCGATTTTGGGTTATAGGGTTGGGCGTGTCTGCGGTCAAGTTCATTGTTCTTTTAGTCTATAAAATCGATAAGCCGATACGAGTTGTGCCAGAAATAGAAGGAATATCCAAATAGTGCAGGCTGAGCGAATCCTACGCTCACTGTACATCTTCACTATCTCTTGTTTCTTAGGTGTGCAGTGTTGGGTTATATCTGCGGACTACATAGATGGACTATACACGCAAACGCACAACCCTATGCTATCATGCAGTAGCAAACCAAAGATAGTATAACGTTTACAAATCAAGGAATCTTCATGATAGACAACAAAGAGATTGAAAAAATTCGACAACAGTTGGAGACTGAGCGCAAACGATTGCAAGGGGAGTTGGAAGATGACGATACCGACGAGACAGAAGTTTCTTATAACCTTGGGCGTGGCGAATTAGCTACCGATGCGCGTCGCCAATATCGCGAAGAAGCGCTGGACGCAATTGATGAGCAAAAGCTGGCGCAAATTAACAGCGCCCTCGCCTCTATCAAGGCTGGAACATATGGTCAGTGTGCAAATTGCGACAAACCAATCAACATCGAACGGTTGCATGCATTGCCCTATTCTACGCTCTGTATGGATTGTCAGTCCGAAGAATCAAATTCCGATAGATAGACGGGATCATTTAATATATGTCGCAGCGATACCATTGTGGCGCTGCTGGGTATAATTTGCGGCTATGAACAGTCCAAACGGAAACCGTCCACAATCGTCGGATTGGCGTGATCAACTCTATACAATTATTTACGAAGCAGATACGCGCGGTGGCAAGCTCTTCGACGTAGCGTTGCTCATCAATATCGGGCTGAGCGTTCTGGCCGTTGCGCTAGAAAGCGTCGAATCTATCGCCTTGGCTTACGGTCCGACGCTGCGCGCAATAGAGTGGGTTTTTACCATCCTCTTCACAGCAGAATATATTCTACGGCTAATTGCAGTCGAGCGGCCATTGCACTACGCACGCAGCTTCTTTGGCATCATCGATCTGCTGGCGACCTTCCCTACCTATCTAGCCCTGCTCATTCCCGGTGCGCAAACGCTTCTGATTATTCGCATTTTGCGGCTGCTGCGTATTTTTCGCGTCTTCAACATGGCCAACTATCTGCAAGAGGCAGAGTCGCTACGGAGCGCGTTGTGGGCAAGTCGACGAAAGATTGTTGTCTTTCTCGCTGCAGTCCTAACTTCAGTTGTAATTATCGGCTCGCTCATGTATGTGATCGAAGGCGAAGAGAGCGGCTTTACCAGCATTCCCGTTGGCGTCTACTGGGCCATTGTCACCCTTTCGACCGTGGGCTATGGCGATGTGGCCCCGATCACACCGCTCGGTCAGGTTATTGCTAGCATTGTGATGCTGCTTGGCTTTGGCATCATCGCCGTGCCAACGGGCATCGTCTCGCTGGAGCTAGCGCGACCAAGTGGCATAAGATCAAATACGATACGGCAGGCAGAATCAGCTTCTTCAAAGATAGCGCAAAAGATAGCACCACGCAGTGCAATTGACATTGGTATTGTGGTGGCAGATATGGAGCGTTCACTCAACTTTTATCGCGATCTGCTTGGCGTACCCATCGTAGCCGAGACCCAAACTTCTCTTATCGGAGAGGGCCGGATGGTGCAGCTTCAACATGGTGTGTCGCTGATTAAGCTGGTCAAGCTTACGACTGTGCCACCAGATCAAAGCCCGATGGAAATTTCAGCCGCAACGGGCTATCGCTACATTACATTGCTTGTTGCGGACATAACGGCCATTCTGGCAGATATAGAACAAGTGGGCATCCGAGTTACGCAGCCACTGATCAAGCTTGCCAACGGTACGCAGATTGCAATGGTTGCCGATCCTGATGGAAATATTGTCGAATTTGTGCAAGAGGCGCAGGTATAATCATGTCGCAAATCAACCCAAATCAATTAGCCAACGTCGATCTCGTCTATATATCGGATGAAGAGCCGGGTTATATCCGGCGGAAGCATGGCCGTGGCTTTTCTTACTTTCATCCCGATGGAACTCGCGTGCGTGACCAAGTACTGCGCGAACGCTTTGCCGACTTGGTCATTCCCCCGGCGTGGACCAATGTTTGGATCTGCTTGGAGCCGAATGGTCACATGCAAGCCACCGGGCGCGATGATGCGGATCGCAAGCAGTATATCTACCATCCACTATGGGAGGAGATGCGCAACCGGGCCAAGTTTGCCAGACTCTACGAATTCGGACAGATGCTCTCTAAAATTCGCGAACGAGTCGACGCGGATCTGCGCAAGCACAACCTGCCGCGCGAGAAAGTGCTCGCGCTAACCGTGGCATTGCTCGACGAAACCCACATGCGCATCGGCAACAGCAAATACACGGAGCAGAATGGCTCGCACGGTCTCACTACATTGAAAAATGAACATGCTGATGCCAATAGCACGAGCATCACCTTTGAGTTCACGGGTAAGAGTGGCGTAGAGCGAGAAATTGACCTAAGCAATCCACGGCTGGCGCGGCTAATTAAAGCCTGTCAAGAGTTGCCCGGTCAGCGGCTTTTTCAATATGAAGATGGAGATGCTGGGGTAACGGCCATTGAGTCGGGCGACGTAAATGCCTATCTGCGCGATATTGGCGAAGAAGATTTCTCGGCTAAAGATTTCCGCACTTGGGCCGGAACGGTGGCCGCGGTAGAAGTCTTGCAGGAGATGGATGTCGGTGAGACTGAAGAAGAGAGTGATCAAATTATTGTAAATGCGGTGAAAGAGGTAGCAGAAATACTGGGCAATACGCCCGCTATCTGCCGTCAATATTATATTCACCCCGCAATTTTAGACGCGTACCTTAGTGGTGATCTGGCTAAAACGCATCGTCGCATGACCAAGCGCATAAAGGGCAACACACGTGAAGTCGCCGAGGAAACCGTTCTCTATCTTCTGAAAAAGATGGGCTACGGTGAATCATAAAACTTGACAGTGCCGAGATCCATTAAGAACTAGAACGTGAGCGGCTAATAAAATGGCTTAACGAAACGAAATACAAGCAACTTGTTCTGCTAGAATTGGTACTGGCTATAACGCCCCTGTTGTCATTAGAATACCCATGGAAGAGTTGACAACGCAGATTGAGGAAATCTTCATTTATTCGGGTAAACATGGAGTACGCCCAAGTGCCGGATATTCTTAAATAAAAAAGGGTAGCCGTAAAGGACGATATTCGAATATTTATTGAGGAGATTGTTGAACACGCTCAGCAGTGATAGAGTTGATCAATTTACTCATCTCCTGAAAGCGAACAGGCTTGGTGAGGAAGCCATCCATACCCGCAGCTTTAGATAGGTAACGATCCTCTGTGAGAACAGATGCTGTAAATGCATAGATTTGAGGCTGCTTATCAGCGGGTAATCGCCTCCGTATTTGTGCAGAAGCTTCAACTCCATCGATTCCTGGCATGTGCAAATCCATTAAGATTAAATCATATTCTTTTTGCAGCGCAGCTTTAATTGCCATTTCCCCATTTTCTACAGCGTCTACCGTACAGCCAAGGCTGCTCAACATTTTTAGTGCCACTTTCTGGTTGACCAGATTGTCTTCCGCAAGAAGGATGAAGAGTGGCTGTTGGGTAATCGCAGATGTATCTATCTGGTTGTTAGATATACCGGCAGAGTTAGGGATACCCGCAGATGCATTCAACAATCGATCTTGTATTGGCTCGTTGTTGTTCTGACGCACCTGATGCTGAACGCTGGGCGGGATTACATTTTGTTTCTTTGTGCGAATCGAAAAGCTAAAGACGGATCCTTTCTCCGATTGACTCGTTACCCACATTTGTCCACCTAACAATTCGGCCAACTGTTTAGAAATAGATAGCCCAAGCCCCGTGCCGCCATATTGACGGGTGGTCGACGAATCTGCCTGCTGAAATGGCTCGAAGATTTGCCCGACTTTATCAGATTCAACGCCAATCCCCGTATCTCGTACGGCAAATACGAGCTCGAAATTTTCTGTGTGGTGATTTTGACCGTCATTAGATACCCCGTCACTGGATACTCCGTCGCTGGATAAATTATATCCATTATAGGAGCTGTCCAAACCGGAATTGTTTTCTCGTAAAGGCCGAGCTGTAGCCGAGACAAATACTTCTCCCTCGTGCGTAAATTTGATGGCATTTCCTACTAGGTTCATCAAGATTTGACGCAGCCGGCTTTGGTCAGTTTGAATGTGCCGCGGGACACCGTCATTTATTTTGTAGCTGAAGGCTAACCCTTTTTTGGTAGCCATATGGCTAAATATGCCTAGCGTATCGTCAAGAAGTTGATGCAGATCGCATGGAATAATATTTAGCGAGAACTGGCCCGCTTCGATCTTAGAAAAGTCTAAAATTTGGCTAATTAGTTCTAGAAGCGTTTCACTACATTGATCGATAGTTTTAGCAAAGTCAAGCTGTTCGTCTGCCAAGTTGGTTGTGGATAAAAGTGTGGTCATCCCGATGATGCCATTTAGCGGAGTTCGAAGCTCGTGACTCATATTAGCTAAAAATTGGCTCTTGGCCTGATTGGCTAGCTCGGCTTTTTCTTTCGCATCCAAAGCCAATACTCGTTCCGCTTCCACTTGGTGCTGTGCTTTACGCAGTTCGGCCTCAATCTTCTTGCGCTCAGCGATCTCCTCTTCTAATTCGCTATTTTTTTGTAGCAACAGTTGGGACTCACGCTTGGCTGCTTCGGATTGACTTCGGAGCTCTTGCGTACGCAATTTGCCTAAGTTAGATTCATTGGTGGCGATTTGATTAATTTCGTGGAAGAGGCGATAGTGATGCAATGCTTTCTCATGATTTTTCTCCTCATCATATACCAGAGCTAAAATTTTGTGAGCACTATGTAACTCTCTGCGTGCGCCAATCTCTTTTGCCTCTATTAAAATTGGATATAAAAGTTCCTTGGCTTTATCAAATTTTTGTCGATTTGCCCATACCTCTCCCATAAAAAGCCGCATTTCTAACGACTGATAGTTCATATTTAGCGAATCGAATAAGAGTAGAGCTTCATGCAAATACCCCCATGCTTCATCATCGTTTTGTAAAAGCATGTATGCACGAGCAAGGCCACTTAACGCAACTCCTTCAAAGCGTTTGTTCCCCATTGCGCGGCTTTGTTCGAGAGCCTCTAATCCATACGAGATACCTTCTTTGGGCCGTCCAACAAGTGCTGTCGCTCGGCAACGATTTGCGAGTAGATTCATTAAGCGGGGTTGATAGTTGAGGCGGCGACAAATAGCAAGCGCATCGTTACAGTACACGAGCGCTTCTTCATGCTCATTTAGGTAAGAATAAAGAATGCTGATACTATTTAAGGTATCAGCTATACCGTACTCGTCCTTTTCTCCACGATGAAGACTAAGAGCCTCCAACAATACATCTAACGCATGTGGATATTCACCAATACGCAGATTAACAAGGCCTATTAGCCGTAAACATTCGGCTAGCATTGAATCGTTACCTAACTCACGATACAACGCTAATGCTTCATTGATTAATGCTAATGATTTGGGATAATCAACTTGATCATATGCATAAAAATGTCCCAATATACGCAGGGCATCAGCTATCCCTTGATCATATTGCTGCTTTTTAAAGATGGGAGCTCTTGAAAGATTTAGCGCCTCGTTAGCTAACTCTACTGCCTTGATCGGATTGCTTTCGCGCAAGCTAAGTGCTTGTGCATTCAAATCATTAATTTTTGTCTGTTGCGTTAGAATATTGGTCATCTGAATTAAACTATGTGATCATGGCAAAATCGGCATGGTTCATTTGGCAGAAAAAAGGTATAATCGTAGGTGTGGTATATAGATTGTACTCAACATGGGAACAACTATGATTGATTGTAATAACAAGCATGTAAGTTCCCGGAGAACCACTAAAATAGGGACAGAAAATAGTATACCATGAATGAATTAAAGAATCTATAATTATCGTATATTTAGAACAAACCTCATATGGGCAACAAGCTAAATTTGCATCATTTACCCTTAACGGTAAGGTGACTCCCGTCGTATATGAGTAGGCCATAGGTATAAACTTAATCCGTCCAGTGAGCACGCCTCGTGCGGCTCTTTTCAGCCATGAACCCGCGCGGGGCGTGCTCACTGGACTTAATTAACAATGTTTGTTCTTAAGTTTACACTTATGATGAGTAGGCATATATCCATCATATACGCCTAAAACAAAAGTATTAAAACCATAAAGACGTGATGCCAAAGGCGACAGCTGCGCCATTACACCTAAATCATAAAGAATCGTGATGGCTGTGGATTCACAGGCAAACAGAGAGAATGCAATTGCATTTTATAGAACCGCTTATTTAGAGACCTAGAGGGAGCGGTAGAAAAATATGTTGGCGACCGAGACATCCAACATAACCCGCTTGTCGGTGATGGGAAAGATGCATTCATCGCATACTTTGCTCAAATGCCAGAGGAATATCTAGGCTGAAATAACGTTTGTACGCGCAATAGCCGAGGACGACTTGTCGATTTCCACACGCATTAAGAGTGGCCTGATAATGATGCATATGCATCATTATCAGGCCACAAATCGTGATCCCGCAGTTATAGAGAATACCCACTCTGCTGTGGGCTACTAATAAACATACTGTCGAAATGAGTGAATGATAAAAAGGGGGGAATATCAATAAAAATACGCTTAAAATAGGCGATTCCGTCCGCGTTAAGAATGGATTTATTGATGAAGAACTTGATCAAGATATGAGTGGTTGGCAAGGACGCGTAAAAAAGTTGTATCTAGATGCAAATTCAGCCTTGATTGAATTTGATAGCATAACCATTAATGAATTGCCCAATACATATATTGAATGCTGCGAAGTAGACGGCTGTAGTTGGACTGAATATGGATATGGACTCCAATGGCTCGAAGCTGCGGAACCACGAGACAGTCTCCATGATGCGGTTAAGGCAGAAGAAGCGAGAGAAGTTCAGGTTCGTTATTTGTATCTTGGTGAAGAAGGTCGTGATATCAATAAGATTCTCGGCGGCATTGCTCCCGGTAATATTATGGCAGACTTGGGTGCTTGGGAAGAGCATATGTTGCAGCATTTAGATTTTCCATTCGCGGCCCAAGTTAACGAATTGCTAGTGCGCAGTCCACTTCGGGTCGGTGATCGGGTCAAGGTCCATGGAATCGAGATAGTTGATGAAATGTATGGCATTATCGTTAAACTTCGGCGTGGTCGAGAACATTTCCATCACCCACTTTGCGATCTAGCAGCCATAGATCAATCGTCATCCAACCATGACATTGTGCAATTGTACAGAGTCTGGTTTGCAAATCGATAGGTGGAGGAGCTTTTACGTGGCAGATCCGTTATCCCCAAAAGAGAAGTTAGAGGCTCACTCGGATGAGTTTCGCAAAGATCTAATCCAAGTTACGAAAAACGTCTATGTTGGCGTGGGCTATGGCGCATCCACTGCGATTATGATTGAAGGCGAAACGGGCCTGATTATTGTAGATACGCTGGAGAGTACGAGCGCTGCAGAAATTTTGCTGGCAGACTTTCGCACTATTAGCCAGAAGCCGATTGTGGCGATTCTATTTACCCATAGCCATCGCGATCATGTAAGCGGGGCATCTATCTTTGCTGCCGAATTTGCGGACGGCATGGAACCGATAATCTACGCCCGTGCAACGGAGACAGATATGCTGGGCGCGCCAGAGATTGCCGATATCAGTCGGCTGCGCGCGAAGCGTCAATTTGCGATTGGCGAGCCATCTTGGGTACGAATCAACTTGGGACTTGGACCAGGCGAGCGTCCGCTCAAAGGATTGGGTGCGGGCGCACTGCCTGCCACCGAAACGATTTCCAGCGAACGCGAAATGTTGCATATTGATTCCATAAAATTGGTGTGTGTTGCTGCCTCTGGCGACACACCCGATACGATGGTGGTTTGGCTACCCGAAGAGCGACTCCTGATTGGAGCTGACAATTATTACAAATCCTTCCCAAATATTGCGCCGGTTCGCGGCAGTAAATATAGAGACGTGGCGTTGTGGGTTCGCAGCTTAGAGACGATGATTTCATTTGAGGCGGACCATCTGATCCCCGGACACAGCCGCCCGTTGCAGGGTGCCGAAACGATTCGTGCGGTGCTGACCGATTATCGTGACGCCATCGATCATATACTGCAAACGACATTACATGGCATGAATCAAGGGATGACGCCCGATGAATTGGTACAAGTGATTAAACTTCCTGCGCATCTAGCAGAGAAACCTTATTTGCAGGAATTCTACGGTAGTGTCGACTGGACAATTCGGTCAATCTTTACTGGATATTTGGGCTGGTTTGATGGGAATCCAACGAATCTGTTTCCACTGTCGCCCCAAGAGCAAGCAGCGCGCTTGATCAGATTGGCAAATGGTCCAGTTGCGCTGATGGATCAGTTGGACGTAGCGGTGAAAGAGGGGGAGAATCAATGGGCGCTAGCTTTGGCTGATGCCTTGTTAACGCTAGATGCACACGCGGCTACGGCTAAATTGCTAAAGGCGAAGGCACTTAAGGCGCTGGCCGAAGAGCAGATCAACGCGACGGCGCGTAACTATTATTTAACCGTTGCACACGAGCTAGAAAAAGAGATCGAAGCCTAAGTTTGCGCTTCTGGTTTTGGCTCTTCAAAATAAAGGGAAAAGTTGTGGAAGGAAAAATGATTGCTGTTACGGGTACCGCATTGGGCATTGGCGCGGCCATGGCAAAGCTCTTAAAAGAGCGGGGCGCAACGGTCATCGGGCTGGATGGAAATTTGGCACCGGAGAATGTTGACAGCCATATTCCCATCGATTTGGCAGACGAATCATCGATTGTTGGGGCGTAGCCGAAGTGAAGGCAGTTGCTGGTGGAAAGATTAACGCGCTCTGCAACATTGCGGGCGTGCCGCCAACTGTCCCGCCTGAACTGGTTTTGCAGGTGAATTTTTGGCCACGCGGTTCTTTACCGAAAAAATGGCTTCCCTGCTAAACGATGGGGCATCGATTGTCAACGTTGCATCCCTTGTAGGGCAGGGCACAAAGATTAGAGCTTTCTCAGCAACTTTTGGCGGTCGATAGCATTCAGGGCGCGGCGGCTTTCTGCGCTGAGTTCGATATTAACGAGGAAAATTGTTACGAGTTTAGTAAAGAGGCGGTGCTTGTATGGACCATGCAATGTTGGAGTCGTTGGCGTGATCGCAACATTCGCGTCAACGCGATTAGTCCATCGGTTGTAGAGACGCCTATCTTTGACGATTTTACGGAAACTGTGGGAAAACGAGCGCACGCCGCTAGTGCAATCATGGGCGATTTACCGGCTCTCGGTCAGCCTGACGAAATTGCAGCGATTATTGGATTTCTTTGCAGCGATGATAGCCGCCGTTTGAATGGGATTAGTATCCCGGTTGATGGGGGAATGGTTGCAGCGCGCACGAGTCATCGGCTGGGATTTGCATTGTAGGGTACCAAGAAAATAAGAAAATAAATAGCCTCCTTATGTAATTAAAAATTAGTGATATAATGACACCGAACCCCAAGAACATTCTCTTTGTGCTTTGCGATCAACTCCGCTGGGACTATCTTTCCTGCTATGGTCACCCCCACTTGCACACACCAAATATTGATTGGTTAGCTGAAAACGGCGTGCGCTTTAAACATGCGTAGTTTGTGGGCCGTCGCGTGCGTGCATTTCCACCGGACGCTATATGTCGTCTCAAGGTGCAATGTCGAACACCGAGCCGATATCTGCCAGCGAGAAGTTGATGGGCGAGTACCTGCGGCTACTTGGTTTATGAAGTGCCGTCATCGGCAAAACGGATCATCGACCCGATGTTCATTTTATGGCGCGATATGAGATAGAACCCAAGAGTGAATTGGGGCAGCAGATTGCCAATCGAGATTTTGATCCGTACGACCGCAATATCGGCGTCCACCCTGATAAGCTGGTCAAACCTGGTCTGCAATACAATACATATTTGAACGAACTGGGGTACGACGGGGAAAACCCATGGCAAAGTTGGGCACAGTCGGTGGTCGATGATGATGGCAATGTGCGCGATGGGTGGCTCTGGAGCAACTCGAAGTATCCTTCTCGTCTGCCCGATGAACATAGCGAATCCGCATACACCACAGATCGCGCGATTCAATTCATGGCAGAGATGGGGGATGAGCCATGGTGTTTGCAGCTAGGATACTACAAGCCGCACTGGCCCTATGTGGCGAGCGCACCCTATCATGAAATGTATCCCGCCGAAACTCACCTGCCCATCAACCGTGCAGAAAGCGAGTTGAGCGGCCATCCCTTCCTGACAACTTATCAAAATTTACGGTTAAGCAAAGTTTTTAATCGAACCGGAGCGCGCGACACAATTGTCACAGCTTACATGGGATTGGTGAAACAGGTAGATGATCACTTTGGCCGTTTGTTAGCGCACATGCGCGAAAGTGGTCTGCTTGACAACACGATGATTGTTTTCACCAGCGATCATGGGGATAATCTTGGCGATCACTGGTGCGGCGAGAAAGATTTACCTTACGATTCGGCTAGTCGGGTCCCGCTGATCATCTATGATCCATCAGCCAACGCGAACAGCACCCGCGGCACGGCTGAAGAGCGCCTTGTCGAACTGATTGACCTATTGCCCACTTTTATCCATGTAGCTGGCGGTAAGCCATCGGAACATCAACACAGGTTAGAGGGGCGTTCGTTGCTGCCGTTACTGCACGGCAAAAGCAACGAACTTGTCTGGCGCGACTTTGTCATCTGCGAAATGGACTTTGTCCTGCGCGATTTTCCTGAGCTGCTCGATATTCCCATTGAGTAGGCACGAGGCTATATGATTCGGGACAAGCGCTGGAAGTATACGCTCTTTGAAGGCTTTCGGCCCACCCTCTTCGATATGCAAAACGACCCAAACGAGCTGATTGATCTGGGCGAATCAGCCGACCATATAGCGATTCGTGCTGCATTACACGAATCGCTCTTTTGTTGGTTGCGCAATCGCAAACATCGTACGACTGTTACCCCAGATGAGTTGACGTGGCGCTATGGCGTGGAGTTTGAAGATGCACACGGCATTCTTATCGGCTGGTGGGAAGATGAGGACGGAAACAATTTCTAAAATGAACATCTTATTTATTATGTGTGATCAACTTCGGTGGGATTATCTATCCTGCTATGGTCACCCGTACTAGGAAACACCAAACATCGACCGGCTCGCGACTTGGTTGATGATTTATAAGGGAAAAGCAGATGAGCGCACGATCCTATCTTGAAATAGATAATTTACATGTAGAATTTCCCGGACGCCGCCGTCTGTTTAGTGCCGCGCCATTACCAATCAAGGCAGTCAACGGCACCACTTTTTCCATCGCGCCAGGCAGAACTTTTGGCCTTGTGGGTGAGTCTGGTTCGGGCAAATCGACGATTGCGCGTGCGATTCTGCGCCTAACACCAGCCGCTGCAGGCAGCATTAAAGTTGCAGGCGATGAAGTAACGACAATGAACCGTCGCCGCGAAAAAAATACCGCAGTCAGGTTCAGGTGGTCTTTCAGGACCCCTACTCTTCGTTGAATCCTAGCCATGTGGTGAGCGAAATTGTGGGAGAGTTAATCACGCAGCACCGCGGTATTCGCTCAGGGCAAGAGCGAGATAAGATCGTTGGCGATCTGCTTGAGGAAGTGGGCCTAGGGCGTCACTTTATGGAGCGCTTTCCTTACGAGCTTTCGGGTGGGCAGCGGCAGCGCGTGGCAATTGCACGAGCGCTATCCGTAGAGCCACAGATGATCATCTGCGATGAGGCAACCAGCGCGCTCGATGTTTCGATCCAGAGTCAGGTGATCAACCTACTCGAAGAGATTCAGGAAAGGACTGGTGTTTCCTACCTCTTCATTGCTCACGATCTAGCGGTGGTTCGCCACATTAGTCACGATATCGGCGTGCTCTATTTGGGTTATTTGGTAGAAACTGGGCCAAGTGAGCGCGTTTATAGCGAGACGGCACACCCATACACAGCCATGTTATTATCTGCCGAACCGATTCCCGACCCCGCACGCCAAAAGCGCCGCGCAGAAGTTCGACGCATGTATCACATTGATGCGGAGCCACCCAGCCCAGCTAATTTACCCCTAGGTTGCCCTTTTACAAATCGTTGCGCCCTAGTTATGGATGTGTGTCACGATTCTATGCCAGATGTAACGCCGGTTGATGGTGGAGGTTTGGTTCGCTGTCATCTACACACAAGCGGGCCAATGCTAAATGGCAAGTCGGTGATTCAACTTCTTTTAGAACAGAGCGGCCAGCCTGCTGAATAATGTATTGATTTAGGCTAAGCCAGAAAAATAGTTATACGGATTTTAGCGATTTTCTGGAGTAGCTTGCGGCCATACTATATACTATATTTGATTTTTGGAATGGCCTTACAAGAATATAAGGGATCATGGGTGTAAACTTAAAAACAAACATCGTTAAATCAAATCCAGTAAGCACGCCCCGTACGGTTCTTTTCAGCCGTGAACCCGCACGGGGCGTGGTCACTGGACGGCTTAAGTTTGCATCTATGCATAAGGGATAATTGATATCTGAATCAAACAGACTGGGGATATTTTAATCGGTTCTGGGAGAATATGAAGCATTTTAGAGATACTGCGTATCGACACCTCTATCTTTTTTGGTGGCGAATCACAACAAAAGGGACCGAAATCGGTGGCCTCTCTATTCCGGCGTGAGCCAAAACTTTGCTAGTGCTTGGAGCTGGCAACCACGACGAAACTATGTTCCCCGACGGGACTCGCTTTAATGTACGATGAAATAAAGTTGGCTGGGAAAGTGAGCGAACCGCTAGCGCGGCTGATGGTGATGACTTTGTCTTCGAGAGGTTGGCGCAGGGTTTCAAGGTTGCGCGTGCCGAGCTCGGGCACTTCGTCCAGCGCGACGGGTGTCAACATCCATATAGGCAAGCCGTTTGATCTGGTTGTGCTGGCGGCTATGTTTTAGGTCAAATTCAAAAGAGAGACACTCATCTCACAGGATAGTGTCTCTCTTTTGAATTCATCTATCAAATACACTACATTTTGGAATATGGTCAGATAGAAATAAAGTTAAGGTTAGCATCTGCATAGTAATCGTCTGTACTGCCAAAACGATTTAAATTTGGAAAGACGTTTGTTAAATCTCCATTAGCAACCCCAAACCATTCTGCAATTTTGGCCGAATACTGATCAACAGAGACGGTCGGAATAAAGTGCCCACGGCCATCATCTCTGGCATTCCAAGGCCCATTTACATCTAGCGACGGGAAGTGACCATAAATTCTGCCACCTTGAACCTTTCCGCCCATCACAATATGATGACCGGACCAAGCATGATCTAAGCCGTCTGTGTTGGGTGCAAGCGTTCGGTTGAAGTCCGAAGCAGTGAATGCAACAGTTCTGTCCCAGTTGTTCTGGGTGTTATCAATCGGATCGACGGGCCCCGTGTTTTTCAATGCCTCACGAAAAGCATATAAAGACTTCGAAAGCTCTGTCATTAGATTCCCATGGTCTTCAAGATGATTGTCATGCGTGTCATATCCACCTACGGTGACAAAAAATATCTGGCGTTTATTGCTTAACGCCGATCCTTCTTTGTTTGCCGCAATCAGTTTTGCTACCATTTTGAGCTGATCAGCCAGCCCAAAACCGATGCCTTGAAAAGCGGATTCGATTGCAGAGGCATTATCAGGATCCAGTGAGTCGATTGCTCCACGGATTCTGCTTGATGCACTATATGCACTATTTGCTTTCTTGGCATATTCACTAATCATCAAGTGGTCATTAGACAGTTCGAGAAGCCTTTTAACAATACTATTATTGTTTGTATCAAGGACTTTTCCGACTATCTCACCTGCACCAGCAGCCGTGATACTAAGTGGTGAGAAATTGATTCCATCGTTACGCAGAAAGGTCGTGGCTCCCCCCGCTAGCGAAATCGCCATTGGAATTTCTGATGATGTACCGCCTTCATATAGCATGTCGGCAACGCGTCCGCCCCAGCCTGTTGAGCTTGGCCCATCTGCAACCGATGTCATCCACTGCATTGTTTGACTGTTGTGGGAATAGAGATCCTTCGGGGTAGTTGCATCAGTCATGTCCGCTAGGCCATTTGGCATTGGTCCAGCAAGCGTGCCTACGTTGCACACAAACGCTAGATCGCTATCGCCATTCTTAAAGAGGGCGCTAATCTCGGGTGTATTAGGATGTGTACCAAGAGATTGTAGATTGTTCTCACCATAAAGTTTATCAAACGCGGTTGAGTCGCTGAGCTCTAGATCGTGCAAACCATTGGTTAAATTAAGCCCTTCTCGAAAATTGTTATAATTTGCATAAGCGGTCGAATTTGGATCATTTGGAACCAAAAGATTATGAGAGTCATTGCCGCCAGCAAGATAGATGCAGACCATTGTTCTGTAGTTTAAGCAATTACTCATTTGCGGATTAAGTGATGCTGCGGCAGCGGTAAGACGAAGTGATGAAAATGCATTGATCATAGTAGCCGCACCAAGGCCAGCACAGGCAGCTTGGCGCATAAAGCCACGGCGGCTAACTTGGTTATTAAATGGATTACGGTTCATGGTGTAGATTCCTTATCGTACATATGGAAAAAAAGATTCCATTAAGTTATTTTGTAATAGGTTGGTATAAGGATGGCACACTCGATGCGCCATCCTTGCAAGGAAGAGTTTCTGAGCTTACTTCTGGACACGACACTGTGGAGAGGTTGAAACTAAGTAGATGAGGGTTCTCATCTGATCGTCAGGAGTATCCCCGAGTAATTCGAGTATCTGTGTGTTACTTATGGCTTGTTCTAGAATGCGATAGGCTGTCCCAGCAAATAGATGTCCAATCGACGGCGGTGATTCCTCGGCATACAACTGGCCGACACAGGCATACAGATCAAGCTCCCGAAGAAAATTCTCGCTAACACCCAAATCGCTAAATAAGCTTGGCAGAGAAACTTTGATTTTAGCTTGATAGGCTTGATTTCGTACTGTGTTTAGCCAGTGGCCGGAGTAGAAGGCTGGCGTACGTCCCCGAGTCCGGTCGTTTAACAAGTCAGACACCTTGTTATAAAAACCGATAATGTTGTTCTCGCTGACATGCTGAAGCTCTGGTGCTGTCAATCCAAGTGCAGCCATTTCACCAACAGGGATGTAATCTGGCTCAAACCAGTTAAAGACGGAAGGCGCGTGTAACGGAGATTGTTCAAAATCAGCAATCGTTGTGCGGCTCTCGGCAAAGACAATGTTTGCATCGGTTTCAAATATCTCTGAATAATTGGGTAAGTCGTCGTCTAGGTCATTTGACAATCCATATTCTTCCCACAATCGACTTAACGGATAGCAATCTTCTTTACTTGTTGCTTGACCGATGTAAGGATCGAAGTTGACTCCTGACGCATTAATTGCTCCTACAGCGTTACATGTTTCTTGTCCATATTCGTCTACCTTCCCGCTTAGCCCGAACTGAGTCGTTGGTTGCAACAAGCGTAGAAGTGATACATATTGAACAAGATACTCTTTCACTTTGCCATAATCATCGCGCTCGGTATAGCTTAGGTTACGCGCTTCTGGGTGAAGCAAAATTGCTTTGGTTAGAGCCCCTAGATCACCATATGTTTTGCCTTCGTCAACTGCTCCATCATTATCTAGATCCCCTCGGAATGCCAAAGTAACATCAAAGATGTACCGTCGCGAAGGATTCGACGTGACCAAGCGCTGAATGAGACGACGTGCAATGAATGGGCCGACATTTTGATGACTGGCGAGCTCTTCTATAACTCGGGCCATTTCCGCTTTTGCATCCAGACCAGTTACATCTGCTGGTGGGATGTTAAAAAGGTCAAAGTACGTTTTGGGTGTAGTGGTATCATGCCATGTATCAAAGTTGCGCATCGGCTCTTTAATATAGCGTGGATACGGCCACTGATGATTTCCTGCATTTGGAAAGCGGCTCGGCTTACCCCACGATGTGCTATCATCATTTGTGAGATCTTCAAAGCCTATTGCTGACGTTGCAATGAGATTCTCTATCGGCTGCTGGCTATACGTCCAACCAGTAAAAATTCTTGCTAAATCATAGATGTGAGTTTGCGTATAGGTTCTTGTTGGCAGATAGGTTGCAGCATCCAATGCAACTGTGCCATCTGGATGTAACTCAAGTAGTCCTACCGAGAAGAGCTGCATGATTTCGCGTGCATAGTTCTCATCTGGGAAAGAGTTATTGCTCTCCTTCGCATTGTTCAACATTGAGAGGTAATGTCCCATCGCGGGATTTAGCGAAACGTTGTAGAGCAGCTCTTCGTAGCTGCCAAATGCACCATCCTTCAAGACATCGTAGTAACCTGCTACTGCTGCCTCATTGCCTACAAGTTGAGCATGAATTGATGAGACAACCATAGTCTCACTAAGCGCAAAAGCGATGCGCTCGCGAAGTTGTGCTTTAGCATATACGGCAGAGGTAAACCATGCGGCATCGTTGCTGACTCTGCGATTCATGAACCCACCATGCGAAGCATTTAAAGCCTTTTCATAGAAACAATTTGCCTGATCTGGTCCAGTAAAGTATTTACCCCTAACATAATCTGGATTACTATCAACATGTATCAAGTAACCACATTCCCCGGTATACGTGCCATTAATGTATTTTGGCGCTTCAAGAAGATCAAGAATAGTGGCAATCTTATCATCTACTTTTTTTGGGCTAACGCCGTAGAAATCTTGGAAAGGACTCGCTATTGGATCTTCCGTTGTATTACAGAACAAATTACCTTCAGATGGTTGATATTTTGCATCGTACACCTCTCGACAAACCTCGGGCATCCCAATCCAAAAGACTTGGTTGCCATCCGCAGTTGAGAGTAGCTGGATGCCGTAATCTTTAGGATTGGGGCATGAGGAATCCGACTCATAGGTGGCTGTACCTGCACATTTCGCCCATGCTGCTTCCGCATTTTCATAGTGCTCACCGTCTACCATCCTTGGTGTACTCGCATATAAAAATGGCCGCCGGAGCGGATCTTCATACTTTGGCTCATTGTTTTCATCCAACGCTACGCTATGACATCCTAATGTCACTGTTTTGTTTGTAAGCGGAGTTTTTGCAGCGATTACAAAAGCTTCCGATACGTCACCATCGCCATCCACATCGCCCTCTTTATCACCATCGCCATCCACGTCACGATAGACATCCATGATGTTGCTCAGTTTTTCTTCAACGTTACCGTCACCGTCGATATCTCTAGTATCTTCTAAAAATCCCAGCTTTTTTATAGAGCGTAGTTCTTCCTGCGTGTTTCCATTCTCATTTACATCAAACACATCTTTAGGGTAAACGAGACCAACCTGTGAATCCACAGTTATTCCTGTTATATGCGCAGTGGGCCATCCAGATTCACAAACTTCTGGAGTCCCGATCCAATATGGCTCTGTATTGGGTTTTTCAAGTTTAGAAGAGCCATAATTTTCCTCCCCTAAATGGGGTATCGGGAAAACATGTCCGGTGGCACCATACTCCATAGGCAATCTCTGTATGCCAAAGTCCTCAGGTCGAACTTTGTCGTGCCACGCAAAGTTCACGGCATTAGAAAAGTCGAGCATAGATGGATGTGCTTCTTGGATTTGGGCATCGATCCAAGCACTGTATACCTGTATTCGGTTGCTATCATCGGCATTAATTTGGCCGAGTAAGTATTTTACTTCTGTTTCTGTTGGTCCAAACGTTGCTTGCGTCAGAAAGCGCACAATATCACGCTTGATCTCAGCTTCATTAGCTAGTGGTTCAATTTCGGGTTTTTTAGGTAAATCACTTTGATCAAAATCTATACTTGCATTAAGCAGTTGGGTGTAGTGTCCACTGATTTCACCCTGTGTATCACAGACGTCCGAGGTTCCCGTATGTATATTCACGTATAGCTGACCGCTAAACAATGCATCCAAGACGTGCTGATCTCTTACAAGATCACCAGAGGGCTGAAGATCCTGAAATAGTAATATATGTGGAGGGTCACCTTCAATGGGAGAAAGTTCACCCGCTGGCAAATTAAACACTGTTACATCGTCTCCCAAAATTGAGTCAAAATGAATGTGAGCCGGATCATCTGCAACTTGAGGGCTACTCAAATTATCAAAGCTTAGAAATAGATTTGCATAGCTATTATCGTTCGAAAGACGCATCACCGAGTAGCCGCCCGGATTGGTGTTAGCTTTACACTCTGGCACAAGTCTCAGCTCTGTACTGAACAGCTTGCTGGTCGATGTAATACCCGGCTCATTATCACGGACAGTGATGGCTATCTCATCAAGCGCTGTACCAGTTGAGACACCGTCCGGAAAGAGCCGAATCCGTGCAATTTCAGGAACCTCTACTGACTCATCGAGATATGCGTGAAGATAGAGTGTTTTTGATGATTCGCCAGCCGCAAATGTTATCTGATTACTGCCCAAAATGTTATCAGGTGAGATGTCGTCTGTAGTGAACAGATCAAAATCGTCCCCACGCGTTGCCGCTGATCTTGTACTTTCAACGGGGCCAAGAATTTCTAGCTGAAATGTCTCGCTATTTGACGTACTGCCGCGGGAAATGGTCAATGCGACAAAGTCATTGAAGGATTCGATCAGTGAGATATCTGCGATGTCAAAAGCAACTAGATTCCGCTCGTATTCCTTATAAGCTGCTCGATAAAAACAATCGGCATGGGCCGAATTCTTAAATGCGTAGCCACTATCCGTAAGCTCAAGCGCCGCACAGTTGTGATCCTCCACGATGAGTGCGTCGCCAACCAACCTGCGACTAAAGTAATAGAAATCATTCGCAGTAGAGTCAGGTCTCTCAACCGGATCAAAATATGTATTACCATTGAGAACCACAGGATTATTCTCATCGTGGCAAACGAAATCAGGATTGTAGCCAGTATCTGTAGGTAATCGACATCCGAAGGGCATACCGATCCAGAACGGCTCAGTGCTACTTTGGTCAGGATACGGTAAGCGCTGGACGCCGTAATCGATACAATCAAAGTTACCTGGGTTGTCCTTTGCCTGATTACAGGCTATCCAAGCCTTGGCTGCATTCTCGTAGATCTGTCCATTAGGAGCCTTATGTTCGCTCCAATAATAGATATGGGGCCGTGGAAATGGGTCAAAAAGTTGAACATCGCCATTTGGTCCACCCCAGTTAGGCGTGTCGTTACATCCCAAGTCTGCATCAAAGAGAGCGTGGTTAGAGTCTAAACAGCCCTCAGGCACACTTATCCAAAAAGGCTCTGTATTTGTAATGTCCCAAGAGAGCGGCAAACGTTGAATGCCATAATCCTCTCGGCGGGGTTCAGTTAGCGGTGCGCTTCCTTGAACGGATTGATCAAGAGCCACTAAAGGATCAATATTGATTGCTGTGGGAGCAGGCTGTACACTTGGCTGCTGAACCTGTACGGTACCAACAGGCTTTGGTTGGATTCCTCTTGCCGCGTCTTCGGCTTTTGCCTCGACACAAGGATCCGCCGCTCTAGCCTCGCTCGACTCGTTGTCATTCGGCTGTGTCTGCTGTCCACTGCTGCCGTTTACAAGCGGCAGATATAGCTTGGTGCAATCGACATGATCGGTCCCAGTATCGTGTGCACGGACATCAATAGAGCCGAAAATAGAAACCAGTAGTAGCAATGCAACTACCGTAGCAGTCTGCTTTATCGATGTGGTTATATTCCTACGTGGTGGTTGAGTCGTCTTGAGAGTGCGTTTTCTCATCGCCAAGAGTGCACAGTTCTCACAAGAGCTTTCCGACCCCTGTTTTCTTTGTTTTGGTACGGTGTTTATCATAATGTGTTCCTTCTGTTTATGTTGGCTCATACCGTTATGGGCATCAACCCTGATCGCATTTGCGACAGTCGTATTTCGCTTACAGCTAGTCAAAATTGTTGCAATGTCCTACTACCTTGTTAACCTCCTTGAATAGCTCGATGATGGCTCTGTATCCTGAAAGCAGTTAACTTTTTAGAGGACTACACTACTGCTTTCAGAGTACAGATTAGTAAGAGTGGATAAGCGAAATATGACTCACACATTCTTTCGTAAGAAGTTGAAAATATTCACCTTTCCAAAATGTGCTATAATAAAAACAGACAGGCAAACAGAGGTCTACCCACAGCAAAAATGCTGTGCGCAGGCCTTATGCTTCGTCGTTCCGAGGGGATACCGTAGACCGCCAAGTCACTATCGGTATTCTCTCTTTTTATTTGGGTGTGATCAAAATGAGTTAAGAGGACTGGTAACCGCTGGTTTCAATACGGTCAGATACTGCCCTGACCACTCAACCAACGCTAGTCTCAACTCGTTTTGATCACACTCTTCTTATTTCGCTCTATTACAGTAAACAGGAGCGTGTGATAGAATTCTGCTAATTAAATATATATTATTAGAATTTTGTCACAATTTCATCCCACCTCAAGAAGTGTGGCTCGTTCACCCTCATTGTCTTCAGCTAACTCAACTTCATACCTATCTCATCGGGGCCGTTACCACGGCCCGCCTCATCAATCTCGCAATATTTCTGGATCTCGTTTGGTCCCATATCGCTATTGACCAACATAGAGGGTCTATCCGGCGCGCTGAAGCGATCCGCTTGACGCTTGCGCGCTGCTTCGACGCGCTCGCGTATGGCAGTAGAGGGTTCGCCGCTTTCTAGTGCAGAGAGTTTGTCGAAGGGAACCCGCGCTAATTCTAAGTGAATGTCAACGCGATCCATTAACGGCCCGCTGATGCGCTGCTGATAGCGCTGCACCATGTTCATCGAACCCTTGTGCGGATCGCCGTAATAGCCGCAAGGACAGGGGTTAAGCGCGCCGATCAAGATAAAGTTGGCCGGAAAAGTGAGCGATCCGCTAGCGCGGCTGATGGTGATGACTTTGTCTTCGAAAGGCTGACGCAGTGTTTCTAGGTTGCGCGTGCCGAGCTCGGGCACTTCGTCTAGCGATGGGAGTCAACATCCCTATGAGCCAGCCATTTGATCTGGTGGTGTTGGCGGCTATGTTTTAGGGAACATATGTTCAGAATAGGCGAAAAAAGGCAAATACATGGTAAAATACCGCTACTTTGTTGAAATTTCGTGCGTTGAATTGCTTAAATTACAGGATTAGCTGAAATATATGACTGACCCCAAATTATTCATTTCCTATAGCTGGACGAGTCCCGAACATGAAGAATGGGTCCTAAACTTGGCAACAGAATTACAAGGTTCAGGGGTGGATGTGATTTTTGACAAGTGGGACTTGAAAGAAGGTGAAGATGCAAACGCATTCATGGAAAAAATGGTCACCGATGATGAGATAAAAAAAGTGATTATGGTTTGTGATCAAACTTATGCTGAAAAGGCCAATAGTCGTGCGGGCGGGGTTGGTACTGAGACGCAGATAATATCACCGGAGGTCTATGCACAACAAGGAGAAGGAAAGTTTGTTGCTGTTATAAAAGAAAAAGATGAGAACGGTAAGTCATATGTTCCTGCATACTATGGAAGCAGAATTTTCATAGATCTTTCTGACCCCTCGGCATATTTTCAAAATATGGAGCAACTGTTGCGATGGGTCTTTGATAAGGCATTGTATAAAAAACCACCTTTAGGTAAACGCCCCTCTTTTTTATCCGAGGACGAAAGGTCAATTTCGCTAGCCACATCATTGTCATATAAACGAGCGCTTGACGCTGTCCGAAATTCCCAAAACTATGCTTATGGTGCTGTACAAGAATATTTTGATCTGTGTTCTGATGAGTTAGAAAAATTCAGAATGGATGCAGCTGATGTAATCAATTATGAAAAGGTCATGGAAAACATTGAGGCATTTCTACCATATCGCAATGAGTTAATTCAATTGTTTTTGGCATTGAATTTATATCATGATTCTGAGCAAGCAGTTGAACTTATCCATCGATTTTTTGAAAAACTTATACCATATGTTGATAGGCCAAATCTAGTTTACGCAAACTATTCGGAAAACAACTATATCTTTGTCGTCCATGAATTGTTTCTATATGCTGTAGCTAGTTTTCTCAAATACGAAAAATTTATACCACTAGATGCTTTCCTGTCGAAGAATTACTATCTTCCCCATCGTGCAAATACTGGGTATCTCGCTAATACTATCAATGACGAAGATGTTGTAACTTATGACATCTTTATCAAAAACTGCCAGATCTTTGCAGATACTGGAGTTCGAGCACAAAAAAATAAAAAGTCTCGCTGGCACTTGGTGCTGAATGAAAGATGCAAAAACATCAGTTTAACTTTTCAAGATGTCATGCAAGCGGACTTCGTAGTCTATCTGCGAAATTTTATAGGCACAGTGGTTGTTAATCAAACCTCATATAGTTGGGACCCTTTAACACTTAGTGGATTAGCGTTTAACTCGGGTTCTTTTGAAGTTTTTTCAAGAAGCCGTTCGAGAAGCTATTTTGAAAAATTCAAGATACTGCTAGATGTCGACTCTGCTGATTCCTTCAAAAGTTACGTCTCTGAATATGAGACTCCTATATCTCGGTATATGGGCATAAACTCACTGCGAAGTGCAAACCTGAAAAGGTTAATAGCGTTTGACATTATAGCTAGAGATGCATAGCTGCAAACCTATATTATTCCTACAACAACTCTCGCGGTCGATACTGAATTGCCTCAGCCAAATGCGCAACCTCAATCTTATCTTCACCTGCTAGATCAGCAACTGTACGGGACAGCTTAAGCACGCGATGATATGCCCGTGCGCTCAGATTCATCTGATTGGCTGCCGATTTCATCAGGCCTTTATCGGCATCATCCAACTCACAAAAATGCTGCACCTCGGCTGGACCCATATCGCCATTGATCAGGATGGGGCTTTTCTCCCAGTTGCTAAAACGTTTGGCCTGAACTTGGCGAGCCGCTTCAGTAACGCGTCCTATTTTTCAACAAGTTACAGAATATCTTCGAAGTCGCGCAGACGTTTGACCGTTTTGGTCAGCCCTTGCTGCTCGAGCGTGGCAAGATAGTCGGTTACGGTTTTAGGTGGATTTTTGAGGCTTTGGCGATGGTCCGCCGCAGCAGAGAGGACTTCTTGGGGCGCAGCGTTGTACAGGAGCAAGATAAACTTGTCTGGCGGAATCGCCTCGATATTGTGTGGGGTTAACGCGCTTTTGGGGAAGTGCCGAAGGTTGGCGGTAACGATCAAGGTTGCTTCGGCTTTGATGGCCGCGGCCAAGACATGTCTATCGTCTATATCGGGCAGGGTCAGATCGTCAATACGATCTTCGAAATCTTCTACGAGTGCATCGAAGTTGTGAGCGTTCATCAGGTCACGCGTGCGTTCGAGTTGGCTGCGTTTCAAATCGGGACGGTTGCGCAGCAGCGCGTTAATCCACTCTTGGTGAATACGGTTTGACCACCGCACTTTGACGATATCGGTTAGGGCAAGGTACATCAGGAAGTCCCGCAACGGAGCAGGGTAGAGAACGCTAGCATCAAGCAGCGCCGTTGGACTTGTCATATCAGTAACCCATGTTTAGCTCTTGTGCCTGCGCTGTCAATTCCTCCAAGGCCAGACGACGTTTGGCTTTAACGTCCTCTTTGTAACGCACAACATCCTCGAACAGAACGCGGCGATGCGTCCCCACTTTATGATGGGGGATTTCGCCATTCTCCAAAAGCTGCACCAAATAGGGGCGCGACACGTTGAGCAGATCGGCGGCTTGCTGTGTGCTTAATTCAGCTTGAATCGGCGTGAGCGTAACAGCGTTGCCCTGTGCCATTTCCGACAGAATGTGGACCAAGAGCCGCATGGCCGAAGCGGGTACGATCAGGACTTCATCTGAGCGTTCTTGCTCCAAAATTTGCAGCTTCACGTCGGCCTGTTTGTCGAGCATCATTGCCAGTCGCTGACTGGTTTCTTGCGCCAGAATTGCTTCGTTTGGGGTCGGTTTCACAGGATCGATATTTTGTAGATACATTGATGTATACCTTCATTTCAGAATAGTTTCTGCAAGAAGGAACAGATAAACTGGATGGGGGGAGACTCGCATTCCGCGAATGGGCCACAAAATGATCGCAAACGGGGCCATCCTTGGCCCATTCGCGGAATGCTAATCCGACGGCTTGCTTGTATGTTCCTTTTACGTTCACTGTTTCAGAACAGTTTCTACCCGTAACTTTACCATATAAACGAAATAAAAGAAACACATTTCTACATCAACTCCCGCGGCCGATACTGCAACGCCTCGGCAATATGGGCCGTTTGCACCGCCTCAATGCCCGCCAAATCGGCAATTGTTCGACTTAGCTTTAGCACGCGATGATATGCCCGTGCGCTCAGGTTCATCTGCTTGACGGCCGATTGAAGCAAACCTCGCCCCGCCTCATCGATCTCGCAATATTGCTGGATCTCGTTTGGCCCCATATCACTATTCACCAACATAGAGGGTCGATCTAGCGCGCGAAAGCGATCTGCCTGACGCTTGCGCGCTGCTTCGACGCGCTCGCGTATGGCGGTGGAGGGTTCGCCGCTTTCTAGCGCAGAGAGTTTGTCGAAGGGGACCCGCGCTAATTCTAAGTGAATGTCAACGCGATCCATTAACGGCCCGCTGATGCGCTGCTGATAGCGCTGCACCATGTTCATCGAACCCTTGTGCGGATCGCCGTAATAGCCGCAAGGACAGGGGTTAAGCGCGCCGATCAAGATAAAGTTGGCCGGAAAAGTGAGCGATCCGCTAGCGCGGCTGATGGTGATGACTTTGTCTTCGAGAGGCTGACGCAGTGTTTCTAGGTTGCGCGTGCCGAGCTCGGGCACTTCGTCCAACAACGAGCGTCAACATCCCTATGAGCAAGCCATTTAATTTGATGGTACTGGCGGCTATGTTTTAGGGTGATTTACCCGTAAAAGTGCTACTTTGGAATGGTTCCGACTCTTATCTGATCTGAATGGCATGTTAGATTATCGTTAGCTGCCAGTATATCGAATGCGATATTGTAATGTATAATCGGATAATCCAGTAGTTAATTACGTTTTTCGACCACGTACTACAAATTCAGAAGAGGTATTCGGATGGACTCAAACAGTGATCCTCGTTTCCAAGGTGAGGGTGATAAACAAGTACCAGGCTATAAATATTTTCAACGTAAAATCCCAGATCATACATATGTAAGCAAAGTTTTTCCGCAGTTTGAACCTTCCCATGAGCAACGCAGAGTTCGAATAGCATCTCAGGTTTTCGATCTCCCTGAACTTCATGAATTTGCGCATGAACATGGTGAAGTCATCATCCGTGTCACAGATGGGGAGCGCGAGGAAATCAAAGCGACATTCTATGACGACTCAAGAGAAGTGAAGACGGTGACCATCCAGAGATACTTACACAAAGATGGAAGCCCTATGAAATCTACTAGTTTCACTTTTAGAGAGGAGGAAATTGAGAAAATCCTGAATCTTTTCGGTCTAGTCAGAACTTTTAATTTTCCAAGCGATAATAAAATCACTATCGATAATGATGCCGACGAACGATGGCAGCCAAGCGAAGAAGACAAACATAATTATCTTATGGAGCATCAAGAGTTAGTGGCTGAGATTGCTCGCAACCATATAACGGAGGCTGACATCATCGCGCTGGGGTATCGCAGAGAACAGTTAGAGGTTTTTCATAGCTTACTAAACGACAATAGCTTTTTTGAGGACAAGAAAACCGACTGGAAATGTCGGGGTTCTGAAGCAGCTTGGCAGAAATTTTTTGAACAAAACCCATGGATTTTTGGTTATGGATTGAATTTTATTTTTACATCCAGCGTTGATACCAACAAAAAATTGGAACAGGTTATCTCTGGCTCTCAAATAAATCAATCAGGGAAGCGTGTAGACGCGTTAATGAAGACAGCAGGATTTATAAGTAGTTTATGCTTTGTCGAGATCAAGACGCATAAAACTCCTTTGCTTGATCAAACGCGGCCATATCGACCTGAATGCTGGCGAGTCTCAAATGAGTTTAGCGGAAGCATTGCCCAGATTCAGAAAACCGTCCAGAAAGCACTAATGGACATTGGTACGAAACTCAATATGGTAGACAAATATGGTGTACCTGTGACTCATTCCCCGTTCTTATATCAGCCTAAATCATATGTGGTTATTGGAACCCTTGAGGATTTCAATACCGATTCAGGAATAAATGAGCAACAATTTGGTTCGTTTGAGTTGTTCCGAAGAAATTTGACCAATCCAGAGGTGATAACGTTTGATGAGCTTTATGAGAGGGCCAAGTTCATCGTCGAGCATTCTGAAACTGAAGAAACGTTAAAATCTGAACCACCCCCAGAAGAGATTTTTGATGAGCCAGAGTTCGAAGAGGCAGAGTGGGAGGAGCTAGATCTGAGTGAAGAGGATATCCCATTTTGAATCACAACAACTCCCGTGGCCGATACTGAATTGCTTCGGCCAAATGCGCAACCTCAATCTTCTCTTCACCCGCTAGATCAGCAACTGTACGGGACAGCTTAAGCACGCGATGATATGCCCGTGCGCTCAGATTCATCTGATTCGCGGCGGACTTCATGAGGTTCTTCCCTTCATCATCCAACTCACAAAAATGCTGCACCTCGGCTGGACCCATATCGCCATTGATCAGGATGGGGCTTTTCTCCCAG
>ENA-ORXT01000289-ORXT01000289.1-marine-metagenome-genome-assembly--contig:-NODE-289-length-84009-cov-30.790271_pt1 | contig 84009 bp, 89 predicted proteins | sample MGYA00237868_ERZ511482 | MGnify/ENA metagenome assembly ERZ511482 | reverse complement strand
GAGCGCCTCGGCGTCCTTCGTGAGCTCGGCATCCGGATCGCGATCGATGACTTCGGCGTTGGCCAGTCGTCGTTGAGCGCGCTGTACGAAATTCCGGCCGACATCCTCAAGATCGACCGCGGCTTCATCACCCGGGTCGACCAGGGGACGGACGAACCGGTCGCACGCGCCGTCATCGAGATCGCTCAGTCTCTCGGCATGACAACGGTCGCCGAAGGCGTCGAGACCGCAGCGCAATACGGGTGGCTCGTCGAACACGGGTGCGACCGCCTGCAAGGATTCTTGTTGTCCCGACCGGTACCTGCAGACGCCGTGCCTCCAATGGCCGGTGCTCGGCTCCCCGTCGCGCCGCCGAGCTGAGTTGCGTTCGGCTCACCGCACTGCTGGTCGCTTCCGCATTCGTTGCTGCTGCTGCGTGCGGGGACAGCAAGGCGGAAGAAGCCGCATCGACGACGGAGACTGTTGCCATGACCACACCGCCCACGACACCCACACCATTTCCGTCGCCCACACCGCCCAGCACTCCCCTGCCGCCGACCAGCCCAGAGCCAGCCTCGGTCGAATCGGTGCCTGCGGACACGATCGCGGTCGAGGCCACGCCGGCGCGTCTCGAGCCGCTGGCTGGCGAGTGCCGTCGGCTGACCGACTTCGACGAGCCCGAGGACGCGGAGCGCTGGGTGATCGTGAACGACGGCGTGATGGGTGGCCGATCGGCGGGCTTCGTCGAGTTCGCTGATTCGGCGATGCGTTTCTCGGGTGAGTTGGTCACGGCCGGCGGCGGCTTCACATCAGTTCGATTCCGAACGATCGGCGATGAGCTGGTCGGCACCGTCAGACTCGTGCTGCGCCTCCGATCCGACAACCGCAGGTACAGCGTGACATTCAACGATGCGCCCGGCACTCGCCAGCGAATAGCGCACGGCACCGACATCCCCAGCGACGGAAGCGACGACGACGGCTGGTCGATCGTCGAGGTCCGATACGACGACCTTCGACCGACGGTCTTCGGTCAACCCGTCGACGCACCTGCATTCGACCCAGAACGGGTGAGCGAGGTCGGCATCATCATCTCTGATGGCATCGACGGCAGCTTCGAACTCGAAGTCGATTGGATCGACGTCTGCGCCAACTCCTGAGCGGCGACCCAACCCTAGAGCCACGCCGGGAAGCGCCGCCATGAGGATCGGCAGGCTGTTCAGGTGAGGTGCTGTCCGGAGTTGCTTACAGCGACTTTGCGTCCCTGCGGGAGACACTGAAGCTCTCCGATGGGAGTCTGTCCCGTGATCTAAGCGTGTTGGAAGACGCTGGCTATGTGAAGATCACAGGTTCTCTAACGTCTTCGCATCAAACTCGATGAGAAGCGGGATTGAGCGCAGCGTGTCATTGCGCAGAGTCTCGCGCACCGGACTCTGCGGCCGCTGCTTCGTTCGGCTCGCCGCCCAAGATCGCTACACGCACGCGAGCTTCGCGAGACAACTCTCGCGCCACGCTTCCCTCAAGCCACGACTTTCGACCCCACCCACGTCTGCCGACCACCAGCAGGTCGAGGTCCTCACTCAGAGCGTGCTGGACCAAAGCCGCAGCGGGCCAGCCGGCAAGTACCACAGTTGTCGGGGCGACGCCGCTTGTCTGGCTGGCGAGTCGGGCAGCGGCAGCTAAGTTAGCTTCTGCTGCCTTGCGGTACGGTCGGAGATTACTCGACGCAGTCTCATAGTCGACGACCGTTGCAAGGTGAAGGCGCCCGATACGGTTGGCGAGCACTTCGAGTGTTCCGCGAAGCGCATCAGTTGCCTCGGATGAGCCGTCAATGCCGACAAGTACTCCCAGCGGCCCGTCCCCCGGTTCGCCAGCTTCCACAATCGTCTCTGTGGCCGCTCGTGCCCGGTAGCGGGCTATTCCCGCGAGAAACGGCGCGATCGGCGCCAGTCCGAACGAGATGATTGCCCATCGGGGCCCATCGTGGCCACGGCGAACCATGACGACTATCACGATCGACGCAGTGACAATCCACAGAGCGAAGACGATTTCGACCATCGAGAACGGACCCATTCGTTCACGATGGCCCGCCGGCAATATGCTTGCCAGAGGCGATAGTCCCACGACAAACAAGTACCAACGCTCGCAGTCGCATCAACCCTGTTGAGGGTCACTGATCGTGGTGCCGGGCACCTTTGAGCGCAGCCTCAGGGCCGAGGGCTTCGGCGAGCAATACTTCGATGTCCCGGTCCGACAGGCCCCGGGACCCATGCCGAGATGGCCAGGGCTTCCAACGGCGCCGACATGACCACGTCTTTGCCGAGCAGCGTTGACGCAAACTTCTCGAAGGTGTTACATAGCTTCGGGCGTCTCAACTCGACTGGCCCAGCGGTGGTTTTGATGGTGACATCGCTATGGCCGTTGCGCTGCCCTTCACGGCCATCGTTGCATCTATCTCGAGGCGAACACTTACACACCTGCACGCTGCGTCGGAACTCACCGAGTGCTATACCTCATCTAAGAGACACAAGGCTCAAATTGCAGGGGTATAGGCCGATAGGTACACGTGCGTTTTACATCCTTGTCGGACGTCGACCGACGGCTCCCGGTTGCACTCGCCGCTGCCTTTCTGTTGCACGGGGGGCTTTTAGTATCAGGCAGCTACCGACGCACCTACGACGCGTACATCCACATGTTCTTTGGCGACCACTACGCGCGCGACTGGTTCTCCACCTGGGAAACGCGTTGGTACACCGGCTTCACAACAACGAGTTACCCGCCAGGAACCCACCAACTGATCGGGCTTCTGTCGAAACCAATTGGACTCGAGGCGGCCTTCGTGGCTGTCCAGCTCTTCTCTGTTCTACTGCTCATTCTCGGCGTGTACCGCTTCAGCCTGATATGGGTAGATAAACGCGCAGCTGGATGGGCAGCTCTGCTCGCAGTTGTTTCGACTTCGCTGGCCGAGGTGGTGCACGTCTTTGGCCAGCTTCCGACGACCTTCTCGCTGGCGCTGTTACTCAACACGCTTCCATCGGTCTTCGACTGGGTTGCCAACGCACGCTGGCCACAGCTCTTTATGGCCATAGCCGGCCTCGCAGCGACCACTGCTGGCCACCACGTCACCACGCTCTTCGGTGCCGTCTTCTTCGTCGGCCCGGTTGTCGCCACAGCGCTGCTCGATCAACTTCGCAACCCGCACCCCGACGAAACACCTGGACATGCTGCTCAACTGAGCCGCGCAACATGGTGGCCGGCTGTAGCTCGGCGAGTCCGGCGAGTGCTACCGGCGACAATGCGAGCTGGAATCATTGGATTCGCAGCGATCTGTGTGCTCATCACTGTGGTGCTGCCCTACTGGCTCTGGAGCAGCAGCGATCCGATTGTCCAAATTCCGATTCCCCATGCGAGCCGCGACAACTTTTTGGAGAATCGATCAGCTGGTCTCGTGTTCTTCGTCGTGCCATGGGGCCTCATGCTGCCCGCCCTGCCATTTGCTCTGCTTCGAGGAACATTCTCGCGGGCTCTGCCGCTTGCTGCCTCGATTGCACTCCTCTTCGTGCTTGGCACAGGGGGTACAACACCAATCCCTCGGCTGCTACTTGGTGGAGCGTTCGACATATTGACGCTCGACCGGTTCACGATCTGGGCAACCGTTGCTGCCCTACCACTTTTTGGCTGGCTCGTCGCAGCCATGACGGACGGTCAAACAAATGAGATGTTGCGCCGACTGTTCGGTGAGCGTGTTTGGCGAACGACTCTGGTGCTGGGTGCATGCTTGCTGTTGTTTGCGGCAGTGATGACAGCGAACTTTACTCACTTGCGGCCCCTGCAGCCCGATCGCATCGATCCCGAACCGATCGCTGCGTTCATGGAGAAAGACCAGCACGATCGGTGGCGTTATCTCACGCTGGGCTTCGGCGATCAGATGGCACGCGTGAGTGCCGCCACGACAGCGACAACCGTCGACGGCAACTACCACTCGGCTCGCCGGCTTCCTGAACTCACCAGCCGGTCTGTCGAGCGGCTCGAAGGCGCCAAGTTCCGCGGCGTGCCGGGTATCGGGTCCCTTCAACAGTTCCTTGCGACCCCTGAGCGCTACAACTTGAAGTTCGTCTTCTCCAACGATGTGTTCTATGACCCCTTGCTCTGGGCGTCGGGTTGGCATCGCCTTGATCGGCTCGAGAATGACGTTGTTGTGTGGGAGCGCGAAGACATCGCTCCCCTCCCCGACGTCCTGCCGACGATGGAGCTGCCAACGTGGCAGCGGCTGATGTGGGGCACATTGCCGCTCTCCGCGATCGCGATAGCTGGCGTTGCCTTCGGATGGACTTTTCGTGGCCAACACATCCCCGCTGCTATGGCACGAATCGGCACACGTGGAGCCAACCTCGGCCGACGGACACCACCTGCCCAGCTTTACCGGCGGGTCGACCAGCGGCTTTACAGAGCGGCGGCAAGAGCCCCGTCTCATTCGACGCGCGGGCGCTGGTACGGGGGGCTGGGTGCCTGCCTGGCAAAACGCTTTGATGACCTCACTCGATCACCGGGGGGTCGCAGCTGGGCGCGCTCAGGGCTCACCCTCGCCGTTGTGCTCGGTGGCACACTGATTTGGATGGCGCTACCGACGCCGGTGGCAGCTACGCCGCTCACGAGCATCGAGGCATACTACGACGACCTGGACTTTCAACGGTTCCATGATGCATGGTGGCGTCTCGACGAACAGTCTCGACCGTCATTCGATCAGTACCTCCTCGAGCGTTCAGTTGTCGACGGACTCGTATCGTCGTACAGCAAGCTTGACCGGATCGAAGCAAGGCTCGTTGAGCAAGGCTCGGGCTGGGCGACGGTCGATGTCGAGCTTGTGTACATCACTTCTCTGGCCGAGTACCGAGTTGACAAACAGCACGAGCTAAGACTGCGAAGCGGTGATTGGAAGGTGATCGCAGCGCCAAGCGATGCGTCGACGACCCCGGACCAATTTGCCCGAGCCACCTCGGTTGACTACCTGAGCCAAGGACGGCGCCAGGTCACTACGGAACAGACGCTGTTTGGCGATGTTCTCGATCGGCCAAGGGTTCAGACGTTGTCCGCGACTGCAGTGCGGGCCGATGGTCGCTTCGCCGTTGTCGGTGAGATCACGAATCTCGACGTCGATCCAGCAGACCTCACGGTCACCGCACGCTTCTTGAACTCCGATGGTGAAACGCTCGTCGAACACAACGCCTCACTGGTGACGATCCACAAGGTGCTGCCTCGCGAGACCGTTCCGTTTCGCATTGACTTGGAATCAATCGCCGGCAGCCAACCATCGACAGCGGAAGCGTCGGGTTCGTTCCATCCAGATCTCTTTGCAGCTCCGGACGTCGACGCGACCGACATTGCGTCGATCGAACTCATCACCAAGGCTGTGGTCACTGGGCGAGATCTTGAGCGCCATGTCCATCCGCAGAATCTCTCGATAATTCAGAACCCCGAGGGTGATGTCGTCTTGCGTGGGGAAATCCGGAACGATGGCACCGAGACCGCGACAATTCCTCACGTTCTCATCACCTTGCTGCGCGCTGATGGCAGCGTTGGGTGGGTGGACCACGTTTGGGTCGACCAAGCCGTGCGTCCTCAACGCACCGTCGACTTCGAAGTGACCCTTTCAAGCGCTTCGACCTTGGACACCCTTGCGACTCCCCTCACTATCTACGGCAACGGCATCACTCGCGCCGAGGGGCCGCCGTTCGTCGCAAGCGCTCAGATCTCGCTTCCCGAAGGTGAGTTCGCAGCACTCAGGGTCAACGTGCACTCGTTCTACCGAAGGCCCCCGTCATGAGCGAATCAAGACGACTCAATCCGGGCATTGCGCGCATCGTCATCGGCGGTCTACTGCTGATCGGCACCATCGCCGCTCTCTTGATTACCGGACCCTCGTCGGAACATGCGGCCATCGACAGGGTTGGGCCTATCCATGTCGAGGCGCCACCGCAAATCGATGCGGGCTCACCTTTCATGGTCACCGTTACCGCAGAAGCCAGTAACGAGACGTCGATGCAACTTGCCATCTTCGCGCCGGTGAACACCACGCTGCTGGAGGCGCCGCTGCTTGATGGTCAAGCAAGCTTCTCCGTTAGTCAGCGCTTGACCGAACACGCTGGATCTCTTCAGTTGGTCGCTCGGGTCGGCACGCAGGACTCGCCTCCCAAAGTCCTTCTAGTGGTTCCGCTCACTGCAGTTGATCCAGTGGTTCCTCTGGTTGGGCCGCGCACGATCATTGCCGACGGCTCAGATGTCACTATGACGGTGGTGACTCCGACCGACCGATTCGGCAATCCGCTACAAAGCGGGACCCCGGTGACGATCGAAGTCCTTCGCCCCAACGGTGAGCGGACCCAACTCGCCGACGTGGTGAGTGGTGGACTTGCGTCGGCACTCATTGGCTCGACGACCGAGACTGGACGAGTCACGATCTCGAGCTCGGTCGACGATGCCGATGGGCCAAGCAATACCGTCGACCAAGTTGCAGGCGTGCCTGCTGAGTTCACCATCCAGATCGACAGTCGTAACGCAATCGCAGATGGCTTTGCGCTGCACGAAGTCCAGACCAGCGAACTGCGTGATCGGTTCGGCAATCTGCTCGGTGACGGAGTGAGTGCGACGTTCATCGTCGAAAGCGCAGCGGGAACATCGCTCATTTACTCGGTGGTCCAGGGAAGCATCGCAAGAGCCGTTGTCGAGGCACCAGACGGTCCAGGTGAGATCACCATCCGGGCTCGGGTCAGCGGCCGAGAGTCATTGCCCGTCGCAATGGCCTTTGAGCCAGCTGTCGATGCGTTCCCCGCGCTCATGGCTTCGGGTGGTAACGGCACCACGATTGCCATCGGGCCAGCTTTGACGATTCGAGGAGGCTACGTGCCCGACGGAACGGTCGTCACGATAGAGGCGGCAGCGACAGGGGCAGTCGTGGCCGAAGCAGAGCTTCGGGGCGGCACTGCACAGCTCGACTTCGAAGAGTCCTTGGAACAGAAAGGACCACTGGACGCGATGTTGTTGGGTGCCACGACTCGCGTGCTCACCGTAGAGGGCAACGGATGAGGGCTTCCCAGGCAAAGCGACTCATCGCTAGTGGTCTTGCAGCGAGCGCCGCACTTGCACTCACCGCTGCAATCCTGACTCTTGGACTCGTGGTGTTCAGCGCGGGCTCCGGTGCTGACCCGGCCGATGCCTTCTCCGAAATTCCGGTGCTGCCGGAAAACTACGAGGAGATCGTGCGCTGGCATTCCGATGCCGAAGACTTGGTCCGTGGAGTCGAACCTGACACACGAACCCTCCTTGAATCGACACTCGTTCGCTCATGGCAGAGCGTCGACGCCGCACAACGAACCGGCCAGCGAGACGGCACTGCCGTCTGGTTCGTGCCCGGTCTGGTCGATCAGGTTGCCCGTTCCTCCTCGACTTCCACCCCCGCATCGGTCCGCCAACACGCCCACGCCGTCGAGGTGACCTTCTATTCACTTGACGGATCTGTCCTCAGCGCAAATGTGACCAGCGACCTTGAGCGCAGCAGTCTCAACGGCCCGACGCTGCGCTCGGATGAGCAGTTCGAGATCGTCTTCATCTTGTCCGATGGCAACTGGCGCATACAACACCTTCACCGACTATCAAGGGGTGCGATTAATGACAAACGATAGAGCGCCAGCCAGTGCGCAGGAAACGCCAATGACCGCGGCGAGCGGACATGATGTGCCGTCGTTGCTCGGGCCGGTTGCATCGGTGAGTCACGAGCTGCGTGCGCCGCTTCACGCCATCATTGGACTGGCCGAGCTCTTGATGGACCGCGATCTAGCGACTGCTGATCAGGAACTGGCCTTGGCTATCCATCGTGAAAGCAAAGCACTTCAACTCATCGTCGACGACCTACTGGATCTATCCCAAATCGACGCCGGCAAGATGGAGATCGTCATCCAGCCCGTGGCGCCTCGTTCGATAGCTGATGAAATCGTCGGCCTTTTCAGCGCCGACGCATCCGCGAAGGGTCTCGATCTACGAATCGAGCTCGCCGACGACATTCCGCTGACCATCCGGGCCGATCGGTTTCGGCTCCGGCAGGTTCTCGTCAATCTGGTGTCGAATGCGATCAAGTACACCGATGCTGGCACGGTCACAGTTCAGGTGGACCTTATGGCCAACCGCACCCTCAGGTTCATGGTCGCAGACACCGGGTGTGGAATTCCCGACGAGTCGCTGAGCAACTTGTTCACACCGTTTCTTCAATCGCGCCCCGAGGATCGAACTAAGGGAACCGGGCTCGGACTGTCGATCGTGCATCGCCTCGTCAAGCTCATGGCAGGTGAAATTTATGTCTGTTCATCGGAGACCGGAACGACATTCTCCGTTCGCGTTCCCTTCGATCTGGCACGTCGCACCTCTGACCACGTTGTCGCAACAGTCATCGCACCGCGATCGGGGCGAGTTCTCGTCGTTGAAGACACCGAGGTGAATCGCATTGTCGCCAAGTCTCAGCTCGAACGACTAGGTCACGATGCAACGTTGGTCGACAATGGTCAGGACGCCCTCGGCCTTCTCGGGACCGAGACCTTCGATGTCGTGTTGATGGACTGGCACATGCCTGGTCTCGATGGGCTTGCCACGGCCCGGCGCTACTACCAGCAGATGGAAGCGGCCGGGGAACAACCGGTTCCTATCATCATGATGACTGCAAGCGTGTCGGCCGAGGCCCGCCGCGAGTGCGCTGCGGCAGGCACCGCGGACTTCCTGCCAAAGCCTGTGAGCTTGGCTGATCTTGACAACTGTCTAAACTCATGGCTCACTGCTGGCTTGCATCAGGACAAATCCGCGGACGCGTCTGGTGCCGCACCTCAGGACCGTCAGATCTCGACGAAAGAGGCCCACAGCGTCCCTATCGAGCGGTCGGTGATCGACACCATGGTCAAGGACCTCGGCGGTCACGATGCTGTCGTAATGGTGATCGACACCTTCATCAACGATGCGACTAGCCGGCGAGCGGTCCTGTTCGACAAAGACGATCCGGTGAGTGCTCAACGCGCCGCACACACCCTCAAGTCGACCACTGCGCTATTGGGCGCTCACACCTTGTCCGCGACGACGGCGTCAATCGAGCACGCTTTCGCCGAAGGATCTGCGCCAACCGCCGAGATGTACTCGACGTTCACGAGAGAGCTCGACGAAGCGCTTCAAGAGCTCCAAACAATTCGCTCTGCGTTCGCAGATGACGCATCTAACAAAGGATCACCATGAAAGGCATAATTTTTAACGCGGTCGAGTTCGCAATCACCGACCTGTTTTCCGAGGACACGTGGGACGATCTGCTCGACGCCGCGAACCTGTCCGGCGACTACACCGCCATTGGCACATACGACGACGCTGATCTCGGCGCGCTCGTAGCCGCCGGTTGCACTGCAACCGGGATGGACGCTGCCACGTTGACCCGTACGATCGGTACCCACGCGTTTCCGCATCTTGCGCAGCGCCACCCCGAGTTCCTTGAGAACATCGATGGGCTTCGCTCGTTCATGCACAGCGTCGATCACATCATCCATCCCGAGGTCATGAAACTGCATCCAGATGCGAAACCACCACGCTTCCAGTTCGAAGATCTCGAGAACGGCTCGCTACGACTGACGTACTCTTCGACACGCAGGCTCGGCGTACTTGCTGAAGGCCTGATCCAGGGCGCTGCCAACTGGTTTTGTGAGGACGTCGAGATCACTCTCGTCGAGGGCGCAGGCGCCGAGGACACAACCTATGACCTGCGGATAACCCCACGCATAGGCTGAGAATGACCGAGAAACCCGACAGCATCGAAGACGCCATGAAGATCATCACCCGCCTTCAGCGGCGGGTCGATCGAGAACGCTCAGCCCGCAGCGAAGCAGAGTCGATTGCCGACCGCCGGATGCGTGAGCTGTGGCTTTCGAATCGCGAGTTGGACGAACGCGTCGGCGAACGTACCCAGGAACTCGAGATGACCCTTGCTCAACTCGAAGCCGCGACGACCGCCGCCGCTGGGTTCTTTGCGAACCTCAGCCATGAGATGCTGACTCCTCTGAACGGGATCATCGGCATGCTCGAGCTTCTCAAAGATCACGCACATACCGAGGCCACGCAGTCCTATGTCGAAGGGGCATTGGAGTCCAGCGATCGGCTCAGCCGACTCATGCATCGGCTGCTCGACCTGGTGGAGGTTCGAGCAGGTCGGATGCGGTGGCAGCCCGACAGGGCCACCTGCGCCGGGCTGGCTGAGCTTCTCAGAGAGCAATGGAACATTGCTGCGTTGCAAAAGCAGAAGTTGCTTACCGTCTCGACCGGTACAAGCGCAGACACCGAGCTGGTGATCGATGCGACGCGTACCTGCCAGATGGCGGGAGAGCTCATCGACAACGCGATCCGTCACGGATCTCCGGGCGTTGTCGCTGTCGAGCTTCACGTCGGCCCCAGAGCAACGTCTGCGCCGGACAGCCCTGCGATGCTCCACATCTCGGTGACCGATAGTGGTCCCGGCTTCCTCGCCACCGGAAGCGAAAACCTACTACAAGTGATGAAAGAGCTCGACACGTCTCCGGGACGCGCTCGCGCCGGCGCCGGGGTCGGTATCAATCTCGCTCGCACCTTCGCCCGCGAACTTGGCGGCGAGGTCAGCATCGACTCGGCACCGGGCTCGCCTACTATCGCCCACATCTGGATGCCCGCGTCGCCGTAATACCCAAAACTGGTTAGGCCTCGGGTGTAAATAGCCGTCATTCGTTGCCGACGGAGACATATGTCTCTAGCGATGCAAGTTCCCCGTTGCGTCGGCGTAATCACTGCATTCCCGCCAGGACGCAACAGCCTGAACGAGTTCGGCTTCCACCTCGTCACGCATATGGCCGCAAACGATCAGCTTGATCGTGTGGTCGTGCTGGCCGACGAGACCGCCGAAGGTCTGCCGCTCGCCATCGATGGGATTGAGTCCGTCACCGCGTGGCGTTTCAACGCACTCAGCAATCCGCTGCGCCTCATTCGGGCCGTGCGTCGCGCCAAGGTCGATGCAGTCCTCGTCAATCTCCAGTTCGCCACCTTTGGAGACACCAAGGTTGCGGGTGGCCTTGGGCTCCTGGTGCCTGCGTTACTCGCCAAGAGCGGCATGCCAACGGGCATCATCTTGCATAACTTGGTCGACAACGTCGATATGCAAGACGCGGGTTTTGCATCATCGAAGCTGATGGCTCGGGCGATGAATTTCGCTGGTCAGGCTCTCACCCGCGTACTTCTCCAAGCCGACTATGTTGCGCTCACAATTCCTCGCTACGTGGAACTGCTGCAAGATCGATACGGGGCCACCAACGCGCTGCTTACCCCTCATGGGAGCTTCGAAGAGATCGACGAACCAACCTTTGGTATTCCCGACGGGCCGCGGAAAATCCTGGCCTTTGGCAAGTTTGGCACCTACAAGACGGTAGACGTTCTCGTCGAGGCAGTTCGGGAACTGGTCGGACGCGGGTACGACGATCTAGAGCTTGTCATCGCCGGTACCGATAGCCCGAACTCTCCTGGCTATCTCGATGGAGTCCGATCCAACTGCGGTGACCTCGACAACGTCAGCTTCACCGGTTACGTCGAAGAACAGGACGTCGCTGGCCTATTCGAGTCCGCCGCGGTCACCGCGTTCCCCTATACCAGCACGACCGGCTCCTCTGGCGTGCTTCATCAAGCCGGATCATACGGAAGAGCAGCCGTACTGCCGGCCATTGGCGACTTCGTCGAAGTGATCGAAGAAGAGGGCTTCGTCGGGATGTACTTCGAGCCCGACAACGCATCGAGCCTGGCGGACGCGCTCGCAAAGATGCTCGACGACGACGCACTCACTATCGAACACGGCCGACGCAACTACCTGGCCGCCACCGGGATCCCGATGGCTGAAGTCATCGATTGGCATCTACTTCACCTCGGCGCCGCGATGAGCAGCCGGATCGCAACGACACCTCAGACAGCTTCATAGCTATGGCCGCACCCACCACCGAAACGAACAGCCGCACCTTGCTCGCCGGAGGTTCTGTCCTCGCGCTTGCGATGTTCGCTGCCAACGGTGGCAACTACCTCCTCAACGTCGTGCTGGGCCGATGGCTCGATCCACCTGAGTTCGCCGATGCGAATCTGATGGTCACGCTGATGTTGCTCGTCACCGCCATCGCCGTGAGTCTGCAGCTCATTGCCGCCCGGTTTGCAGGCATTCACGCAGTGTCGGGAAGCAACAGCGAGACTCGAGCGCTCGCACGTGGTTTGGAACGGTGGGCTCTTGTCGCCGGCGTCGCACTCGCCTTGGTTCTGATCGGGGGCGCACCAGCATGGGCAGACTTCTTCAACTCTGCCTCGGCGTGGCCCTTCGTCATTCTTGGAATCGGCATGCCCGCCTATCTCGTCCAAGCCGTGGGTCGAGGCGTACTGCAGGGTCAGCTGGCTTTTGCACCGCTGGCTGGGACGTTCGTGAAAGAAATGATCGTGCGGGTCATCCTTGGCGTCGCCTTGGTCTGGCTCGGGCTCGGTGTCATCGGCGCGACTGCAGCACTATCAGCGTCGTTCATTGCGACGTGGCTCGCCGTGCGGGCTGCAGTGCAGTGGGAAGAGCCAGAAGCTCCAACACGCGGTCACATTGGTCCAGACGTGGTGAAGTTTGCCGGGCCGGTCTCCGTGCTCTTGCTCGGGCAAATCATCATCAACAATGGCGACGTACTTATTTCCAAGCAGGGACTCGAGCCGACCAAAGCAGGGGTGTACGCCGCCGTCGCCCTTGTCGGCCGGGCAGTTTTCTTCCTGTCGTGGTCAGTTGCGACCACGTTGTTTCCCGCGGCAGCTCAGCGCTCCGAAGCAGGGGAAAAGGCAAACGGCCTGCTGCACGCTGGGCTTGCGGCTGTTGGGATACTAGGTGCTTGTGTCGTCGTAGGCGCACGGTTGTTCGGTGGCACGGTTCTTGGCCGGGTGTTTGGCGAAGCCTATGCTGACGTGTCGAGTCAGCTTGCGCTCTACGCGCTCGCGACAGCGATCTTTGCGATGGCGAACCTCATCGTGTCGCACTACTTGGCACTCGGTCAGCTACGAGAAGCGCTCATCATGCTCGTCGGAGCGGTGGGGCAAACCGTGCTGCTGTTGGCCGCTGAGCGCACGATCGACTCCCTCATCACCGCCCAAGTGATCGCCATGTCCATTTTGTTCGCTGCCGTTTCGGCAAGCCATCTCGCTCGCACCCTGCGGCCCGCATCAGTGCCGACCCAAGGAGTTCCCGCATGACCACACCAGAACTCGCCGCCTACCGCGCCTGGGCCGAAATTCCGACTGCAGGACCGGTCGCATTCTCGGTCGTAATCCCCGCGTACAACGAAGCGGTTCGCATATTGCCGACGGTCGGAGCTATTGCTCTTCACATGAGCTCGCTTGGTAGGTCGTGGGAGATGATCGTCGCCGACGACGGTTCAACCGACAACACCGTTGAACTTCTCGAGGACTTGAATCTCGCCAACCTGCGGATTCTTCGAGCCAAACAAAACGGAGGCAAGGGCAGCGCTGTCCGCCGGGGAGTTTTGGCCGCTCAGGGACAAGCGGTGTTGTTCGCCGATGCTGATCAATCCACACCGATTGAACAGTTTGGCGACCTACTTGCCGAGATCGAAGCTGGCCACGACGTCGCCATCGGGTCGCGGGCTGTCGAAGGCGCAACCGTGGCGAATAAGTCTCTCTTGCGGAAGGCATTCAGCAAGGGACTGAACCTGCTGGTTCGATTCGGGTTTGGCGTGCCCTTCGCTGATACGCAATGCGGCTTCAAGCTATTTACTGCGGTTGCAGCCGAGCTTCTTTTCCAACGCCAGCTCGTTGATGAGTTCTCGTTTGACCTCGAGATTCTCTATCTGGCGAAAAAGTTCGACCTGAAGGTTGCCGAGGTGCCCGTCGAGTGGATCGACGCTCCTGGTTCAACCGTCGATGCGACAAAGGTCGCCGTCGAGTTCATTCGAGACATGGCCCAGATCAAGTGGTTTGACCTCCGTGGCCGCTACGACCAGATCAATCACTCCCCCGTTGTCAGCCCGACGACGGCGCCTAGTGCTCAACTGCTCGAGGTAGCAAGCTGATGGACATCAAGATCTCGAGGCACGATGCAACCCACCCGAACATAAAGCTCACTGGTCGCTTCGACGCATTCGAAACCGAAGCACTCCGCGCACATATCGACGAGTGTCTGACCAATGGCAGCTCGACACTGACGATTGACTTGAGCGATGTGCACTTCATCGACTCATCTGGTCTGGCGGAGCTTGTCCGAGCAATGAAACAGTGCCGAGAAGCGGGCGGCGAGTTGCATCTCTATCAACTCTCCGACGCCGTTCGAGTTATTCTCGAGCTCACCCGGCTGGACATCGCCTTCGAGATCACCGGAAAATCCGAGTAAGTGTCCACGATCGAGGCGCAGAACGAGACCGCTCTCGCTTCTCTCACCGGCGCGCTCGTCGACGCGAACGATCGGTTACTCGGACTACTTGCGCTCATCACGAATGCACCACCAGTATCGCTCTCTTCGCACGATCTGATCGACTCGATCATCGGCCAAGCCGCACCCATTCTCCATCTCGACCGGGTGCGCGTATCCGGAGCAGACACCTACATCTGGGAAAGAAGCACATCGAGCCGTACTGACGCCGAATGGGAAACCACGATCGCTCTCGACGGTGCAGGTGACGTACATGTTGCATTCTTTCGAGACCGCTCACGGTTTGATACCAGTGACACCAAGCTCCTTGCTGCGGTCGCCAAGCTCATCGCCAATGCGGTTGCGACTGCGCAAGTTCACCGCCGTACGCTGCAACAAGAAGTTGTTAGTCGCGAACACGCAACTGCGGCACAGGTCGCAGCGGCGGCACTCCCAGACACGGCACTAGTTCCCAGGACCCGGGGGGTCGGGTTCTTTGCGAACCTCACTCCCGCCCGTGAGACAGGCGGTGACTTGTTCACATGGCAAGAGATCGGCCCGGATATCTGGTTCGCGATCGGAGACGTATCCGGCAAGGGGCTTGCCGCCGCCGTGCTGATGTCCACCGCAGTCAGTGCCATCGATGCCTCCATACTGCGCCATCGCGATGCGGGCCCGGCCGAGGTCCTTGCTGCTATTGACCACTGGCTTCATAGGCGACTGTCGAACGCCGCCATGTTCATCACGCTCGCGGTTGGCAAGTGGAACTCGACGACAAGTCAACTCACGATCGTCAATGCCGGACACAGTCCTATCGTGTGGTGCGACGCGGAGATGACGTCGCGGGTCGAGGCAAGTGCGCCTCCGCTCGGTGTCATCGAGGGCTCCAATGTGACGTCGTGGACGCGCACTACATCGCCCGGAGATCTGTTGGTGCTTGCGACCGACGGCTTCACCGAACAAGTCGACGCAACTGGATCGCTTTTTGGCGAAGACGAGTTCGACAGAGCCGTCGCTGCTGCTGCCGGAGCCGGATCTGCTCGGCACGTGGGGCACACCCTGCTCCAGAACGTGGCAGACCACGGCGCAGACTGTTCACAGTCGGACGATCGAGCGTTGCTGGTGCTCGCGTTCTCATGAAGTTTCTGCTTGAACTCAAGGCTGACTACGAGTCGGCGCGCGAAATCGGCCCTTGGCTCGATGCTGCCCTGCGAGAGTTAAACATGCCACAGGCCGAACGCGCTGGCGAATTGGAACTCGCTTTGCAAGAACTGGCCATCAACATCGTCGATCATGCATATGCCAACTCATCGACTGGCAGATATCGGATTGAACTCGGCGGCCAAGGCCAAGATGTCCGAGCCAGATTCTTCGATCGCGGGAAACCCTTCCGAAGCCGAACGGGCGTGAACTTGGACGAACCTCGAGTTGGCGGCTACGGCCTCTTCATTGTCGAACAACTTGCCGAAATTGCGTACGAACGGGTTGACGAAGAGAACTGTTGGACGCTCATCTTCGGTCCGGAATCCCCCCAAACAAAGGAGTCCATGTGAGTCTCGAAACTGCTTCCCACGAGATCCGGATCAGCACCATTACCGTCGACAATCGACTCGACGCGGTGCGAGCGGTCGAGCTTCGTGCCGAGGTGGCCGACGCTATTGATCAGGGGGTCGTGAGATTAATCGTCGACCTCAGCACTGCAACATTCGTCGATAGTGCGGGGCTCGCTGCGCTCGCGAAAGGAATGAAGGACTGCCGCGAACGTGGAGGCGATCTGCGCGTGGTGTCTGCGACCCATCCCGACGCTGCCCGTGTGTTTGCCCTCACCCGGTTTGACCAGGTTTTCGCAATGGCGCCGACTGCAGACGAACTGGTTGCGTCGTGGTAGTTCTGGTCGTCGACGACGATCCCGTAAGTCGGTTGGTGTGCGAACATATCTTGGGCAGTGGCGGGTACGAGGTCATCACCGAGGAGAACGCTGAGTCGGCCTTCGTGCTAATTCAACGGGGTTCGCCCGAGATCGAGGCAATCGTCTGCGACTACAACATGCCGGGCGCGAACGGGTTGGACCTGCTGGAGGATCTCTCCACCGACGCCTTCTCCGCTCCTCCGTTCGTGCTGCTCACTGGGGTAGGTGAGATCGACGAACTCAACGATCCGCGCGCAAGCGCTGTGACCCACTACCTGACGAAGCCAGTTCAGTCGGGCGAGCTTCTCGCCGTGGTCGCGAGTCTTTGTACCAAAACCCCTAGGAGAGCGGCCAAGCACAGCGCCAGCCTGTCGAACCTCGAACCACGTTAGGGTGAAATCATCCGAGTCGGTTACAACAGATTGGCGACTGAGGACCAGCCGGATGGTTTAGCGAGTCTGGGTGACAACGGATTCGAGCTTCTGTGAATCATCGCCCGACGCAATTGTGATCCGAGTCCGAGGATGTAAACGTGCTTGTTCTTGCGCTGCGTCAACTACCTAAGATGGCGTCATGAGCGATACGACGACCGAGGCCCCCACGATATCCCTGGACGATTTCAAGAATCCTGAGCAGGAGATGGCCGAGAAGGGTGCTGGCGTTCCTTCCGCTGCCGATCTCAGTCTCGACGAGATCAACCCGGTGAATGCCCACCTCTTTCTTGAGCACCGCTGGCACGACCACTTCGCCCGGCTTCGGGCCGAAGATCCGGTGCACTTCAACGAACTCGACACCGCAGGGCGCTACTGGTCGATTACCAAGTACGACGACGTCAAGGCCGTTGACGGCGACTGGAAGACCTACTCGTCCGACGCCGGCATCACATTAGGCGTCAAGATCGGGTCTGCATTGCCCGAGGGCGTCAACCAGTCCAAGCCATTCATCGCAATGGACCCACCAGAACAAACAGCCCAGCGCAAGACCGTGCGGGGTATCTCGGCGCCGAGCAGCCTCAAGAATCTCGAAGCCGATATCCGCGAGCGGACCGTCGGGGTGCTCGAATCCCTTCCCGAGGGTGAGACCTTCGATTGGGTCGACACCGTGTCGATCGAGCTCACTACTTTGTTATTGGCAACGCTATTCGACTTCCCCCTCGAAGATCGACGCAAGCTCACGCACTGGTCCGACATCGTGTTCGCAATCCCCGAACCCGGCGGCCTCATCGAGTCCCACGCCCAGCGCCAACAAGAGCTGATGGAGTGCGTTGCATATTTCGAAGGGCTCTGGGAGGAACGTCGCGAGAACCCCGGCCACGACCTCGTTTCGATGCTCGCTCACGGCGAGTCGACCAAGGACATGGCGACCGCCGAACACCTTGGCAACCTGTTGCTGCTCATCGTTGGCGGCAACGACACCACTCGCAACACCATGTCGGGCAGCGTGTTCGGGCTTAATGAATTCCCCGACCAGTACGACAAGCTGCTCGCCGACCCGAGTCTTATTGCGCAAGCTGTGCCCGAGATCATTCGGTGGCAGACCCCGCTGTCGTACATGCGCCGCACCGCGATGTGCGATGCCGAGCTCGGCGGCAAGCAGATCCTCAAAGACGATCAGCTCCTCATGTGGTATATCTCGGCCAATCGCGACGAAGACGTATTCGGCGACGACGCCGACCGCATCGACATCACTCGACCCAACGCCGACCGACATCTGTCATTCGGCTATGGCGTGCACTTCTGCATGGGAAGCCGGCTCGCCGAGCTTCAGCTCCGCATTCTGTGGGAAGAGATCCTGGCACGATTCGAACGAGTCGAGGTCACGGGCGAACCCGAGCGCACCTTCTCGTCGTTCGTCAACGGTTACCAGACACTGCCGGTCAAGGTCACCCGCCGCTGATAGCGGATCTCGACCTGGCAGGTTGCTGAAGAACAGCGGTGATGGATGGGGGTCGTGATGTGCGCCACATTTTGGGCACTCTGCTGGCTGACCAGGTCGGAACGAGCTGGGGTATGACGAGGATTCGTGCAGACGCTCCCTTGTCAAGCTGCGGTTTGATGCGTCTCGTGCCAGAAGCGTTTCAGGACGCGCAGGGCGCCTCGTTCGGGGACCGCATTGTGTTCGCGGCTAAAACCGTATTCGGCCGTGGTGGAAACGGGCCGGCTCTCGCGACGGTCGACGAGACCTGGGACAATGTCCACTCCGTTGCTGGTCTCACCGGTGTAACACTCGTCTCGCTAGGCCTGGCGTACGTGCTCCCCGTTTTGGGCGCGGTCGCCCACAAGCGATCAACCGCCGCCATGATCAACACGCTCGGTCACTCGCTGGAAAGTATGCAAGAGCTACTTGACCGCACCGGTGGGGGTCAGTTCGGCCAGCACCTACTCACGCTCACCCCGCGCTGGCTCAGTCGGCCGAGAACCATCGCGCATATCCAGTACTTCACTACTTTCATAGCGGAACAGCCCATGCTGCGCTCGCGCCAGCGGTAACAAAACTGGTGTTACTTGTCGAGGACGGGGTTCCCGAAGTTGACTCGATCGACGACACGCTTCTCGTACCGCTGAATCGGTCGATCCATGATCTCATGGGAGCGCTCTGCAACCTTGGGCTTGAGGATTTCGCCGCCCGCAACCGACATCTCGGAACCGGTAGCCCCTCAGAAGTGGGCATCGAACCGCTCGCAGAATCGACCGTCGGGCCCCCGCCCACCGCGTGGATGAAGGCCTACGTCGCTTTCGACGGCTGGGATCCAGGCGCCGTCCTCGGGGGCGCCGCCAGCTGACACAGCACGAGGGTTCCGGCTCGGGCAAAATGACGACGGCGAAGCAGTTCGTCGACCCGGTGTGGCGTAGACAAGCGATCAAGACGCGTACGCGGCGTCGCGCTTCCCTCGACCTTTGTGGTGTTGCTACTCGACAGAGTCGCTCCAACCGTCCAGGCGAACCCAGCGTTCAATTGTGGACATTCGGCCATCGGGCGGAGGCTCATCGACAAGCTCCTGCCCGCAGAAGAAGGCACCGACAATCACGATGAGTCCGTCGACCGCGCTTTGGAGCGGATGCATGACAGATTCCGGGATCATGTCAGTACTGGTTTTGTCCTCGAGAAACGTTTGAAGATCGTGGATCTGCACCGAGAGGGTGGCTCGGCGCTCTTTTGAGTGGAAGAACTGCACCAGTGGGTATGCGTGAATCTGTTGGGACAGCAAGGTAAGTGAGCTGGTCAGGTTGATCAGATGCAGGTGGAGAACCGAGTCGCCTCCATCGGCGGTGGCGGTCTCTTGGAGCGAACCATGAAGGCCGTCGAGCGAGCTGATAGTCCGCGCAGTAGCCCTCATCGAGACCACCGCGCCGACGACCGGCAGTGCGTACGCGAGGCCGAAAGACGCCAGGCTCAGTCCACTGAAGTTCGCGAGCCGGGCGATAAGGGACCATGGTTGCGATGTAATCTGCGCTGTCTTGGAGGATCCCCCAAGGATGAGCGAAGCAGCATGATCGAGCCGGTCGCTTATCGTGATATGCGGCGCACCGTCCGGCATCAGCGCAGGGTCTGGCCAGAACACGAGCATCCACCCGACCACCAGTATGACGGCCCACGAGACCGCGGTGAGAACGAAGCTTGCGGGGCCGACCATGCGGAGAAGCCCATGGCTAGGCCGCCACTTGTGTACTCGCGCTCCCAGCATCCATAGTCCTCTGCTGGCGATCCGAGAGATCACGGCGTCTCCGCCACTAACGCCAAGGACCGTGACGATGATGTCGAGGACCACGAGAGCGACGAGAACCGCGCCCAGGGCACAAAGAACGAAGGCAGACATACGGAGTTCCAATTTCTGTCATCGCTGGGTGATACGACTTCCCAGCACGCCGCCAGATCCGTGTCGATCTTGACGTGTTACTGCGGTTCAGTGACCGACGTTATTGTTGGCGATGGATGGTGTCGCTTGGTGCCCGACACGTCGGGCCCATACGGCAGAATAGCAGACCGTTGATCTGGTCTGGACCGACCAACTAGCGACATTGCTTGTAGGGGTAGCGCTAGTAACGGAGCAGAAACGGCAATGAGATTGGCTCTGGCGGTCGGGGGCGGCGCTGGTTAGGTTCGGGGTCGGGGTTTGTCATGCCGACTGGTCTCTTTTCTTCTAAGCAGCGTGCAGCTCTTGACGCGTTCCCGGAGGTGTTGTCGGACGAGGCTCGAGATCAGCATTTCTGGCTTTCGGATGCGGATCTTGGGTTTGTTGGCCGCTTCGGCGATGGTGCTGTTGACGTCGCGTTGATGCTCGGGTCGTTGAGGATGCTTGGCTTCGTGCCAGCCGATCTGCCCGACTCAGCGGAGCTACGCGCTTTCGTTGCTGGGCAGTTGAGGTCAAACGAGGAGTTCGACGTTACAGGGAGCGAGATACCCGAGCGATCACGACGCCACCGCCTGGCTGCGACCGTCGAGCATGCGGGTTGGCGCCGACCTGGTAAGTCGGATCTGAAGCTTCTTGATGGGTGGCTGCTTGAGCGGGCAATGGAGCACGACAAGCCGCAGGTCTTGTTCGGGTTGACGCTTGATTGGCTGCGCGTGGAGCGGTTGGTCCGGCCAGGGATCACTGTAATCGAGCGGGTAGTGGCCAAGGCTCGTGAACAGGCGTGGGGCGAGACCTTCGATCGGCTCTCTCTGGGTCTGTCTGATGACGGTATGACGTACTAGCTGGCCGGATACTGGGCGATCGTGCTCCTGCTCCATGTGATCGCTAGTGGCGCCAAGCGCGGATTCGAAGCTTCGGAGTCGAGAACTAGGACGGCCATGCTGCGTTGAACTGCTCGACGAGATCGGGCGAGACGACACCGAACTCAGCGTCGAGTTCATTCAAGAAGTCATCGAGTAGATCACGCTCGAGTTCGTGTTCTACCGCACGGGCAACGACTGACCGCGAAACCGGGTGACGTTGCCGATCTTGCGCGAGGCCACGCTCACGATTGCTGCGGCCGACGTCACCGTGAGCACGTGAGGGAGTCCAAGGGCATGGAGGCGGTCGTCGAGGTAGGCGAGGGCTTTCAGCAGCAGCGGTTTGTGCTGAGCAATGACGACGACATCGGGTTCGAAGACCTTGGCGGCCCGGCGCCCACTTTCAACAGCGCCCTCGATGCTCCAGATATCTGCTTCGGTATTTGTGTGTGCGCCCGCCAGCACCAAATTCGGGATCGATGTTTCCTGAGCAGGGCGGTGGGGTTGGGTGTCGGTGGTGGTCACCCACTTGGGCTGGGCGGGTGTGATCCCGTCTGGTGAGAAGGTCCATTCAGGCCAGACCTCGGTCTTTAGGATCCGGTAGTCGCGCAGCCCGCGCCCGTTGTTTGCTCGCCGGATCATGAAGTCGAGCCCTTCGGAGCCAAGAATTTGGGTGAGGACCTCGTCGATGAACTCATCCTTGGTGCAGTTGCGCAGGGGCTTGCCGTGCACACGGCCCGGGACCGACGCTACACATGCCGTGCATGTCCAAAGCGATTTCACGCCCTCGCCCAGATCAATGCTGGACGGCCATGACTGCTCGTCGGCGAACAGGGTGATGTTGAACTCTGAGTCGGCCAAGGCGATGGCCGTGCGGTCACGGGGCCAGCGCATGGATTCATCGAACGCAATCCTGAACGAGACTTGCGTATGCGGTCCATTCTGTATCAGCGCCCGCATCTTCGCCAGTTCTTCGTCTTTCTCCAGCGCCGGAGTTCTCGCAAGAACATCCGCCGCGGAGAACGGGGTGGTGGACAGTAGGTAGATGTCGGCCTTGATCTTCTTGTCCTCAGAAACGGTGGCGCCGGTGATCACCTGGCCGTCGAAGTGCCGCAGTCGTGTCACCGAGGACGACGTGCGGGCCAAGCTTCGCGAAGCCAACGTGTTCAACTACCACGAAGTCGAAGCGGTCGTGCTCGAAACCACCGGCGACGTCAGCGTCTTGCACGGTGGATCGAACTTCGACAACGACCTTCTCGCCGACGTCCGACACTAGAAACACACACACGCTGGATGACTGGATCGGCGCACACCTCCGGCGCTCCAATCCGCCAGTGTGTTTAGCCAGTTGCGAAGAAGACAGCTTCTTTGTTGGTGATGAAGAAGAGCATTTGGCCAACGGTGCGCAGCGCGAAAAACCCGTAGATCCACTTCTGGATGGGCACTCCCCTATCCACGCAGCCAGAGCCATGAAGAAAGGTAACGTGATCGGCCGCGTTGTCAATTGGCTGGTGCGTCGAGTCCTCGAGGCCCAGGGCAATGAGCAATCATCGGAGCGAGCGCGGCGCGTGCACCGCAAGTGGTGGATCGATGCGTCTAAAGAGCTGGCGCAGACACTCCGCTCGCCTATACGGCAGGCAACGATGGGGTCCGAAGCCCTGAGGCAACGGAGAGCACACTGCGTACATACGAAGTCGACGCGTTGTATCCCAGCACGAAGGTCGACGGAGATGGCCCGCGTGTCGCACTCAGATCGCAAAGGAAGCGTGCCGCTGCCGCAGCAGCGTCATACAAATTGTGTGGATCCGAGACACCATCGCCATTGCCGTCGGTGGCCCACTTGGTCCAGGTTTCCGGAAGAAATTGCATAGGCCCGATTGCACGGTCCCACTGCTCGTTCCCATCTAGCCGCCCGCCGTCGGAGTCGACGACCACCGCGAAACCGTTGCCTTGATCTTCAGGTTCATCGTCCACCGTGCCCGCATCATCGACTGTTCGCAGCGCACTCCGGAAGGAACTCTCAACAGCCACCTTGGCCGCAACCCGTGCCGCCTCGACCCCGACCGCCACAGCTGCGAACGGCTCGTCAACCGCACCAGCCTCGCCCAGGTCGCGTTCTGTCTGCCCGCCATCGAGAAGCGGTCCAAGGATGGTGGTGGACACCTTTCCGGAGCGAGATACAGACGCGCCGCCAAGTCGCCCGTGGTTCGACTCGATCTTTCCTATGCCAGCTAGCAACGCCCAATCGACCGAACACGACACACTCGCAGCAGCCCGAATGTAGGCGTCGATGGCCACAACGCTGAGCCCGCCCACATTGGTTGTTCCAAGCATGCGAGCCGAATGAAGATCCGGGATCTGTGCAAGCGCAGACGAGACAAGTTGTTCGCTTTGTTCTCGGGCAGGCTGGATCGAGTTGCGGCCACGGGCTATCAGCTGGTCAACATTGTTGAGTCCAATCTGTAGGTCGTCGAACCCGATGAATGCTCCGACGCCTGATAGAGACACTGCTGGCTCCGACCCGTTCAGGCCCAGCAGCTCGATGCCCGCCAGTTCTGCCAGATCGCCGAGTTGGATTTCGGCGAGCGTCACAGGGCCTTCAGACTCGCCCGCCACGTGTTCCGGAATACTGATGCCCGCCAGTTGCACCAACGCATCTTCAATCTCGACCAACGTCTTGGAGTCCGAAGCGAGGCGGTCATCGAATAGCAGTGCGTCTCGGACTTGGTTGATCAGCGAGCGCAGCCGATCACTGTTCGCCTGCGTCGCGTCGATCCTAGCAACTTCGGTTCGTACCGCTTCGGTCCGATTCGCCCACGCGTCGAGAGAGTCCAAGAACGTCTGTCTTTGGGCCCGATAGCTGCCGCTGCTGGTGACCGACAGAAGTGATGCCTGGGGTGAAACTGGACTCGCTTCGATCCATTCATCGAGGAATCCATACGTGCGAAGCGTCTCGATCAGCTCGGCATCACCGTAAAACGAGGGCTCCGCAGCGGGTTCGTCATCGGGTTCGTCTTCTTGGGCAACCGCTGTTCCCTGGGATAACAATGCCAAAAGCACAGTCCACGCGATCACCAGAACTGACAGGCGTCTTAACACCATCACCTATCGGCCGTACGCCCAGAATCTCAACAAGAACTCATGCACAGTGTGAGGCTACTCGTCGTTGTTCTTGCCAAGCCGTCGGCTACCCAAAAGCGGATAGACGAACGTTCTTGAAGCCAAAGATGTTCGATGGCGTTCGTGCAGAAGTCGTGGACGAGTCTCGCTCGGCCCCTACAACTTCGCCAGACGAGAAAGGTGCAGAAGTATCAGCGGGACTATCGCCCGAACAACTCATGGCACCAGCGCACACAATGACATTGGCTCGTCGCATTCGCACCCACTCGTCGTGACACGACGTCATCGAGATGAGATAGTCGCACCTGCGTGGAAACCCGTCGTCCAGGCGTTCTGGAAATTGAAGCCGCCGGTAATGCCGTCAACGTCGACGATTTCGCCGGCGAAGAAGAGGCCGTCGACGAGTTTGCTCTCCATGGTCTTGAAGTTGATCTCGTCGAGCGCGATGCCTCCGCAGGTAACGAACTCATCCTTGTTCGTGCTCTTGCCATTGACCGCGAACCTCGACGCAGTGAGTTGGCCAACAAGTTCAGCAGCTTGGACCTTGCTCAACTGGGCCCAGGTCGTGTCGTCGGGAATTGAAGCAGCAGCCACGAAGCGCTGCCAAAGTCGCTTGGGGATCGAGGCAAATGGGCTGCGGGCGGCGAGCTGGCGCTTTGCCTCGGCAGTTCGCTTTTCTGCGATGACCGCTCCCGGATCCTGGTCGGGTAGCCAGTTGACCACAACATCGAATCGGTAGTTGGTCGCGGCGAGCTCACGCGCTCCCCACGATGAGATCTTCAAGATTCCTGGACCACTAAGGCCCCAATGGGTGATGAGTACCGGCCCGTCGCTTCGCAGTTTGTTCTGCTCGATAGAGACTACGGCTGGAGTCACGGAGAGACCGAGCAAGCCTTCGATTCGTGGGTCTTTGATCTTGAACGTGAAGAGCGACGGCGTCGCTGGTAGCGACTCGTGGCCGAGACTGCGTGCAAGTAGTGCGCCGCTCGCAGAGCGTGTTCCGCCCGTCGCCAGCACGACATTAGTGGCCGTGTACACCCGCTCGTTGTCTGTCTCGACAACGAAATGGTCACCGAGCTTGCTGAGCGACGAAACGCCATCGGAGGTTTTTACTTCAACTGCAGCTGCCCCAGCGGCGCTGCGCAGCGTGTCGATGATTGTCTGGGAGCTATCGGTGGTGGGGAACATACGCCCATCGGGCTCGGTCTTGAGTTCAACCCCGCGACGGGCGAACCAGTCGACGGTCTCGGTGACGCCGAAACGATAGAACGGTCCGATCAGCGACTTCTCGCCACGAGGATAGTTTTGGCTCAGCTCCCGTGGCTCGAAACAACTGTGCGTGACGTTGCACCGTCCACCGCCGGAGATCTTCACCTTGTGGAGCAGCTGCGATGTCTTCTCCAAGATCAGAACCGACTTGCCCGAGCTTTCGGCACAGGTGATTGACGCAAAAAAGCCGGCAGCCCCTCCCCCCACGACAATCAGGTCATATGACATGCGTTAGCACTCTAGAGAGATACGGGTCGATTGGTATTCGTGAAAAGTGGGTAGCGGTGTCGTCACGAAAACCGTTCGTTCGGCAGTCTGCAGTACTGTCGTTGGACGACGGCTAAAGCGCCCAGTGAGACAACTGCGCAAAGCCCGCTCGTCGGTAACCGTCTCGGGATAGAGACGACGTTTCACGTATCAAGGGGATAGTCATGGATAGCGTTTACAACGTCATCGAGCTCATCGGGACCAGCGATGAGTCGTGGGAGCTGGCGGCCTCTGCAGCCATCGACGAAGCCAGCAAGACGCTTCGCGACCTGCGGGTTGCTCAGGTCATGGAACAAGACCTCGTCATCGAAGACGGCGCAGTGATGTTGTTCCGTACGAAGATCCGCCTGTCGTTCAAGCACGAATCAGACCGTGTCTGAGCAGCCAAGGTCCAGCCAGGGCGAGGCCAGCTCTCGCGTCGAAAAGGTCATCCGAATTGTTGCGAGTTCGCCTACATCGTGGGCCGACGCGGCCCGCAATGCAATTGCCGAGGCCTCGAAGTCGATGCACGGACTCTCCGCGGCCAGGCTGGTCGATACCGATGTGCTCGTGCGCGGACGGTCCAAGCTGTACCGGGTCAAGCTCGAAATCCAGTTTCAGATCGACCGCAACCGCACCGATGCCCACGGCATGCATATCCAGGTGCGTCGCTTCTTGATCGTCGCCAATCAGACCTTGGCAAACGCGGGCCTCGAACGACTCGTGCATGAAAAGATTGGTGACTCGGCGGCCGAGTTCCATGTACTGGTGCCGCATGCGATCCCGAGCTCGAACGTCGATCGAAGCGGGCTGATGTACCCAAACATGGAATTCAACATCATCGAGAGCCACAACCAGACGGCCGAAGATGCCGCACAGCGGCTGGAATCGTTCAAGCTCAGCTTCGCAAACCTGGGAACAGACCTCACGACCGAGATCGCAGCCGGCGACCCAGTTGCTGCAATACGGCGGGTGATGGAGCGGTCCAGCTTCGACGAGATCATTCTGTCGACCCTGCCGGTGGGCGTATCGCGATGGCTCAAACTCGATCTGCCGTCTCGGATCGAACGCGCCTTTGATCTACCGCTCACCACCCTGGTGCAACACGAGACAGGCTCTCGCTAGGGGCCACGACATCCGCGGAAGATTCTCGATAGAACTATCACCCAGCAGCAGTCGCTCGCGCTGCACGGTGGTGACTTCGAGCGCTCTCATCTGTTGATCGACCAGGTCTTCAAGGATCTCGCCACACGCACATCGTGCCCCTGGCGATCTCGTCGCTGGGGATGATTCGTGTCGCAGCCATGGCGGTGACCGCTCGCTGGTATCGAGAGGCGTGAGTTCGACTGGCGGAACCCACACGGCTTAGCAGGCACACTAGGTCGTCATGGCCAAGCGACCGACACCTGATTTCTGGGCCGACGCCGAGACACAATTTGTGCAGCCCTATCAGGCCGCCAAGACCTATCTCTGTCCTGGTTGCAACCGCGACATACCGCCCGGTACCGGTCACATCGTGGCGATACCGATCGAAGCAGTTGACCTGCGCCGGCACTGGCACCGCGGCTGTTGGGACGGCCGCTCGACTCGCAAGCCGCGCCGTTAGCTGGCAGCTGAGCCGCCAGTCGGGTTGCTTTGATCATGGCATGGGCAGCTACACCGGGTTCCTCGGGCGTCGAAGGTTCCGCGCCATCGGCCGGGGCAGCCCACGTGTTGAGGCAGCCGGTTGAGCCCACCAGTGGCTCTCGGCGCCGACGGGTCTTCACACCGGGACCCGAGGACGAGATCAAGACCGTCGGTGCCTTGCTGTACGGTCGGCCGTTGACGACTTGATGAACCCCTTCGCTGCACCCTAATACCCTCTTCCTATCGCTCTGCCTCGTATTGGGTAGACGCTCGTGCGCAGGAAAAGTCGCGAGTTATCGGAAAGGATCTTTCAGGTCATATCGATCTCGGGGTAGCCGTCGGCGACGACGGCCGCCACCTTCATGACGTAACGAGGCGATCCACCGAAGTAGGCCTGGTACCGGATCTTGCCCACTGTGCGGCCAGCGACATTGGAGTTGTAACCAGTGAACCAGCCCTGGCTTTTGCGAATCAGGAGCCGTTCGTGCACGCGTATCACTTCGGCCACCCAGGCGTCCTCGGCATCTTTGGTGGCCTCGATGCGGGTGGACGAAGTCTTGACCGCATGCCCGATCAGGCCGGTGACGAAATCGACGCCATGTTCGATCGCTCGCGGGAAGTTGGTCGACCCCGACACGCTCTGGGGACCAGCGACCATCAGCAGGTTCGGAAATCCGGAGGTCAAGACGCCAAGGTAGGTGCTGGGGCCGTCTTTCCATTTGTCGCCAAGTGTTTGACCATCGACGCCGGTGATATCGATACGGTCATAGCCGCCAGTGATGGCGTCGAAGCCCGTGGCATACACAATGACGTCGAGGTCGTGATGGTCAGACGTGGTCTCGATTCCAGTTGGAGTCATCCGCTTGATCGGGGTCTCAGAGAGATCGACCAGCTCGACGTTGTCTCGGTTGTAGGCCTCGAAGTAGTTGGTCTCGAGCGGAAGCCGCTGCAGGCCAAACCCGTGGTCGGTCGGAATCAGTTTCTCGGCGACCACCGGATCGTCGACCCGTTGACGGATGCGATCGGCGATGTAGTTCGAGATCTCTTCGTTGGCACTCTCGTCGAAGTAGATCTCGCCGAAGTTCGCGCCGAGAATCGCGAAGCCCGGTTGCGAATACAGCTCGTCCCAAATGGAGCGCCGTTCGTCTGCGGTGAGGTCCCAGAATCCCCATTTGGGTACATGTTCGAACCCGCCCGGCGACGCGGCACAGTTCGCAAAGATCTCTTGGTATCTGCATCTGATCTCGACCATTTTTTCGTCGGAGATCGGCCCGTTATTGAGCGGGCTGCTCCAGTTGGGCCGACGCTGAAACACCTTGAGATATCCGACTTTGTCGGCCAGCTCGGCGATCACCTGGATACCGGTGGCTCCGGTTCCGATCACGCCTACGCGTTTGCCGCTCAGGTCGAGCGGTTCCTTTGGCCAGTAAAACGTGTGAAAGGCCTGGCCCTCGAAGTCGCCCATGCCGTCGTATTGGGGCAGCGTGGGGCTTGAGAGCGGGCCCAGACTCGTCACGACGAACCGGGCGACGTAGGTGTCGCCATTTGTGGCATGAAGCGTCCAGCGGTGGTCGGTTTCGTCCCAAACCATCCGCTCGATTCGGGTTCCGAATCGCATGTGGCGGCGCAGGTCGAATTTGTCGGCGACGAAGTTCAGGTACCGAAGGTTTTCGGGCTGGGCCGAGAACAGCTCATTCCAGTGCCACTCGTCGAGCAGTTCCTGAGAGAATGAGTAGCCATAGGTGTAGGACTCAGAGTCGAAACGAGCGCCGGGGTATCGGTTGCGGTACCACGTGCCGCCGAGATCGTCCTCGCCTTCGAGCACGATGGCGTCGATACCTAGATCGACGAGCCGCTTGATCTGGTAGATACCGGACACGCCTGCGCCCAGCACGATCGTGTCGAACTTCTTCTGGTCCGTAGTCAACATGATCCATTCATGGCTGCCTGGTTGTTTCCATCGTCTCACACCACCGCCGGCCGCAACCAGCCAGCGCGACGGCAAACACCAATGTCACGACCCCCTGGGATCGTGACATTGCGTCGCGGCATTGGAGACCTGGAGGATCTGAGGATTTCGGGTCTTGGCGGTCAGGTGCTCTTGTAGTCTGAGCGTCGGCCGAGGGTTGACACGCCACCCAGCAGCGCAACGCCGAGCAGCCTGGCGCCAATGGCCGGCGCCACCACGAGCGGCGTCGATAGGCCACCGTCACCGGTGCCGCTCACGCTGCTGGTCGTGTCGGCGCGAGCCAGATTCGAATCATCGCCGCCGTCGACGTTGCGTTCGCCTCTTTCAATCGAACGCCGTGGTTCGGGTCGTCGTAGCCGGTAAGGGTTCTGAGGAAGAGTCTCGCCAGGCCGAGGGTCAGCGCAGGCCGAGTTCCTCGTGAATGGCGGTGATTTCGCTGCCATCGAGGCCAAGGCCGCGACCAAGTTCTTTGAGATAGGTGACTTCGCTGGCGGTGTCGACCTCGATCGGCAGCAGCGACGCTGCGTAGACCTCGGCTGCCATCTCCCGGGGCACTTCGGAGACGAAGGCGGCCAGGTTCAGGGGTGCGTTGAGTTCTGCGCGAAGCATTGCCTCGTCTTCGGCGTCGAGGTCGCCGGCTCGGCTGATGATTGCGTCTATTTCGTCGTCATCGACCAGGCCATCGGCCTTGGCTGCATTGCACATTGCCTTGATCAACAGCATTGCTTCGGCGTCATCGATGTCGGCGTCGACGGCTGCTGACTGGGCCTTGTCGCCGCCGCCCATCAGGCCGCCCAGCATGGCACCAATACCGCCAGAGCCTGCTCTGCGGCTCAGCAGAGACCCAGCCATCGACCCGACCATGCCTCCGGTGCGGCCACCGAGCATACGGCCCACGGCGCCGCCACCGAATGCTCCTATCAGTCCAGTGATCATTCGTGAAGCACTCATTGCGGGGGCCTTTCGGGGCGTCGTTACCTACTGTTGTACCGCGCACGCGCCCGTCTCCCACACCCCCAAGTTCACCCACCTGCAAGCCCCACAATTGGTCAATCCGAGCGCTGGCAGCTATGACCTAGTCGCCCGGCTTCGACAGCCGTGGCGGGTTGGGTGTGCAAGATGATGCGGGGTAAAGGCGCTCCCCATCGCGCTCTGACTCAAGATCCGGTCGAGAACGAATGCTCCATCAGCAGTTTGCCTTCCCAATCAAGGGCTTGCATCGTGACCGAGATCGAGTCGCCATCGTCGGAGATATCGAGCGTGGCGAACTGACCGCCGTTTCCGATCGCGCCCTCGCTGTAGGGACCGCCTTTCACACTTCCTGGGCGATCAAGCGCCGACGCATGCAAGAGCGGGAATCCCGGCCCGGGCTGGTCAGAGAAGTTGGTGTTGGTGCCGTCGTCGATGGCGACCATGTGTGCATCTCCGCTGATCATGAAAAGTTTGTCGATGTTGTTGTCGACGATGTGGTTCGCGAGTTCACGGCGTTCTTCGGCGAAGCCTCCCCAATGGTCCGCGCCGGGTTCAGCCGCAGCGACCCACGGAACGGGATTGATCCAGATCACCAATTCGTGCGTCTTAGACGACGCCAACACCTCGTTCTTGAACCACTCCTTTTGCTCGCTGCCATACATTGTTGGAACCTCGCCATCGACCGTGTTTCGGGCTGAACGGGCATCGGTAAGGATGTAGCGGACCCTCCCAATGGTGAACGCCTGGTAGACGGCAGAATCCTCGGCCGACAGGTCGTAGCTCGGCACATACTCGCGATAGGCAGCCATGGCGGCGCGTCGGCTCGGCGACAGCCCGTCGGAGTCGTTACCGCCGTAGTCGTGGTCGTCCCACATGTAAGCAATCGGTGCGGATCGATACAGCGCCGACTGAGCCGGCAGCGCAAGCGTGAGGTCCATCACCTGCTGAAACCGAGTTACATCGTCGCGGCCATTGTCGCCGTAGTGAAGATCACCTGTTATCAAGTAGAGCAGCGGGTCGGTCTCACGGATCGTGTCGAAGATCTTTCCATTCGATCCAACTCGCGCGCACGAGCCGATCGCAACTCGGTACGACGCGGCGCCGTCGGGAAATGTTCGGAACCTACCCGTTCGCACCTCGTCGACGACGCCGTCAAGTTCAACTGCGTAGAAGTACTCGGTGTCGGGCTCGAGCCCGTCGAGGTTGAAGCCCATGACTCGGCCTTGCTCGTCGCTCGCCCCTATGAAATCTGCGTCGGCATAGTTGGCGCTGGCAGAGAGTTTCAGCCGTGCGTTGTCGTAGTCGATCGCGGCGCGCGCTCTCACCTCGGCCTGGGTAGTCGTCATCGACCCGGTCCAGACCCACGCAAGCTCCGACTCTGGCAACGCTGCGATGGTCGATTCGGGATGCTGAGGACCCCAGAAATAGTCGTAAATCTCGTCGCCTATGAAGTAGCCCCCAACCGCAGCTGCGAGGGCAATTCCCGCACCGATGAGTGCCATCGTCCGCTCCAATTCGGCCATGTCAATAATGACCCAGAGAATCGCTGGAATAGCCAGCAGCGCCACGACCAACGTGGCGTGGGTCGCAACCAGTTGGTGAGTCGCGAACGCCACGAGAGCGCCTGCTGCAAGTGCTGCGAGCACACCGCCCGCGATCTGCCATCGAAGTCCCAACAGAATCGCCAAGACAAACACGCCAGTGATGATCGGCCGTATCTCGACGTTGAACGCCGACCCACCCGGCTTAAAGTCCAGGATGGCGTAGCGACTGCCCACCAGGCTAAAGAGCACCGCAATGAGCGCAATGGCGACGGTGACTCGTTTGAGTAGCGACAGCGTCGAAGGTGAGAGGTCGATCAAGTGGGATGCAAGAGGAGCATTGCCGCTCATAGCACGCTTCTTTCGTGATTGGCGATACTGCCGTTAATTGGGAGGTGCAAGGCGATCTCGAAGGTCTTCGAGGTCAAAGTCTGGCTGCGGATAGGCAGGTGCCATTTCCTCGATGGTCCCCAGAAGCAGATGAGCAATGGCCCAATTTCGATACCACTTGTGATCAGCTGGTATCACGTACCAAGGCGCATGGTCCGTCGAGGTCTGACCGATCGCTGTGCCGTAGGCCGCTTGATAGTCGTCCCAAAGCAACCTCGTTTCGAGGTCTGCCTCGGAGAATTTCCAGCGTTTGTCATCGCGCCTCAGTCGGCGCAAGAAGCGCTCACGTTGCTCGTCGAAGGAGATGTGCAGCAAGCACTTGATGATCGTCGTACCGCCGTCGACCAGATCAGCCTCGAACTGGTTGACCTCGTCGATACGGCTGCTGATCGCATCCGGCTCGATGGTTCCGAGCACGGAGGGCACGATGATGTCTTCGTAGTGCGACCGGTCAAACACCCCGAGCTCGCCCGGCGCTGGCAGCGCTTGTTTGTGGCGCCACAAGAAGTGATGGTCTAGCTCTTCGTCGGTTGGTGATTTGAACGATGCGGTGCGGACCGCTACTGGGTTGAGCGCAATCACCACGTGTTTGATGGTGCCGTTCTTGCCGGAACAGTCAAGCCCCTGCAAGACGAGTAGGACCGATCGCTCGTCTTCGGCATAAAGCAGCTCGTGCTGATCGAAAAGCTGCTCGTGGAGTTCATCGACCAGTTCGGCTTTTGCGTCTGATTTTGAAGCAGCCATGGGGGTCGCAGCGGGGTCATAGCCAGCCAGGTTGACGTTGCCTTCGGCGGGTCTGGCTCGAAATGCTGTACGCAGGTCGTCGAGTGATGGCATCAGTCGTCGGCTTTCTGGTGTACTGCTATCGCGGCGGGTTCTACCGAGAATTCGAGGCGCGAGGCAGGCGGTCTGGCCTCACCGTCGAGTTCGTAAGGTCGTGGGTCTGCCACCTTGACCTCGATCGATTTGCCGACGGTCCGCCAGGCCAGATCAAGCCGTGGTGGTTGCTTACGGATGAGCCCCCACGCGATAGCTCCCCAGTCGCGAAGCGTGCGCGCTGACATGACGGCGACGTCGAGTAGACCGTCGTCGGGCTCCGCATCGGGAAAGACGGATATGCCGCCGCTGATCGTCCCGAAGTTGCCGACAAGGACTAGCGACGTCCGGCCCTCGAACCAGAGCGAACCATCGACGGTGACTCGCGTGCCCACAAGCCGCATTCGCAGATTCTTTGCGCCTGAGATGACGTAGGCAATCGTGCCGAAGCGAGACTTCAGTGCGTCGCTGGCGTCGCGAATCATAAGCGCGTCAAAACCCGACCCTGCCATCACCGCAAACGCTTCGCCGTTGACTCGTCCGAGATCGACCCGCCGCTTCTCGCCCTTACCAATACCGGCTGCGGCGTCGAGCCCTGACGGGATGTCGAGATTCGATGCCAGCAGGTTACCGGTGCCCAGTGGCACGATTGCGAGCGCCGTGTCAGACCCCGCCAGGGGGTCGAGACAGGCTTGTACGGTGCCATCCCCACCACAAGCAACGAGCACAGACGCCCCTGCGTTCACTGCATCACTGGCTTGACCGGGGCCCGGGTCATCCTTGGTTGTGGCCACCAGTTCGGTGTCGGCACCGAGTGCCGCCTTCAAGTCGGCCTTATCAGGTGCGCTGCCGCTGGCTGGATTCCAGATTGCGACACGAGACGTCATCGCAGCACCTCGACGTGGCCGGTGTCGGCGACTTTTCGTTCCGTGCCGAGCGTTCGTTCTGGCCCCGGCGAAGACTCGATCGCGTCGGCCGGGCGCCCGAGAATCTGCAGACAAATCCACACAGAGATTAAGCCGAGGAACACACCGGCCACGACATCGCTCAAGAAGTGCATGCCCTTGTACAGCCGTGAGATCGCCACCGCGACGGGCAAAAGAGTCACGACTGCTACCGACAGCATTCTCGCCCAGCGCGCCTTCACGTGCCAGAAAAGAATGACCGCCAGCGAGATGTAGACCGTGGCCGCCGCAACATGGCCCGAAGGGAAGCTGGTGTCGACGGGCGACGAACCGAGGCGCTCCACATCGGGGCGCGGCCGGCCGATGATCGTGCTCGAGATTGCATAGGCGGAGGCCTCGAAGATCAAGGTGAGCGCAACGAAAAGAGCCTCGTGCCAGCGCCGCCACCGGTACAACATCCCGGCAAAGAGGGCTGCGGTGAGCCCGATCTTGACCGGCGTGTCAGCCAACAGCGACCCCCAAGTAGAAAGATCGTTGCGGAACTCGGTCCGCCCGTCGGCCAGTCGCTGGGCCCAGTCCTCGTCGAGATCGGTGATTGCGTTCGGCGCGCCCCATTCGGTGAGCAGCAGCCCTACCACCACAAACACTGCGATTACACCGATCAGTGCCACGGCGAGCTGGCCCCATTGGCGACGACCGAGGGGCCAGGTGGACTTCCACCACGGGTCGTCGGTGGTCGCACCTGCTGGCGTGGGCCGGGATGAACTACTCATGATTGGAGGGACCTTTCAGGTCTCGGTGGCGAGCGGACATCATCGCAAACACTCCGTAGGCGATGAATCCGACGCCCACGATTGCAGCGAGGATTCCGCCGAGAGGATGGTCGGCGAGTTGACGAATCGAATCATCGAGTCCGGCAGCCTGATCTGGGGAGAACGTCCATGCTGCATAGGCGAGGAAGGAGCCGATGATGATCATCGATGTGCCCCGGGCTATCCAGCCAATGGTGCCCAGGCGGTCGATGAGTGTCTCTTCGATGCCGTCGGCTCCAGAGATCTGGGTTCGAAAGCTGCGGGTCAAGCCCTTGCGAATGAATACCGCGCCGACAATCGCCACGACGACGCTTGCGATGATGACGAGGGTGCGCCCCGCCGTGATGGAAAGCACGTCACGAACGATCTCCTCGATCTGGCGATCTTCGGACACGTCGGCGTCGTTGTCTGCGGACTGGACGATCTCGAGAATGGTGAGGAGAAGCGATATGTACACGCCTGCACTTACCGCGTAGCCAAGGCGGTCAAGTAGTGCTCGTCCGGTCCAGTCGCCGGGTGACACGACGGTCAGCAGGCGCCAGAGCGAATACAGCGCCAAACCTACCCCGACGGCAAGAATGAGAAGTGTTCCGCCAGGTGTTTGAGCGACGGCTTCGAGGGCTCCGGCCTGGTTCGCTTCTCCGGTTTCGCTTTGGATCAATGTAATTTTGATGAAAAGCACCCCGATCAGCGAGTAGACGAGGCCCTTGGCCACCCACCCCGCTCGACCAACCCACTCGAACTTGCTCGCGGTTGCTTCGACAGCCTCGCCAACGCCGGCCATAGTGTCGGCCGCATCGCTGAGGACCTCAGACAACTGTTCGCCGTTGACGTTGTCTTCAGGGCCGCCGTTCTCTTCATGGTCGCCGCCGTCTTCAGCGTCGCTGGCCTTGTCATGGGTGTCGTCGCCGGCGCCGACGTTGCTCTCCAGGGTCATGTCGCTGGTGGTTCGTAGAGAGTCACCGACGCTATTTCGTTAAGCACCGCAGCGTCGTCTTCGATCACCGACTGTTCGATCGAGAGCTCCACCGAATCGGCGCGGTAGTGCAGTTCGCACATATTGTTTGCAAAGAAAGGGCCAGCCTCGACCTGGATACCAGGGCGAGTCTCGGGCGACTTGACCAGACGCCTCAGTAGGTTGCCGACCCGGGCGCCAGATTTGGTCAGTGTCCCTCGCATCACGCCGCGTTCAGGCGGGATCAGGGCGTTTCGTATCGGCGAACCAACAACTTGCCACACTTCGACGGCGCCGCCCGCGACTGCGCCCGAAGGGATTCTGGCGGCGTAGCTAAAGTGGATGTCGCCCGACGCCACGACGACCGATTTTGGCCCGCCGGGTTTGGCCCGAAGCCGATCTACCAATTCTCCGAACCGGGCGTAGGATTCGGCGAACGCCGACCAGTCTTCGAGATCGAGCGCGCGCCGCAGCTTCTCGCCGTACCGGGCCGCGATCTTGCCCCATGCTCCTGCGCATACGCGTTCGTTCCACAGCTGGAGATCGTGAAGGCCATCGGCAATGTACACGGGCACCGACGTGCCAAGAATCAGATGCCCATCGGCGTTCTCGGCTTGGCGACAAACCCAAGCCCATTCGTCCGGACCGACCATGAGACGGGTTCTGTCGTCAAGCACGCGCGCATTTCGGCAGTCGATGACGACCACTGTGACATCGCCAACCTTTCGCACGTGACTGAAGCGGTCGCCACCCCGCTGCGGGGTGACTGCCTTGACTCGGTGCGCCCACTCGCGCAACAAATCGGTGCCGTCGTCGACCGCACTCAGCCGTTCCAGCAGCCCACTGCGACGGATCTCCTTGGGCGACATGTTGCCCAGGTGCTGATAGATCCAGTACGACATCAGACCATCGATGGCGTGCTGCTCCCACCACGACTCCTGGTGGATGTCGTGCACCCACGACGCCGAAATGTTCCAGTCATCGATCATGTCGTGGTCGTCGAAAATCATGGCGCTGGCAACAGTCGACAGCAACCATCGCTCCCATGGCTTGGACCAGGCCTCGTGGTACAGCCAACAATACTCTTCGAACCGTTGGACCATCTCGGGTGACAGATCAGAGGTGCTCGGTTCGATGCGACGGGCTGCGATGCGTTCTTTGGCCATGGGAGACGAGTCATCGGCGTAAATCTGGTCGCCCAGCAACAGCAGCAGATGAGGCCACTCGTCGATCGGCTCGATCGACATACGGTGCGCATGGGCCCAAAGGGTGTCGACTCCCCGACCATCAGCGTCGAATGCCAACTCGAGGTTGTACGGCGCGTGATGAGGTGCCGCAGCGCGGCACGAACCCATCAGGATCGACACGTCGTCGCCGGCACGCGGTGTGCGGATCACACTTGGCGGCAGTCCGGAGTCAGCCTCGGGCCAGACCACCACGTTGTCCAGCTCCACGTCGTATTCGATGGTGTTTCCAGGTGTGAGCCCTTCGAGGACGACGAGCGCATAATGACGCCCGTGAACCGAAAATGTCGAGGCAACGTGATCGTGCACCTTCACCTGGCACCGGGCCGATGTCTCGACCCAGATCGTGGCGCTCGACTCGTCGGCGTACCGAAGCAGCGGCCCCAGCAGTAGCGATGTCACCGGTGCGCCAACGAGTCGGCAAAAGGTCGCGGCTGGTTCATTTTCTGACGGTCCCGCTCATCACGCAACAAGGCTCCTTCCGCCCTGGCCATTTCAGCCAGGCTGCTCTACTCCGGTGCTTTACTCCGACGATCGCTGCTGTCACAGTGCACGGTGACGGCAGCTCAGTCAGTCGTTGTCAGTCGCCGTGTGCGGCTTGGAGGGCCTGCACACTTGCAGCGACGGTCTTGATCTCTGCGAACTGTCGAGCGACGATATCGCGCAGATTCGGCGAGATGTCTTCGTCGAGCGCTTTGATGTACTCGGCAACTGCGTGCTCTTCGCCCTTGGCCGCGACGTCGAGCACTCCATCGGGGTCAGAACCAGCCAACAGATCTTTGAGCGCCATCCAACCACGATGCGCTGCCGCTGCTACCGAACCGTCTTCGTCGATGTCATCGCCGTAGGTCGCAGCGAGAACTTCGAGCTCAGCCGAGAAGCGACCTCGTTGTTCGGCGTGCTCACGGAACTGCGGTGCCAGATCGCTGCGGGTCGTGTCGACCAGTTTTTCGGCTGCGGCCAAAAAACCCTTCTTGCCATCTTCCAAAGTCTCGATGAGATCGGTTGTTACTTTTTCGTCCAATGACTTGCTCACAGGTCCGTACCTTCGTGTTGAGTTGCGGAGTGGACGTACCCGCTCACTGCCGCAATATTCGTGTCGCGTTGCTGAAACTTGTGCCGGACGTAGACACACGAGCTACCTACCGTCAGGCTTGCAACTAGTCGTCGTCTTCTTCGTAGCGGAAGCCGATCTTCATTGTCACTTGCATGTACTCGGGTGCGTCCTCGTCTCCGATGTAGCCGCGAATCTCGGTTACCTCGAACCAGTTGAGATTGCGCAGGCTCTTCGACGCAGTTGCAATACCGCTTTTGATGGCATCATCGATGCTCTCCGAGGATGTGCCCACTACTTCGGTGATGCTGTACGTAGTATTGCCGGCCATTTTGCGCTCCTTGATAGTGGCACTACGTGGTCGCAGTGCGTGTATACAACTTAAACCGAAGTGCGACTGCGTTGTCTATCAGCGCGCTGGCTTCGGTCAAAGCACGTGTTGGCTACCCACGAGGCGGCTTGGCTATTCGTTGGTGAGCGCAACGGTTCAGGCTGGTCGTCGCACGCCCTCGAGCAGGACCTGGTCCAGACCGTCGTCACCATGAAGAACACTGATGTCGCCGGTTGTCTCGAACACCACCGCCAGCACTTGATCGAGGCTGGTCACGTTGGCTTCGCGCAATTTCGCAAGCACGTCGCTGCGCGAAACATGGGCACGATCAAGGTGGTCGCCGAGCATTTTTTGCCCATCCATCAGTAACAACGGCTCGTTGTCGAGAAGCGCAGATACTCCAGTACGCCGACGCAGCGCAGCCAATGCCCACTTAATGACAAGCAGCGTTGCGAATGCGATTGCGCCGTTTGCCAGCGATGTCGACGAGCTGGACACCGAACCAACGATCGATCCGAGCGCCACCGTCACGACAAAGTCGAAACTCGACATCTTCGAAAGCGATCGTAAGCCAATCAGGCGGATGACGACAATCGCCGCCCCCATGATGGATGCGGCGCTGACCACAACGAGCCATAGTTCTGTAGGGCTCGTGCCGAGCCAGCTGTCGATCATGAGTCGAACTCCAATGGTGGGTGCGTTTACGCCGAGCGCGCAAGTGCCTCGACCGTAGACGTGTAGCCTCGCTGGCGCCTACAGCAGCGACATTTCGCCACGGTCACGCACTGAGTAATGGGGCGCAAAAGTCTCGAGCGGATAGCGATCGTTGCTGGCTTCCTGACGAACCATTTCGCACCCGTTCGAATCTGCGTCCGGACAGTTTCCGGTGGTGTTCTCGAACCAGGTGCGTGGGCACACTTGGCCAGCTAGCGTCGCTCGGAATAGCCGTTTTTGGCGCTACGGAGGCGTTGCACCAGTTCGCCGTTTTCTTCGTTTCCGAACTGAGCTGTGTTGATGATGGTCACGAACCCAACTCCGCCGACGACGTTGCCCGCCAGCACCGGCAGCACGAAGCGATGCCAGATCGACCAGAACGAAGTTTCGCCCTCGAACACGAGGTACAACACTTCGACGGTGCCGGTCACCACGTGAAAAAGGTCTGAAACGCCGATGAAGTACATCAGCAGTGAGACGACAACGATGCGCGAGAACGAATCGCTCATGGCATGAACCAGCCACACCATGGTTGCCACAATCCAGCCAGCAATTACGGCTCGCCAGAACAGCGCGCCAAGCTCGGCTTCGATCGCATGTTTGCCCATCGCAAGCGCAGCATCGGCCGCCGCTGGCGCCTTGACGTCGGTCAGTGCGAACAGCGCCGCAATCGCAGCTGCGCCGACCAGGTTCGCAACCAACACGGTGCCCCAGAGCCGAAGCAGATTCGAAAGGCGTGCCAGCTTGGTCAGCACCAGCGCAACAGGCGTCACCGTATTTTCGGTAAAAAGCTGATACTTGCCCAGCACGATGATGATAAAGCCCACCGGATACAGCAGATTGCCGACAAAGTCGGGGTCGACCGAACCGGTAAGCCCGGTCATGGTGGCCCGAGCGAAAAACGTTAGGCCCAACGACAATCCGCCTGCTAGACCGCTCCAGAACAGCAGTTTGGTGGGCCGATCCAGCTCTTCGCGAGCCGTGGCCAGCACCCGTAAGAAGATCTCGGGGAACCCAAACGAATCTGCGAGAACCCGGCCCTCGACGGGTGGCTCGCGAATATCGTCGGTGTCTACCATTGCGCTACCCGGCGTCGTGACATCAGGCGATACTACAACGCCGCGTTGGTCCGAACCCGTCACAACGCGGAGACATTCAACTCACCGCTAGCTGTACGACGTGACCGGGGCATGTGGCCTGACGGGCGCCTGCACCCGCAGCCACTCGTCGCCAGGCGCTCCTTGGATCACCCGCAGCACCAAGGGTTGACCGAACACGGTTGGATTCACGAGCGGAAAACCAACGTCGGCGTTGTCGATGTCGTTCCGGTAGATCAGCATCCGACGTTCGCCACCCGGCTCGTCGTAATGACCCACCCGGCTCGTCGTAATGACATTGTGCGCCGTGCGGTACAGCCACGGAAGCGCATCATCGGGCACGTCGACCAACCGGCGCAGTGCTACGACAAAGAATTCGGCCACCTGGTCATCGACTGCGGTGGCCGCGACCCGACGCGCAACATAGGCCGAGACAAACGACACATAGTGAGCATAGAAGCGCTCATAGTCTGCTCGTGAACGGCTCATCACCACCTATGTTTCCAGCAACCATCGTGGTGTTACAGACTCATCCCGTTCAGCCCGATTCCATCTTGGCCACTGACCCGGCTACCGTCTGCGACGACATCAGTCACCATCACTGATCCCACAACCACTAGGAGGTCGTCGTGGTCTACAAAGGAGGACGAGCATGAAGGCTCGCTCGCAGTTCGCCAGTTGGCGGAGCTTGATAACGGTACTCACGGCTTTGGCTGTGCTCGCCACAGCGTGTGGCAGCGACACTGACCAGAGCAGCGCTAGTGGAGACGCCGTTTCGTTACGCATCGGGGCGATTCCCGACCAGGAGCCCGAGCGGCTCCAGCGCACCTATGGCTTGCTGGCCGACTATCTCGGCGAAGAACTCGGCGTGACCGTCGAATATGTGCCGGTCACCGACTACCAAGGTGCCGTCACCGCATTCCAGGTAGGCGACCTCGATGCCGTCTGGTTCGGTGGACTCACCGGCGTGCAAGCACGCCTCGAAGTTCCGGGCGCCGACGCCATTGCCCAGCGTGATATCGATGCCGAGTTCACCTCGGTCTTCATTGCAAACGCCTCGACGGGCCTTGCTCCCCTCTCGAGCGTCGAGGACCTCGCCCAGATCGAAGGACGCTCATTCACGTTCGGGTCCGAGTCCTCTACTTCGGGTCGGCTCATGCCGCAGTCCTTCCTGGACACTGCCGGAATCAGCATCGACGACGGCTTCGCCGGTGCACCGGGGTTCTCAGGATCACACGACGCCACCATCGAGGTCGTAAGTGCAGGCACCTTCGAGATAGGAGCGCTGAACTCTCAGGTTTGGGACGCACGCGTCGAGGAGGGCACCGTCGACACGACCAAGGTCATAGAGATCTTTCGCACCCCGACCTACTTCGACTACCACTGGGTAGCCCAACCTTCGCTCAATGACCGCTTCGGCGAAGGCTTCAGCGCCGAACTGACTAAGGCCCTCACGTCGCTTGACCCAAGCGATTCAGAACACCAAGAGATCCTGGCCCTGTTTGGGGCTGGTTCATTCGTAATCACCGAAAATGCGAACTACGCCGCGATCGAAGCTGTCGCTCGCGACGTCGGACTGATTCGAGAGTGACTGCGATGACCGCTGCTGCGGTCACCGTCTCCCACGCCGCCCTCCGCTACGGCCCGATCACGGCGCTCGACCAAGTTTCGCTTTCGGTTACCGAAGGTCAGAAAGTGGCGTTGGTTGGGCCGAGCGGGGCCGGCAAATCGTCGCTGCTCGATGTGATCAGCCGTCGCGTCGTGTTGACCACGGGCAACGTCCGGGTATTCGACCAGGACGTTACGGCTCTGACCGGTCGCGCCGAGCGGGCACTACGGGGCCGAGTGGGAATCGTGGCCCAAGGCCTCGATTTGGCGCTTCCCCTTCGGGTGATTCACAACGTGAACGCCGGGCGGCTGGGGCGATGGTCAACCGCCCGGGCGGCCTGGTCGCTGGTTCGGCCTTCGACCGATCATGCGGTTCGGGGCGCCCTCGGACAGGTCGGTCTTGAGCATCGCATCCTGGCTAGGACCGACGAACTGTCTGGCGGCGAACGGCAAAGAGTTGCGATTGCTCGAGTGATGTTGCAAGACCCCGAACTCGTGCTCGCCGACGAGCCCACGGCATCGGTTGATCCCAAACTCGCCGACGAGATGATGGCGCTGCTGTGTCGCGGTGGTCGAACTTTGATCGTGAGTGCCCACGATCCTCACTTGGCCCGCCGCCATGTGGATCGAGTGGTCGGGATGCGCAACGGTCAGATCGTGCTCGACGAGGCGAGCAGCAATGTGACCGACACTCAACTTGCTGACTTCTACGACGAGTGAACCGCGACCGGTTCTGAAGCCATGACTGGACCAGCATTCGTCGTGACGCGCCTGGGATGGACACCCCGACGGCGCTTTGCCGCAGCCACAGCTGCTGCGCTGATGTGGGCGCTCGCGCAGGCCGGCATCGACGGCAATATCGTGAACGGCGCTGGCTGGTCGAACTTTGCCCGCTTCTGGACCGCAACCACGTCGCCCGAACTCGGCGCGGACTTCCTGCGACTGACCTGGGATGCTGCGATCGTCACGTTGTCCTATGCAGTATTGGGTTCGCTGTTGTCACTCGTCGTGGGCGCAGTCGGCGGTTTGGCGCTTTCCGAGGTCATGGTCGGTCGAGGGTTCCTCTGGCGTTCTACCCGGGCGTTGCTGGTAATTCCCCGTGCGGTGCACGAGGTGCTTTGGGCGTTGCTGCTCCTACAGGTCTTCGGTTTCGACCCGCTGGTTGCGGTACTTGCGATTGCGCTTCCTTACGGTGCAGTCACCGCCAAAGTCTTCGGCGAAGCCATCGACGATGCGGACCGGCGGCCGTTCGACCTGCTGCGAGCCAGCGGCGCGTCTCGCCCCCGGGCGCTGCTATACGGGCTGATGCCGCTGATCAAGGGCGACTTGGTGTCCTACTCGTTCTACCGATTCGAGTGTGCAATCCGATCTGCGGCCGTACTGGGCGTCATTGGGGCTGGCGGCCTGGGCTTCCAACTGAATCTGAGTTTCGAAACACTGCGCTACGCGGAGATCTGGACACTCATTGTTGCCCTACTGTTGCTCAGTGGGCTGGCCGAAGCGTGGGCCACAGCGGTACGCCGTAACCGGACTGAATTGGTTTCACAGCTGACTCTCGCCGCGGTGTTGGCGTTGGTGCCGTTGTCGATCCGCTGGTCCGGCACCGACCTCTCTGCGCTCTGGTCGGCTCGAACTCGCCGACTTGCGGGGGAACTCTTCGGCCGATTATTTCCGTCGCGCCTCGGCCTCGGTGGATGGGGCGAACTCATCGGAGCCTCGTTGGATACCGTCGCGATGTCGTTGCTCGCCACAACACTGGCGGCCACGGTTGGCCTGCTGCTGGCGGCGGCCAGCAGGCGGCGGGGCCGCCTCGACATCGGTCGCCGTATCGTCCGCTTGGTGCTGTTGTTGTCCCGTGCAGTGCCTGCCCCGATCTGGGCGTTTCTGTTCGTGTTGATCTTGTTCCCCGGTTTCTGGCCTGGGGTGGCGGGGCTTGCGGTCTACAACATCGGGGTTCTTGGACGCCTGTTCGCCGAAGCGCTCGAGGAGGCAGATCAACGGCCGGCCGAGATCCTGGCCGCAACCGGTGCAAACGCACCGCAACGGCTGCTCTATGGGCTTGTTCCCACCGCGGCCCCCCGGCTGTTGTCGCTGACGTTGTACCGCTGGGAAGTCGTCGTGCGAGAGACCATCGTCGTGGGTGTCGTGGGTGCTGGCGGCCTTGGTCAGCTCATCAACGAACACTTGGCGGCGCGCGACTTCGCTGCGATCACCGGCGCGATCGGCGCGATGATTCTCATTGCAGTCGTCATCGACATTGTCAGCAACGCCACCCGCCGCATCATCCGTTAGACCTGCGATCTCACAAAAGTTTGAGTCCCGAAAGTCCCTATTGACATTCGTCACACCCAGGCGCAAAGTCATGGTCTGGCACCGGGTTCGCTGGATGCCACAACCTGATCACCGGTCGCTTTGACCTCGCTAAGAAGTGAGTCCAGATATGCCTCGTCGCAATACCGCTGTGAAGTTCCGCAACCAGCGAAACGTTTCGAAGAAGCGGCCTCGGTCAGCCCGAGGCCGGGCTCACGAAGCTGGCTACGGCACCCACGAGCCATTGGAATTCTCGAAGTACGGTTCGACGCTGTACTGAACCGGTCAGGCCCGAAAGCGGCTCCGCCTAGTCTTTCGCGGGCCGCTTCTTCGGCGCCACAGCTTTCTTCGCAGCTGGCTTCTTCTTAGCGGGCCGCTTCTTCGGCGCCACAGCTTTGTTCGCAGCTGGCTTCTTGGTGGCGGGCCGCTTCTTCGGCGCCACAGCTTTGTTCGCAGCTGGCTTCTTGGTGGCGGGTTGGGTTGCGGCGCGGATGTCGGCGGTAGCCGCCATCAGGAGTTCGATCTCCTCCTGAATGAGATCCATCAGGTCCCAGATGTCGGGCACCAAGTCACGACAGCCGACCAACCCAAAGTCGATGATGTTCTGATAGCTCTGAACCGTGATATTCAGACCCTGGCCTTCGGCGACCGTCGACACGGGGTAATAGTGCGCCATCTTTGCGCCCGCCATGTACAGCGCCTCGCGTGGCCCAGGCACATTCGAGATGACGAGGTTGATGCTCTGTCTACCTTGGTCGCCGATCCTGAATTCGCTCGCGAGACGCGACGCGGTGGTGAATACAGCTGGCGGCGAGAACTGCGCAAAGTCCTGGAGCGCGTCTGCTGGCACGGCATCGAACTCTTCTTTCGCTACCGACATCGCAGAATGCGATGCGGCGATCCGCTCCAGTGGATGATCGAGGTGCACGGGCAATTCGCCCACGATCATCGACACTCGATTCGTCCATTTCTCGTCTTCGTCGCCGGTGCGGATCGACACCGGGACCGCAGCGATCAACGGCTGATGCACCTCAGCATCGTGGTCAATCAGGTAGCGGCGCAACGCCCCGGCACAGATCGCCATCACGACATCGTTGATCGTCGTACCCGTTGCGTTCTTGATCGCCTTGAGATCGTCGAGCGACGCCGAGGAATAAGCAAAGCGCCGGTGCGCACTGATCGATTGGTTGAATGGTGTCGGCGGCGCGACCGGCGGGCGCTGTGGAGCAGCAACGCTGGGGCGCTCGAACCAGCCGTCGGGCCGTTTCGAGAGGATTTCGAAACTGTCTCGCATGAGTCGTCGTTGTGCCCGGGCAATCCGTAAGGGTCGAGTGATGTTGTGGGTCGCCGTGCGAAGCATCATCTCGGCTGACGTCGGGACCGGCTCAGGTTTTGGAAGCGGTGGCACTTCGGGATCTTCGCCGTCTTCTGTGTCGAGCAGCAGCGTCATGAACTCTGCGCCCGATGCGCCATCGATCGTGGCGTGGTGCAGCTTCGTGAGCACGGCCCAGCGGTCCTCTTGGAGGCCTTCGATGACATAGGCCTCCCACAGTGGGCGTGTGCGGTCGAGCGGACGACCAATGATCCGAGCCACGAGATCCGCAACCTCGTGGTCTCCGCCCGGGCTTGGCACCGCAATGTGGCGCACGTGAAAATCGATGTCGAAGGCGGGATCCTCGATCCACCACGGATGATCGAGTTCGAGCGGCACTTGCACCAGTCGACGCCGCATCGGCTCGAGCAAACCAAGTCGAGATTGCACCCGCCCCACAAACTCCTTGTATGGCGAAAAGTCCCTGCTTGGGCGCTCATAAACAGCAAGTCCGCTCACGTGACCAAACGTCGTTGCGGTTTCCATGTAAAGAAAGCTCGCGTCTAGTCCACTCAGCTGCTTCATTTCGTTTACCCCAGTTCTCAACTTCTACTGCTGTTCTGCAACGTCTTCGACTCGACGTGAGCCAGCAACGCTCGCACCATCCACTCGCGCCTTGCTGTGGATTGACGATGGTGTCGATGTGCCCGCTGCGTCTGACAAGCAGAGACGCAAGGATAGACGCAAGAGTTGCCTTTGCTACGCAGCTTGCGTAGTATATTTTGCATCGCCTGCGAGGCGAGCCGTCAACGTGGAAAGAGGACACCATGAACCAACAACTGGTTGAGATGCAGCGCCAAACCATCGAGCAGATGAAAACAGCACAAGACCAAATCGTCGAGATGAATGAACGGGTCGCTGAATCAATGATGGGAATGGTTCCCGAGATGCCGGCTCCATTTGCCGAGTACATGCCACAGCCAACCGAGATGGTCAGCAACTACTTCGACTTCATGGGCGAACTCCGGACCGCCAACCGCGCCTTCGTCGAGTCAATGATGGCTGCATGGGCACCCGCTGCAGCTCCAGCCACCGACAAGAAGTAACGTAGTGGCTCTTAAGGGCCACAAGAAACGGGCAGCCATGGCGTCAAACGACATACCACCAGGCCTGGCCATGATGGGCAGTTTCATTCGTGCCCAGCGCAACATGCTGGAGCTGAGCCAGCGAGAGCTCGCCAAGCTCACCGATCTGTCTGATCCCTACGTGTCGCAAATCGAGCGCGGACTTCACGAACCATCAATTCGGGTTCTCAAATCCTTGTCACAAGCGCTTAACATCCGAGCAGAGACATTGTTGCAAATGGCAGGACTACTCGACGAAGAGGTAGCAGTGTCGTCGGTCGAGGAATCCATCAACGCCGACGAGCACCTGTCGACATCACAGAAACTCGCCCTCCTGGGCGTCTACCGCGGCTTCAGAGGCCAAGAGGATAACAACTAAGTGCAGCCACTTGGTGTGAAGACTTTGTGTCGCCTTACGCAGCGTTCACTGCGTTTTGGCGCGCTTGACCCGATGCTCAACGCAGCACGCGTCGCTGGTTTTGCAAAATGGGGCGCTGGCATCAGTGCCCTTGTACACGCGTCGGCGCTGCGCTGGCCGAACCGAACTGCCGTTGTAGATGACCACGGCAGCATGTCCTATCGCCAGCTTGATCGCATGGCCGATGGGCTCACGAACTATCTGCGATCCGATGGCAACGGCCCCGTTGGGCTGCTCTGTCGCAATCATCGTGGATTTCCGCTGGCTCAGATTGCGATCGAACGGGCCGGGCGAGACGTTGTCATGCTCAGCACCGCGTTGCCGGCCCAGCAGCTTCGCGATATCGCCGATCGCGAGGCGCTTACGCTGCTGATTGCCGACGCCGAGTTCTTAGAGCGAATCGACCAGGCGGGCGTGTCCGCCAGAGTCGTACCCGCAGACCCGGACCAGATTGGTACGTGGAGCAAGCCCGGCCCGACAACGCCACCGCCGCGCCGCTCTGAGATGATTATGTTGACCTCGGGTACCACTGGCCCGCCAAAGGGAGCGCGCCGCTCAAACCGTCCTCCCCGCATCAGCGATGCGTCTCTGCTCGATGCCATCCCCATCCGGATGAACGATGTCACACTCATTGCCTCGCCACTCTTTCACGCCTGGGGTCTCGCCCAGTGTTCATTTGCCCTCGCCACTGGTTCAACGATCGTGGTGCACGCCAAGTTTGATCCGAATGCAACTCTTCGAGCCGTTGCCGAGCACGGAGTCTCGGTACTCGCAGCGGTGCCCTTGATGCTCAGTCGTATTCTTGAAGAGACACCTCCTGGCAACGAACTGACCTCGCTGCGGGCGACACTGTGCAGCGGCAATGTGTTGTCCGCCACTCTGGCCAAGAACTGGATCGAGCGTTTCGGCCCCAACTTGTACAACATCTATGGGTCGACCGAAACCGCCGTTGCGTCAGTTGCTACACCCAAAGATCTCTTGGCGGCTCCGGGCACAGTCGGACGGCCACCTCGTGGTGTCACTGTTGCCATTCTGGACGACGGCGACAAGCCTGCGGCCAGCAATCAGCTCGGCCGGGTTTTCACGGCAAACAGTCAACAATTTGCTGGCTACACCGACGGGTCGAACCGTGCTCGTCGTGGCCGGCTGATGGCCACCGGCGACCTTGGTTACCTTGACAACAAGGGGCGCCTGTTCGTCGATGGACGCGAAAATGATCTCATTGTCACCGGCGGCGAGAACGTCTTCCCCTCGCTCATCGAGGAGGTCCTCGAACAGCATGATTCGGTCCTCAACGCAGCTGTTGTCGGCCTGCCCGACGCGAAGTACGGCCAACGGGTGGTCGCCTTCGTCGTCGCCAACCACGGGTTCGACGTCGATGAGCTCGACGCGTGGGCTCGACAGAACCTGGCGGCCTTCCAGCGGCCGCGTGAGTATCGCAGCGTCGACGCCTTGCCCATGACGACAACCGGCAAGGTCATTCGCCACGCGCTGGCAACACTCGGCCTGGCCGAACACATCTAATCGCCCACTTCCCCTCCCCAGAAAGACTCCCATGACTGCCACGATGCCCGATCTCACCTTCGGCCTCGACATGATGAATCAATGGTCAGACTGGGCGCGTGGTCACGGTGACGACGACCTCCCCTCGCCGGTCATCACCCCGCAGGCAGTTACCAAATGGTGGGTCGACGAGTGGTCGCTGCAGGTCGAACTCGCCCAAGGCCGCATCCGGGTACCCGACCTGACCTTCCGCCGCCGACTGCGCAATGAGTTGTCTGCAGCACGGGCTCTCTTCGATGATCGGGGATGGGTCGAGAACCCCCGCAGTTACCACCAAGATCCGCCGCCAATCGACGACATGGCACTCCGGTCGGCCCCCTTTGCACGGCTTCCGCTCGAACGCTTTCGGTTCTCGAGCAACTTTGAGCCGCATCCCGACGAACCGGGACGGGACCGCTGGCTCAACTATCCAGCAGTCAACGACGCTGCGGGCTGGATCCTGCGCCACCACGACAAAGATCGCCCCTGGCTCTTCATCGTGAACGGCTACCGCACCGGCAACATCAGCGCCGATGTTCTAGCGTTCAAGGTTGCGCACCTGCACCACGACCTCGGATTGAACATCGCCAATGTCACGCTGCCGCTCCACGGCCCTAGGTCGCTCGGCGACGCCTCCGGCGCACGCGTCTTCAACTCCGGGGCTATGAACACGGTGTTCACCATTGCCCAGGGCGCATGGGATATCCGACGAGTGCTCGGGTGGCTCCGATCCGAAATGGGCGCAACAACTATTGGCGTGTCGGGAATCTCGCTCGGCGGTTACATGGTCTCGCTGTTGAGCTGTCTCGACGACGATCTTGCGTGCGTCATTGCGGGCGTGCCTGAAAGCGATTTGGTTCGCGGCCTGCGTCGGCAACTCGAACCCTACCTGCCACCGTTTTACGAACAATGGGGGCTGTCGTGGGGACCGCTCGGCAAGGTCTTCAGGCCAGTCTCGCCGCTCGCAATGCAATCCCTGGTGCCGCACGACCGCCGCTACATCTACGCCGGACTGCTCGACCGCTGGGTCAGGCCCGGCAACGTTAAGACTCTTTGGGAGCATTGGGATGAGCCCAGCATTCACTGGTACCAGGGCAGTCATTTGTCGTTCCCGTTCGAGAAGTCGGTCAACAACTATGTAGATGCTGCTTTGGCCGAGTCGCTCCCACTCACTGTTTCGTAACAATCGCCCTTGTTTGCCGTGCACCCACATGGTGGGCTTCTTCGTCGATCAAACCACCTCGGTAGCAAAGATGCCAGCGACATTCGCCCCGAGACGCCTCACGTCGGCATGCTTATCGGCAGCGCCGCCTGGAAGCGACACGTGCCCGCCATGAGCGAGTGGATACTGAACACAGCAGCAAGCTCTGACCAGCATCGAACTCTGATCAGCGCCAAGCTGTAGCGGGTACCTCGTTACGCAGTGAGTGGCGTATCGAAGTTGTTCATGAACGCAATGTCTTCGACCGGGTGCCGAGTGAGCTTCGTGGGGAACGGCTTGGCCGGGTATCCGGCCACGATGTGGGCGGCAGTTGCGTATTCGTCGGGAATGGCGAGAAGTTCCTTAACCTGGGGCTCGAACAGACACAACAAAGTGGTGAGGGTCGTCGCAACGCCCTCGTTGCGCAACGCAAGACACAGGTTCTGCACCAACGGGTAGACCGACGCTCCGCCGACGATACTCAGCCGTCCAAGGTCGGTGTCGGTCGGGTGAGTCTCGTCGAGCTCGGCACAAGCAACGATGACTGCTGGATGGTTCGCGAAATTCTCGGCGAAGTCGTTTGCTGCCTCGATCGAGGCTTGTGACATGACGGCTTTGGTCGCCTTGGCATCACCGCTATCGGCAGTGAGCGCTTCGCCTGCTGCCTTGGCCTGCTCGTAGTACGCCGACCAAGGCTGCATGTACCACTCGGCGAGCTGGGCGCGCTTTGCAGGATCGGTCACGATCAGGAAACGGACTGGTTGTCTGTTGCCGCCTTGGGGTCCGAAGCGGGCCGAGTCGACCGCTCGGTGAAAGATCTCGTCGGGTACCGGATCTGGCTTGTAGAACCGGTTGGCCGGCTGCGAGCGCATTGCTTCGATGAGGTCCATGGGCGCCTCTTCCCTGGTTGACGGTCAGATTGCGACCTTAGACCCGGCACACCACCACCGCACGCCCCGGAGACTACGGAGACTACGGAGCGTGTGACAGACATCCAGATGGATGCGGTGCTAGCAGCCAGAGCGTCCTACGTTTAAAATTTGTCTCAGCGGGTATATCTTCGCCGACCTCGATCTTGGTCGGGGCCTCTCAACAAAAGGACCACACATGGCGCGCTACACCACCACCGTTGCAACCAACTGGAGCGCAGACGAAGCGTTCAACTACATGGCCGATCTCCGCAACTTTGAAGAATGGGATCCGGGCGTGAAATCATCCAAGATCGTTACGGGCGATACTGCTGGCCTCGGCGTTGAATACGACGTGACCGTCGGGTTCACCACCCTTCGTTATGTCACCAAAGAGTTCCAAAAGCCTCGACGAGCTGTCGTCGAGGCGAAGTCGCCGGTTCTACGGAGCTACGACGTTATCGAAATTGCTGAAACCAGCAATGGGTGCGAGGTGACGTACGACGCCATTCTTGAACTGAACGGACCACTCAAGCTCGCGGATCCGCTTCTCGGTCTCGTATTCGCCAGAATTGGAGACAAAGCGTCGGCGGGTCTCGTCAAAGCTCTCTCGGGCACGAAAGTGTCGTCGTGAGGCAAACGCTGGCCACCGTTGCCGACCGGGCCCTCGAGGTCACGATCTTTGGCAGCTTCACCAAGATCGGTTTCATGGCGCGCGAGTCGCTCGAGGGCTGGGAGGAACCGACCCAGGATATGACTGGTCAGACCGTGGTTGTCACCGGCGCGACCAGCGGGATTGGAAACGCCACGGCCTCGGGACTACTGGCGCTTGGTGCCGACGTGCACATCACTTCTCGGGATCTGACCCGCGCAACCGAGGCCGCGTCTCAGCTCGATGTCGCGAACGCACCAACGTCGCAGGGCCGAGCATTTCCCCATCAACTCGATACTGCGGACTATGCGTCGGTACGGTCACTCGCTTCGTCGCTACGCGATCTCGACGGCGGCATCGACGTGCTCATTCACAACGCAGGCGCACTCACCGACGAGTTCCAAGTTAGCGAGACCGGTACCGAACTCACCCTCGCTTCGCACCTCATCGGGCCGTATCTTTTGACGACCGAGCTGAAACCAGCGCTCAACTCGGGCGCGCGAGTGCTCTTCATGTCATCGGGCGGCATGTACAGCCAAGGGCTCGACGTGGACAGGATCGAGATGCACCCTGGCAACTACCGAGGCGCCGTCGCCTATGCCCGCGCCAAGCGCGGCCAGGTCGAAATGGTCGCCCATCTCGGCCCACTGTGGGCGCCCGAGGTGCTGCTGCACGCAGTGCATCCTGGCTGGGTCGACACGCCAGGCGTCGACGCCGGACTTCCTGGCTTCGGCAAGATAATGGGCCCCGTACTGCGCGATGCTGACCAAGGGGCCGACACCATGATCTGGCTCGCTGCGCAAGGTGCGGCGAACGCCGCTCCCGGCCAATTCTGGCTTGACCGTCGTACCCGGGGCACGTCGTACCTGCCGGGCACGGGAACAAACGACTCCGAGCGCCAACGACTTGTCGACTGGCTCGACGAGGTCACCCAGAGCGCATGACCGTCGACAAGCTTCGACCGTTCAACCTCATCGCCGGAGCGCTGCACCTGGTCTCGGGCGCGCTGATGGTGGTGCTGGGGAGCGACTTCTCGCTGCCGGTCTCAACGCTCAACCTGAACGGGCCGCCAGGCACGCCGATCTCCGAGGGGACGCTCGACGAGGCCTTTGGCGTGCCCATAGCGTGGGGCACCGCAGCCTTTCTGCTTCTGTCGGCCCTGTTCCACTTCATCGTGGCGTCGCCGTGGGGGTTCCCCAAGTACCGCAGCGAACTCAATGCCGGGCGCAACCGCTTCCGCTGGGTTGAGTACTCGCTGTCATCAACGTTGATGATCGTGCTGATCGCGTTGGTCACCGGCGTCACCGACATGGCCGCGCTCATCGCCATCGCATTCGTCAATGCGTCGATGATTCTGTTCGGCTGGTTGATGGAAGTGGCGAATCCCCCGCAGAAGCCAGTGTGGTGGACTCCATTCTGGTTCGGCTGTATTGCTGGCATTGGACCCTGGGTGGCCATCTTTGGCTATCTCGTTGTCAACGTCACCCAGCCCGGGGCCAGCGGACCGCCGGGATTCGTGTACGGCATCTTGGCAACGATCTTTGTTGCGTTCAATTGCTTTGCGCTCAACCAATGGCTTCAATATCGCGGCAAAGGCAAATTCAGCGACTATCTCCACGGCGAGCGCATCTACATCGTGCTGAGCCTCGTTGCGAAAAGTCTGCTGGCATGGCAGATCTTCGCCAACACCCTCATCTGAGCCGGCGGTGAAAGCGCCCGTCGATGGCTTCGCTGGATCACTGTGGCGCAGTGTGACGTTCCCGGTACGCGTGCTGAGGCCGCTTGTCGTGATTGCTCGGATGCGGCTCACAGGTCGCTATTGGGCCGAAACCACGGTCGTGGTACCTGCAGATGGACCGACCGTGCATGTCAGCGCACGGCCCGACATCCAGGAGCCGCGTGACGGTACAGGACCGCTGAACCACCGCCGCTACCGGGTCAGGATCTCGGACCCTCGGATCACTCCTGCAGCGCTCCTCGACGTATTCCGTCGAGATCCCAATGCATTCGCTCCGACGTCTTACGCAACATTTGCCCCTGACCCGAGCCCTGCCGGCTTCCGCGAGGGCGACTCGATCACCGTCACCCTGCCCGGACCCTGGAATGGCCCCGTGGCCATCGCCTCGATCGGTGACCACGCAATACGATTCGAGACTCGAACTGGTCACATGGAAGCAGGGTGGATCGAATTCCGATCGTTCGACACGGCCAGCGGCGACATGATGACCTTCGAGATCGAATCCTTTGCCCGATCAGGAGATCCACTCTTCGACGCGCTCTATCACCAAGTAGGAATCGCAAAACTGGTGCAGTCGCTGATGTGGGTTCAAACCCTCGAGTCAGCCGTCAGCATCAGCGGCGGCGAGCAAGTCGGCAAAATATGTATCGAGACTACAACGTATCGAGGACCAAGAAATGACGGTTAGCTTCCAACTGGTCACATCGATCGCGGCGTCGCCAGCCCGGGTGTTCGACGCTTCTCTCGACATCGACGCCCACCTGGCTTCGATGGAGTCCTCTGGTGAGCAAGCAGTGGATGGCGTCACGAGCGGGCTCATCGGCCTGGGCGAAACTGTCACCTGGCGCGCCAAACACTTCGGCATCGTGTGGAAGATGACGAGCACCATCAGTGCTCTCGACGCGCCACATCGATTCGTCGACGAACAACTGCGTGGTCCGTTCAAACGTTTCCGTCACGAGCACTTGTTCGAACCCGAAGGCAGCGGTACGAAGATGGTCGACAACATCGAGTTCGAAGCGCCACTCGGGCCGCTCGGCCGGATCGTCGAGCGACTGGTCCTACGCTCCTATCTGCCGAAACTCATCGTCGAGCGCAACGACTTCCTGCGCACGGACCTCGAAGCGGGCGGGCCCCGTAGCGCGTAGAGGCTCGAGCTCCGCAACGTCGGGCTACACACGGCGCTCTCGCGCCCGCAACAATGGGCGGCTATGACATCAACGAGCGAAGAACTCATCGACCTGGCGGCGCGTCATGCGCTCGAGGCACGGAAGCGGGCGTACGCGCCGTACTCGGACTTTCCCATGGGCGCGGCGATTGTCACCGCCGAAGGCGACATCGTCGAGGGTGTTCTCATCGAGAACGTTTCGCTCGGTCTTGCCATGTGCGCCGAACGGGTCGCTCTCTTCGGCTGCGTCAGCGGTGGGCACCGACCCGCGGTACTTGCGCTGTGTTCGAAGAGAACCGAGGAGGCGCTCACGTTCCCCTGCGGCGCGTGCCTGCAGGTTGCGCTCGAGGTGGTTGGACCTGAACTAACGATCGTTGCCGTCGACCCCGATGGCAACCAAGAAACGACCACCCTGGGCGAACTGTTGCCTCGCGCCCCGAAACGGTTTTCGGCTACCTGATATTGGCTGCCCACCTGGATCTTGCAACCCAGCAGCGATGAGGCTCGCAACGTTTGATATGGCGCTCAGCTGGGCACATCTCCCTTGGCGTGTTCGATGAAGATACTGCGCCCGTGCCCACGCCCAGCCAGCGCTGCGAAAGAGATAGTCCATGCAAATCACCTCCCTGCCTGCGGTGCTCATCGCACAGACTAACGAGCTTCAAAGTCCCTCCGAGGAGGTCAGCGAGGGTGCTCGCCGCATGGCCGAGAGTTTTCTCGAAGCAATCCCCCGGCTGGGAGTCGCGCTCGCGGTGGTGATCATCGGCTACGCCCTGTCGAGGCTCGCTCGCTGGGGCCTGCGGCGCATCTTTGCTCGATCGAAGACAGAAAGCTTCGCCCGGGTGATGAGCAAACTCGCCGGCTGGATCATCTTCGGCACCTTTGCACTCGCTGCCACTGCTGCCGCCTTTCCCTCGGTCAAACCAGTCGACTTGCTTGCAGGGCTCGGCTTCTTCTCGGTAGCGGTCGGCTTCGCCTTTCAGGACATTCTCGAAAACACGTTGTCGGGTGTACTGCTGCTCATCCGCCAACCGTTCGAGTCCGGCGACCAAATCGAAGTCCAAGGCCAAGCCGGAACCGCTCAGGCGATCACCATTCGAGAGACTCGGATCAAGACCTTCGACGGACAACTTGTGGTCATTCCGAATCGCGACGTCTATAAGAACGTCATTCGGGTGCAAACCCACTTCGACGACCGCCGGCTCTCCTTCGTCGTCGGCATCGCGTACGAAAATGACGCCCGCGAGGCTTGCGACGTCATCGTCGACGCGCTCTCCACAGTCACCGGTATTTCCGAGCATCCTGAGCCCGAAGCGCTCGTGAGCGGGCTCGGTGTGTCAACCGTCGACATCGAAGTCCGGTTCTGGGGTGGTCCGAAGCAGCACGCAACCCGCATCATGATCGACGAAGCGATCAAGGCAGTCAAGGAGGCCCTTGACACCAACTCGATCGAGATGCCAGCCGACATTGTTGCGCTGCAAGCAACCCCGAGCTTCAAGGCAGCACTCCAAGACAGCGGCGACGTGACTCCCGGGGGAAGCATCCTCATTCATAGCAGCTAGTTGAGATGCGTCTACTTCAACCTCGACCCGACCGATTTGCGCCAGCCGCTAAATGAGGACACCGAACCCGCCGTGGGACGGCGAAGCCAGCGCCAAGGATAGGTGGCTACAGGGCCGATTATGTCGGCTCGCGTCGCAAAACCTGGAACGGGCGCAAAGGTCACTGCAACGTCCCTCGTTGCCAACATCTCGACCGGGTCACCGAGCATAAGTTCGACGTCGCGATGTTCACCGAGCTCGGCCAGTGCTTCGACCAGGAACACAAGTCTTTTCGCGGAGAGAGCAAGTTTGCCCAGTAGCGGCTCGTCGAACACGAACACGACGGGAAGGCCGGGCTCGGCACCAAGCGCTGGATCAGAGGCGCCCAGGGATTCAGCGGTGAGCCACACCGAATCAGCTGGCCCGTGAACCAACGGCTGCTCGGGACCAGCGGCGAGAGTAGGGTCCTCGCCTGCGCGTGCCGGAACGCGAGGACCGTCTGGCGCCTCGAAGTCGGGCTGATCGGGCCAATCTGCAATCGGACATGCCTCGCCATGAACGCACCCTTCGCACAGACCGGGTGCTCGTTTCAGCACTTGCCACTGGCTAAAGCCATAGGATTTCGAGGACCCGACGCCGGTGGTCCACTGCCAACCCAGACGGTTTGCGGCTCGTGAGCCGTCGAGCAGGTGCTGGAAGAAGAAGTCCTCGCCTGCTTGCCATGCGTTTCCATCACGCACCGCCCATTGGCTCGCCAGCCACATGCGGCTCTGGTTCACCAACCACCCACCGGTCTCCAACTCAGACAACGTTGAATCAACGCATCGCATCGAACGATCCCACTCCCGCTGTCCCTGCTGAGCGTTGACGGTGAGTTCCCTGCGGATGCCAGTCGAGGTTCGTGCGCCCAATCGGGCATACCAGTGCCGAGCAAATTCTTGCCACAGAAGCTCGTCGCGGAACTTCTTCACATCATCGGTCGGGCCGTCTCTGACCGCATCCCAAACCTCGCCCAGAGACAACAGGCCGTGGCGGATGTAGGGCGAGAGCTTTGAGGCACCGCGCCGCCGTGCGGGAAAGACCTCGTTGCGTCGCCGGGAATAACCCGCGACATCGAATGCCTGCAATGCGGCATCGGCGGCCCGTTGGCCGCCAGCGATTGCGTTGGATCCAACGACCGGGCCGGTGACAAGATGCGACAAGTGTGCTCGAACGAAGTCCTCGGCTCGATCTCGGCCAGCCTCGGGGGTTGGTAGCGCCGTCATTATCGTGCACGCCTGCACACCGACGACCGGCACCGCATGCTCATAGGGTGCCTGCGTCTAGTTTGGCCAGCACCTCGACCGCTCTCTTGCGCACATCGTCGAGGTTGTTCAAGCGTCGCATTCCGGCAAGTTGTTGCCCCATGCGATGGTTGTTCGCAAAGGCGTCTTCGTGGCGGGCGAGAAAATCCCAGTAGAGCGTCGTGAACGGGCAGGCGTCGTCGCCGGTGCGCTTCTTGGGGTCGTATCGACATGCCTGGCACGAGTCGCTCATCCGGTTGATATAGGATCCGCCGCTTGCGTAGGGCTTGGTCGCCATTTGTCCGCCATCGGCATGCAGCGCCATCCCGATCACGTTTGGCAGCATCACCCATTCAGCACCGTCGACGAAGCTGGCCCACATCCAGTCGACCATTACCTGGGGATTGACACCCGCTGTCAACGCCAGGTTTCCAAGCACCATGAGGCGCTCGATGTGGTGGGCGTAGCCGTGATCGTCGAGATGGGCGATCACGTTGCGTACACACGCCATCTCGGTCTCAGCGTCGCCAGTGAACGCAGGAGGAAGGTCCCGATGTGCTCCAAGCGCATTGCGGTCTCGGTAGTCCGGCATCCACAGCCAGTAGACGCCCCACACGTATTCGCGCCAGCCCATAACTTGGCGTACAAAGCCCTCGACCGAGTTGATTGGAGCTTCGCCACTTCGATAGGCCGCCTCGGCTGCTTCGACGACCTCTTCGGGATGCAACAAACCGAGATTCATCGACGACGACAGCACCGAGTGGGCCATCTTCCATTCGGCCCCAAGCATGGCGTCTTCGTGTGGCCCGAACGGCTCAAGTCCCATCGCAATGAACTCGTCGAGTCGAGTCAGCGCTTGGCTGCGGGTTACTGGCCACGTGCCACCGGGTTCGGCTCCCCACACATTGTCGCCGAAGCCTTCGATGACTTCTTTGTCGATGTCATCGAGGTCGAACGTGGTGACCTCGGGCCACGAGCGCCCGTCGCGTGGTGGCCGCTCGCGGTTGTCCTTGTCGAAGTTCCACCGCCCTTCGACCGGGGCTAAGCCTTTGTCGGTCGGGTCCATGAGCACATCGAGGCGTTCACGCTGCCACCGGTAGAAGTCCTCCATCTTGAACGACTTGCGGTCGCCCGCCCATTGTGCGAACTCTTGGTGGTGGCACAGAAATTGCTCGTTGCGCACGACGGATACCTGATGTCGCTCGAGCATCGAACGACCGTCCCAGCTCATTGGTTCCATCGCGACCACTCGCTCGACCTGAAACTCAGCAGTATGAGCTTCGAGCCCCGCTCCAAGAGTAGGAGCGTGCCGATAGTCGACGTCGAATCCCTCGTTGCGCAACTCGGCGGCAAAGTGCCGCATGGCCGAAAGCACGAGGTGTAAACGCTGCCGATGCCAACGCTTCGAGCCGGCCTTCGATGCGCTCTCCACCATCAACACCCGACAATCACCCGGCATTCGGTCCGCCAACGGCCCTACATTACGGTTGAGTTGGTCGCCGAGGACCCACACGGTCGGTATTGGTGCAGCAGTCACTTCGCCAGTTTTGCCGGTCGGGGCTCAGTGAGTCGAGCTTTATGGGCGTTGATCAGGCAAGGCTCCAAGCTGGCGTTGCGACCTGCGCAACGCCGATTTGCTCATCGACGCCTCGTCGTTGGGACGACGACGAGTCAGGGCGTCTCCACTGCGTAGCTACTGACGCCATCGAGATCGAAGTCGGCCAGCGAGTCGATCGCTGAGCTGAGCGCCTGACTCCAGCCTCGGGAAATCTGGCCGAAGTACTCGTTGTCGGATTCGATGCGCATCTCAACCGCGGGTGAAAGCGTGTCTCGGGTGTACACCTGGACGTCGATCGGCATACCAACCGACAGATTGGCTTGCATCGTCGAGTCGAACGACAACAACAACAATTTGATTGCTGCCTCGAACGACATCGTACGATCGAACGCACGTACCAGGATTGGTTTGCCGTACTTGGTCTCGCCAATCTGCAGAAACGGGGTGTCGATTCCCGCCTCGATGAAGTTGCCTTCGGGATAAATCAGGAACAGCCTCGGCTCCATCTTCCCGATCTGGCCTCCCAGGATGATCGTGGCATCAAAGGTCGCGCTGGCTGCTTGCTGCCCGTGGCTTGCGACCGCGTCCTTGAGCGTCTGACCGACAAGTTGCGCGACTTGAAACATCGTTGGAGCTTCTAAGATCGATGGGCTGCGTTCGTCGAGGCGATGCATTCGGTCATTCAGCAGCCCCACAACAGTCTGGGTCGTTGCGAGGTTTCCAGCGGTAAGCAGCGTGATGGTTCGGTCGCCCGGCTCGGACCACGTGGACATCTTGCGGAACTGCGAGATGTTGTCGATACCGGAATTGGTGCGAGTGTCGGACATGAAGATCAGCCCACGCTCCATGAGCAGTCCTACGCAGTATGTCATGAACCAACGATACTGACTGTGCCGGTTCGCCCAGCTACTGCTGCTGCACTTGTATCGAAACAGTCAGGTCTTCGGCTCCGTCGCTGACGCGTATGCCAACGATGGGCGATGCTTCGCGGTAGTCGAGGCCCACAGCCATGCGGACGTACCGCTCGTCTGGCGATATGCCGTTTGAGACATCGAACCCGACCCACCCCAAGCCGTCGATCCAGACCTCGGCCCATGCATGGGTTGCGTCTTGGTCAACGCGGTCGTCCATCATCAGGTAACCACTGACATAACGCGCTGGCAGACCGAGCATGCGCGCTGCGCTCGCAAAGATGTGGGCGTGATCTTGGCACACCCCTGAGCCGCTCACAAGTGCTTCTTCGCCCGTCATCGTGACGCTGGTGGACCCCAGCACGTAGTCGACGTCGTCGCGAATTTTGGCCGACAGCGCATGCATCGTGGTCACCGAAACCGAATCGGCCAGGAAGGGAGCGACCAGCGCAGTGATTGCTCGGCCGGGCTTCGACAGCGGCGTTTCGCGCCGATACAGCCACATCGGTGCAAGACCGCTATGTCTCGCAAGCACGCCGCCGGTATCGGTGGTCTCGACCAGGCCTTCGGCATGCACGGCTACGTGCCGTGCACCGACATCGACGCCCACCAACTCAACTCGGTTGTCGTGCTCGTCGACATAGGCGAGTTGTGATGCGCCGCCCTCAACGGTGGTTTGCCACTCAAGCACGTTTTGGCCCTCGCCCGAACGCGGCGTCAGGCGAAGCTGCTGAAGCGCGGAGACCACTGGTGACTCGAACGTGTAGTTGGTGGTGTGGCTGATTGCGAGTCTCATTGTTCTGCCGACCCGCACGCCTTACACATTGAAGCGGTAGTCCTGTTCGAGTTGTTGAGCGATTGCACCGGTGTCAACAATGCATTGCTGCAAGAACTCGTGCAAACCGATCTCGAAAATCTCGTTAATCTCGACCGTTTCGAACCGAGCGGCCAAGTCTCTGGCCATGACCGAAGAGGGCGCCACCGTGCCATAGGAGCTGTCGAGGTACGCAACTTTTGCAGCTACTTTGTCGACACAAAAGAACAGAGAACGAGGCATCTGGCGATCAAGCAGAACGAATTTGGCGATGCCAGAAGGATCGATCTCGCCGCTTGCATCCCAGCGGTAGGCCCGTCGAGCTGAGACTGCTCGCAAGATCGTTTCCCATTGCACCGTGTCGAGACGAGACCCCACATGACCAACCGTGGGCAGAAGCAAATAGTACTTGACGTCGAGAATTCGAGCAGTGTTGTCGGCTCGTTCGATGAACGTTCCAAGACGAGCGAAGTCGTACATGTCGTTACGCGTCATGGTGCCATGCATGGCACCGCGAACGTAGGCGCTTTCGCGCTTTATGGTGCGCAGCGCGTTTGGCAGGTCAGGGCCTTCGATCGGCTTCGCCAGTAGATCGGTGAGCGTCATCCAACACTCGTTGGTGGCCTCCCACACCTCGCGGGTGAGCGCCGTGCGTATCCCGCGCGCATTTTCGCGCGCTGCGTTGACGACCGACATCACACTGAGCGGATTCGACTCGTTGCGCAGGAGATAGTCGATGACGACATCGCTGTCGAAGCTGTCGTGGGTCTTGAGGAAGTGTTCCGTTGTGCCAACGGTCGAGACGACCGACCTCCATTCTTGATCGGCACTCGACGACCGGGTCAGGGCAATTCGAAGGCCCGCTTCGACCAGACGTGCAGTGTTCTCGCTGCGTTCGAGGTTTCGGAACATCCAGAAAAGGCGACCGGCGGTAGTTCCCAGCATCAGGCTTCGAGCACCCAGGTATCTTTGGTTCCGCCGCCTTGACTTGAGTTCACAACCAGTGACCCTTCTTCTAACGCAACCCGGGTCAGACCACCCGGTGTGATCGACACCGAACCAGGAGCAACCAGCACGAATGGTCGCAAATCAACGTGGCGCGGCGCCAGGCCAGATTCGGTGAGAATCGGCACGGTCGAAAGCGCAAGAGTCGGCTGGGCGATGTAGTTGGCTGGGTTGGCTCGCAGCTTGTCGGCAAAGTCGGCGAGTTCGGTCTTGCTCGCTGCTGGTCCGATCAGCATGCCGTAACCGCCTGAACCATGAACCTCTTTGACCACGAGTTCGCTGAGGTGATCCAGCACATAGGCCAATGACTCGGGCTCTACACAACGCCATGTCTCGACGTTCTTCAAGATCGCAGGCTCGCCCATGTAGAACTCGATGATCTCGGGCATGTAGGAGTAGATGGCCTTGTCGTCGGCCACTCCCGTGCCAGGAGCATTGGCGATCGTGACGTTTCCTGCCCGATACACATCCATCAGGCCCGGAACACCCAGCATCGACTCGGGCGAGAACGTGAGCGGATCGAGATACTCGTCGTCGACTCGACGGTAGAGAACATCAACCTGCTGCAAGCCTTGCGTGGTGCGCATCACGAGGTGGCCGTCGACAACTCGCAGATCTCGCCCTTCGACCAGCTCGACACCCATTTCGTCGGCGAGGAAGGAGTGTTCGAAGAATGCAGAGTTGTACACACCTGGAGTGAGCACGGCGATCGTGGGGCGGCCCGCGCATGAGCCGGGAGCGCTGGCGGCGAGGGATTGGCGAAGCCTTCGAGGGTAGTCGCCAATGCTGCGCACCCGAACCTGCGAGAAGAGCTCGGGAAACATGTGCAGCATCGTTTCGCGATTCTCGAGCATGTAGCTCACCCCCGAAGGGGTCCGAGCGTTGTCTTCGAGCACAAAGAAGTCGTCGACACCGGTTCGAACGAGATCGATACCGACGATGTGGGTGTACACACCGCCTGGAGGCGACACGCCGATCATTTGTTGGACAAACGCCTCGTTGCGCATGATCAATTCCGACGGAATACGCCCTGCCCTCAGAATCTCTTGGCGGTGATACAGATCGTGCAAGAACGCATTGAGGGCTTGCACCCGCTGTTCGATGCCGCGTTCGAGCCGAGCCCACTCTTGAGCGCCCAGAACCCGAGGCACGATATCGAACGGGATGAGTCGCTCGGTGCTCGAGTCGTCGCCATAGACGGTGAAGGTGATACCCGTGCGACGGAAGACCGCTTCGGCTTCGGCTGACTTTGCCATCAGGCGCGAAGGATCCTTGGCGGAGAACCAGGATTGGTACTCGCCATAGGGCTCGCGGGGCTCATCACCCGCGTCCAGCATTTCATCGAATGATCCGTTGAATGGCGCCACGCCGGGCCAGAGTAGCCCATAAAGACAACAGCACTGGCGGCTTGGGCCTATGAGTTCATGCGCTGTTCATCGACGAAAAGGGGTGCGAGGTGTTTACTGATCGAGCGAAGTGATGAGGTCGTTGACCGAGTGCTGACTTTCGAGAGGATGACGCATGGGTTTGTCAGTAGCGACCTGATAGCGCTTTCGCCGCCCGATTCGTTCGCTTGTTACATAGCCCTCGGCTTCGAGTTCGTGCAGTATCCGGTGGACGGCCCCGACGGTTATACCCACGTGATAGGCGATGTCCTTCTGGCGGATCTCGGGATCGCGACTCAGCGCAATCATCACGTGTGCGTGGTTCGTGAGAAACGTCCACGACGGGATGTCGGGCTTCGGTGCAGTCAATGACACTCACCGAGTATATGTATTCGGTTGTATGCGATGCGAGCGTGATGCGGAGCGAGCTGCTCCCGTGCTATCGCCGCCCCGCGATCAAGGCCAAATACCTACTCTTTAATATAACAATTAGGTTGCGGCTATTCGGTTAGGCCAATAGCATCAGGCCTAATGGTGTGGCTGATCTTCGCGATGCACGTCTGCGGACTGGTCGGCACGACACTCGTTGGTCGACACTCGATGCGATTTGGCCTGGCGACCGCAGCGATTGCGCCTGCTTTTGCGGGTGGTTGGGCACTGTTCAATCTCACGAGCAGCGCCAACCGTATCTATGAGTTTACCTGGGTGCAGAGCCTTGATCTCGGCTTTCAGTTCAAAACCGACGCGCTGGCACTGCTCATGGTTGCAATCGTTTCCGGTATCGGGGCCCTGGTATTCGTGTATGCCATCGGATATTTCGGGCCCGACGCAAAACCCGCAGTTCGTTTCCCCACTGCGCTGCTGGCCTTCTCCACGTCGATGCTCGGCCTCGTACTCGCGGACTCGGTGTGGACACTGTTCATTTTCTGGGAGTTCACGTCGATTACCTCGTTCCTCTTGGTGGGTCACAAGAACACCGACCCAGCCACTCAGGCAGCAGCGCGCCGTGCGCTCATGATCACCGGCGGTGGCGGACTTGCACTGCTCGCCGGCCTCATGGTGCTGACCAACACCGCTGGCACGAGTTCGCTGTCGACCCTTCAGCCGGTCACGGGCACTTCGGCAACGGTGGCTGCACTGCTCGTCCTCGTTGCGGTAGCTACCAAATCGGCCCAAGTCCCGTTCCATGTGTGGCTCCCCGGAGCCATGGCGGCGCCGACCCCAGTCAGTGCCTATCTGCACTCGGCCACGATGGTCAAGGCCGGAATATTGCTCATGGCCGTGACCGGTGGGGCGTTCGCCGACGTCGCGGTCTGGAAAGTCGTTGGATTCATTCTTGGCGTAGCTTCGATGTTCTGGGGCGGCATTGGTGCGCTCCGCCATCGCGACGCCAAACTCATTTTGGCCTGGGGAACCATCTCGCAACTCGGCTTGCTAGTCACTCTTCTCGCGATTGGTTCGCCCAAAGCTGTGTTCGCAGCCGCATCGATCCTCGTGGCCCACGCACTCTTCAAGGCTGCGTTGTTTCTTGTGGTCGGCGAGATCGACATCCGCACGGGCACACGCGATATCGACAAGCTTGGCGGTTTACATCGAAAGATGCCCCTTGCAACAGCCGTGGCCGTTCTTGCAGGCCTGTCGATGGCGGGGGCTCCCCCGCTGCTTGGATTCGTAGCGAAGGAAGCTGCGATCGAAGCTGCCCTCGGTCTCGCAGGTATTGAACAGATCCTTTCGGTCGCCGCGATCGTTGGAGGGTCCGTCCTCACCGTGGCGTACACCGTGCGATTTCTGCTGACAGTCTTCGGCCCTGGGCCCGACACTGCTGTTTCGCAGCGGCGTTGGGCAATGACAGCCCCGGCGGTGACTCTTGCAACGGCCGGAGTCATCGGCTTCTTCGCTCTTAGTTGGGTGAATAGTGTGATTGTTCCGGTGGCAACCGAACTCAACCCCAGAGCCGATGTCTACAAGCTCAAAGCCTGGCCAGGGTTCACGACTGCATTTGTCACTTCACTCGGCGTCCTCGCAGCAGGAGCGTTGCTGGGAATCGTGCTTGCGAGGAGTCGGCGCAGTGCACCCGAGGCTCTGGGAGCGATCGCAGCCGACGCCACCCTCGATGGCGTTCTCTCTGGCGCCCGCCACATCACGAGCCGGGTTCAGCACGGTTCCCTTCCCGTGTACTTGGCAACGATGGCCGGAACCGTGACCGTTGCCGCAGCCGTGTTTTTCTATGACATCTCCTTCGACCACGTTCGAGCCTGGGATCAGCCGCTACAACTCGCGCTCGGACTGGCCATTGCAGCTTCGGCGCTGGCCGGGGCGTTTGTCAGCAACCGATTGGGAGCTGCACTCACGCTGGGGGCGGTCGGTGTTGGCATCTCTGGACTCTTCGTGATCGGAGGCGCTCCCGATCTGGCGTTGACTCAGCTGCTGATCGAGACGATTGTGGTTGTTGGGTTCGTGGTAGGTCTCGGCCACCTCGCCCAGTCGTTTCCTCCCGTTGATCGCACGTGGCGTGCAGTCCGAATTGCCATTTCGGTCCTGGGCGGCCTCGGCGTTGTTGCTGCGCTCATCGCAAGCACTGCAGAGCCAACGGGGAGCCCCCCGCTCGATGAACTTGCAGCTCAGGCAGTCGAAGAAGGCGGTGGCAACAACATTGTCAACGTCGTGCTCACCGACATGCGTGCGCTCGACACCCTGGGCGAAGTCGTCGTGCTTGCGACCGTAGCGGTAGGCATACTCGCCCTCGCCCCGACCAAGAAGCTTAAGAAGAATCGTCGGCCGAAGCAGAACAGCCGGGTGGTCCCCTCATGATTGCAACTCGCTCACCTGTTGTTCGGTTGGGGATTCAAGCAGCGAGCCCGCTGGCTCTGGTCGCCGGCACTTACTTGTTGTTCGCTGGCCACAATCAGCCTGGTGGCGGATTCGCTGCTGGTCTGGTGTTCGGAGCGATCTTGGCGCTACGCACCGTCACTGGTCTACAACGCCCCACCGGCGCCAATGTGTTGGTCGTCGTCGGCATGGCGGCAGTGACATTGGTTGCGGTCGCCCCGATGCTCACGGGCAATCCACTGCTCGACCAACAAGTCGTGTCCACCACCGTGCCGGTTCTCGGCAAGATCAAGACCGGCACTGCACTCATCTTCGACATCGGTGTCACCGCAATCGTGATGGGCTTGATCGTCGCCTTGCTCGACGGCCTCGGCGCCGACAAGCTTGCCAATCCCCCAGCACCGCAACCAGTTGCCGATGAACCAACCTCTGAGAGTGTCAAATGAGCGCCGCGCTTCTCATCGCCATTGGCGCGCTGACGTCGGTCGGATTATTCCTGATCACCGCCCGTTCGCTCAGCCGCATCGTCCTTGGCTTTTCGCTGCTCGGCCACGCGGCGGTGCTTTCTCTGTTCGCTGCCGGCGGTCGCTCTGGCGAGGCGCCATTGGCGAACCAAGCTACGCCTGACCAGATGTCGAACCCGGTCCCCCAAGCGCTGGCTCTCACCGCGATCGTTATCGGATTCGGCTTGACGCTGTTCCTGCTTGCGTTGGCTCGACGCCAACAGGAGCTTTCTGGCGACGACCTGGTCGAAGACGACCTCGAAGACCGCCGCATCGCTGGCACCGCCAACGAATGGGTGCCCCCGAATCGAGTCGCCGAACTCGCTGCTACCGCAGTCGATGTCGCGTCGAGCGTTGGTCTATGAGCTGGCTCATCGCTGCCACATTGATGGCTCCACTCAGCGCGGCTGCTGCCGGACTCGGGCTCAAGGACCATCCGCGCTGGCGCGACATGGTCACCGTATTTGGTCTTGCCACCGCAGCCGTATCCGCTTTTGCAATGCTGTTCGAGGTCACATCCAACGGATCTCACGCGCTGCAGGTTGGCGGTTGGGGCCCGGAGTTGGGGATCGTGCTCGTGGCCGACCGGTTTGCGGTGCTGGTGCTGCCGGTAGCGCTGTCGATCATTCTTGTCGTCGAACTGTTCGCCATTGGACAGCGACGGACGGCTTGGGGCGCCAACCCTGAACTTGCCGGGCCGCTATTGGGGGTCCTGACCAGCGGCGTGTCGCTCGCAATCTTGACCGGCGATCTCTTCACGCTCTTCGTTGCGTTCGAGCTGATTCTCGTCTCCAGCTACGTCCTGCTCACTCATCAGGGTCAGCGTGAGCAGATCCGAGCCGGCATGACCTATGTCGTCATGAACCTGTTCGCATCGACGCTATTCCTTTTTGGGTTGGCGTTTGTCTACTCGGCCACGGGCACGGTGAACCTGGCGTTGCTCGCTGAGCGCATTCCCGAGCTGAGCACCGGGGCGCGACTGGGTATCGGAGGCTGGTTCTTTGTTGTCTTCGGCACCAAAGCGGCAATGTTCCCGTTGTTTTCCTGGCTACCGGATTCCTATCCGACGGCGCCAACGACAATCACCGCCGTCTTCGCCGGGCTTCTCACCAAAATCGGCATTTACGCAATGATCCGGTTCCACACCCTCACCGGGATGGACGATCTCGGACCCGTGATTCTGATGATTGCTGGTGTGACCATGATCGTCGGGGCACTAGGCGCGCTCGCCCAGTCCGATGTAAAACGCATCCTGTCGTTCCATGTCATCAGCCAGATCGGTTACATGCTGATGGGCCTGGGGCTTTTCAGCGCAGCCGGAACCACCGGGGCCATTCTCTTCCTCATCCACCACATGCCGGTCAAGACTGTGTTGTTTCTTGTAGGTGGGTTAATCGAAAATCACCAAGGCACCAGCGCGCTCGACCGCTCGGGAGGACTGGCTGCGAAACGACCGATCATCGCCGTGCTGTTCGCAATACCGGCGCTCAGCCTTGCTGGGTTGCCACCGTTTTCTGGCTTCGTTGCCAAATTCGGCGTGATTTCGGCCGGCATCGACGCTCAGTCGACAGCGATCGTGATTGTTGCGCTCGTCGGCGGAGCTCTCACCCTCCTCTCCATGACGAAAATATGGATCGGAGTGTTCTGGGGCACGCCACCGGCTATCAGCCCCAACAATCCCACCGAACAAGCCGAGGAAGCACCTCCGGTGGGGGTCAGGCCCGAACGAGCTAACCAGCGCCTGATGGTCGGCGCCACCAGTCTTGCGGTTGCGGGCACCCTTGTGATCTCTGTATTCGCCGGTCCGCTCTTTGATCTGTCAGAAAAGGCGGCCGAGGACCTCCGAGACAGCTCCAGCTACATCAGTCTGGCGAAACAGTGAACACGATGACAAGGTCAGCAATCGCCCGGCAGGTATCCCAGCGAGTTCGAGCCAACTTCACCATCCGTCGGCTATTCACGATTGCGTTGCTCACCGCCGCGTGGTGTGGATTGTGGCAAGACGTATCTGCCGCAAACGTCATAGGCGGCATCGTCCTCGCATTCGCCGTACTCGGGCTCGGCGTCGGCACCAGCGGAAAAGGCGGCGTGCGACCGGTGCCGTTGCTGCGATTGCTCGGGGTCGTCTTTGTTGACCTGGTCACCTCGACCGTCGACGTGGCCAAAGAGATTCTGCGACCCGCAGACCTGACCAACGAGTCGATCATTGCGGTGACGGTTCCAGACCATGCGCGGCACCACTTCCTTTTGCTCATCGTGGCGATCACGCTCACGCCCGGAACCGCGGTCGTCGACGCTGACCCCGACACGGGAACCATGTACCTGCACCTGCTTCAACACGAACGAGCCGACGAAGTACGTGCTCATGTTGATCAGTTGGCCGAACTTGCCCATGCGGCTCTGCCGACCACGACCTTGCCCATCGGTGTCGCCCCGGCCAAGGCACTCGACAAGACCGGAGGTCACCCGTAATGGCAACCGCAGCAATCGTGCTGTTCGTGATCGCAGGCCTGGGCGGCACCTATCGCCTGCTGGCCGGACCGAGCCTGGCAGACCGCATCATCGCCCTTGACGTGCTGCTCATCAGCTTCATGTGCGCACTCGCCGTGAACGCTGCTGACACCGGCAACACCAACAACCTGATCATGCTGGTTGTGCTGGCCATTATCGGCTTTACTGCGACGGTCGCCGCGGCCCGCTTTTTGCAGTACGAGCACACCCAGCCTGGCCAAGCGACTTCTCCAAAGGACATCTCGTCGTGACCGTCTTTGCCGACATTCTCATCCTCTTCGGAGGCCTGATCGCGCTGCTGTCGGCAATCGGTCTCCTGCGCTTTTCTACTCCCTACGCTCGCTTCCACGCTGCGGGAAAGGCCAGTCCCATCGCCCTCATGGTCGTGGCACTCGGAGCTAGCCTGAAGCTTGGCGCTGCAGGTGCTGCCCTGCTCGCAATTGCAGCCACGGCAATGATCTTGACGCTTCCAGTTGGGGTCCATCTGCTCTTCCGGGCCGTCCATCGCACAACCGAATCTTCTCACCTGGTCGTCGACGAACTCGCTCCGGCCGAGGCTGCCGCGGAACCTCCGACCGTCTAAGGCGCGACAGCCAGGACGAGCGCCGCAGTCACGGTGCTGACCCACCCTGGCGCTGGCGATAGACAGCGACACCGACGCCCGCATCAAACGATGGCGCCGACCAGAAGTCGGGCACGGCCCCCAAACGGCAAACCTGCGAGCCGATAGGCTCGACAAGCTACGTGGCACCGGCCGCGGGTCATCAACGAAAGGTCACCATGAGCTCCTCTGAGATCACGATGGTGATTCCCGCCGAGTCGAGATTCATCTCAACGGCGAGAGTCACCGCCGCGAGCCTTGCGGCTGAACTCGACTACTCTGTCGACGCGATCGAGCAGTTGCGGATGGGTGCTAACGAACTGATCGTGCTTCTCACCGAACTCGCCGAAGACAACGCAGTGCCGTCGGTGACGGTGCACTTCGTGGTCGATGACGACTCGATCGAAATGCGAGGCCGGGTCGACACCGATGTCTCGCTCGACTCCGAAGTCGACGAACTCGCCCGCCGCATCCTCGACGCCTCGGTCGACGAATACGGCTTCGAGGGAAACAGTGGTCGTATTCTGAAGCGCCGCGACCGGTGACAGAGCGCCCCGAACCGGAAGAGATCGACGAGCTCTTCAGGACCTACCAGGCCACGAAACGGCGACGACTGCGAAATCGGTTGGTCGAGATCCACATGGGCCTCGCACACCACATCGCCGGGCGATACCTCAATCGTGGCGTCGCCGACGACGACCTGCGCCAGGTGGCTCTGCTCGCCCTCGTGAAAGCAGTCGACCGGTTCGATCCTGACAACGGAGCCGCCTTCTCGAGCTTTGCTGGTCGCACCATCGAAGGAGAGATCAAGCACCATTTTCGGGACGCAACATGGGCGGTTCGAGTGCCGCGATCTGCCAAAGAAATGCATTTGCTGGTGCGGCGGGCGACCGAGGAACTGCACACCAAACTCAAGCATTCGCCTTCTGTGTCCGAGGTTGCTGACCATCTCGATGTCGACCGCGATGCTGTTGTTCAGGCGCTGGGCGCAAGCGCTGCGTTCAGTCCAGCGCCACTCACCACGAGCTCCGCTGGACAGGTCGGCTCACAAGATCGTTCGGCGCATCTCGCCGAGGATGATGCGGCTCTCGAGGCGACGGCCGACCGGATGCTGGTCGCCCGGCTGATCGAGGGTCTGCCCGAACGAGAACAGGAAATCATCCGGTTGCGGTTCTACGACGAGTTGTCTCAGAGCGACATCGCCGAGCGCGTAGACGTGAGTCAAATGCATGTTTCGCGTCTTTTGCGAAGGGCACTCGCCGCTATGAAGACCGGAGCGGGCGACGCCAGCCGCGGCTAGTCAAATCTATGCTTTGGTCAGTCGAGATGCGACGCAGCCAGCGCCGCAATCGATGCCGGACTGAGCTCAACCTCGGAGAGGTCCGGAAGCTCGTCGGCGAGTTCGCTTACCCACCGGGCCGCATCGAACGTTCGCAGCACGGCTGGGCGTGAAACCAATCCAGCGAGCAGGTCGAACCGCACGACAGGCGGTGTTGGTTTCGTGGCGAGAGCGAGCGATGGCAGCTCGCCGAGATACTGATGGTGTTCAGGCGCCAGCCGGTCAGCAGCTGCCGCAAAGTAGCCACGAACCGTCAACCATTGAACCTGAGTGGTGCGCTGCGGCTGCCGCTCAACGACCAGATCCATGAGCACGCTGACCGCTCCGAACGTCATACCAAGTTGGCGCAGGTAAGAATCGCTCAGCGTCTCGCGATACACGATGTGGGCAGCGGCGGTGAACTCTGGACTCGTCAGGTCATCGTGAGGCCCAGGTGCGATGTTGTGGTCGTCATGGGCGTCGCGCAGCGCTGCCATGAGCCCTGCCAGGCGTAGCGCAGAAGCTCCAATGATCTCTGTTGGCGTCGACGATTGCGCAAGCACTCCGAGAAGCTATCGCGCTTCGGAGCGCTCTGGTGATTTTGAGCAACGAATTCGGCAGCACCTCAACTGGTGAAAGCAGGAGTGCCCATTCGAACGATCAACGCAGCAACGTCATCGACCAGCTCGCCTTCGTCGGCCCGGCGACTGACGATCTTGGCGATCTCGTCGACGGACCGGCCACATTGGTCGATTTCCAGCACAAATGATGACAGGTGGTCTGTGATGTCGCCGGTCTGGCGCTCTACAACCCCGTCGGTGTACAACACCATCGTGTCGCCCCCGCGAAATGCGATCTCGTGCTCGCTGTACCCCCCGTAGCCAAATCCGACCGGCGGGCCGGGCACCACTGTGTCCAGACTTGTGACACCGCCGAGAATCGTGACCGGTGGCGGATGACCAGCCGACGCAAAAGTTGCCGATTTGTTCGTTGAATCGACAACCGCCACCACGACCGTCGCCATCAGGTTCTCGGCAACATCGGCGAAGTAACGGTCACTCGATGCCAGCGCGCCCGAAGGTGTTTGACGATCTCGGAGCTGCGATGCAAGCACGTGCCGTAGTTGACCCATCTGGGCCGCGCTTCGCACGTCGTGACCAGCGACGTCACCAACGACGAAACCGAATCGGTCGTCGTCGAGCTGTACGACGTCGTACCAGTCGCCCCCGACTCGAGAGTGGTTCGACGCGGAGTTGTACAAACTTCGAATCTCGAAGTTCTCGAGACGGGGAAGTCGCGGTGGTAGGAGCGAGCGCTGCAACGTTGATGCGGTCTCCATGACCCGCTGAGCGTCGGCGGCACGGGTGATTGCACGGGTTGCGTCGGCAACAAACTCGTCGAAGATCAGATCAGTTCGAAGACCGAGGGCGGCGTCTCGGAACCCGCAGAGCATCACCATCGTCAACTCTCCCGGCCGATTGATCAACGGCACCACAGTGACAAAAAGCGCATCGCCATCAAGGAACGCTGATTGCACGTCGATCCAGTCGGTGAACGTCTCCGACGAGATGTCCTCGCGAGGCGAGGTCACGAGCGCTGCGTGCTCGAGCAGCCCCATCGCTGCCACGTTGGCGGGTGCGAACACTGCCCGTAGTTCCTCGCTACCGGAGTGATTGCCTGGGTTGACCAACCATGTCTCATCAACAGTTCGCAAGGCGACCAGCGCCCACTCTGCGCCGAGCAAGCCAGGCGTCTCATCGACGAGAATCGCGCCGATCTCGGTGACCGAAGAGGCCGACGCGGCCTGATTAGCAATTTGATGCATCTGGTGGCGTCGGTGCCGGGCTGTGACCTCGGCGTTGACACGTTCGTTGGAGTGTCGCCGCAGCCGCTCGACTGATAGCAGACCAGTTATGACTGCGGTCACATCGTCGGTGCGCTCGATGTCTCGGTTGGTCCACGATCGAGGTCGGCTACCTGTTGCGCACACGACGCCGAGCAACGCACCCAGCGTGTCGCTAGCCGCCATTGCGAGCACGCACCCTGGTTCTGCAACGCTGGGATCGACGAGGCCGTCGGCGAGCACGTCATCTACCATCACCATGCCACCGCGTTCGACGACTCGCTCTACATGCACCAGCAGATTGGCGGGGACTTCTGCGGTTGCACCGCGGTTGTCGATGGACCAGCCAAAGCCGTCATCGGTGGCGATTACGAGAAACGCCTGCTCGACGGCAAGGTCCACCGCCAGGCGGTTCAATATGCGGGCGACCCCATCGGCGGCAGACGCTGGGAGTCCATGAGTCGGCGGCACGCTCAGAGAGCGATCACATTCAGCTTTGCGGTGACGTGGGTCGTTCCTTCGGCTTGAATGACGGTGACTTCTTCGGCGAGGGCCTGCACGATCGCCAGACCCCGGCCTTGTAGCGCCAACACGTCGTCGGGACCCCAGGAGTCGGGCGATGGCACGTCACCGACTGTCGGATTTGAGACGGTGATTGACAGCGTGGCATCGCTGAGGCTGGCTCTCACACTGAAGGTCGGTGCACCAGATTCGATCGTGTTCGATGCAAGTTCGCTCAGCACAAGCAGCGCGTCTGGCGAGGTGGCGAGAGGATTCGCATCGCTGAGCCAGCTTTGGAGCTGGAGTCTCGCTACATTAAGTGTGTCGGTCCGGCCGCGATAGGTCCTCCTGAACGAGGCGTCGGCGGCACATTCTGGAGCCTCCATCATGGCGTCACGTGCACTATGCCGAGGAGGCCGGTGATCTCAAGTAACCGCGTCACGGACTCGCTGGGATTCGACAGAATCAGCTTGTGGGAGCTGGCTTCGAACTTCTGATGCGTGCCGACAATCGCCCGCAGACCCGAGGAGTCGATGAAGTCGACGGCGGCGAGGTCGAGCGTAGCGTCGGCCGATGTGCCGAGCGTATGCAGCTCGACGAGGAGCCCGTCGGCGGTGTGAGAATCGATGACCCCACTGGCAGCTATCACACGCTTATCGCTGGAAGTGAGGGTGAGGCGAGACGGCTGCGGCGAAGTCATAGAAGTCGCCAGTGTAGCGGCCGCAGCGAGCGTGATTCTGTTCGGTGGTCTATCAATGAGTGTGGGCATGGCTCCTGCCTTAAAGAGTGGTGGGCGGGGCGGATTTACGCATGGACTGCGGCTTGTTCCTTGAGCACGACGACGATGTCGTCGTCGGGGCCCGTTGCTGCAGTCGTCGGCACGATTCGGATGTCCATGCCTTGGCAAATGGCCGACCAGATGGCTACGTCTGCCCGTCGTGCCTGGCTGGTGAAGTGATTGTGCTCAGCGGCGACGTCTAGCGGCCCAGCGCCGAACGACGCCCGTGCGGTGTCGGTCGGATCGTCGTGAATGAGGAGGCGTTCGCCGGAGCCCGAGGCCAGGGCGGAGAATGCTCCGACGCTTCCTTGGATGGTGCGGCCGCCTGCCTCGAAGAAGCGGTAGTCCTCAAGCGCTTGCACGGTGTCTCGCGCCACGACGTCGGCGACATAGCGAACAGTTGCGAGTGCGATTTCCTGGGTGGTCGTTGACTCGCTTCGGTCAAGGAGCACCACATTGGTTGTCGGCGGCACCATTCCGCGCATGCGTGCGGCGAGGCCGTGCGCTTCGGGTTGTTGATCGGGAACTACTACGAGCCGCAGGCTAGACCCAAGTGCGAAGTCGCGCACGTGGGCTGCGGCTGCAACCGGGTCAGCTGGGGCTGGCATGACGACAGGCTCGGTCCCGGGCACGAACGCCACCAGTTCAATGGCCGAATCGGCCATCGACACGACTACGTGGGGGACGCGCCATTGGTCCCACTCAATCAGGGGAGCTGCCATTGGTAGTGCGCCGACATACAGGAACGGCGACTCGGGGCCCTCTGGCGCGTAATCGACCGCGGTCGAGCCGTCGGCCGCAGCGTAAAGAGCACATCCGCCTACATCGTCGGGAGTCGGAAGCACGAGCCTTGATTCGATCGCCCGAATGGCGTCGGGTGTTGCGCCGCCCTCTGCCAGAAGATCTTTCTGCTTGTCGAACTCGCTGATCGGATCGTGGCTCGCGTCGGGGCCACAGGGCGTGAACATAGAGACGAACGGTCCGGGAGACCGGTACAGCGAGCGGAGTCGGTCAAGGGCCGAGGGTCGCTGCGCTGTCGAAGAGTTCTGTGAGCTATGCATGAATTTGGTGTACCCAGCCGATGCGATTGTCAAACCGGCAGCTGCCTATGTGGCTCTCGGGGGCCCTCGAGCCCCAAAGCGCGTGAGTCCTGCTACTGGCTGGCATCCTGCATCCATGAAATGTGTCGCCCGAGTGGCTTCGCCTCCGTGTGCACGGGCATCGAACAATCCAAGGTTTGTGAGCTGATGACCACCGGATACCTTGCGCAGACAGAAACGCCCGAGACAGAGCCCGAGACCTCACTCAGCTCGATCGTCGAGTCGATCGACACATCGAGCCTCGGCTGGGCCGACTACCTCCAGGCAGTCGTCATCCTCATCGCAGCGATCGTAATCGGGCGTATCGCGCGAGCGCTGACAAAGCGCCTCGTCGCCCGCACCCGCACCGACGAGTTTCTGGGCGACCTGATCGGGCGCATCGCTGGGTACGTCATCGTCTCTTTCGGGTTCGTGTACTCGCTCGAATCGCTCGACATCGCCGTGGCCCCGATCCTCGGAGCATTGGGAATCGTCGGTATCGCGCTCGCATTCGCGCTCCAGGACATTTTGGAGAACTTTGTAGCCGGCATCATTCTTCAGTTGCGACGCCCCTTCAAGTCCGGCGACGAAATCCTCTCCGGCGACTACGAAGGCACCGTTTTGGAGATCGACGCTCGGACGGTGAAGATCCGCACGCCCGATGGCGAAACCATCAAGCTCCCCAGCGCTTCAGTGATCAAGAACCCCATCGTGAATCACCACCAGCACGGAAGGCGCCGCAGCACCGTCGACGTTGGAGTGGCCTACGGCACCGACCTCGACGTTGCCACCGACGCCATCATGAGCGCCTTGGCCGGAGTGTCCGGCGTTCTTAAAGCACCAGCGCCAGAGGTCATCGTGAACGAGTTCGGGTCATCGAGCATCGACCTCGTGGTGCGCTACTGGCATCAACCGTCGATTGCATCGCAGTGGGCAACCCGCGACCGAGCAACCCGCGCCATCTCGGCGGCATTCCGCGAGCACACCATCGAGATCCCGTTCCCGCAGCGAGTGCTGCATTCCAGCGATCCATCAGGCTCCAACCTTGGTCCCACCACGAAGTAGCGAGGCACAGGCTCAGCTGTCGAGTCTGCTCGCTACTTCCCTGGCGAGCTGCTCATGTTGGCCAGTGTCGAGGGGCGTGTTGGTGCGAGCCCGAATCTTGTACTCGTGCTGAGCTTCGCTGCCCCCTGACACGACCTCAAGTTTATCGACGATGACCGAAGCCACACCGGTACCTTCGGTCCCTTGAACAACGTCGAGCGAACGCTTCATGGCTCGCTCCACTTCACCCGATGCCACCGGTTGCGCGACCGAGATGCCGACCTCGATCACGGTCGACGTCTGGCTCAGGTTTCGCACCTCGGCTAGCAGGCGGTTCGAATAGTGCCAAGTCGCTGAGTCGCTTTTGAGTCGGGTGCTGAAGGTCCCGAGACGCTCGACCGTTCCTCGCCGCACCTCGCCACCGGGAGTATGGACTTCGAGCAGGTCGCCCTCGCCGAACCGATCTTCGAGCAAGATATGCATGCCGTTGAGATAGTCATGCACCGAGTGCTGTCCACCGATCGCAATCGCCGCCCCCAAGAAGCCCGCTGAACTGAGCGCCCACACAACGTCGACACTCAAACCGGCCAGAATCACGAAGACGGCGAGCACCCACAGAATGACCGTCAGGATTCGGCTCACCATCAGACTCGCCGCATTGATTCGCTGTTCCCGACGGAGGGTGGCCACGTCGTTGCTCTCGGCGGCGACACGAGGAATGCGAGCCAGCCACATGCTGGGCTTTCCGCTCACGGCTCGACGCGCCAACCAGGCAATACTCGCCCGAATAGCCCGCCGTAGAAGAAGCGAGAGCACAAAAGTGCCGACGATCACCACAACGACGAATAACGTCTTGTTCAGCAGTTCCTCGAGGGCGACCGCCCGGGACGGCTCGGCGTCGGTGCCTTGGAAGCCGAAAAAAACTACCGCAAGATTATCCTTCACGGACGAACCCTAGTAGCGCCAACCGGTGTCGAGTCCCGGGCCGGCCCACACAAGCGGGAACTTTGGAATCCATCGGCGACTCAGAATGTGCCAGCAAAGATTACCGGAGTGGTCGGCTGATCCGAGCCAGTCGCTGGTTCGATGGTAATTCCCCACCCGGTCGTTTCAATACCGTCGATATTGAGTACCTCGCGAACGGTCCCGTCGTCGGGTTTGAACAGGCCAGCGGGCGCAACACCGTCGTCGAGAAGGAACCACAACGCATAGGCGTTCTCCTCGCCTGGGTCGGGCAGGTCGGCACCGAATACGGCAACTTGGTCGCGCTCGGCGGAGTGCACGATCTGAATTGAACCTTGGCTGCCAGTCAGCGTCGTAACCCGCGAGTCGGGCTCAGCCACGAGTTCGGTGACTGGATCAGTCCGGTCGATAGCTACCGCCCCAACAGCTCCGCCGACTACGAGAAGTGCTGCAGCTGCGGCCGCCAACACCCAATTCCGACGCCGGTCCGAAGCCGACGACAGCGTGCTCAGCCTCGGCGAGAGCTGGCGGGTGGATCCGATGCCAGCCATCAACGAGGCCTTAAGCTCCGGAGGCGGGGCGAGCGATACACCAGTTGCCAGCGCGCCAGCCACCTCGCTGAAGTCGATGACCTCTTGAGAACAGATGTCGCAGCTCAGATAGTGCGCTTCGAAGTCGCGGCGTTCGCGATCGTCGAGGGCGTCGACCGCATAGGGCGCGGCAAGATGGTGCAGATCTGGGTTTGCTGTCTCTGTCCAGCTCACTGGTCGAGTCCCATCGTGTCTCGGAGTTTGATAAGGCCATCGCGTATTCGGGTCTTCACGGTTCCCTCGGGTATGTCGAGCAGTGCGGCCACCTCTCGGTACGTATGGCCGCCGTAATAGGCCAGCGTCACGGATTCGCGCTGGGCAACGGTGAGTACTTGCAGAGCCTGCTGCACCATCTCTACATCGGAATTTCGTTCGGCGTTTTCGACCGCAGCATCGGCAGCGACAACGGGCGTCTTGATGAGATCGGCTTCTTCGCGGTTTCGTCGTGACTGCTCGGAACGGACCCGGTCGACCGCTCGCCGGTGGGCGATCGTGCAGATCCAGCTGCGGACCGAGCCCTTGTCGGAGTCGAATCGTGCCGCAAGTCGCCACGCCTCGACGAATACTTCCTGGGTCAGCTCGGCAGCCTGTGCTTGATCGCGAATGACACGAATCACCACGCCATAGACGACACCGGACAGTTCGTCGTACAGCTGCGAGAAGGCGGCCTCGTCGCCCCGACCAGATTGGTTCAGTAGGTAGGGAAGGTCAACCGCGCCTGAAGGCTCAACGGCACGTAGTCTGCGCACTCTCACTTCAGACATATTGCCAGCTTCTGGTCGGCGAATGCGGCCACACTGTTAGTTCGGAGCCGTTACCCCTTTGGATTGGACCAATCCAAACCATCCACTGCTCCGAAGAACAGGTATGGAAATGACACACACAACGACGCGGCTCGAGGCTGCACTAGCCGGTCTCACGGCGGGCGCAGCAGGGCTCGGTACCGCATCACTCGTTGCTGGGTTTTCGGGACGTCTTCGCTCCCCCGTCTTCGAGGTAGGCGACCGCGTCGTAGACGCCGTCCCGAGTTGGCTGAAGGATCTCGCAATTTCGTGGTTCGGCACTGGTGACAAGGTCGCCCTGCTCATTGGCATTGGTTCCATGCTCGCCGTCTACGCAGCTGTTCTGGGCGTCGTTGCCCTTCGCCGATCGATGACGCTCGGCTACATCGGTGCGGTGCTTTTTGGCTTGGTTGGTGCACTCAGCGCCTGGGGCGCACGAGGAGCCACACCGTGGTGGGCCGCGATTCCTTCGGTCATCGGCACGATCGCGGTTATCGCAGTGCTCACACGACTCGCCGCACGAGCCGAACCCGAAGAAGCCACTGCTGCGCTCGAGAACGCGCCCACCCATCGACGTAGGTTCCTAGGCGAAATGGCCGGATTCGCCGTGGTCGCTGGTGGTCTCGGCTTGTTAGGTCAGCGGCTGAACCAACGGTTCGACGCAGGGTCGTCGCGCACCGCAGTGGCTGCCACCGAGCAAGGCAAAACTGCGTTCACCGGGGTTGCTCCTACAGCCCCCGAAGGCGCTCAGGCAGAAAACGCAGCGTCGTTCTTCACGTCGAACGCCGATTTCTATCGGATCGACACGGCGCTCACCGTGCCTCAGGTGAAGGCTGAAAGCTGGGAGCTGAAGGTTCTCGGCATGGTCGACACGCCTATCACGTTAACGTACGACGATCTGCTCAACCGCGAGTTGGTCGAAAGCGACATCACCCTGACGTGCGTGTCGAATCTGATCGGTGGCGATCTCCTCGGTACTGCCCGGTGGACCGGCATCCGCCTCGACGACTTGCTCGCCGAGGCCGGTATTGCCAGCGGCGCCGACCAGATCGTTGGCCGCTCCGTCGATGGCTACACGTGTGGGTTCCCGGTTGAAGCTCTCGATGGCCGCGATGCCTTGGTGGCGATCGCGATGAACGGCGAACCTCTTCCGCTCGAGCACGGGTTTCCCGCTCGCCTGGTTGTGCCCGGTATCTATGGGTACGCATCGGCTACCAAGTGGCTCACCGAAATCGAGCTGACGACGTTTGATTCATTCGACCACTACTGGGTGCCGCGAGGCTACGCGGCCCTTGCTCCCATCAAGATGCAGACCCGAATCGACAGCCCTCGCGGCCTTGATCGCATCCCTGTGGGCATGACCGCCATCGGTGGCAGCGCGTGGGCCCAGCCAATCGGCATCGATTACGTCGAGGTTCGCATCGACGACGAGGACTGGGTCAAGGCTGACATGGCCACCGAAGTCAGCAACAGCACGTGGCGCACTTGGTCCTTCATCTGGGATGCAACACCCGGTCGACACACCGTGACGGCGCGTGCGATCAGCAACGACGGATCAATCCAAACAGCGGACCGCTCCGAACCACTACCCGACGGTGCCACCGGGCACCATTCCGTCGTCGTCCTCGTCGACGAAACCTGACCAGCGCACGCCGTAGTCCTCCAGCTAAGGCGTGTGCCGGCACCAGGCAACTGACCTGCCGCACGAGTTGGATTCCCCCCACCAACTCGTGCGGCATGTGTCGTTTTGGGATTCTGCACCCGACCGCCACTTGTCGTTTGGGTATGGCATCCACGTCTGCATGGGCAGTCGACTTGCTGAGTAGCAACTGCCTATTGGCAGAGCTGCCTATTGACAGTGCTGCCTATTGACAGTGCTGTCTATTGCCAGTGCTGCCTATTGACATAGCTATCGGTAGTCGGCACGATTTTTGAGCATGTGGGCCGCCCCATGCGGGCCGTTGAGCGCGGCGTTCTTGCCGTAGAGTGCCTCTTTTTGCCAACCGAAGTTCTTTCGGTTCGCAGCCAAGGGGGCAAGTTCCTCGGCTCGCTGCATTGCACGTTCTTGCAGCGCGTCGAACGTAACGGCAGCCTCAACGAAACCCGCAGCAACGGCTGCGGGGGCAGTCCAGCGTTTCGCCAGAACGACCGTCTCGTGAAACGCTGGTGCCGGGATCTTGTGTTTGAACAGTGCAACCTCGGGCAACGGGATCGTCATGCCGATCTGCAATTCGTTGGCGCACAGAAATCCCCGGTCCTCGCGCATCAGCCGAACATCGTGGCCCAGTGCGCACATCAGGCCTGCGCCAAAGGTGTGCCCATTGATCGCTGCGATCGTGGGCACCGGCAAGGTAATGATGCGGCCCATCACCTTCATGAACTCGTCGCCAAAGACCGAGCGGTCGCCTCCTGGATGGTCGCCGTCGGTCGAGATCCAGTCGAGGTCGAGCCCGTTGGAGAAGAACTTCTCGTGTGCGGAGGTGGTCACCAGCGCAGCGGGGCCCATGGATGCTTCGACCTCGTCTAAGGCCGCATCGAAGGCCCGAACGAAGGTGGTGTTCCACCGGTTCTCGCCTTCGGTCATTGTCAGAACGAATACATCGCCATGGCGCTGAAGGTCAATCATGGTTCAAGGGTAGGACGCAGCGCAGGGCCGCAGCGATTCGTCAGTAGCGAGAGCGCCCGCCTACTTTTGGCCCATGGACATTGATGTTTCGTCTGTTGACCACGCCCTCTCGACCACCCGGGTTGTGCGGCGTCGCCTGGATCTCGAACGACCGGTCGATCCCCAGATCCTGCTCGACTGCATCGACATTGCCGAACAGGCGCCTACCGGTGGCAATCAGACGAGTCGGCGCTGGATCATCGTGCAGGACCAAGCAAAGAAGGACCGCCTGGCCGAGCTGTACATGGAGGCCGCCGGAGAATGGATGATCGAGTCCAGCAGCAAACTCGCTGGTACTGGTCATCCCCAAGAAGCAGTGATGAAGTCGGCCGCATATCTGGCTGAGCACCTGGCCGAGGTGCAGGCCATCGTGATCCCGACCATCATCGGCGTACACGACGGCAGTGGCCGACCCGGCCTGTTCGACTCGATCATCCAGTCGGTATGGAGCTTTTCGGTTGCTCTCCGCGCTCGGGGCCTGGGCTCGGCGTGGACAACAGCCAACTTGAGCCGCCAAGACGATATTGCCGACCTGCTCGATATTCCCTCGGGGATGACGCAGATTGCCATGATCCCGGTCGGCTGGACCAAGGGCACCGACTTCAAGCTGGCGCCTCGGTATCCTGCACGAGAGATCGCATACTTCGACGGGTTCGGCTGCACCTGGGAATCGGGTCCGAGCGATCCACCCCGCCTTACCAACGGCCCTGGCACCGTGGTCGAAATCGATGTAAAAGCCAAACCGGAGTTCCTGTGGCCCTACGTCTCCGATATCAGCTTCAGCGCTGGCTTCAGCGACGAGGCGACCGGCGCCCGCTGGGCCACCGAGGTCACTGAGCCAGCAGTGGGTGCTCGATTTATTGGATCGAACGCAAACGACTTCATGGGCGAGTGGGAACTGGACTGCTTTATCCACCGCTATCACGTCAACCGAGACTTTGGTTGGGTGACATCTGATGCTGAGAATCCCGGCGCCCGCTGGCGTTTCGAAACGCCCGCAATTGCCGGCGCCACTCGGCTTCGCTACTCGGTGATCCTAGGCCCGGGCCCCTCGGGGTTGACGCACGCAATCAGCCAACGCCCCGAAATCGAGGCGCGAATCATTCGCAGCCGCATCTCGGGTCTTCGGGAGAACATGAGACGAGTGATCGAGGCAATCAAGGTCGCAGCCGAGTCGGATGCCGACGCGGTTCGCCTCTAGGCGACCTGCACAGCGCGAGCGCTACCGGAACCTGCACGGCCGGGGCTGCAGACCGAAGCTCAACTCAGCGTCGCCGGTCAGTCTCGCCGTTGCCAAGAAGTTGCTTGGCTGCGTTGCCAACCCGGTTGTTCAGGTTGGCTTGCCCGCAGACCAGAATCAGCTCGGCAAGCTCGTTCTCGCTGAACTGCGCCTTGGCGTCGCTCAGTATGTCTTCGTCGATCATATGGGTTGGTCCACTCATGGCGTCGGCCAACCGCAAGGCGGCACGCTCGCGACCTGAAAAGACCTGCGCCCAGGTCTCCTGGTTCTCGAGCGCCTGGATTTGCTCGTCGGTCACACCTCGTCGTCTCGCCGAGACAACATGGCCGCTCAGTCAAGTCGGGCACTGATTTAGGATCGAGGACCGCAAGAAGATCAGTTCCTTGAGGTCCAGCGACACCGCCAGCGTCTCGGCCCATAACGCGGCCCCAAACTCCTTGTACGGATCCGAGGTGCCTTCGGCGAGTGCCAAGGTGTACCCCAGTGGCGCACCGGACAGTTTCAATCGAGGCTTCATCGAAACCAGTATGGCCCATGGGGGCCTCGTGCGGTGCGGTAGGTTCAGACTTCGATGCTTGTTGAGCCTTTGGCAGCCGAACCGTCTGCACGTCCCGCGACATGAACGACACACCCGAACCCATAGATCTTGAGGCCCTCGATCTCGGCCCCGCATTGGACCGAGCGCGAACCGCTACCTTCGCACCGAACTGGCGAACCGTGCTTGCAGTTGATGCGTTGGTCGGCGTGGTTGTGATCGTGGTCGGCGGCCTACTTCAACTGTGGCTGGCCTGGCTGGGCTGGATCGTCATCGGCATCGGTGTCGTGTATGTGGCCTTGGTAGGGCGCCGGTTCCTGCAATGGCGCTGGCTGCGACAGCAAGCCGGGCTCGCCTGACGTCCTGATAGTGGCCTGACGCATCTCCCCTGCATATCTTGTCTGACGCAGATGATGGGCGCTATCCTGCTGTCCGATGAGCACGCAGCCCACCACTGAAGTGCCCGTCATCGCTGCAGCGAGTGAGCGCGAGCTCACGTGGCTCCTTCCGCTTGTCGCCGGGCTGATCGTGGTGGCGTTCGCAGCGCTGACCAACGCTGCACCATCGAGCGCTCAAGGTGTCGCCCCGACCGTTTTCACCAGCGACGAGGTCGCCGCGCCGAACACCGGTACGAGTTGCTCAGGACAATCTCAAACCCAAGCCACTGGCATCGCGCTTCGAGCCCAGGTTTCGGCGTTGGACGACGCATGGCGCACTGCGGCAGCTGCCGACGGGGTGACTGCACTCGAGCTTGTCGACATACCTGACCCGCTACCAGGCCATCCGGCCTCGCTGACCGTGCCGAGCAGCAGTGTGACGGTGACGGTGTCGCGACGCGATGTCACCACAGCCGAACGAGATTCGCTCGCACCGCTGTCGATCGGCACGATTGCAACGTCGGGACTGCCGGTTGCGGGCGCGTTCGGCAGTTCCGGAAGTTCCCGCACCCTTCAGGACTGTGCGCCCCGGCCAACCGAGCTCTATGGCTTTAGTGCGCCACCGATGTGGAGTGCCTTCAACGGATCGGGATCGACCATCGACGGTGTGTACTTCGAGTTTTCTGAACCGATCGACACGTTTGGTGCCTGGTTTGGTGATCTGGAGACCCGCAACGACAGCCAAGGCGAGGACGCAGTGCTGAAACTGTTCGACGCCAGTGGCACCGTGCTTTTTTCGGGATCGGTGCCCTCGTCGACGCCTGATCAGTCGATGTGCGGAGGAGCTTCGGCCTCAGACTTTCTCGGCTGTGGCAATCAGGCGACCCGATGGATCGGATTTCACGGAGTGGGCTCTGCGGTTGCGTCGATGCTCGTTGTCGTGGGCGACGACGACAACTGCGCCGACTTTCCGAACAACTGCGATGCAGAGTCCGAGGCGCTGAGCTGGATCGGTGCAACGCTCGCGGCGCCACCCGCACCGACTCCAACCAACACCGCCACACCGGTACCACCGACTCCAACCAACACCGCCACACCGGTACCACCAACGCCCACCAACACCGCCACACCGGTACCAACAACGCCCACCAACACCGCCACACCGGTACCAACCACGCCCACCAACACCGCCACACCGGTGCCAACACCGCCCACCGGCACCGCCACACCCGTGCCAACACCGCCCACC
>ENA-ORXT01000287-ORXT01000287.1-marine-metagenome-genome-assembly--contig:-NODE-287-length-84329-cov-18.028023_pt1 | contig 84329 bp, 74 predicted proteins | sample MGYA00237868_ERZ511482 | MGnify/ENA metagenome assembly ERZ511482 | reverse complement strand
GAGCGCCGCAACGGGTGGATACACCTGCAACCACTTCAGGCCCAGCCTGAACCCGTCAACCTGGCTGAGCTCAAAGAAGTGCTGAACCAACGGTGGCCAGCAACATCGTTGCTCGACGTACTCAAAGAGACCGAGCTACGTCTCGGGATCTGTGACCAGTTCGAAACGACTGCGACCCGAGAGTCCCTGCCAAAGAGCGTGCTGCGCCGCCGGCTGCTGTTGTGCCTGTTCGCGATCGGCACCAACGCCGGCATCAGGCGTATCGCCAGCAGTGAACCCGGAACCGACACCGAGTCGGACCTGCACTACGTTCGGCGCCGCTACCTAACACCTGCGAACCTGCGCGCCGCAATCACATCGATCGTAAACGCGACCCACGCCGCCCGCCACGAACACCACTGGGGCCACGTCACCACCACCGCCTCGGACTCCACCAAATTCGGCGCCTGGGACCAGAACCTGTTGACCGAGTGGCACACCAGATACCGCGGCCCAGGCGTCATGATCTACTGGCACGTCGACCGCAAATCCCTCTGCGTATACAGCCAACTCAAATCATGCTCGTCATCTGAAGTCGCCGCCATGATCGAAGGATTGCTGCGCCATGAAAGCAACGTCGAGATCGACGCCAACTACGTCGACACCCACGGCCAATCCGAAGTCGGGTTCGCGTTCACCGAACTCCTCGGATTCCGGCTCCTGCCCCGCCTCAAACGAATCGGCGCCCAGCGCCTCTACCTCCCAACACCACGTACCCGCCAGCGCTACCCAGCCCTGCAGCCTGTCCTCACCCGGCCCATCAACTGGAAACTCATCGCTGACCAATACGACCAAATGATCCGCTACGCCACCGCCATCCGGCTACGCACCGCCGACACCGAAACCATCATGCGACGCTTCACCCGCAGCAACATCCAACACCCCACCTACCGCGCCCTGTGCGAGCTCGGCAAAGCAACCCGCACCACCTTCCTCACCGACTACCTGACCCACATCGAGCTCCGCCGAGAAATCCAAGAAGGGCTCAACGTTGTCGAACACTGGAACTCAGCCAACGGATTCATCCACTACGGCAAAGGCGGCGACATCACCACCAACCAACGACACGACCAAGAACTCGCCGCCCTCTGCCTGCACCTGCTCCAATCCGCGCTCGTCTACATCAACACCCTCATGATCCAAGACATCCTCGAAGAGACCACCACCATCACCCTCAACGACACCGATCGCCGAGCCCTCAACCCCCTCATGTACCGCCACATCAACCCCTACGGCACCTTCAACCTCGACCTCGAAACCCGCCTCGCCATCCGATAACCACCCCAGATGGCCCCATACCGCAGCTTCCGTAACGACACCCCCACTTCGTGGACCCACGGTGGCTCTTGGCTTCTGATGGTGATCCAGGCAGCAGCGGCCTCGATGCCCGGTACCACTCACGTGTGCGTGTCCAGGTAGTCGTAGAGCCGTTCGGCGTCGATCGACCGATTGCATTGTAAGGAAGCACTACTTACAATGAAACGATGAGCGGAGCTGCTACCAACGCCCGAGTGTCCCATCGAGGGCAGACAACGCTCCCGGCCAACCTGCGTCGTCGGTGGGGCATTGAAGATGGGGGAGAGGTCGGCGTGGTTGATCTGGGCAGTGCCGCGCTCTTTGTTCCCGGTGGTATCGAAGCGGCCAAGGCGGAGCTGTTTCGGGTTCTCCAGTCCAGCTATCTGGATGGACTTGAGCAGATGGACGATTCCGAGCTTCACGACCAGTAGATGAATCGAGTCCTGCTCCTCGACGACCACGCACTGATCGAGGAGATCCTGACCGACTCGATCTCGACTCAGGAACCGGAGAGTTCACTTCTCACCACCTCGTACTGGTACTACCGGGCGAGCCGTGGCGCAGTGATGGGCGCCGGTGGTCAGCTTTCGGGCCCGTTCGAGCGGCTCGCCGACAACCTGCAGGAGGCAGCGATAGCAGCATTGTTGACGTTGCCCGAACGGATCGAGTTGCCGGACCCGCGGGTCACGGTGCCGCTGATGGTTGCAGTGAGTGGACGCCACCCGAAGTTGAACCTGATGAACCTGGAGGCCGTGGCGGTTGCATTGGGCACGGGAGCGCATGTGTTACTTGCCGAGCGCGCGGCCAACGGACTCCTGCCCGGCGTGCTTGCAGCGGAGGGCGTTTCGTGGTCGTCGCGGTGACGGGGCGCGCTCCCGACGCGGCGCATTAGTCGGGCGGCTCGGGGAGTAGCGGCACCGTCCTGACGCTTCGGTTTACCAATGCGGTTCGGGTGATCGCACTGGTGCCGAATCGGTCGCGGATGTTGTCCAGCGCGGCGTCAAGAATCGGTGGCGGGCGGTCGAAGTTGAACGCCAGCTGCACGGCATCGGCTTTGATGAGGTTGGTAACCGAGATGCCCACCCGGGTGAGCCCGCGTTGCTCCGCCACCGGCCACACGCCGGTCAACAGCTGGCGAGCGGTTTGGAGTATCGGATCCGTGCTCGCGGTTGCTTGGGGCAACGTGCGAGATCGGGTGGCGGTGGTGAAGTCGCCATACCGCAACCGAAGCACCACGGTGCGAGCCACTCGGTCGGCATCGCGCAGGCGGTTGGTCACCCGGTCCACCACCTCCAGCAGGACCGCATCTGATTCGGCCCGCTGCAGGCCACCGCGGGGAAACGAACGCTGCGAACCAATCGAGCGACGACGCCGAGCGGTCTCGATGCGTCGAGGGTCGCGGTTGTTGCTGATGGCATGCAGGTGGCGGCCGGAGCCGCTTCCCAGCAGCCGGACGAGCTGCCCGGGATCAGCTTCGGCCACCTGGCCCACCAGTCGGAGACCCGCCGAATGAAGCTTCTGCGCCGTCGCGGGGCCAACGCCCCACAGCCGTTCGACCGGCAACGGGTGCAGGAAGTCCAGCTCCTGGCCCGGTTCCACAACCAGCAGTCCATCGGGCTTGCTGACCGCGCTGGCAACTTTGGCCAGGAACTTGGTTGAGGCGCAGCCCACACTGATGGGCAGGCCGACTTCGGCCAGGACGCGCGTCCGCAGGTTGGCGGCGATCTCCGGTCCGGTTCCCACCAGCCGATACAACCCGGTGACATCCAGAAATGCCTCGTCGATGGACAAGCCCTCAACCTCTGGTGTCGTGTCCCGGAAGATCTCAAACACCTTGGCGCTCGCCTCCGAGTACGCCTCCATGCGAGGCGGTACTTCGATGATCTCCGGGCAGAGCCGACGCGCCTGCGCTCCGCCCATCGCGGTCTTGACGCCTTGCCGACGGGCTTCATAGCTGGCGGCCAGCACCACGCCGCCGCCAACCATCATTGGGCGGTTTCGCAAGCGAGGATTGTCGCGCTGTTCCACCGACGCATAGAACGCATCCAGGTCAGCGTGCAGGATCACATGACCGGAAGGGGACGAGGAGCGCAACATCGAACATATGTTCGCACACTTCGGTGCCGGTTGCATCCCCCGACCGGGTCACGGGTCCTACTTGGCGCGAGATGGAGAGACCCGGGCCCACCAGTCCGCCGCGTTGAGACGCTTCCCGCCACCCATGCGGTCATCGAGTTTGAGCATCAACGCTCGCAGCCGCGTGCCGGCCAAGGCTCGCCACAGCCGATTGGCCGGTTTGCGGTAGTCCCGGGTCCACGGGCACACCCGTACGCAGATGGCGCAGTCGCTGTTGATCTTGGACCAGTAGCCGAAGCACGCTTCGCCGTCCACGCTCCACTTCTTGACGCCCTTGATGCCGGACCGATTGATGGCCACCGGCACCGGACCGCCGTGGGGAATCGCTTTGGCCGGACACGCCGATGCGCATCGGTCGCATTGCTGGCAGAACTCTTTGACACCGAAGGTTTTCGGCCGGTCATGACTCAGGGGAAGGTCGGTGAAGATCTTTCCGAAACGAACCCGTGAGCCGTGTTCGGGGGTGATCACCAGACCATGGCGGCCGTACTCGCCCAACCCGGCGGCGATCGCCAGGGGAATGGCAAGTGCGGTGTCGTTCATGGACGGAATGGCCTGGTATCCGAGATTGCGGATGTACTGCGCCACGCCCAACAGCACTGCGGCGTCCTGGGAGTAGCCAAGTCCGGTTGCGGCACCGGAGAGAGCAGACGGCGCGGCCTGGATCAGGTCGGCATCCATGGCCTGGCCGATCACGATCACGCTGGTCAGTCCATCGGGAAGATCGTTTGGTTTGCCTTGTCCAGTGCCGTGGCTGAAGCGTTCGGTGTAGACCCAGCGCTCGTCGTGCGCAGTCACCCCCACCAGGTCGGCGCCGAAGACCTTGGCCACATGCTTGAGTTCGGTGGCGGCAGTCTGGGGTGACTCGGGCTCGAGTTTGGATTCGGCCCCGTCGCGCAACATGGAGAGGGGATCAAGGAAACCGTCGCGGCGACCCTGGTCTTCGTACATCTCGGCGAACACGTCGCTCACATGCCAGGCCGCATTCCGCAGCGCGTAGTCCCGTTGGGTGAAACCTTTGGCCGTTCGCCACTGGTCCAACGGTCGACGGTAGGTGGCGTAGAAGCGGTTGGACTTCTCGGTGCGAATGCTGGGATCCCAGAACGAACGGGAGAACACGTCATCCACCTGGCTGAATCGCTCGAAGTCGTCGAGAATCTCGAAACCGTTCTCCACGTCACCGGGCATCGAGTCAGGCTAGTGGGAGTGCGTGGGTTGGGCCCGGTTACGATCCGATCATGACTGAGACCAGCGCTGATCCCATCCACGAGGTCCTCAAAAGATGGCACCTGCAGGTGCGGGGCAAGCTACCCGGGGGCCTCGGCTCCATGCTGCACGACGACGTGATCTTCTATTCGCCGGTGGTGTTCACGCCGCAGGTGGGCAAGGAGGTCACGATGCTCTATCTGGCTGCCGCCGGTGGCGTGTTTGGCGGGGACGGCAAGACCGAGACCGAGACGCCATCAGTGACCGCCGAAGGCGAGGAAATCGGCGGCTCGTTCCAGTACACCAAAGAGGTGGCGTCCGGCCATACCGCGGTCCTTGAGTTCGAGACGAAGATGGGCGGCAAGTACGTCAACGGCGTGGACATCATCACCTGTGACGACGACGGAATGATCGTCGAGTTCCGGGTGATGATTCGCCCACTGCAGGCCGTCAACGCAGTGCACCAGAACATGATGTCCATGCTGGAGCGCATGCAGCCAAACTGAGGCCCGGCGGCCTACTCCCAGGGATGATCTGATGAGTCATGGCCCAGGAGCCACCGGTACAAGGCGGCATCGTCGTGGTCCTGCCAGCCGGCGGCTGATGCGGCGTGGAAGTTGGCCAGCGCGGCGGCGGTCAAACCAGCGGACTCGCTGCGCGCTTCAAGCAACTCAACGGCCAGAGTGAGATCTTTGGTCAGGACAGACAGGGCGGCGCGAGGCGTGAGGTCGTCATCAAGGGCACGAGGTATCCGGTCATTGGCTGCCCAACTCTGTCCCGAGCTTGCGGCCATGATCGACGCAAGGATCTGCGGGTCCAGTCCGAGTTTGGTTCCGGCCGCCATGGCCTGCATCGCAGCCACCAGGTTCACCCCCGCCGCCAGATTGTTGAGCAACTTGGCGGTGCTCGCATCCCCAATCTCTTCTGAGACAATGAACTGCTGCGTGGCCAGATCATCAAGAAGCGGTTGGACGGCGGCAATGGTGGGCGAAGGAGCGGCGATCATCATGCTCATCTCACCGCTACGGGCCCGTTTCGGTCCGCCCGAGATCGGTGCGTCGATGGTCCGAGCGCCAGCCTTGTGGATGGTCGCAGCCAGGGATCGGGCCGACTCCGGCGCAATGGTGCTGCACAGGAGCACCGTGTGGCCAGAGCCCAGTTCGGCTTCCAGACCGTCAGGACCCGAGACCACATCGGAGCATTCGTCGGCGGTCACGACCACGAGCACAACGACATCGACGTGACGGGCGACGGCCCCAGGATTGGGCTGAACGGTCGCGCCTGCCCGTTGCATCTGATCGATTCGGTTCGGGTTCACGTCATGGACGTGCACCCGGTGACCACGGCTCAGCAGCCGCTGGGCCATTGGCCCACCCATCGCCCCGGTTCCGATGATCCCAACCCGCATACCCGCAGTTGAACCGAAGACGCCGTGAGGGTCAAGTTCAGTCAACTGTGAGCAGGGAGGGGGATGTGACGAGTGAGTGGTGGCGAGGTTGCGAGCCGCCAGGCGAGGAACTCGGTTGGCGATGAGCCCCCAGGCGGGTGAGCGGCGGTTACTTGCGGAGGGTGTCCTGGAGTCGGGCGGTGTGTTCTGCGCCGCTGGCACCGTTGCGGAAGAAGAAGTACCAGACGGCGATGGCCGCAAGGATGAACCAGCCAGAGAAGACGAAGGACAGTACTTCGGCTATGACCTTGAGGACGAGGAGGACGGCGATGACTGCGGCAACTGCTTTGATGATGTTCATGACTTCATAGTGAAGGAATCCGCATCGCCACACCATCGGGGCTTTCCCTGATCTATCCCTGATCCAGCCCTGAGACGTCGCTCTCTGTTCGCTTCGCTCACGGGGCCGCTGGGCCCTTCCCTCGGCTTGCGCCTCGGCCCGATGTCGCTCTCTGTTCGCTTCGCTCACGGGGGCCGCGGGGCCCTTCCCTCGGCTTGCGCCTCGGCCCGATGTCGCTGTCTCGGTGGCAACGTGTCCGATTGAGCGCTTTGTCAAACATCGCCCGTCGTTGATCTAGATTGGCTGGACGGCATCGGGGGTGTCGGTACTGCAGAAAATCAGCAGGGCGTCAGACAAATAAAGGGGGACGTCATCATGCGTCTACGATTCGGCACGTTCATGGCACCATTTCATCCGCCGGAGCACAGTCCAACACTGTCGCTCGAAGCGGATCTGGATCTGCTCGAACACATGGACCGATTGGGCTTTGATGAAGCCTGGATCGGCGAACACCACTCGGCGGGAAGCGAGATCATCGCCTCGCCCGAGATCTTCATTGCGGCGGCTGCGGCGCGAACCAACAACATCAAGCTCGGCACCGGCGTGGTCTCGTTGCCGTACCACAATCCGCTCTGGGTGGCGGAGCGAATGGTGCTCCTTGACCATCTGACCCGCGGACGCGTGATGTTTGGCGTTGGACCCGGCGCCCTCCCAACCGACGCGGCGATGCTTGGTTTGGAACCAAGCCAGATGCGGCCGTTGCTTGAGGAGTACATGGAGATCGTGATGCACCTGCTCACGAGCGAGGAGCCCATCAGTTACCAATCTGACCGGCTCACACTCAACGACGCGCGGCTTCACCTGCGGCCCTACTCGCAGCCCCTGTTCGACATTGCCGTTGCCGCAGTGGCGTCACCATCAGGCGCCAAGATGGCGGGCAAGCACGGAGCCGGCGTGCTCTCATTGGGAGCCACGGTTGCGGTTGGCATGGATGTGTTGGCGCACCACTGGACCATTCAGGAAGAGACCGCCAAGGCCAACGGCCTGGTGGCCGATAGATCCAAGTGGCGCCTGGTTGGCCTGATGCATCTGGCCGAGACCGAAGCCGAAGCCCGCAAGGAAGTGGAGTACGGCATCACCCAGTGGTTCCGCTACTTCCAGAACGTTGCCGCATTCCCGCAGATGGCGGTTGAAGGCGGCAACATCGATGAGATGATCGACTTCGTCAACGGAGGCCTTGGCGTCATTGGCACTCCGGAGATGGCGGTGGCCCAGATTGAAGAACTGTTGGAGCAATCCAACGGCGGTTTCGGCGCCTACATGACCCTGGCGCACAACTGGGCCAACAATGAGGCGACGAAGAAGAGCTACGAACTCTTCGCCCGTCACGTGATGCCCAGGTTCCAAGGTCAGGTCGACACGCTGATCAACGCCGCGGATCGGGCGCAGGCCTCGCGCTCCGTTCATGCGGAGAAGCAGTTGATTGCAGTCGAGGAAGCGACCGAGCGCTACGAAGAGGAAAAGAAAGCCATCGTCCTTGCGTAACGCTTCGCGCCCCGGCACGAGTTCATCGAGCCATGGAGTAGAACTCGTCGTTGGGGCGCATTGAGGTCAGGTTGGCCAGGCGGTTGGACTGGGCGAAGAACGCGGTGATGGCGCCGATGTCCCAGATCTCGTCGTCGGTCAGGCCCTTGTTTCGCATTTCATCAAGGTCGTCATCGGTGATGGAGCCCGAGTCGTTGACCATGCGGAGTGCGAACGCCACGATGTTCTGCTCGCGCTCGGAAAGATCAGCCTTGCGTGGATTGGTCGCCAGCTGATCTGCGAGCAGCGGATTCCTGGCCCGGATGCGAAGAATCGCGCCGTGGGCCACCACGCAATAGAGGCAGTCATTCACTCCGCTGGTGGCAACGACGATCATCTCCCGCTCGGCTTTGGAGAGGCCTTCTGACTTGTCCATCAACGCGTCATGATGAGCGAAGAAGGCGCGGAACTCAGCCGGCCGGGCCGCCAACGCCAGAAAGACGTTGGGCACAAATCCCGACTTTTCCTGGACCGCTTCGATCTGGGCTCGAATGTCATCGGGCATGTCGGCCAGTTCGGGCACGGCGAAGCGCGAGATGGGGTGGGCGGGTTCAGGTGATGCAGCCATAGGCGAACCCTACTGGTGCGCACCGAGCCCGCTGGGCCGTGGACCAGAACCCATGGTGACGTCATGGAAGTGATTGCGGTTGTGGCGGGCGCGGTTCTCTCCATCTGGTTTCTTCGGCGAGGCATTTGCCTGTTCGATCGACTGCCCGAAGGCGCTGCGACTGCGATCACGGTTTGCGCCGCCGTTGGAACTTCTGATCGACCGGGGGCTCACGCCGCGAGGCTTTTGGGGCCATCAGGTGGGCCTGCCAATGATGATCTCGGAACACATGCACCTGGTTGACGAGGAGCGCTGGCCCTCAACCACATCGGTTGTGTTTGAATGACCGGCATGGCTTCGTTGACGCTGCAGGACCTGACCGAAGAGTTGGCCCATGCCCAGGCGTGGAGCATGGCGCTGGCAAAGCCGCTCACAGCTGAACAGATTGCGTGGCGGCCCGACCAGAACAGCAGCGCCATTGGATGGCATTTGGGACACCAGGGTGTGGTCGCCCACTTCATGATGCGAAATCTCACCGCCGCGGAAGCGAGCTTCAATCCGGCCTTCGATGCGCTGTTTGATTCCGCCACTTCCGAGCCGGCGCGCGGCGACCTCCCTGCCCTCGACGAGATTGGTGAGTATCGAATGCAGATTGCCGCGAGCATCACTTCGGTAATCGAGCGGATTGCAACCGGCGCGGTCGGCGCCCCGGCCCAACTGGCGGTCATTGCCGACGGACTCATGTATGCGGTCATCAATCACGAGTACCAACATGCCAAGTGGGTGGGCGAGGTGCGGTCGAGCATGATCGGCCAACCTTTGCCCAAACCCGAATCTGATCGCCTGTCGAGCGTGGACGGCTACTGGATGCTGACCCGAGGGTGACATCCAACGACGTTGTCGTGACCAGCAGGGTGGGGAATTTCGATGACAACACCTGGGGAAGTTCAGTGACCGGCGGCATCGCATAAGCTCAACGCCATGCTGAACAACGAGCAGCTACAAGAATTCGGACGAGACGGATATTTGGTCGTGCCCGCCGTAGTCGGCGAAGATGTTTTGGTCGACCTTGATACCGAAGTAGACGAACTGATCTCCAGGAAACCACCTCCAGCGGGCAAGGTTGGCTTCCATCACTACTTCGAACACCCCACTGACCTACCCGTCGCAGACCGAGCGTTCCGCCACGCTGGGGAGCACCGGACTTCGGCCCCGGCAAACCGGTGCTCGCCCGTCGCGGCGATGTGTTGTTGGCACACCACCTGCTCGCTCACAACCAGAGCGGAAACATGTGGAACCCAATGCGCAGCATCATCTACTACCGACTCGCTGCCACCGGTCACCGGGAACGATGGGCTGACACCCAGACCGACGCGCTCCTTGAATACGCACCCGTCCAAGCCTCCCTCCAAGTCGCCCCGATCCGCTCATAACGCCATCAGCGCCACCCTGCCAGAGCCGGAATCAGCCGAATGGCTTCACCGGCCGGTCTGGTTCCCGCATGATTTGTGCGGCCGCCGCCCAGCTCAAAAAACGACGGGCCCTGATGCCGTCGGCCCCGTCCTTGCCTCGACCGGTCACCCAAGGATCGAAACCAACGCGAGTGCACTGAGGGCCACGGCGCCAATGGCGGGGCTGGGGAGTCTCGGCCAGCGTTCGGCCACCACCACGACGGTGAGCGGAACCATCAGATGAAGATCATGTCCGGCGGCGAACATTGCCACCATCATCGCCCAGCATGAACCGGCACAGGCCTGCGCGTGGCGAAAGCCAAGGATCAGCAGGCTGCGGGCGGCCGGCCACCCCCGGGGCGCCAGCGGAACGTCCTGGTGGCGGGCAGCAAGAAAGTTCCGCTTTGTCGAGGTCAGTTGCCAGCCCGCAGCGACCAGCAGGATGGCGGCGGTCAGGTATGGGGGACCGGGCGCAGGCGGGTTGAGCGGTGACAGCGCCGCCACTGCGCCGGCTGCAGCAAGTCCGACAACAATCCAAACCCCCAGATACGTGGCGGCAAAGATCAGCGGGGCGCGTCGAATCCAGGACCGGCGGCTCACAAAGCCAATGCGGCGCATCATGGGCAAGACGCCCGGCAGCATCATCGCCACCACCATCAGCGACCAGTTGGCAACGTCGAAGCGCCACGGTCCGACCGAGCTCGCATGGTCAGACCAATGCTGCACCACCAAAGTGATCCATGCGACTGCAGCGATCATCACACCGCCAGACTCCGGGTGCCGAGCGAGCCACATCTTCTTCGACGAGGTGCGCGCCGAAATTGATGACGAGGTCATTCGCTGAAGATCCGCACACTTCCCACCGAGACCGACGTCGCTTCGCCCTCGACATCCTCCAGTGGCACAAACGAGACCTTGACCGTCTCCTCATTCCACAGCCCCCGCGCCCGAAGCCGGGCTACCACGGTGGTGATGTCGTAGGTGAAGCTCAGTCCATGCTCGGCGGCGGTGCTGCTGGTATCGGAAGCCCGCTCAACCCCAAAGAATGCGGCGGCGCCGACCGTGAAGTCGTCGGTCAGATCGTCAGGGGTTCCCATGTCCAGAACCACCATGTAGGTGGTGGAAGGGGGAGCGTCCGCGGTCACGTTGCTGAGGTTCAGGTACATACGGGACGGCCGGCCGAACCCGCTTCCGGAGTCGAAGCTCGCTGCACTGTCCAACGCCACCTCGGTTGACGCCGCGTTGGCTGCCATGACCACGGGGGTATCGCTGGCGCCAACCATCTGGGCTGGGCGACGCGGCATGCCCGCATCAGCACCCATCACGAAGCCGCCCGGTTGTGCGGCGGGCAGGTTGGCGTAGGTGTAGTTGAGCTGACCATCGATATCGAGGGCGTCGCCACAGCGGCGAGACACCGGTTGCCCGTCGGCTCCGAAGAAGTCGAACCGTTGATTTGCGAAGCCGGATGAATCAGTGGTGCGGTTGCCGCGTCGGTTCCACACCTCCCACAGCCGGTCGATGTTGGCGTGATGCAACCAGAAGATCGGGTCGGCGGCCGCGGTATTGGGATCGGCCATCAGCCCGCCGAGCTGAACGTGGACGGCGTTATGAGGCGTGAGCTCCAGCGCTCCGCTGGAGCTGAAGCTCCCAAAGTGGTTGGCCGTCGTATTGGCGCCAGCAAAGGTCAGGGCCATCGAACCCGGCGAGGAGGGGCCGAACTGCTCCACCGCCAGGGCGGTTGCGGACTCAATGGCCAGTTTCGGCATGGGAACGCCTTCGTTGCGGCGGCGGTTGCGGGTGACCAGCAGCGGGTTGGGGGACCCATTCGGGAGGGCTGCCTGTCGGAACGCCCACGGGACCGACGCATCCTGGTCGTAGTCCCAAACTGGAAGGGCCCAGTCCGTTGGTCCGCCGTTGGTGATGACGGCCTGTCGAACGATCTGTTCGAACCGCCACAAGTACAGGCGATGCCACGGCAGGAAGAACCAGGTCTGATGCTGGCACTGATTGAACAGTGGTCGAGCGGGCCCGGAGAAGCCATGGATGCCGGCCTGGTAGGACCAGCTGGTCGGGTCGTCGACGGCGCGCGACTGCATCGTGACAATCGCGTTGGCATAGGCCAGCAGCGTGGGGTTCCACTGGCCGTCGGGGCCAAGATCGCCAACATGGCGGCGCACAAACGGGCCAACCACTTCAGGTTTGGGCTCCGGTTCAGGCTCCGGCTCCGGTTCAGGCTCCGCATCAGGCTCGGGGTTCGGCTGGTTGCCGATGGGGGTCAGGGGATCTCCGGGTGGCGGGACGGGACGTTGCCCAGCACCAAAGAGCCGCGCAATCCAATCCAGCAATACTCTGAAGAAACCCATGGTTTGACTCCTGCGAAGTACCGAGGACCCTAACACCCGCCCACCGCTCGGTCGGCGGCCTCTGCCGGTGTAGATTCTGGGCGTGACGGCGGTGCAGATTCCGGGCAGAACCCGACCCGTACCCCTCTGGCTCATCGTGGCGTTCGGTGGTGCCATCACCTCCATAGCCCTGGGCATCCGATCGACCTTTGGTCTCTATGTGGATCCTGTCATCGAGACGTTGGACACTGGTCGCGAAACCTTTGGACTCATGGTCGCCGTGCAGAGCCTGGTCTGGGGGTTCAGTCAGCCGATTGCCGGTGCGATATCGGACCGGTGGGGGGCTGGGCGCACCTTGGCGGCCGGCGGGGTCCTGTACGTACTGGCCCTGGTGCTGATGGCACAATCAACGTCGGCTGGCATGATCATCCTGTCCGGTGGCGTGCTCAGCGGGCTTGCCGTTGGCGCCGCGAGTTTCGCCGTCGTGCTCTCATCAGTTGGCCGCATGGTTTCGGCGGAGCGCCGCTCAGTGGTGTTGGGCAGCGTGAGCGCGCTGGGATCACTGGGCCAGTTTGCGATGATTCCGCTGGGCCGGCTTCTCCTTGATCGGACCACGTGGCAGAACACGGTTCTGGTGATGGCGGCGGTGGCCGCAACGCTCATGGTCTTCACGCCGATGTTTCGCGGCCGGGCCAGCGACTACCCCTCCACCAACCATATGGATACGTCGGCCACGCGTACGCTGCGCCAGGAGCTGGGGCGGGCCAGCCGCGTACCGTCCTACTGGCTGTTGTGCGGCGGTTTTCTGGTCTGCGGATTTCACGTGACCTTCATTGGGACCTACCTGGTCAGCTACACCCAGGACGCTAGGTTCGATGTCTCGTTATCCACGGCCTCCTGGGCGCTGGCGCTGATTGGCCTTTTCAACGTGGTGGGCTCGTTCTCGGCGGGTCTGCTGGGACAACGTTTCAGCTACACGAAGCTGTTGGCGATCATCTACGGCATGCGAGCGGTCTTCATTGCGGCCTACGTGGTCATCCCAATAAGCGGCACCACCACGATCATCTTCGGGGCCACCATTGGACTGCTGTGGTTGGCGACGGTGCCGCTGACCAGCGCCATCGTGACGCAACAGTTTGGGACCACCCACTCCGGCGCCCTGTTTGGACTGGTCTTTCTCTTCCACCAGTTCGGCTCGTTCTTCGGGGCGTGGCTGGGGGGCCGGTTTGCCGATGCCACCGGTTCCTACGTCGTGGTCTGGTGGGTGGCGGTAGCCCTCGGCATCGTCGCGATGATCTTTCATCTCATGCTGGATGAGCGGCCGGTGCCGGATCAGGATGTGCCCGGCGCAGGCGCTGTGCGGTTGGCCCCAGCGGCGGTGGCGCTGGTGGTCGCAGTGGCCAGTGCGACTGCGGCGGTAGCGCCCACCAGTGCCGCCGAAGCGTCCGCGCAGGACTCCGAAACGGCGCTGTACTGCTCGCTCAGCTGAGTTCGATCAGACGGCGGCGAATGCCGTTGACCACCGCCAGCCAATCGTCAAGTGCGTCCGGGTCCTCTTCGTCATCGGCCCACACCTCGGCCAGTTCTGATTCGTCGGCGATCACCCGCTCCACCGCGATCAGCGCCCGCCCAACCAACTGCGGCCAAGCGCCTTCCCTCACCGACGCAATCCACTGCATCACTGCTTCGGTGTCTTCGGAGACTTCCCCAACGCCTGAGATCAGGCGGGCGACCACATCGGCAGCGGCCACGGCGGCTGCGCCTTCCGGTGCCTCCACATACTCAGCGTTCTCGGTGGCCTCGAAAGCATCAATAATCGCGTCGAAACCCAGCTCTTCCAGGTCATCCACCCAGTCGGCGGCATCATCGTTCTCATATATTCCGGTACCCCAGGCTCCCATGGCCGTGAGCCTAGGCCGGAGACGCCCCAGATGAGGCGCACCGTGTTCGTGATTGGCAGCTCGGGTGGGGCCCGAACGTTCAGCCTCGGGCCTGCTCCACGATCCACGCAAAGACCGGGTCGGTGTCGCGCGTGTCCTGCATCTCCGGGTGCCATTGGACCCCCAGAATTGGCAGGCTCTGATGCTCGATGCCCTCAACGCTGCCATCCGGATCCTGAGCGGCTACCGCAAGGCCGCTACCCAACTGATCGACCGTCTGGTGATGGAGGCTGTTGACCGTCATGGTCTCGTTGCCGTAGAGCCGGCGAAGTGTTGAACCCTCAGCCAGGTGAACGGCATGCGCGTGTTGGTTGGGAGGACTGTTGAAGCGGGCATGGTCGGGAATGTGCTGGTTGAGCGATCCGCCAGCAAAGACGTTGATCAGCTGAAGTCCCCGGCAGATGCCGAGCACCGGAAGTTGAGCTTCGGCCGCATGGCCAAGCAGCGTGAACTCGTAGGCATCGCGACCCAACTCCGGGGGGAAGTCGTTGGTCTCGGGCGCCGCGCCGTAGCGACCGGGATCGATGTCCGCGCCGCCGGAGAGGAGTATTCCGTCCAGCCGGTCCATGTAGAGGGCCGGATCAGCGTCCAACGGAAGGTTGACGGGCAGTCCGCCGGCAGCCAGAACGCCGCGGGCGTAGTCGGCATAGAACCAATCGGCTTCCAGCACCTGGAGTTCCCTGGGGGTTCCCGTGACGTCGGCGCCGGTCTTGCGGCGACCGGTGAGTCCAATCAATGGCCGGTCGGTCATGCGAATGCCACGTCGTCCAGGAACCAGTCCACAAAGGCGTGGCATTGTTCGATGTTGTGCGCCTCCTGCCGACGGGTTTCCTCCAGGAGCGCTTCGGTGTCCACGTCGTTTTCGGCCAGGTAGTCGTCGCCCGCGTTGGCCAACCAGTCGGCCACGTGGGCAACGTCAACCTCGGGGTGGAACTGCGTACCGACCGATCGTCCAAGGCGGAACAATTCGATGGCGTGTTCGCTTTGTGCGATGACCGTGGCGTGGGCGGGGGGAGTGAAGCGGTCATGATGCCACTCCATCCATGGTCCGGGTCCCACGGGGTTGGTCTGGCCTTCCGGGGCGGAAATCGTCGTCCAGCCGATTTCGGTCACCGGCGATTCCTCCACCGAACCGCCGGTGGCGTCGGCCAGCAGCTGACCGCCAAAGCAAATGCCAAGCAGCGGCCGGTCGGCGGCAACGTGGCTCTCAATGAGGCGCAGCTCCTCGTCCACCCAGGCGTCGATTTCGTCCTTGCGGGTCAGCGAGCGAATGGAACCGAGCAGGACGACGAGGTCGTAGTCGGCAAAGGTCGGGAACGGCACGGCCTCATTGGGCTTGTCACGGTCGTGGGTGACCACGTGTTGGTCGATGGCGAATCCCCGTTGGCGAAGACGCTCCGTTACCCGGGTTCCCGGTCCATCAACCTCGTGCAGCACCATCAGCGCTCGTCGGGACCGAGCGGCGCCCAGATTATTACTGGTCTGCTCATTGCTCACGCCCGCCACGCTACCAGCCCCCGAAATTCTGGGGTCGACCGGGCGGGATGCCGGTCAGTCGTTGAGCGTCAGCGCAAGCTTCAACCGTTTGATGCCGGCCACAAAGCTGGAGTGCAGGTACGCGGGTGGTTCGGCGACTTCCAGCCGGTCAACCCGCGCAACCAGCTCCTCAAGAACACAGCGCGTTTCCAGTCGGGCCAGATGTGCGCCCAGACAGAAGTGCGCACCAAAACCAAAACCAATGTGGGGATTGTCCTTGCGGGTGATGTCAAAGCGCATGGGATCCTGGAAGACCTGCTCGTCCCGGTTGGCCGAACCGTAGTGCAGAACGACTTTGTCGCCTCTGGCAATCTGGTGGCCCTTGTAGGAAGTGTCGACAAACGCCGTACGGCTCATGTAAATCACCGGGCTTGACCAGCGCACCATTTCCTCGACCGCCGAGTCCCAGTACCGACCGGTCTTGAGCAGCTCATACTGCTGGGGGTTGCGGGCCAGCTGAAAGAGCCCGTGGCTGATGTTGTTTCGCGTGGTCTCATTGCCAGCGACAAAAAGCAGGAGCACGTAACCGACGTACTCCTCGGCGCTCAGCTCGCCCTGATCAAGCCGCTGGGCCAGCAGCGTGGCCAGATCGTCGCGAGGTTCGGCTCGCCGATCGGCGAGCATTTGCATGGAGTACGCGGCCATCTGTTCCATCGCATCGTCGCGGTCCTGCTCAGTGGGGCAGTACTCCGGATCGTCGTTCACGATGATGGCGTTGCTCCATGCAATCAGCTGCTCCCGGTCCTCTGGAGTGCTGCCCAACAGCTCGCAGATGGCCAGCAGCGGCATGGGCACCGAGATGCCATCGACCACATCGACCATGGCCGCGCCGCTGGCAGAGGTGTCAGCCGCAGAGATTGCGTCGGTGAAGAGCCGCGCCACCAGATCCCGGTAGTGGTCGGCATACCGCCGCACCACTTTGGGTGTGAAATTCTGGTTGGTCATTCGACGCAGCCGAAGATGTTCGGGATCGTCGAGGTTGAGAAGATGACGATCCTCCTCGTCGGAATAGTTGGCCCGCAGATTCAGACCATGGGCGTTGCCAAAATGATCGGTGTCCCTGCTGATGGCCAGAACGTCCTCATGGCGCGTCATCACCAGCGCGCGGTCACAAAGACGCTGGTCAGGAATCGGCTGGAAGTGGATCGGCCGATGTTTACGAAGGAGCGCCAACGCCTCGTGCGGCACACCCTGGGCATACTCCCGATGAGACAGCACATCGATGGAAGAAAACTCACCGGACCCATCGATGGCCACCACCGGAGCTTCTTCGGCCGTTCTGTTGCTCAGCGACACGATCTCCCCTTCGTCGTGGGGGTGATCGTAGTTGGTCAGGGAGAGGAGCATCTCTGGAGTGGCCGCTCACGCCACTGATGCTTTAGCATCGGCAGGTACCAGGGTCAGAACGGCGCAAGAGGAGGGGTCCAACATGCACCGAGCCAGAAGTACTTTCTCAATCCTGTCGCCGGGGCCGTCATGACCGCGTCCTGGTTGTCTGCCGCCGAGTGTGACGTCAACGAACTGGCAAGCCTGGTGGAAGTCGAAACCGCCCTTACGGACTATCCCACGGCGTTGGCCGTCATTGAGAACGTGGTGGTGTACACCACCGCCGGTCTCACCGAGGGACTGCGGGCTGACAGACGATCCGTTTTGGGCGAACTGCAACGGTGCCTGCACGATGGGCCGGGCGTTCTGGTCATCCGCAACGTCATTGAGACTGCAGTTCTCGACCGCGCATCGTCGTTGTTTGAAGGGCTCATAGAAAAGCAGAAGAACTCGAGCCGGTCGGCGGGCGACCACTTCGCAAAACCCGGCGCCAACGATCGGATCTGGAACTCACTCGAGAAGCACTGCCTGGCCGACCCGCAGGGATTTGCCGACTACTTCGCCAACCCGGTGGTCGATGCGGTGTGTACTGCATGGCTCGGACCCGGGTATCAGATGACGGCTCAGGTCAACGTTGTGAACCCCGGCGCCGATGCCCAGGAGCCGCACCGTGATTACCACCTGGGTTTCATGGAAGAGGAAGAGGCCGAGGCATACCCGGCACCGATTCACCGACTGTCACCCCTGCTCACGCTCCAGGCCGCAGTGGCGCACTGTGACATGCCGGTGGAGACCGGACCAACCTTGTACCTTCCGCATTCCCAGAAGTACGAGGCAGGATATGTGGCGTGGCGCCGAGATGACTTCACGGCTTACTTCGCCGGTCACCACCGACAGCTGCCGCTGCAGAAGGGTGACGTGATCCTGTTCAACCCGGCGGTACTTCACGCGGCGGGTTCCAATCAGACCGCCGACATTCGGCGTATGGCCAACCTGTTCCAGGTGTCTTCGGCATTCGGGAGATCCCTGGAGGCGGTGAACCGCGCCGCAATGGTGGACGCCCTGTACCCGGTTCTCCTGCGCTGGAAGCAGGAGGGCCGCTCCGGCGAAGACATCGACGCGGTGATTGCCGCCAGTGCCGAAGGATACCCATTCCCGGGGGACCTGGACCAGAAGCAACCCACCGGTCAGCTGAAACCGCCGTCCCCGGCGGCCCTTCTTCGCGCCGCGCTTGATGCTGAATCATTGGCGCCCGCTCTTCCCCGATGACCGTGCGTGTCGGCGTATTCGGCACGTCGTGGTGGGCGGACACCATGTATCTTCCGCCGCTGACCAACCATCCGAAATCCGAAGTGGTTGCGGTCTGTGGCCGTCGCCCCGGTCCGGCTGAAGCTTTTGCCCAGACCTGGAACATCCCGGCCTGGTACACCGACGCCGAGGAGATGCTCCGCTCAGAGGAGTTGGACGCGGTGGTCATTGCCACCGCCAACGATTCGCACCGGCCGCTTGCGCTGGCGGCGGCGGGCCGCGGGCTCCACGTGCTGTGCGAAAAGCCGCTGGGCCTCAATGTGGCTGAGGCGGAGGAGATGGTGCAAGCCGCCACCCGGGCCGAGGTGACCACCCTGGTGCCGTTCACCTACCGCTGGATGCCGATGAACCAGTGGGTGCGCCAGCTGGTGGCCGAGGGATACGTGGGCCGTCCGTTGCACATCAACCTTCGCTACTACACGAGCTTCGGCTTCGACCCGTCCTACTCATGGCGCTTTGACAAAGCCATTGCGGGAGCGGGCATCATCGGCGATTTGGGTTCTCACTGGATTGACCTGGCCCGCTGGCTTCTTGATGACACCGAGCGTTCAGTCTCAGCCACCACCGCCAACTTCGTTGAGCGAGCCGACCGTCCTGATGGAACCGCCTACACCCAGATGGAGGACAGCGCGGTTCTCACCGTGCAGTACCAGTCCGGGGCCTATGGCGTCCTCCAGACGAGCGCCGTCTGTTGGGAAGGGACGCCATTTGGCCAGACCCACCACCTTGAGATTCATGGCACCGAAGGCACGATCCATGCAACGTGTGACTGGGACACCGTCCAGCAGGTCCGGGGACTGCGCAAGGGCGACACCGAAGGCGCACAACCGCTGCCCATTCCTGATGAAGTGTGGAACGGTGTGCGCCGAGACACCGTCCACAACACCTACCGCGATGTCTTCCGGACAACCGACGTCATGACGCGAGGTTGGATTTCTGCAATCGCATCGGGCCAGACCATCACGCCGGACTTCGGTGACGGCCTGGCTGTGCAACGCGTCATCGATGCGGCGCTGCGAAGTGCCGCGGCCGGCGGGTGTGGCGAGCCAGTCTGACACGGAGTAGGGCGCCGAACTCGTCAAACCGACGCAAATTGGCCACCTGCCAGGTCAACCCCACCCCCAGACACCGTTGCTTCAGTGGGCGAGGTGGGAGTACTCCCGGGTAATGTCGGCCACCACTCTATAGGCCGAGCTTTCGCTCCCTCACGACGGAACGAGTCACATGAACAGAATGAACCTGACCTCGATTGGCGGCATTGTCGGCTCGATCCTGCTCGGCGTCCTGCTGGCGATTCTGGGATCTTCGGGAGGAGTGTCGGCAGGAGGCCTGTCGGTATTCGCCATAGCGGTGCTTCTGGCGTTCGTTGTGAACGTCGTGGTCTTTGTTCCCTCATTCCTCAAGCGAACCGAGCACTACTACGACCTCACTGGCAGCAGCACGTACCTGCTGGTCACGATCGTGTCGCTCGTCCTGGCCAACAACTGGGATGCGCGGTCGATCCTGCTCTCGGCGCTCATTGCGGTCTGGGCCTTGCGTCTTGGATCGTTCCTGTTCCTGCGAGTGCGCCGGGCAGGAAAGGACCGACGCTTCGACAAGCTGAAGCACAACTTCGGTCGCTTCCTGATGATGTGGTGCATTCAAGGTCTCTGGGTTTCGATGACGTTGGGCGCGGCGTTGGCGGCGATCACCGCCGAAGATGGTCGGAAGCCGGTCGGGGTCGCGGCGGTGATTGGCCTGCTCATTTGGGTCGTGGGTTTCGGCATCGAGGTGGTGGCCGATCGTCAGAAGTCCGCGTTCAAGAGCGACCCGGCCAACAACGGACGATTCATCACCAGCGGGCTGTGGGCGTGGTCCCGACATCCCAACTACTTCGGTGAGATCCTTCTCTGGTTTGGTATTGCGTTGATTGCGTTGCCCAACCTGGGCGGCTGGCGGTGGGCAACCTTGATCTCTCCCGTCTTCGTCTGGTTGCTGATCACCCGAATCAGTGGCGTGCCGATGCTCGAAGCCCGAGCAGAGAAGAAGTGGGGGAGTGAAGCGGCGTGGCAGAAGTACAAAGCCGCCACCCCCGAACTGGTTCTTCGTCCACCGCGGTAGGGCTGCTTCGGCGCTCGCTGAAAGGAATGCCGGTGTGATGCGCCAACCGGTGCCGGCGAACACTTCCATCGAGCTGGCCGGGATGGTTGACTGTCGAACCGCTGGTCGCCAAGACGACGCCGGCGGTCCGACAGATCCATCGTTCCGCCGGACTCAGTTCCCGAATCGTCCCCGTCGGGCCGCCGCAATCAGGCAGAGTCCAAGGCCCATAATCAACAATCCGAACCCACGGACTGCGGTGTTGCTTGACCTGCCGGTGAGGGCGAGTTCGCCCTGCTTGGGCACCGCCGGGACCGGAGTGACGGTTGGCTGGGCGACGATGACAGGAGCCGGGGTCGCCGTGACCACAACCGGCAGCGGCGTGGCCGTGACCACAACGGGCAGCGGCGTGGCCGTGACCACAACGGGCAGCGGCGTGGCCGTGACCACAACCGGAACTGGCGTGGCCGTTGGCGGAACTGGCGTAGCCGTTGGCGGAACTGGCGTGGCCGTTGGCGGAACTGGCGTGGCCGTTGGCGGAACTGGCGTGGCCGTGGGCTCGATGACACCCGTCGTCAGAACCTCGACGGCGCCAGCGTCGCACCGCGTCGTCCCATCGTTGTCACCATCAGAGGGCCGGGTCGAACCACGCTGATCAGCTACCGTCGAACAGGTGGCTGCACCACTGTCGATGGCCACCGAGCCCGCCTGCGGCAGGTGCGTGAGGGTGGAGCCACCGTTGGCGGCGAGCGGGCCAAGGCCCGGGTCGGACACATTGGTCACGTCGTTGGTGCCGTTGATGGCACAGGTTGGGCCGGTCACATTGCCACCGCTGGAACTGACGGCGCTTTCGCAGTCGGCGCCGGTGTTGCCCGCGACGATGGAGCCAATCAGGCTCAAAATGCCATCAGAGGCATTGACGCCGGTGCTGTTGGCCGTCAGCGTCGACTGCTCCAGTGTGACGTCACCGCCGTTTGACTTGACCGCACCGCCGCCGGCAACCGCAGTGGCGGTGTTACCCGAAAGCGTGACGTTCAGGGTGTTGAGTGTGCCGCCGTTGTTGAAAAGGCCGCCACCGCCATCGCTGGCATCGCCGCCCATTGTGGAGTTGTTGGACACCGTGGAGTCGATGACGTTCATGGTCGACGTACCGAAGTTCCACAGTCCACCACCTTCGACGGCGGTGTTGCCATCGACGGTCGAGCGGGTAACCGTCACCAGCCCTTCGCCGGTGATGTGGAGCCCACCGCCGTTCCCTGGCGAGGTGCCGGCGGAGTTGCCGGTGAGCGTGACGCCGGTGAGACTGGTGTCGGTCGGCACAGCGGCCGGATCGGCGTCACCATCATCGGCGTTGACCTCGATGCCGCCACCCGCGCGGTTGGCGCTGTTACCAGCGAGCGTGGTGTCGGTGACGTTCAAGATGCCAGCGAGGCTGAGCACGCCGCCTCCAGAACCAGCCGCGCCCGTCGCAGCGTTGCGGCTGATGGTACCGCCGGTGATGTTGACGGTGCCACGGTTGTTGAAGATGCCGCCGCCGCCGTCGTGGGCATCTGCACCATCGGCAATATTGTCATCGATCGCCGAGTTGGTGATCGTCATGACGCCGGAGCCGTTCCAAAGACCGCCGCCCTCGCGAGCCGCGTTGTTGGAGGTCACCTCACTGTTGGCAATCACGGTCGTGCCGGGACCGGTGATGTGCAGCCCGCCGCCGTTACCGGGATTGGCACCTGCGGAGTTTGCGGTGAGGTTGACTGCGGTGAGCTCCAGTGAGGTGTCGCCGGTGATCTCAATGCCGCCACCGGCGCGCGAGGCTGAGTTGTTGGTTATTGCGGTGCCATTGACAATGGTGGTCGTGCCAACGTTGCCCAGGATTCCACCGCCGGAGCCGGAGATACCGGAGGCGATGTTGTCGGCGATGGTGCCGCCGTCGATGGTGAGGGTGCCGGCCTCGTTGAATACGCCGCCGCCGCCGTTGTCGGCGTCGTCACCAGCGGCTTCATTGCCAGTGATCGTCACGTTCGACAGCGCCATGGTTGAGGCGCCGTTCCAAAGGCCTCCACCTTCAGATTCTGCGAAGTTTGCCGAAACTGTTCCGCCGGTCATGACCAATGTGCCGGGACCGGTGATGTGCAGCCCGCCGCCGTTACCGGGATTGGGACCTGTGGAGTTCCCAATCAGGTCGGAGTCGCTGAGCGTGGTTGCGGCGCCGGCCGAGACCTCGATGCCGCCGCCCGCTCGCTCGGCGTCGTTTCCGGTGATGACCGAATTGTTTACCTGCAACGTGCCCTGATTGAGGATGCCGCCGCCGCTGCCGCCGCCGGTACCGGCGGGTGCGCCTTCACCGACTCCACCGCTGATGGTCACGTCATTGAGAATGAGGGTTGCGCCATCCAGAACGTGGAATACACGGGCGATCAAGCCGCCATCGATAATGGTCGTCCCGGCTCCAGCTCCGTTGATCGTGACCGAACCACCGCCGGGGGCGACGTCGAAGTCACCGGCGGTGTTGTCATCATCGATTGCCGCACTGGCAATGGTGTAGGTGCCTGCAGGCACGGTGATGACGTCGGCGTCGGCGTTCGCATTGGCCGAAGAGATCGCGGCCCGCAGGCTGGTGGTATCACCGGCGGTGACCACAAAGGTGGCCGCACCTGCGGTCGGAGTGTTGGCGAACGCCAACCCTGTGGTTGCGAGTGTCGCTATTGCGGCGACCGCAATCCATCGTTTCATTCTCATTGAGCTGCTCCTGTCAGGCCCCTTGGGCCTTCTTCCCGGCGAAGCTCAAACCATAGTCAACCTGGGATATATATGCAGCTTTTTCCGACGCCACCTGTGGGTTGGAGCCTTTGGCCCGCTGTCAGCTTGAGAAATCGGTGAGCGCGGCATTGAGGGTGGCGCTCGGGCGCATGGCCGCATCGGCCGGTTCATCTTTGGGGAAGTAGTAGCCGCCCACATCCATGGCCTGGCCTTGAACCTCGTTGAGCTCAGACATGATGGTCTCCTCGTTGGCCCTCAACGCCTCGGCCAGCGGCGCAAACTGCGCGGCCAGATGGGCATCGGCGGTCTGGGTCGCCATCTCCTGCGCCCAGTACATGGCCAGGTAGAAGTGACTGCCGCGATTGTCCAACTCGTTGACTTTCCGGGACGGCGACTTGCCGTTGAGAAGGACTTTGCCGGTCGCCTCGCCCAGCGCGTCGGCCAGGATTCGGGCCGCAGGATTCTCATTGACTTCCGCGTAGTGGTCCAGCGATTCGGCCAAGGCGAGAAATTCTCCCAGCGAGTCCCATCGGAGATGATTCTCGGACTCGAACTGCTGTACGTGCTTGGGCGCCGATCCGCCAGCTCCGGTCTCAAAGAGTCCGCCGCCATTCATCAGCGGAACGATCGACAGCATCTTGGCACTGGTGCCCAGCTCGAGGATCGGAAAGAGATCAGTGAGGTAATCACGGAGGACGTTGCCGGTAACCGAGATGGTGTTCTCACCCGCTCGGACCCGGGCCAGGGTGTAGCGGGTTGCCTCGGCCACCGACATGATGTGAATCTCCAGACCGGAAACATCTCCCACCAATGACTCGTCCGCCAGATAACGCTCGACCTTGGTGATCAGTTCTGCATCATGGGACCGCTCATGGTCCAACCAGAACACGGCGGGCCATCCGGTGGCTCGGGCTCGGCGACACGCAAGCTTCACCCAGTCCTGAACCGGGAGATCCTTCACTTGGCAGGCCCGCCAGATATCGCCAGCTTCGGCATCGTGGGACAGCAGGACGGTGCCCTCCTGGTCCACCACCTGGACGGTTCCGTCGTTCGGTAGCTCAAAGGTCTTGTCGTGGGACCCGTACTCTTCGGCCTTCTGCGCCATCAAACCGACGTTCGGCACGGTGCCCATGGTCGTTGGGTCAAATGCTCCCTCCTCGCGGCAGTGGGTGAAGGTCTCGGTGTAGAGGGCGGCGTAGCTGGAGTCAGGAATGACTGCCAACGTGTCCTGAAGCTGGCCCTGGTGGTTCCACATTTGGCCGGAGGTCCGAATCAGAGCGGGCATGGACGCATCAATGATCACGTCGCTCGGCACATGGAGGTTGGTGATGCCCTTGTCCGAATTCACCATTGCCAGATCTGGTCCGCGCTCCACGGTGGCGGTGATTGCGGCCCGAATTGCGGCGGCCTTCTCGGCAGGAAGCTCGGCAACCGCGCCCAGAACGTTGCCCAGACCGTTGTTGGGGTTTGCCCCCGCCTCGGCCAGTGCTTCTGCGTGCTCGGCAAACACATCGGCGAAGTAGGTGCGGACTGCGTGGCCGAAGATGATGGGGTCCGAAACCTTCATCATCGTGGCTTTCATGTGCAGGGAGAAGAGCACGCCCCGGTCACGCGCAACCTGCATCTGCTCACCAAGGAACGCAATGAGCGCCCTGCGACTCATGAATGTGGCGTCGACCACCTCGCCGGCCAGAACCGGCACCGACTCCTTCAGCACCGTGGTTGACCCATCGGCCTCCACCAGTTGGATGCGCAGCGATCCGTCGCTCGCAATAGTGACCGATTTCTCGTTTGCCTGAAAATCACCGGCGCCCATGGTCGCCACCCGGCTGGTTGAGTCCGGACTCCACGCGCCCATCGAATGCGGGTTGGTCTGGGCGTAGCGCTTGACCGCCGCGGGAGCGCGACGGTCCGAGTTGCCTTCGCGGAGCACGGGATTGACGGCGCTGCCTTTGACCTTGTCATACCGGGCCCGAATATCGCGTTCTTCATCGGTTTCGGGATCATCTGGGAAGTCGGGCACGGGCCAGCCATCTGACTGCAGCTCGGCAATCGTTGCCTTCAGTTGGGGAACCGATGCGCTGATGTTGGGCAATTTGATGATATTGGCCTGCGGCGTCGTGGCCAGTTCGCCCAGCTCGGCCAGGTCGTCGGCGACCGCCCGATCTGCGAGCCATTCGGGGAAGACGGCGAGGATCCGACCTGCCAGCGATATGTCGCGAGTCTCAACCTGAACATTGGCTGCGCTGGCGAACGTCTGGATGATCGGCAGCAGTGATCGGGTCGCGAGCGCTGGCGCTTCGTCGGTGATGGTGTAAATGATGGACGAATCTGGCATGAGGGCGAGCGTGTTCCTTACATCGGGCGTGCTGGTCGAGATCGCCAACTGTATTGCCTTGGGACCTCAACATCCCCGATCCCGTCGATCTGACCGGGCGGTCAGGCGCCAGCGTTCCTGATGAGTGCCCACGGTGTTCGCGCCAGCAGCCGGACGTCATTTCGCAGCGTCACGTTTGTCACGTAGGCCGCATCGTGATGCAGGTTCTGCCAGATGAAACCCGACCGGTCGGGCGAGGTCTGCCATTCACCGGTGATCCCTGGACGAACGGTGTGTCGACAGTGATCCAGGTAGCCGCGCTGCTGCGCGACATCAACGAGTTCGGGCCGAGGACCCACGAGGCACATCTCACCGCGTAGGACGTTGATCAACTGCGGAAGTTCGTCCAACGACGTCTTTCGAAGGAAACGGCCAAGACGGGTGTGCCGCGGATCCGCAGTTGTCTTGTGGGTCATACGCCGATCGTCGCCCGGGAAGCTGTGGTGTGCTCCCCCCGGGTCTCGACGGTCGCTGCTCATGCTCCGAAACTTGAGCACCTGAAACGGCTTCTGGTGCTGCCCCACCCGAGTCTGGGAGTAAATGACGCCCGGCCCCATCGACAACCGGACCGCAAGCGCGACAGCCGCCATGATCGGTGCCGTCACAATGAGGACCCCGACTGCGAGCACCGAGCCAACGGCTCGTTTGCCAACGCGCTGGTAGAAGGTACCGGACGGGCCTTTGGGCTCCGGGGGCGCAGCCAGCGGAACCGGGTTCAGCGGGTAAGTGTTGCAAGGATCCACAGGTAGTGGACTGATCGGCAAGGCGTTCAGTTGCCGGAATGAGCTGTTTGTACCAATCTTCGGTGTGGACTATCTCTGGTACGCCGCGTTCGGCTCAAACATTTCGTGGCGACGGTTCGAGACCTATCTGGCAGGCGGATCCCCGCCGCTGCTGTCTTCGGTTACCGAACGCGGCAGCCGTGATCGGCAACCGCCCACCGCCAGCGAGCCAATGGCGGTTGACCATGAGCTGTACTTCGGACACACATCGCGCCGGTGGGGTGGGGGCGTGGCGGTACTGGACGCCGACACCCGGAGTTCGTCGGCGGGGCCAACGCTGTGTCGCCTCTATCGCATAACCGTCCAGCAGTTCGAGGATGTCCACTGTCAGGAGAACGCGGCCGAACATCCCCAGCCCCTTCGGCTGCATCGGCTGCTCGAGCGCGGCCGCATGCTGCAATACGAAGCCAACTACGGCCTTGCTCTGGTTCTGGGAGAACACGGCGATGGCCTGCCGATTGTGACCATCACGACACCCCGTCGGGTGGAAGCCCAAGCTCCGGGTCCTGCGTACCTGCGCACGATCGCGGCCGGCCTTGTCGCTTCGATGGGTCTGACCACCGAAGATCTGGTCAGCTACTTTCTCCGCAAGCAGGGTGTGGCAAGCCAGTGGGACGCTTCCACGCTTACCCGACTGCTGGACCCCGATGTCCCGCCCGGGGTCCCTGCCGATCCCGGGTGAGCGGTCGTTGATTACAGCGCTTCGAAGCCCTGCTCCACGTCCCAGAGGTGATGGATTGGATCGTGCAACGCGTAGTACGCAAGGGACTCGACCGTGAAGTGCGAGCCATCTGAACGTTCTCCGGTGCGGGCCCATTCGTCATCGGCAATCCGGTCCAGCAGGTCCGCGAACTCGCCGGCGTTTCGAGCGAGCGCATACGCCACCTTGGGCGGATCCTGCGACGCGTAGTCCTCTGCGAGCGCGGTCACGTTTGGGTCCCAGTTGGCGAACGACGGGTTCTCTTTCTTGAGCATTTTGCGCATGCGGTCCGCAAACAATTTGTATACATCGCGGACATGAGCGCCGTACTCGAGTGCCGACCACACTGGACCCTCCGCACCACTTGGCGGTCGGCGGCTGACCATGTCACCGCGTTGCATCACCGAACGCCACGCCGCGGCGTTGGCACGTACGTGAGCCCCAAGTTCGTTGCGGGGGATGGAAGACACGTCATAGCCGCAGTCTGGACAGGGACGTTCCAGCACCCACGTCCAGTTCTTGTCATCAGGGATGGGTTCGTTCCGGGTCATGAATGCGATGGTAGTGGCGTATCTCCGCCGGTCACCGACGTTTCTTCCTGGACCGTGACTTTCCGCCGGTCCGACCCGACTTCTTTGGTGGCTGTCGCTCCCGGAACCAAAAGTTGCAGGCCCACTTCTGGCCGCGCACAACCGGCATGCCGGAGTGGATGGCGTCCGGGTGCGGCGTTGTTGTGCCCGGCATCACGGTGTCGAAGAGGACGAGCCGACCCGCTTTGGGTTTCACGCGGGCTTTGACGTTGGGGAACGCGGTGCTGCCTCCAATGGAGGGAGCGGCAAGATACAACAGCCCGGTCTTGATCCGCTGGCCACCGTTGCGGAGGTGGCGCGATGCCCCCGTTTCGTTGGGGTCGAAAGTGTCGAAATGAAACGTGTGCTGGTCTCCGACCTCGTACTTGACCACCTGCATGCTTTCAATGGTGCGGGCGGGGAGTTCGGCCAGAGCGGCAACCTGGTCGGCCAACGCGGCCACGATTGGGGTTTGTCGCGGTTCCACCCAGGCCACAGAGGCGGATCGCTTGGACATCATGACGTCGGAGGCGTCCTCGCCAACCACCTCGGCACTCTTGAGCCCGGTGGATGCCAGCTCGATGATGTGGGCGCACTGGTCGGGCGTCGCCAGATCGTCAACCACCAGAATGCGCGGCGACTCACAGATCAGCCCGGTTTGGCCTGACCTTCTCAGCAGACCCATGACGGCCGCCAGCCCCGGTGCACTGGCACTATGGAACACGTGTTGGGCACTGCGGAAAGAATCATGGATCGAAGCTACTCGCCGGCCAGCACATGGCTGCAGCATCAAGACTGGGGCGAACGGCCGTGCGGGCAATCGCGAGTGCCGAGCGTCCGCGAGTCGCAGGCACTATCGTGTGCAGCCGAGGTCCAGAAAGGGAGATTGGGTGGCCTTCAACGAAGCATTCGAAGTTCTTGAAGCCGTGGACGCCGAGGCGCGGCGCCTCATTGACGACCATCTGGATCGTCGCGAACACTGGTACTACCACGAGTACGTGCCGTGGGAGCGGGGCGAGTCGTTCCGCGACAAGCCATGGGATCGCTCGCAGTGCACGATCAGCGAGGACGCCCGGCACGCCATGGTGCTGAACCTGCTGACCGAGGACAACCTTCCCTACTACCACTCCAACTTTGAGTCGCGGGTGCCCGACGGGCACGCCCTGATGGAGTGGAACCGGCTCTGGACCGCAGAAGAAATGCAGCATGGCATTGGCATGCGCAGCTACCTGATGGCGTCTCGCAATTGTGACCCGCGGGCGCTCGAGGATGACCGGATGGCCACCGTAAAGGCGGGCTGGTTCCCCACCTTTGATACGCCGGCGCAGCTCTTTGCGTACACGTCGTTTCAGGAACTTGCCACCCGCGTCAGTCACCGGAACGCCGGCAAGCTCACCGAAGATCCGGATGCCATTGCGCTCATGAAATTGGTGGCCGCTGACGAGAACCACCATTTCATCTTCTACAAATCGATGCTGGCCGCCATGCTTGAGCAGGAGCCGAATTCCACCATGGAAGGCATCCTGGCGACCCTGCAGGATTTCCAAATGCCAGGCACCGGCATTCCCCATTTCCTTCGCCGCTCGCTGAAGTTGGCCAAGGCGGGTGTCTACAACATGAGGCTCCACCACGACCGGGTGGTCATGCCGGTACTGAGGGACTGGGGCATCGCCAGCCTGACGGGCCTGGACGCTCGCGGCACCGAGTTGCAGCACCAGATCATGGAATTTCCGAACACCATTGTTGAGGCGGCCGAACGGTTTGAGGCTCGCTATGCAGTGGCTGCAGTCTGACCAAACCGCACCAGCTCTGCACGCACCGAGTCCGCACCGATGAAGGGCCTTGTCAGCTTGGCCGTGTCAATGGTCCTGGTTCTGTTGGTCGTTTTCTTTGTGGTCATCGGCCTCGGAGCCCTCGGGTTTATTGACTTTCGCTGGCCTTGGGAAGGCGTGGAAGTCGCATCCCAGGAAAGCTCGGTCACCTTCGACGAAGCCGAGCCCGAGCCCCGGATCATAGAGATTGAACCGATCGCTCTCGACTGCCGGGCCCGCATCCATGCCGAAGTCCCGGTGAAGGCCACGCGCGAGCACGATCTGGTGGGTCAGACCTATCGCACCGACACCTTGGAGATGGTGGCCGTCGGCGACGTTGACACCTGTGTCAGTGCAGACCTGGTCGACGTGGTTGAACGGCTTGATGGATTGGTCGACGTGATCATTCCCGCCGCGGCCATTGAGTTCTCGCGTCCTCGGGTGGACGCGGTGGCCACCATGGATTCGGTGGTGTTCGACAAGGGCCTCGTGGGCAAGATGACCGATGTGTTTCCCTGGGTTTCGGAGAACAACAGCCTCACCCCCGCAGCGTACGCGTTTGCCCAGACCGTGGTGGGCGGCAGCGACTGTATGAAGCAGGCCTATGACGCCACCGAAGCCGCGCTGATTGACGCCTACCGGTCCCAGATGAGCGAGCAGGGTGGAAATCCGGCTGACGTTCGCGTGATCATCGACGGCGTGCCGGACTTCGAGCAGAACGACCTGGCCGAGGACCCCCGTTTTGATGACTTTGACTTCTCCATCGACGGCACGCTGGCGGTCTGTGAGCTGGCCGAGAACGCCACCGACCCCGATTTCGACGCCAGTACCGAGACCTGACAAACGCACCGACGCCATCGTCGCTCCCTACACTCAGGCATGTGGCTGAACTACACGACGGCCTCGAACGGTTGCGGGCTCAGCTTGCGCAGGCCGACTTCCCGCTTGCGCTTCCTGATGCCGAAACGGGCCACAAAACCAAAGTCGAGCTGGTGGATCAACTCGACGACTACATCCTTCCCCGACTCGCTCGGCTCGATGCGCCGTTGCTGGCGGTATTGGGTGGTTCGACCGGTGCCGGAAAGTCGACCATCACAAATTCTCTGGTGGGCGATGACGTGTCCACCCCCGGAGTGCTCCGCCCCACCACGCGCACCCCCGTTCTGGTCTGCAACCCCGATGACCTTGAGTGGTTCGAAGATGGCGGAATTCTTCCCGAGTTGCCCCGCTCAACCGGGGAACGTCCAACCGGCGCCGGCCTCCACCTGGTAACCAGCCCCCAGGTACCTGTTGGCCTTGCGATTCTGGACTCGCCCGACATTGACTCGGTGGAGGTGGCCAACCACGACCTCGCAGCGCAGCTGTTGGGAGCGGCGGATCTCTGGTTGTTCGTGACCACGGCGGCGCGCTACGCCGACGCGGTGCCGTGGCAGTACCTGGCCCGGGCCGCCGAACGTTCGATCGCCCTCGCCATGGTGGTCAACCGAATACCGCCGGGCGCCGAGCAGGAGATCAGCAATCACCTCCGCTCCATGATGGGCGACAGGGGGCTGACCGACGCCGAACTGTTTGCCATCGCCGAAGGCCCCCTTGTTGATGGCCAAATCGGTGCTCCGCTGGCGCCATTGCAGAAGTGGTTGGCCGGACTGGTATCGGACGCCGCAACGCGTGACCAGATGGTGCGTTCGTCCCTGGAAGGGGCCTTGGCGTCGGTTGCGGGTCGAGCTGATCGGGTGGCCGATGCCATAACCACTCAAGCCGAAGCATCGCAACGTCTCCTGGCTTTCGCCCAGAACCAGTACGAGGCCGCGTTGGATCAGGTTGACGCCGATGTCGGCTCGGGAGCGCTGCTACGCGGCGAGGTCATGGGTCAGTGGAAGGAGATCGTGGGTACCGGCGAGTTCATGGACACTCTGCAGCGCACCGTTGGCCGGACCAGAGACAAGGTCATGTCAGCCCTCACCGGCAAGAAGAGCGTGGACGACGAGGTACGGGGCGAGTTGGAGGCCAGTTTGGAAGTTCTGGTCCGCGAGTCGGCGGACCGAACGGCGTTGGCGGTGGTGAAAGGCTGGGAGTCGATGCCGGGTGGAAGCGAGGCCCTGGTTGACGCGCCGCGCTTCATCGACCGGTCATCGCCTGAGCTTCGAGACCGGGTGCGAGTGGCCATCACCGAGTGGGAGCGTGGCGTTCTGGACGTGGTACGGGAAATGGCCGATGACAAGATTGCGACCGCCCGTTTCCTTTCCTTTGGCATCAATGCCATTGGGGTGGCGGTCATGGTTGCGGTGTTCGCCTCCACCACCGGGCTTACCGGAGGAGAGTTGGCGGTCAGCGGCGGAACCGCTGCGGTCAGCCAGACCATCCTGACGGCGGTCTTCGGTGAGCAGGCGCTGCGAGACGTGGTGGCGGTGGTCCGGGACGACCTGGAGACCCGCCTTGCCCAGATCTTTACGAACGAACTCGATCGCTTTACGGCCCTTCTTTCTGACATTCCAGCGTCAACCACCGCCGACGAGTTGCGAGCCGGTGCGCGGGCCATCGAGTCGCTCGCGCTGTGAGCACGCTCGCCCAACGCCTTGATGCGCTGAGCGCGGCGGCCGACCTGACGCGCGCTCACCTCCCGGTACCGGTCGCGACCGAAGTGGACGCCATCGTCGAGCGGTCCCGAGGACGGCTTCGGCATGGCACCCGCCACACGGTTGTGGCCCTCGCCGGGCCGACGGGCGCAGGAAAATCGACGCTGTTCAACGCACTGGTGGGCGAAGAGGTCTCCCAGCCGGGCGTACGCCGCCCGACGACGGGCAAGACCCACGCCGCCATCTTCGGCGGGGGTGCCGATGATCTGCTCGACTGGCTCAAGGTTACTCGCCGTCATCATGTGACATCAGCCGACGGTCGCCCGGAGCTTGGCGGTCTGGTTCTGCTCGACCTGCCGGATCACGATTCAACCGAAGAGTCACACCGCGTCGAAGTCGATCGACTCGTTGAACTGGTGGACCAGTTCATTTGGGTTGTAGACCCCCAGAAGTATGCCGACCACGCGCTGCATGAGGGGTATCTGCGTCGGCTGGCCGGACATCGGGACGTGATGCGATTTGTGCTCTCGAAGGCGGACACGCTCACTCCGCAGGCCGTCGATGCATGTGTGACCGATCTTGGACGGCTGCTGGAGGCCGACGGGATTCCGGGAGCCACGATTCACCCGGTGAGTGCCAGCTCAAGCGACGGCCTGATTCCGCTCAAAGAAGCGCTGGTGTCCGAAGTGGCTGCCCAGCGCAGCGCCACCCAGCGGATCGAGGCCGACATTGCTGACGCGGTGGCGCTCTTCCCGTCGACGGGTTTGACCGGAGGCGCCGACGAGGCTGTTCTGTCGTCTTCCGCAACCCGATCTCTGGTGGCCGGATTGGCGCGAGCCGCAGGGGCCGACGCGGCCGGGAGCGTGGCGCGGCGACAGCATGTTCTTGATGCTCGCTCCGCAACCGGTTGGCCGGTGACCCGATGGTTGGGGTCGTTTCGCAAGCGGCCGTTGGCCGATCTGCCGGTGGCTCGAAAGAGCGTCGTGGCCGAGGCCGAGGTGTCGCAATCGCTGCGCGAGGCAGGAGAGTCGGCGGCCGATGGGCTGGGCCCGCCATGGGTCGAAGCAATGCGCTCCACCGCATTGGACCAGAAGGACACCGTTCTGGCTGAGATAGACGCCCAGTCGGGAGTTGTGGTGCGGGCCGCGCGGACCCGACCCCGATGGTGGACGCTTGCCGGCGGCCTCCAGAAGCTTGCTCTTTTGATGGCCGCCGTTGGGGCGCTGTGGCTGGTGGCGTTGCTGGTGGTGGACGGCCTGCTGCGCATCGACCTTGAAGCATTGACCCCGCAACTCGACTGGATGCCGCTTCCCACGTTGTTGCTCCTGGCTGGCGTGGGGGTTGGTCTGTTGGTCGCGCTATTGGCCCGCATACCAACCGCAATCGGAGCGGCGCGACGAGAGCGGTCGGTGAGACTGGCGGTGGAGAAGTCGATGCAGGAGGTAGCCCAGGTCAACGTCGTCACCGCCTTGGATGCGGTGGCCAAACAGCGCCATCGCCTGGCGGAATTGTTGGTCGAAGCTTCACCGGGTCCCTAGCAGACTGGGCACGACCGACTGTCGGCGCCCTTACGTCTCGCACCTGCCACCCCGTGCGTTACGGGTCAATGAAGCCGAAAATTCACTTTTGGGTAAGAATCGTTGATAGGGCAACAAATTTCCGCCCCTCGTCTGGCCTGAACGCCGTTCGTTAACGAACGCAGGTTCGGCAAACAACCGCTGAGAGCGCGAGAGTGGTGACATATGGGCGCACTCATAAACCAAACCGACATCGGCCGAGCTGTCTTTTCACTCGTCCGCGAGGACACCGGTGCGGCGGTTTCGGCTCGATCGTTGGCCCAACGGCTTCACGTGTCGGTTGGGGCGCTGTACAACTACGCCGGCTCCATGCAGGGCGCGTTGCACGCCGGCGAAACGTTCATCGAAGCCCAGCTCCGAGACGAGTTTGGTGTCACGGACCTTTCTCAGCTGGTAGCCATCGCCGAAGGCGAACGGGCGGCAACGGAGTTTGTCTTTGACCCGCATCGTCTGCACGCTGAAGCCTCACCGTGGCTGTCCAGCCTGCTGGCACGGGGACTGCACATTGATGGCACGGCGGTCTTCGAACCGCTCAACGAAGGCGTTCCCGTTGACGACCTGTTCATCGAAGGCTGTCGCAACATGGTGGGTCGCCTGCTCGTGGACCAGCAGCAACTCTCGGTGGCACGCGCCCTGCTACATATTCCGGCCAACTGGCCACGGCATTTCGCCAGCGCGATTGCCGACGCCCGGGCCAACCCGCAGCCCCAGGTGGACCTCCGGGACGTGAATATTGCCGAAGAGCTTCTGGACCTGGCGATCCGGTTTGTTCAGGGGTCCAATCTTCCCGAACGCCAGACTCGGGTCCGCTGCGCCTCGTTGACCCTGCTGCTGACCGAAGGTGAAGCGGCTTGGAAGTTCCGAGCCCTGTCCAACCTCAGTGGCATTCCGCTGGCCGCCCTCCACAACCTGGGCAGCCGAAAGGATCATCTTCGCGCGTCGTTGAACGATGTGGTCGTTGCGTTGTACCAAATCGCACTTCGCGACGCCGACGATGATGATGATGCGATGGAGGCGTATCGTCGTCTGCCGTACCTGATGGTCTCAGCGTCGGAGACCCTGCTCGGCAACTTCTCCACCGTTGCGGTGCCATCAGTGATTTCCCAGCTCGACGTCGTGACGGCGCGGGAGAGGCCCGAGGCCGGCACCGTTGGCGTCCGCACCATGACGCTCACGGCGGGGTATTCGATACTGATGAGCGCCTGGTTGTCCAGGGACCGAGATCCCCAGGGCTGGGCCCTGGCCCCTCAGATTGCGGTGGATTTCATCGAGCGTGCCACGGCCGATCGCATGGCGATCGGCGCAAACTCGCTCACGTCGTAGAGGCCCCGGGTGGGCGGCCGCCGACTCGCAGCTCTTCGAGCACCGCCACTGCAGTGCGGCGTCCGGAGTAGAGCGCTCCCTGGATTGACCCGGTGTCTCGATGGTCGCCGCACACCCAGAGGCCGTCACGGACCCGGACCGACCGCTTGGGCGAGAAGGCCGGGGCCTGGTCCGGTTGCCCATGGGGTATTCGGTCGACACGAATGGTGATCCACGAGTCCACGACCGCACCGAACCAGCTGCGCATCTGCTGACGCACGGCGTCTTCGAGGCCGGGGCCCATTGTTCCGGGACACGACGCGGCAATGAGCGCCTTTCCGGCGGGGGCATAGTTCGGGGCCACGTCGCTCATCACCGCAACGTTGAGGGCAGGACCGTCGCTTGACCCGTCGAGCAGAATTCGACGGCCCGGTGCTGGTGAGGTCTCGGCGAGGAACCAAACACAGGCGGCCGCCCGAGAGCCCGGCAACCGAGTTCCAACAAGCTTGTGAGCGGCTGGTCCGTCGGTCGCCACAATGACCTGGTCCGCGCGGATCTGACCGTCGTCAGTGTTCACGCCTCCCGCCCCGACCTGCTCGACCGTGGTGTTGTAGTGGATGGTTCCTGGCGCCAACCGGTCGGCGAGCTGTTGGGGGATGGCCCCCATGCCGGCGGCCGGAACGACCGACTCACCCAGGCTCAACGAGCGAAAGATGATGTCAAACATCCGGCTTGACGTCTCCAACTCCGGGTCCAGTTGGATACCGGCAAAGAGCGGTCTCAGGAACCTGGTTACCATGCGTGGGGAGAAGCCCAGGGTGCTGAGATGGTCCCGCGTGCTGGTCTCGGGCGCCCGTAGAAGTTGTCGGCCGTCGCCGCGGAGTACGCGTTGTCGCAACTTCACGATGGTGAGCTTGTCGGTCAACGAGCCAATCGGACTTCGAAGCGTTGGTACCAACGACCGGGGGTCTCGCAATGGGTCGCCGACGATGTGGTTCTGGCCGTTGAGATGCACGACGGCTCCGGGGGCGAAGGCGTGAACGTCGAGCGCTTCGAGATCCAGCTGTCGTTTGACCTCGGGGTAGGCGGTGAGCAGGATCTGGAAACCTCGGTCCAGAATGCAACCGTCAACCTGATCGGAGCGCACGCGGCCACCGGGGCCGTCAGACTGCTCCAACACCGCCACGTCGAGCCCGCGAAGTTGGAGTTCCTGCGCCGCGCTCAAACCCGCCAGCCCGGCGCCAATCACCGCAACATCAACGCTCTTGGAAATCATGGGGCGGAGACGTTTGGGCGATGGGGTCGGGACACGGTGCGATCGTAGCGGGCGCCGTCGCTAGGACAAGCGGCTGTTCTAGCTTGATCAGGATTTCCCGCAACGGTGTTGTTGTTGCGGTGTCGGCGCCGATCACTGGGCCACATCTCCAACACCATGCACAGCACGAGCCCCCCCTCTTCACATTGGCAACCCTCTTCCCAATAGCAACATCGCCTGCTAGCGTCTCTCTGTCCCCATGAGCACCACTCCATCCTTTAGACCACCGACCTTGGCGTCGGGCCCGTATGAGCGCGCGGAACGCCGTCGTTTGTGGTTGGGCAGACGGTGGTTGGGTCGACGGTGGTTGGTTGCCGCAATCGTGGGAATCTCTCTTACGGCGCTGGTGTCGAGTTCGGTCGCGCCGGTGGCGGCCACCGAGGCGTCAGCCGAAGAGTCGATTGCCAAAGCCCGGGCAGAACAGCGACAACTCGAGGACGAAGAGCTCCAGGCGAAGGCGCATCTTGACGCCGCTGACGCCGAATATTTCGAAATGGAACAGGCGTGGGAGGCCGCCCAACTGCTGGTGCAACGCAAAGAAGCCGACGTGTCGGCCGCGCAGGTCGAGTTGGCGGCCGCGGAACTCCGTCAACGGCAGATCCTGGTGAGTATCCAGTGGGCCGAGTACGACCTGGGCCAGCTGGAGGACGCCGCCACCGAACTGGCAGTCCAGGCCTACCTGGGGGAGACCCGCGCCGAAGGCAGCACGTTGCTCCAATCGACGTCGGTTCAGGACGGCGTGACCAAGCTTGCCATTCTTGATCTGGCCACCAACAAGCAGGACGACGTCATTGAGATCGTTCGCGGACTGCGAGAGTCCCGAACAGCACTTGAAGACGAACAGATGGAGCTCGTCAGCGCTGTGGGCGCCATCGAGGCTGCACTCCAGGATGACCTGGCCGCGTTGGAAGAGCATCGGGAACTCGCCGAGGAACTTCGTGACGAAGTCAGCCGTCGGGTCACCGAATGGCAGAACCGCATCGACGAAGTCAATGCCGCGGATGACGAACTCGAAGAGTTCATTCGACGGACCCAGGAGACCGAACGCCAACGCATTGAGCGAGAGCGTCAGGAGGCCGAAGTTGCGGCCGGCCGAGCCGCCGCCATTGATCGGGAACTGGTAACCACCGGTGACGGATGGGCGTGGCCCACCGCCGGCCGGGTTGGCTCGGTGTTTGGGCCTCGCCTACATCCGATTCTCGGCTATTACCGCCCGCACAACGGGTTGGATATTGGCGGCGCTCACGGCGCCGGCATCTACGCCGCCGACAGCGGCACGGTCATTCTGGCGGGGGTCAATGGCGGTTATGGCAACACCATCGTCATCGACCACGGCGCCAGCATGTCCAGCTTGTACGCCCACCAGAGTCGGTTCCATGTGAGCAAAGGCAGCAAGGTCGAAAAGGGTGACCTCATTGGGTATGTGGGAACCACTGGTCTTTCCACCGGTCCGCACCTGCATTTCGAAGCTCGCCTCAACGGCGCACCAATCGATCCCATGCCCTTGATGCAGCCGCGCCGCTGAGCCCGCATACCGCAGCCTGACGGCGGCGGTGGCGGGCCAGCTCGTCAGATCACGCCCAGAAGGAACAGCCCCATCAGGACAATGAGGGCGCCGAAGACCACCAGGCCGAGCGCAAAGGTCAGCTGACCGCTGACCGGCGGCGGCTTGATGGGTAGATGGGCATCGTGAATTGGTGATGCGGGTTCGGCCAGTGGCGCACCCACCGGGTGCGGATCTATGCCGGGCGGATCCAATCCTGGTTGACCGTTGGCTGCTTTCACCTTCTCCGACCAGCGGTCACCGTCCCACCAGCGCTTTGTGTAGCGGCCGAACGGGTCGGCGTGCCACGCCGATGCATCTGGGCGTTCTTCTTCGGCGGCTTTGGATTTGCGCTTCGCACGACGGGCGGAAGCTTTGAATGGTGGGGCACTCCCAGTCTCCTCATCAGCCATCGGCGCCACCTTAGGACATGGGCTCCTGATCAGAGGTGAGGGGCCAGCCGACTCACCACATCAGCAATGTCGGGCGGTGGCTCCGCGGTGAGGGCTTCAAGGGTGAAAAGGATGCGCGGATCGGCACCGGACCGATCAATCTCCGCGCCCAGCTGACACGGACCGGTTCCGTCCATCGTGACGATGGCCTGGACAATGCCGCTGTCGCGGTCAATGCCGCTGATATCGCCGATGGACTCGATCGCGTCGTACAGCCGCTGAAACACGTCGCCGGGTTGGGCCCGCAGGACCAGTGGCAGCGCGTCTGTCCCCAGTATCGGCAGGAGGTCCTGGACCGGCAGCAGTACCAGGCCGTCCTGGGTGGCGTCGCGGAGGCAGCGGAACGCTTTCACGACATCGTTGGTTCGGTCTGCCGCGCCCGGACTGGCATCCACGTCGGGGTGGTGGAGCATCAACAGGTCCCGATACGCCGAGCGCATGTCCTCAAAACTCGCGTCCATATCCAAACCCAGAACGTCGAGTGCTTCGGGAGTCTCCACCGTGGCAGGCTATCCAGTTTCGATGGTGCGGATTCGTTGGGCCTGCCGCCCGGGCGCGGAACGGGCCGATGCTTCCGAAAGGAAACACCGGCCCGAACCGAGAAGGAACTGTAGGAACTAGACGAAGCTGCTGGCGAACACCAGCGAGACGATGGTCATGACCTTCAGCAGGATGTTCATGGCCGGACCCGAGGTGTCTTTGAAAGGATCGCCCACGGTGTCACCAACAACAGCGGCCTTGTGCGGGTCGCCGCCCTTGCCGCCGTGCGCACCGGCTTCGATGTACTTCTTGGCGTTGTCCCATGCACCGCCTGCGTTGGCCATGAAGATGGCCAGAGCAAAGCCGGTGACCAGGGCGCCGGCCAGCAGGCCGCCAAGGGCGTCCACGCTGATGAAGCCGACAACCAGAGGGACCACGATGGCGAGTGCACCGGGGATGATCATCTCTTTGAGCGAAGCGGCGGTCGAAATGGCCACGCAGCGGGCGGAGTCAGGAACGACGCCCGGTTTGCCCTCGCGAAGACCGGGGATCTCGCGGAATTGGCGACGAACTTCCTCGATCATCTCGGTTGCGGCGCGACCCACAGCGTCAATGGTCAGTGCGGCAAACAGGAAGGGGAGTCCCGCTCCGAGGAAGAGACCGGTGAAGACGGGCACATCGCCAATGTTCAGGTTCAAGTTTCCGCCAGCTTCATTGACCGCAAACTCAAAGCTCTTGAACAAGGCGAGGGCAGTCAGCGCGGCCGAGCCGACAGCAAAGCCCTTGGCGACCGCGGCGGTCGTGTTACCCAGGGAGTCCAGCGCGTCGGTTACTTCGCGAACGGAGGGGTCAAGTTCGGCCATCTCGGCAATACCGCCGGCGTTGTCGGCGATGGGACCGTAGGCGTCCACCGAGACCACCACGCCGGTGGTGGCCAGCATGCCAATGGCCGCTACCGCAATGCCGTAGATGCCGCCGTCAAGACCGGCGCCGCCTTCGGCGTTGAAACTGTCGAAGGTCAATTCGCCGCCCCAGTAGGCGACACCCACACCGACCAGGATCAGGACGACCGACGAAGCGACCGAAATCATGCCGGCGCTGATGCCGGCAAGCACCGTGGTTGCGGGACCGGTCTCGGACTGCGCAGCAATCTTCTTAACCGGAGCAAAGTGGTCAGAGGTGTAGTATTCGGCGGTTTTGCCAAGCGCCCAGCCCACAAGGAGGCCGCCGATAACCGACAGCGCAAGACCGATGGGGTTGTCGAAGTCGTCGCCGCCGAAGAGCCAGTACGCCACGCCAATGGTGGCCAGAATGGTGAGGCCCATGGCCACGTTGGTACCCATGTGCAGAGCTCGGCTGAGGGCTTTGGAGTCGGTGCTTTCGCCGCCCTTGACGAAGAACGAACCGATGATCGAGGCGATCATGCCCACAAACGCAATGGCGATCGGGAACATGAGCAGCGGCAGGACTCGTTCGCCGCTGGCGCCTTCGGCGGTGAGGGCCACAGCAAAGGCGACCAGCGAGATGGGCGCGATGATCGAACCGGCGTAGCTCTCAAACAGGTCGGCGCCCATGCCGGCGACATCGCCCACGTTGTCGCCCACGTTGTCAGCGATGGTGGCCGGGTTGCGAGGGTCGTCTTCGGGGATACCGGCTTCAACCTTGCCGACGAGGTCGGCGCCCACGTCAGCTGCCTTGGTGTAGATGCCGCCGCCAACGCGGGAGAACAGGGCGATCGACGATGCGCCCAGGCCGTAGGCGGTCACGATCTCAAATGCGCTGTCAACTTCCAACCACTCAACGAAGAGCAGGTACACGAACATCAAACCAAGCAGCGCCAAACCAGCCACCGAGAAGCCCATAACCGCGCCGCCACGGAACGCAACAGGCAGCGCTTCGCCGGGGCCGTTTTTGGCTGCTTCGGTGGTGCGAGCGTTGGCCATGGTGGCCACCGTCATGCCCGCGTACCCTGCTGTTGCTGAGAGGACGGCGCCAATCACATAGGAGACCGCGGCCAGTGGTGCCACCACGATCGACAACAGAATCACCATCGCGACGACGAACACCGAGACCCAGGTGTATTCGGCCTTCAGGAAGGCCTTTGCACCTTTCTGAATTTCGGTCATCAGGAAGACCATGCGGTCGTCACCCGGCGATGCGGCTTTGACCTTGCCGTAATAGAAGAAGGCCAGCGCCAGCGCAGCCACCGCTGAGATCAGCGCAAGATAGGGAATGGAACTCAAGGGGTCTCCTTATAAGAACGTCATGAGCCCGCGGATGGGCGGGCAAAGACGGCAGAACCGCCAACAAATAACGTGTTGAAATTAGTGTCCCGCCTGCTGAGATCCAAATGCTGAATCCGCAGGGGTCCACGGTCATATGGGGCGCACCGTTGGTGCTCTGCCAGCCTAGGTCTGCGATACTCACCCGGTGGTGATGTCTCACTCCCAATCCGTGCCGGTTCCCTCAGCCGATGGTGTGCGAAAATCTCTTCGGCGGGCTGGCCGTCAGGTTCGGCGAGCCAAAGTGGGCGAAGAACGTACCCGGGCGGAGCGGGGACTTGTCAGCCACGTTGTCGGGCTGACGAGCCTCCAACAGGGAACCCGCGTCGCTGCGTTCCTGGCCGATGACGGCGAACCGGACCTCGCCGCCGCATTCCCGCTGCTGATCGATCGAGGTGTTGAGCTTTTCCTTCCCGGTTTGGTGGACGACGGCCATGGTGGTTTTGGCATGGACTTTCGCCCGTGGTCGGTCGGTCACCCCACCGAGGTGGGCCCGTACGGCATCGTGCAGCCGTCGACCACGGACCGGATGGTTGCGCGTGAACTCGACGTTGTACTCACGCCGCTGGTTGCCTTTGATGCGGTTGGGGCTCGCCTGGGCCGTGGAGGCGGGCACTATGACCGGGCATTCGGCCCGACCCGCAACCAACCGGACAGGCCGAGGATGATTGCCACGGCCTTCGAAGCGCAGCGCGTATCAACCATCGACAGTCAGGCGCACGATGTGCCACTGGATGCGGCCATAACTGAGCTGGGAGTTCGTTGGTTCTGAGCCGCCAATCCCGGTGCTTCATTTTGGGTCGTCTCGCCGTTTTCAGCGGTCGATGGTTATAAGGTTCGGTGAATGAGAATCGTGGTCATCGGTGCAGGTGAGGTGGGTTCCTATGTCTCGGGCCTGTTGAGCCGGGAGGGCGTGGATGTCGCCGTCATCGAACGGGATCCGGCCCGGTTGACCGACCTCGAAAAGCACGAGGATGTGCTCGGCGTTCTGGGTAACGGCTGCCACCCGGACACGCTGCAGCGAGCCGGTATCGAACAGGCCGATCTGCTGGTGGCGGTGACCAAGTCCGATGCCACAAACCTTCTTGCGTGCCTGGTGGCAAAGACCGAATTTCACGTCCGCAAAACGATTGCCCGAATCGAGAGTCCCAAACTTCGCTCCGAAAACGCGCGGCGCATCCAACGCGCCGCCGGGGCCGATCAGATAATCGACCCCGATGAGGCCACGGCGCGGGACATCTTCGGTTTGCTGGCGTACCCGGGTGCCACCGAGGTGGCCTACCTGGCCAACGGCGAAGTGATGCTGTTGGGAGCCAAAGTTTCGGCGGATGCGCCGATCGTTGGACGTCGCCTTGAGGAAATCGGCGACGAATACAGCAAGGACGGCGCGGAATGGGACTTCATCGTCGCAACCGTGCGTCGGGAGGGTCAGACCGTTGTCGCCCGCAAGAACCACACGATTGTCGAAGGTGACACGTTGCGGGTCATTTGCCGTCGCAAAGCGTCTCGCAAGGTTTCGGAGCTGTTGGGCATTCCTCGTGGCTCGCATCGACGCATCATGCTTTTGGGCGGTGGCCGCACCGCGGAGATCCTTGCCGGCCGGCTGGTTGAGCGTCATGCCGAGGTAACCCTGGTTGAGCGGAATCCTCTCCGAGCCCAGGAGCTGGCCGAGACGCTGGAAGGGGTGCTCATTCTCCAGGGAGACATCACCGATGCCGAACTGTTGCAAAGTGAGAACGTCGGCAGCCAGGACGCGGTCATTGCCCTCACCGGACAGGACGATGCCAACGTGTTGGCGTGCCTGTTTGCCAAGTCCATGGGCGCGGCCGAGACCATTGCGGTGCTCCACCGTCTGGAGCTGCAGGGCCTGCTGGGGGAGGTCGGTATTGACGCCGCCATCTCGCCCCGCACCGCCAGCGCCAACGCGGTGCTGCGCCATGTCCGGGGCAACGTCACCCAGGTGGCCACCTCCTTGACGTCAGATATTGAAGTGTTTGAGATCGAGGTGGAGTCTCGCAGCGAAGCCGACGGCGCCTGCCTGGCCGATCTTCATTTGCCATCGGAGACCCTGATTGCGGCCATCATTCGCGATGGTGACACCGAGATCGGCCGACGGTGGTCAACGTTGAAGTCCCGGGATCACGTGGTGGCTGTCGCCCGACCCGAACAGGTGGCCGACGTGCGGGGACTGTTGACGCGCTCGCGATGACCACCACCTCCGGGCGGGGCGCAGGACGGCCCCGGTCCGGCCGTCGTTCGCCCGGTCACCTGCTGGCCAGGTCCTCACAGTCCAGTCGGTCCTCGTCCACTGCACCGGTGGTCGTTGGGGTTCTGGGCGCGTTGGCGCTGGCGGCGGTTCTGAGTGCGTTGACCCTGGTGGTTGCCGTGATCGACCAACCGAGCGCAGTCGGTCAAACCTGGCCAGTAGCCCTGGTGGGTGTGGTGGGCGGCGGCGTTGCCTGGCGTGAACGCTCGCGGCTGATGCATCCGTCCCGAACCATGGGCGTGACCGTGCTGAACGGTGCGGTTGTGGCGTGGATCTGCATGGCGCTGATTTCCACGTTCGTGTATGTGGCCACCGGCGCCATCTCCAATGTCGGCGACGCCCTCTTTGAATCGGTGGCCGGCGTCACCACAACCAACCTGAGCGCCGTGCCCGACATTGAAGCCCTGTCGCGGCCCATGTTGTTCTGGCGGGCAGGAACCCAATGGCTCGGGGGGTTCGCGGCCCTCATTGTTGGCTTGATCATCCTGCCGTTCTGGGTGCACGACCGCGAAGTCCGGGACCTTCACAGTCGCGGCGGCGCTTTCAAAGCCATCGTTCCCACGCCGCTGGTTGGGCTCCGCAACCTGGGGCGCTGGTACGTGGGTTTTACCGCGGTCGCCTGGCTGGCCCTCGGCCTGGCCGGCATGGGCGTGTTCGATGGTTTGACCTATGGGATGACCTCGGTCTCATCAGGGGGATTCGGCAACCATCCAGATTCGTTGGCGTGGTTCGACAGTGCCCTCGTGGAGTGGGTGGCGGCGGTCCTGATGGCGGTGGTTGGTCTCAGCGTTCCGCTGATGTGGTGGGTGCTCCAGGGCAGTTTTCGTCCGTTCTTTCGATCCATCGAAGTGCGCTGGTATCTGACTGCCATCACGGGTGCTTCGGTGCTGTTCTGGTGGGCGGGGACTCATCCCGACGATGCCACCGGTTCGTCAAGCGGACATCTTCGTGACGGCGCTGTGACCGCGACCTCGGCCTTGAGCACAACCGGCTTTTGGAGTGCCGATTGGGGAGCATGGAGTTGGGGCGCACCGACGATCCTGTTGTTGCTTGTCATCACTGGCTCCATGTCCGGCTCGGTCGGGGCCGGGTTCCGGTGGCTGCGGGTGATCGAAGTGGTGAAGTTCCTCCGACGAGAACTGACGCTGCAGGTGCACCCCCACGCCCGGGTGGCGGTGAAGGTGAGTGGACAGATTGCCTCCGAACGCTCACTCGGTCAGATGAACGCGCATCATGTGCTGGTGCTCGTGAGCATCATCACGGGTTCATTGTTGCTCGCCACCTCGGGTTTGGATGTGCTGACGGCGGTCGCCGCGTCCAGTTCCGCCATCTCCACGTTTGGTCCGAGCTTGGGCGACTTGGCGGCCACTGATGCGGCGTGGACGACCGGCGCCGACACCCGGGTGGTGCTCATGGTCCTCATGCTCGCGGGTCGACTGTCGGTGTACCCGATGCTGTTGGCGATCGGCTCCCTGGGCCTGTGGATGCGCCGCCGGGCCGAAGCCGCTCGTCTGTCAACCCGGACCCGTGGCTGAGATGGCATCGATCAGCGAGCGGGCCAAACAACTGGGTCATGGCGGATTCGCTTCCGCAGGCGAAGCGCCCCCGGGTGATCCCACGCCAACTCCCGCCGCGTTGGTTGACGGGCCGGATAGACCCGTGCACCCGGTCATTCACGTGACCGGGATCGGCCTGGTCTTCCTGGCCCCGGGTCTTCTGATCAGTCTGCTGGTGGAATGGGGCTACTCGGATCCGTTCTCTGACAATGAATGGCCGCTCCTGTTCACTGCGCTGCTCTGCCTGGTGGCGGGTGGTGCCATGTGGCGGGGGACCAGTGCGGGTGATGATCTTCGGCCGTCGTCAGTGTTTGCCGCCGTCACCGCCACGTGGGTCGCCAGTTCGCTCGTGGGGGCCCTTCCCTTCCTGATGGGTAACACCTTCACGTGGGACGAGTGGGACCTGGCGCTGTTTGAGGCGGTGTCGGGCTTCACCTGTACTGGTTCCACCGTGTTGACCGAAACGCACACCCTGGAGAACGGCATCAGCACCTGGTCCACCGGGCGCGGCATTCTGTTGTGGCGGCAGATGACCCAGTGGTATGGCGGGATGGGCATGGTTGTGCTGGCCCTGACGGTCCTGCCGTCTCTGGGAGTCAGCGGTTTGCAGCTGATGTCGGCCGAGTCCCCGGGGGAGATGTCGGACCGACTGACCGCTCGGGTGGCCGAGACCGCCAAGCGCCTCTGGATCGTGTACGCCGGCTTCACCGTGGCGGTGGCGCTGGCGTACTGGGCCACGTCGTGGGCGGGAACCGAGCTTGGGTTCTATGACGCAGTGTCGCTGTCTCTGACCACCACCGCCACCGGCGGCTTCTCGCCCAACAGCTCGTCCATCGGCGCCTACGACTCAGTGCTGGTGGAGGGCATCGCCGTGGTTGCCATGTTGGTGTGCGGGGTGAACTTTGCCCTTCACTATCGAGCCATGACCGGTGACCCGCGGGCGTACCGCCGGTCCTCAGACACCATGCTCTTCATCGTCCTCTTCGCGGCCGCAGCGCTCGCAGCAACGGTGATCAACTGGATGAGCGGGACCCTCAACTTTGGGCCGGCTCTTCGTCATGGCGTGTTCAATACGGCCTCGATCATTTCCAGCACCGGGTTTGGCAGCGCCACCCGGAGTGGCGCCGATGGCGACTTCGTGACGTGGGCGCCCGGCGCGCTGATGGTTCTGCTCTTTCTGTACATCATCGGCGGCAACGTCGGTTCCACCTCCGGGGGTCTGAAGGTCTTCCGGTTCCAGGTTGCGGTCAGCCACATGGTCCGCTCACTGCAACGGATCCGCCATCCGCGAGGAGTAATCCCGGTCAAGCTCGGCAAGAAGGCGATTGGCGACGACGTTGTGAACCGGGTGCTGGGCTTCGTCACGCTGTACTTCGTGATGGCGGCCATTGGCACGGTGGTTGTGGGCTTCAACGGTTTCGACCCGGTGGAGGCCGCGGCGGCGTCGCTCAATGCTTTGAGCAACATGGGACCGGGTATTGGCGACGCAGGCCCCACCGGATCCTTTGCCATCTTCCCCCGTAACGCCCGGTTGGTGCTCGCCGGGTTGATGATCGTGGGTCGGCTGGAACTGATTGCGGTGGTCATGACCGCAGTCACGGTGTTCAACAGTGTGCGCCGCAGCCGCCTGTTCGCCGGACGGACGTGACGGCTTGTTCACCGGTTTGGACCGTCAACTAGCCTGCTCGGCATGCAGAATGACTCCGCCGGTGGCCATGCCATGGGTGCCATGGATCCGTCCACCTGGTTGATTGCGGGTGCCCGGTCACGCCAACCGGGCGCGCCGTTGAACGTGCCGCCGATCCTGGCGTCCAACTTCTACCTGCCCAGTGAGCGGGTGTACTCCCGATCCGACGGCACCGACACGTCTGAGGCGCTCGAAGACCTGATCGGTCGGCTCGAAGGCGGCCGGGCATTGGCTTTCGGATCCGGTATGGCGGCCGCGGCGGTCGTCCTCAACCGACTTGCCACCGGGGCGACCCTCGTGATGCCGGTGGACCCCTATCACGGGGTGAAAGGCCTGGTAGCCGAAGCCGAAGAGCAGGGTCGGTGGAATGTGATCCGATTGGAGTTGGACAACACCTCGGCCTGGGTCAATGCGGCCCCGAACGCGGACCTGATCTGGCTGGAGTCGCCGGCCAATCCGCTGATGGCGGTGGCCGACATTCCCACCATTTGTGCCGCGCCTCGAAAGGCCGGCTGCATCGTGGCCGTGGACAGCACCTTCGCCACACCGCTGGTTCAGCAACCGCTGGCCCTCGGTGCTGATGTTGTCGTGCACTCGGCCACCAAATTCATTGGCGGACACTCGGACCTGCTGGCTGGCCTGACCATCACCGCCAACGACGACCTTCACGAAGAGTTCAAAGCTCGACGGCTTCTTCACGGCGCCAGCATTGGAGGCCTGGAAGCATTTCTTGCGGTCCGCGGCGCCCGGACGATGGCCATGCGGATGGAGAAGGCGCAAGCCAACGCCCAGATACTGGCGCACCGGCTCGAAGAGCATGACCTCATCTCCCGCGTCCGGTTCCCCGGCCTCACCAGTCACAAGACTCACGACATCGCCAAGTCCTTCATGCAGGGATGGGGTGCGATGATGTCGTTCGACGTGGCCGGCACTGCCGAGCAGGCCGCGGCGGTCTGCGGCGCAACCGGGATTGTCAATCACGCCACCAGCCTGGGCGGGGTCGAATCCACCATGGAGCGGCGAGCAAGCGTGGCCGGTCAGGAGACCATGCCCCCAACTCTGATTCGCTTCTCGGTGGGCTGCGAGGACGTCGAAGACCTCTGGCAGGACCTCGATCAGGCCCTCCGGTCGGCCGTGACCTGAGGCGGTTCACCGAAAGCAACGGTGAACGGCGCGTTCAGGAACGAAGGACTTCGGAGAGCACGGCGACGAAGCGTGGGTAGTCATCGGCGCCTGCGGTTTCGCGGGCCGAGTGCATGGCCAGCTGGGCAACGCCGGCATCCACGGTGCGAATACCCAGCCGAGCCGAAGTCACCGGCCCGATAGTCGATCCGCACGACAGGTCGGTTCGGTTGACAAAGCGCTGGAACGGCACATCGGCGCGCTCACATGCAGCCACGAACAGTGCATGGCTCTCTGAGGTTGTGGCATACCGCTCGTTGGCGTTGATCTTGACCACGGGACCGCCGTTGAGCTGAATCTGATGGTTGGCCTCGTGCCGGTCGGCGTAGTTGGGATGGGTGGCGTGCGCTCCGTCCGCGCTGACGCACCAGGAGCGGGACAACAGCGCCGCATGGTCTTCTTCGGATCCTCCACTGGACCGCACGATGCGGGCCAACAAGGTGGGCAGCATCGACGACGCGGCGCCGGTACGCGAGACCGATCCCACTTCCTCATGATCAAACAGGCACAGCACCGAGGTGGCATCGGCGGGTTGGTCGGCCACGTCCAACAGTGCGGCCAGCCCGGCCCAACACGACATCTGATTGTCGATGCGAGGGGCGGCGATCATCGACTGATCCATGCCGACCACCCGCGATGGGGTCAGGTCATGGGTCATCGCCGACCAGCTCAGGACGTCGGCCACGTCCACACTCGCCAGGTCGGCCACAAACCTGGCAAACGCCCCCGGCTCCTGAGCTCCAGTTCCCCAGACCGGCGACATGTGCGTCTGTTTGTTCAGTTGGAGGCCGCGATCGTGGATCTCCCGATCCAGGTGGATGGCAAGTTGCGGAATCCGCAGGATGGGCGCATCGGAGCGGAAGAGCACGTCTCGATACCGGTCGATCGCGTTGTGGTCTCGGACCGATACGACTCCCGAGACGCCCAGATCCCGGTCCAACCAGGAATTGAGAAGCACGCCGCCGTACACCTCGACACCGAGTTGGCGATAGCCGACGGCGGTGCGGTCCGGCTGCGGCTTGATCCGCAGATTTGGGCTGTCGGTATGGGCCCCGATCAGGCGAAATCCGTCGCCCACCCGGGAATCGCCCTGCACCCACGCCACGAGGGCGCCGCCCCGACGCACAAACCAGCGGCCTGCGGCGTCGCCGTTCCAGGCCGCGGCCTCGTTCCGTTCGACAAATCCTGCCGCGGACAACAAGCCCGACGCAGTCTCAACAACGTGAAAAGGGGACGGCGAAGCGTCGATCAGTGTCAACAGCGTGTTAATTCCTGCCGGCTCCATCGCGGTCTCGCTTCCTGTTCCGCGTCCGCCGCGCCGGCGGACTCGATTTTGGCGGGTTCCCCAGAAACCCTAGAGCCGACAGGGGATACGTCCACAACACCGGGCCGCGAATCGGTGGAACCGGCGCAATGCAGCGGGAAAAGGACCTCTTCGGCCGCCAAGTAGGATGCGAGGCGGACTTGGCTGCTCCCCGCGGAGCCAAATAGTCTCTGGGTGCAAACAGCTTGTGGGCGCGGTCGAAGCCAAGGACGCCTTGGACTCATGTTGTTCTTACCCCTGTTCTTGTCGTTTTCTACTTCGAAAGGCTGGCTCGCCTGATGGCGCTACCTCGTTCCGGTGATTTTCCTGCACCACAAGGCCTCTACGACCCCCGCAACGAACATGACGCATGTGGCGTCAACTTTGTTGTCAACTACAAGGGCGTCAAGAGCCACGACATTGTGCAAACCGGTATCGGCGCGCTGTGTCGGATGCAGCACCGCGGCGCATTGGGGTCCGAGCCGAATACCGGCGATGGCGCCGGCATTTTGTTGCAAGTACCCGATCGGTTCTACCGGGCCGTTGTCAGTTTCGAACTTCCTCCTGAGCGCCAGTACGCCACCGGCATTGCCTTTCTTCCCCAAAGTGAGAGCAGTTCGTCCAGCGCCATCCGCCAGATGGAGAAGATCTTTGTGGAGGAGGGGCTTACGGTCCTGGGGTGGCGTGAGGTCCCGACCATCCCGATGATGTTGGGCGCGGGAGCCCGCAGGACCATGCCGAACTTCAAGCAGGTGTTCATCGCCGGTAACGGTGAAGCCGGTATCGACCTGGACCGCCTCTGCTACGTGGCCCGCAAACGCGTTGAGCATGAAGTTGTTGTTCCGGCCGGCGCCGACGAAGCCAACGAAGCGCTGGTCGGGGAGAGCAGCCAACACGACGGCGTCTACATGCCCAGCCTGTCGAGCCGCACCATTGTCTACAAAGGCATGTTGACCACGCCGCAGCTTGGCCAGTTCTATCCGGATCTGGTTGACTCCCGGGTCGAAAGTGCGCTGGCGCTGGTGCACAGCCGATTCTCCACCAACACCTTCCCGTCCTGGCCGCTGGCGCACCCGTACCGCATGGTGGCCCATAACGGTGAGATCAACACCGTGGCCGGCAACGAGAACTGGATGAAGGCCCGCGAAGCGCTGCTGTCCTCACCACATCTGGGTGAGAACATCGAAAGGATCTTCCCCATCTGCACGCCGGGCTCCAGCGACACGGCGCGCTTTGACGAGGCCCTTGAGTTGTTGGTCCTCGGCGGCTACTCAATGCCGCAGGCCATGCTGATGATGATTCCTGAACCGTGGGAACGCCACGAGGCCATGAATGATGATCTCAAGTCGTTTTACCGGTACCACGCGTCGCTCATGGAACCGTGGGACGGTCCCGCCTCCATTGCTTTCACCGACGGAGACGTGGTCGGAGCGGTGCTGGACCGAAATGGTTTGCGCCCCAGCCGCTACTGGGTGACCGATGACGACATGGTCATTATGGCTTCGGAAGTCGGCGTGGTGGACGTGCCCAACGACAAGATTGTGGAGAAGGGCCGCCTGCAACCGGGCCGAATGTTCTTCATCGATCTCGGCGAAGGCCGGATCATCCGGGATGCCGAGATCAAGCAGAAGCTGGCGGCCGCCAACCCCTACCATCGCTGGATCGAAGACCACCGGGTGAGCATGGCGGATCTGCCGGAGGCGGGGGAGCGCGAGACCAACGGCGATTTGGTCGAGTTGCAGAGCGCCTTTGGCTGGACTCACGAGGACGTGAAGCTTCTGCTGGCCCCCATGGCCCGCTCCGGCAAAGAAGCGCTGGGCTCCATGGGGACCGACACCCCGGTAGCCGTGCTCTCCAATCGCAGCCGGCTCCTGTACGACTACTTCCAACAGCTGTTTGCCCAGGTAACCAACCCGCCCCTTGACGCCATCCGCGAACAGATCGTCACGGCGACGCTGACCTGGCTGGGTTCCGAAGCCAACCTGCTGGATCCAACGCCGGCCTCCTGTGCGCAGATCCTGAGCCGACACCCGGTCATCACCAACCTGGAGCTGGCGTCGCTGGCCGTGCTGGACGGAACCGCAGACGGCCCGGTCGGCGCGTTCAAAGCCGAATCGATCTCCAGCGTGTTTCACGCCGCATCGGGTGGTGATGGACTTCGTTCCGCCCTGGACCGTATTCGTAGAGCAGCAAGTGACGCCATCGATCGCGGCGCCAACCTCATCATCTTGTCGGACCGCTCCGTCGACCAGGAGTGGGCACCAATTCCCGCGCTGCTTGCAACCGGTGCAGTGCACCATCACCTGGTCCGAAAGAAGAACCGCACCCAGGTCGGGCTCATTGTGGAATCGGCTGAGGCCCGCGAGGTCCACCACATCTGCGCGCTGCTCGGCTTTGGCGCCGAAGCGGTGAACCCGTGGTTGGTCTTCAAGACGCTGGACCAGATGCTTGACGAACCCGACGGCAACAACGCATTGGCGTTGCCTGAAACCGCCCATCGGAACTACGTGAAAGCCTGCGACGCCGGTGTGCTCAAGGTCATGTCCAAGATGGGCATCTCCACCATCAAGTCCTACATCGGTGCGCAGATCTTTGAAGCCATCGGCATCGGCAAAGAAGTGATCGACGACTGCTTCACCGGCACCGCCAGTCGCCTTGGCGGTATTGGTTATGACGAGATTGCCGAAGAGAGCCTGCAGCGGCATCGGGTGGCCTATGGCGACCGGGCCACTGAACGAGCCCACCGCACCTTGGAAGTCGGGGGCGAGTATCAGTGGCGGCGCGAAGGCGAGCACCACCTCTTCAATCCGGAGACGGTCTTCAAACTTCAGCACGCCACCAGGACCGGTCGGTACGACATTTTCAAGGAGTACACGGGCCGGGTCAACGATCAGTCGGAGCGACTGGCAACCATTCGGGGGCTGCTACGCATCAACACCGACGGCCGACATCCAGTACCGCTGGACGAAGTAGAGCCGGTAAGCAGCATCGTCAAACGTTTCTCCACCGGAGCCATGAGCTATGGCTCGATTTCGGCCGAAGCTCATGAGACGCTGGCCATCGCCATGAACCGCCTGGGGGCCAAGTCCAACACGGGGGAGGGGGGCGAGGACTCCCGGCGCTACACCTTGGACGCCAATGGTGACAGCCGACGCAGTGCCATCAAGCAGGCTGCCTCGGGCCGCTTTGGGGTCACCAGCGAGTACCTCACCCAGGCCGACGATATTCAGATCAAGATGGCGCAGGGCGCCAAGCCCGGCGAGGGTGGTCAGTTGCCCGCCCACAAGGTGTGGCCGTGGATTGCCGAAGTGCGCCACTCAACCCCGGGCGTGGGTCTCATCTCGCCGCCCCCGCACCACGACATCTACTCCATCGAGGATCTGGCCCAGCTGATTCACGATCTCAAGAACGCCAACCCCAGCGCCCGTATCCACGTGAAGCTGGTTTCAGAGCTTGGCGTCGGAACCGTGGCCGCCGGCGTGTCGAAGGCCCACGCGGACGTTGTCCTGATTTCAGGTCACGACGGCGGTACCGGTGCTTCGCCGCTGACCTCGATCAAGCACTGCGGAACCCCCTGGGAACTTGGCCTGGCCGAGACGCAACAGACCCTGGTGCTCAATGATCTTCGGGACCGGGTGGTCGTTCAGTGTGACGGCCAGCTCAAGACCGGTCGGGATGTGATGATCGCGGCGCTTCTGGGAGCCGAAGAGTTTGGTTTTGCCACCGCACCACTGGTGGTCATGGGTTGCATCATGATGCGCGTGTGCCACCTGGACACCTGCCCGGTTGGGGTAGCCACCCAGGACCCGCAGCTCCGCGAGAACTTCGAAGGTCAAGCGGACCACGTTGTGAACTTCATGGAGTTCGTGGCCGAGGAACTGCGGGAGCTTATGGCCGAGTTGGGATTTCGCAGCTTGGACGAAGCGATTGGCCAGTCGCATCTGCTGGACAAGACCGCGGCCGTCGACCACTGGAAGGCGCACGGTCTGGACGTCTCGCCGATTCTTCACTCGGTGCCGGCCCGACCCGGGTCGGCGCTCTACAACACCAGCGTGCAGGACCATGGTCTTGACAAGGCCCTCGACGTGACGTTGATCGGGTTGGCCTTCCCCGCCCTGATCGGCGGCGAGAAGGTGGAGCTGGACATGCCGATCAGCAATCAGAACCGCACCGTGGGCACGATGCTCGGTCACGAGTTGACCAAGCGCCACGGTCGTGATGGCCTTCCCGAAGACTCCATTGTCGTGAACTTCACCGGTCAGGCCGGTAACAGTTTCGGCGCCTTCCTTCCTAAGGGGATCACTCTCAAGCTGACCGGTGAGACCAACGACTTTGCCGGCAAAGGCTTGTCGGGTGGACGCCTGGTGGTTCGAGCACCCGAAGAACGCCATCCTCGGTTCAAACCGCACGAGAACATCATCGCCGGGAACGTTCTTCTGTACGGCGCCACCGGGGGCGAAGCGTTCTTTCAAGGCCGGGTGGGTGAGCGGTTCTGTGTCCGCAATTCGGGCGCCATTGCGGTTGTTGAAGGCGTCGGCGACCACGGCTGTGAGTACATGACGGGCGGCCGAGTGGTCGTGCTGGGTCCAACGGGTCGCAACTTCGGCGCTGGTATGAGCGGAGGCATTGCGTTTGTCTTCGATGCCGACGCATCTTTCAGCTCACGGGTCAACCATGAGATGGTCGATCTGGATCTGCCGACCGCCGAAGATCAGGTGTGGTTGCAGGAACGCATTCGTCAGCACCTCACCGAAACCAACAGCGATGTCGCCACCGAAATTCTGGGCGACTGGGAAGAGCTGTCGCGCAAGTTCATGAAAGTTATGCCCAAGGACTTCAAGCGGGTGATGCGGGCGCTGGCCGAGGCCGACGAGACCGGCCAGGATCCCGATGAGGCCGTCATGGCATCGAGCCGATCATGAACCACCCGGTCATATTCGGCCCGGTCAGTTTCAGCCCGGTCAGATTGAGCCCGGTACTCCGGCACCATCGCCCCCACCCGAGCACGAGCCAGAACACCATCGAGAGGATGCCCCATGGGTGACGCACGTGGATTTATCGAACACCGCCGGGAACTGCCCGGGCGACGTCCGGTGCCGGTTCGGTTGCGGGACTGGAAAGAGGTCTATGAAGACTTCCCCGAAGAGCAGCTTCAGACCCAAGCCAGCCGCTGTATGGACTGTGGTATTCCGTTCTGCAATAACGGGTGCCCTCTGGGCAACCTCATTCCGGACTGGAACGATCTGGTCTACCGCAACAACTGGCGTGCGGCCATTGACCGCCTGCACGCCACCAACAACTTCCCCGAGTTCACCGGCCGGCTTTGTCCGGCACCGTGCGAAGAGGCGTGTGTTCTGGGGATCAACAGCGATCCCGTCACCATCAAGCGCGTTGAAGTGGAGATCGTCGATCGGGCATGGGCCGAAGACTGGGTCACGCCCGTTATCCCGACCACCCTCACCGGCAAGCGGGTGGCCGTGGTCGGGTCAGGCCCAGCCGGCCTGGCGGCATCGCAACAGCTGACGCGTGCCGGGCACACCGTTGTGTGTTTTGAACGCGCCGATCGCCCCGGCGGCCTGTTGCGTTACGGCATTCCCGAATTCAAGATGGAGAAGCGCCATCTGGATCGTCGTCTGGAGCAGATGAAGGCCGAAGGCACCGAGTTCCGATGCAACGTGAACGTGGGCGTGGACATCACGGTCGCCGATCTGAAGTCCACCTTCGACGCCGTGGTGCTTGCCGGCGGTGCCACTCAATGGCGGGATCTGTCCATCCCCGGCCGGGAGCTCACCGGTATCCACCAGGCCATGGAATTCCTGCCGCCGTCCAACAAGGTGCAGGAAGGTGACATGGATGACCATCCATTTTCTGCCAAAGACAAGGACGTCATCATCATTGGTGGCGGCGACACCGGAGCCGACTGCCTGGGAACGTCTCATCGCCATGGCGCCAAGTCGGTTCACCAATTTGAGATCATGCCTCGGCCAGCTGAGGAACGCCCCGACGCCAACCCCTGGCCCACGTGGCCAATGCGCTACCGCGTCTCATCAGCTCACGAGGAAGGCGGCGACCGCGAGTACGCCATCAACACCGTCCAATTCATCGGCGAGAACGGCCACGTCAAAGCCCTCGAAACCGTGCGTGTTGAGATGGTGATCGAGGACGGCCGGTCCAAATTTGTGCCGATCGAGGGAACCGAGAAGACCTTCCCGGCCGACATGGTGCTGCTGGCCATGGGCTTCACCGGCCCGGAGAAAGGCAGCCTGTTGGACGAGTTGGGCGTGAACCTGACCGACCGCGGCAATGTGGAACGCAGCGACCAGTGGGCCACCAATGTGGACGACGTCTGGGTATGCGGCGATATGGGGCGCGGGCAGAGCCTGATTGTCTGGGCTATCGCCGAAGGCCGCTCCTGCGCGGCGGCGGTGGACGCGGCCCTCATGGGTGAGACGCTGCTACCGTCACCGGTTCGACCGACTGATGCCCCGCTGCGCTGAGGTGCCATCGTCGGTGGTGCCGCACCCCTGAGCTTTGACATCGATGGGTCTCAAACGGCTGCCCAAAGAAGAGTCCTTGCGCCGGGCCTGTGAGCTCAAAGTGGCCAGACGACCGGGACGAGTACCGCCGTGAGAGCCATGATCGCAATGGTCAGTCCGGCGCCGACGCGGGCGAAGTCGCCAAATCGGTAGTTGCCTGGGCCGTAGACCAGAACGTTTACCTGATGGCCAATGGGAAGCAGGAACGCGGTGGATGCCGCGACGACGGTGGCCATGACAAAGGGCTGAGGGTTGGCTTCGAGCGCGATTGCGGTGTCGATGGCGATCGGCACAATAAGTACGGTGGCGGCAGCGTTGGAGATGACGGAGGTCAATCCGACAGTGAGTGCGTAGATGCCCAGCAGAACCCACATTGGCCCGGCGTCTCCCGCGGCGTCGGTGAGTGTCTCCGCCACCAGACGAGCCGTGCCGGTCTTTTCCATTGCGGTGCCCAAGGGCAGCATTCCAGCGATGAGGAAGATGGCCTTCCAGTCGACAGAGCTGTAGGCGTCTTCCATCGAAATGGTCTGGGTGAGGACGAGGACAAGCGCGCCGGTAAGCATGGCGATGGCGATTGGTACGAGTCCGAGAGCGCTTGCGGCAAGCACGGCGACCATAACGGCTACCGCAAGAGGAGCTCGCTTGCGGTTTCTGTAGGAGAGGTTCGGGCTGTGCAGCGCAATGATGTCGTCGGAATCGTAGAGTTCAGTGAGCCGGTCACGGTGCCCGGTGACAACAAGTGAGTCACCAGCCCGGAATCGGAAATGTTCGAGTTCGGTGTGTATTGGGCCGCGGCGGCGCCGGACCGCCAACGGAATCAGCCCCCGGTGTCGTCGCAGCTCGAGTTCCGTTGGGGTCCGACCAATGAGGGACGATTCGGGAGCAACCATGACCTCGAGCATCGCAATCGAGTCGGGCGCAGACGGCCCAGCTGGTTTGGTCGTGAAAGGGTCGATCCAGCTGATCGCCGAGTGATCGACATCAACCTGGCTGCCGTGGCGGGCCGCAAATTCTGCCAGCGATGAAAGCGGCGCTTGAACGGTCAGTTGGTCACCGGACTTGATGATCGTGACCGGGCGCGGTGTGAGCTGGTCATTGGCGTCGAGACGCTTGACCGAGAGCACATGGATTGGTTCATCGAACTCCACCTCCGCGTCGGCGACAGACAGGCCGACGAGGCTGGAGGTCGGGCCGACGGTCACCGTTGAGAGATAGTCGCTCACGGCGGTGTTGTCGACGAGGCGACCAACGTCGCCCCGGCTGGGAAGGAGCCGAAACCCAATGGTGCCCATGTACAGCAGCCCGAGGATCAGTACGGGGATGCCCGTAGCGGCGAAGTCGAAGAACCCGAACGGTTCCAGGCCGTCGCGTTCAGAGAGAATGCCGTTTGCCAATATGTTTGGTGGCGTACCAATGGCGGTGATGTTGCCGCCCATGAGCGACGCAAACGCCAGCGGCATCAACAACTTGGAAGCTGCGATACCGGTGCGTTCAGAGACTCTGAGGCATGCTGGCAGGAGAATGGCGGTGGCACCGATGTTGTTCATGAACGCGCTCATCAGCCCACAGGTGACCATCGCAACGGTGACGATGCGCCAAGGGGCATCCCCCGCGGCCTTCATCATGACCCGGGCCAGAGTGTCGGCAACGCCGGTGCTCACCATTGCGCCCGAAAGAATGAACACTGCCAGCACCGTGACCACTGCGGGATTTGAAAGGCCACTGAGCGCTTCCTCAGATGTCAGGAGGCCAGAAAGAACAAGGGTCACGAGAACGCTGAGCGCTACGACGTCAACGCGGACTCGGTCCGTGGCAAAGACCGCAAGCGCGACGGCCAGGATTGCAATCACGATCCACTGGTCAACTGTCACGGGCCTGGAGTCCCTCTGGAGAACTCGCTTCGCCTCGTAGCGTCGATGACGATCGGGCTACTGGGGCGCAGGGATTTGCCCTCTTCACGACTACTGATGGAGCCACCGGTGGAGATGAGCTGGCCGCCGCTGAGACGGTGCTGGCGTGCCTGTTGCCAAGCCAGGTTTTGTGCGGACAGGCCAGCGTCGTGGTCGAGCCGGTTCGAGTCCAACGCAGGCCCCGTCCCACGCTCGACCGCTGCGCCCGGCCGCCCCGGCCGCCCCGGCCGCCACAGCTGATTCGGTTCTGGCCGGTGATAACCCGGTTTGATTTCGCAGACACTGGTCCTGACCCCCTACCGAACCCTGATGGAGCGCCTTTGCCAAACGATACAGGACCAGTCGCTGCCGACCCAGGAGCCTCGTCAACACCGCTTTCAGATGTCCGGTTTGGCACCGTTAGTCAGAAGACCCTTGTTCCTGGACCTGGATGGCAACGGTGGTCACGTCATCCTGGAACGGGGTGCCGCTGAACTCCAGGACTGCGGTGTGGAGATGATGTGCCAGCCCGTTGACGGGTCCGTCCCATTGCCGAAGAAGGTCTTTCAGCCTTTCTTGTCCGAACGGATCGTCGTCCTTTCGCTGCTCTGTCAGTCCATCGGTGTAGGCAACCGCGATGTCGCCGGGGCGGAGAGAGCCAGCGGCTTCGCCAAACTCTGGGTGCTCCATCAGCCCGAGCATCGGTCCGGTTGCGGTCAGTTCGTCGATGCGGGCGCTGGCTCGCCGGATGATGATTGGGGGATGTCCCGCCGTCGCTATCCGAAGCGGCATGACGTCGGAACGGAGCGGACCCAGTCGCAGGTAGTGGCACGTGGTGAAGCGATCCTCTGCGGCAGCAGAGAGGTGTGAGGAGTTGGCCGCTTCCAACACCCGCGCGGGCTTGGGGCGCACGAGGGCGGAGGCTCGAAGCGCATAACGTACGGCGGTGGTGAGCGCTGCTGCGGCGCTGTCGTGACCGCCCACGTCTCCAATGGTGAAAGCCCAGTCGCCGTTGCGGAGTGGGAAGAGGTCATGGAAGTCGCCCGTGGTCTGGGCTTCGACACCGCTTACGGCCACGTCGATTGTGAGGCCGGCGACGTCGGGAAGTGTGGGGGACCGAACCGCAGCTTCCAGTGCCCGCGCAACACGATCGCGTTCCTCGAACAATTTGGTCAGCACCGTCTCAGGACCAACGTGTGACGTCTGGGAGCGGGAGATTCCAACCAATGAGCACGTGCCGCTGGAGTTTCGGATCCGAACACCATCAATGAACATGCTTGCGGGCACCGCATCCTGGGTCATGTACAGAAAGCAATGATGGAGATCCGAGTCGCCGTTTCGGACGTCGTCCAGGGCCCGAGACAAGAGGTCCCGTTCCTCTGGCACCGCCAGTTGGACGAGTTCGTGAATGGTGGTGACCGGGCGGGCCTGCTCATTGCCCAAGGTCCAGCTGACGTGATCGGTCGCCAGGTCCCAGCTCCACCGACCGATACCCGCCAAACCAAGCAGCCGCAGCAGATCAGGGTGCGACGCTTCGATGGCGGGCGTTTCGCTGCCTCGTCCCCAAAGCCGCCGTGTCATGGCTGTCACCGTAGCAGGCACCCCAAAGCGGATCGGAAAGCGATCGAAGGTCTGGGTGAGCGGCTCAGTCGTGTTCGGTTCCGCCTCTTTGGGCCTTCCGGGGTGGCCGTTTGATGGTTCTCAGTGGCAGCGCGGTGAGCGTCACCACCGCTTCAACGGGCGTGCGCGCAGCTTCGATGAGGCCTTTGCCGAGTGTCGTTGCGGCCTGGCGTCCCGATGGTCGTCGTATCCAGCCGAGTGCTACGAAAACCCCCAGCGAGATAGCGGCGATTGCTGCCATCACCGAGGTGACGATCAGCCATCCCAGGTTGCTGTTGATGCCGGGAAGGTTGGGGTGGTTCATGCCGAAGAATCCGGCCACGAGCGTGAGCGGAAGCATGATTGCGGCGTAGATGGTGAGCACGCGGTTTACTTCGGTGGCGCGCACTGCCTGAGCGCTGCGGTAGGCGTCGAGGGTTTCGCTGACGGTGGTCCGGGCGATCTCCAGTCCATGGCCGGCTCTGACAGCCACGTCGAACACATCGGAGAAGCGGCGTCGGGCCGCGTCGCTGACAATGACTGAGGTGCTGCGTCTGAGTTGGTCGAGTGCTTCGCGTTGGGGGTGTACCACCCTGCGGGTGATTGCAATGTCAGATCGGATGGCAGTGAGTTCGGTAAGGAGCTGAGGGTCGGCGTCAAGGGCCCGGGCAATGAGTTCCTCGCCCTGCTGATCGAATGCGTCGGCCACTGCCAGGAGACGTCGAGTCATGATGTCGGCGAGCGAGGCGACCAGTTCACCTGTCGTTTCGGGGGCGAGGTGCGGTGAAGCTTGGAGTTGGGACAATATGGCGTTGGTGGCCGGTGATCGTTGACGGTGGACGGTGAGCAGTTGGCCGGGGGTGACAAAGCAGTCAACTTCGTAGGTCTCAACGTCGTCGTCTCGGAGTCCGTGCAGGACGACCAGGAGGTGGTCGCCGAAGTCGTCGACTTTGGGGAGGTCGTGATCGGTGAAGGCGTCTCTGAGCGCCAGTTCGTCGAAGTCGGGAAATGACGCGCAGTGTCGGTGGAGATCTTCATCGGAGGTGGGCGAATCAACGGTGATGTCGGTCCACTGCCAGTGCGCAGTGGTGATTGTGCGGTTGGCGGTTTCTGTCAGATCTGAGGCCATGGTGTTTGTCTGTGGGTTGAGGGGCGGCTGTCCCGGGACCGACGGTCAGTCCCGGGTGGTGAGGGGCAGGGTTGCGTTGTCGATCTGAGCGTTGTCGATCTGAGCGTTGTCGATCTGAGCGATGTGGATCACGGCGTCGCCTCGATTGACGAGCGGGCGTTGTGTGCGACCAATGATGATGCCGTCGTGGGGCGCTTTGAGCGATCCCAGTCGTTTGCCGAAGGGGTCATAGATCGTGGCGATGATCTGGCCGACAGAGACGTGATCACCAAGGTCGCCTGCCATGTGGATGATCCCGCTTCTACCGGCACGAGTCCACCGTGTCTTGCGGCTGATCTGGCTTTGGTCGACCTGGGTCGGTGCGTGGTCGGTGAGTCCCTGGTTCTGGAGGACGCGTTGGACGCCGGCTGTTCCAACGGAGATGGCTGATTCGTCGAAGCGGTCGGCTTCGCCGCCCTCATAGAGCAGTACGGTCGACCCGGTGTCGGTCGCAGCTTGACGCAGCGACCCGTCGCGCGTTTGCGAGTGGATGGACACCGGAGCTCCGAAGGCGCTGGCCAGGTTGAGTGTCTTTGGGTCATCCAGGTTTGCACGGATCTGAGGCAGGTTGGTGCGATGCGCGGAGCCGGTGTGCAGGTCAATGCCAAAGTCACTGCGTTTGACAACTTCACTCATCATCAAGTGAGCGATGCGTGAGGCCAAAGATCCGCGTGGGCTGCCCGGAAATGAGCGGTTGAGATCGCGTCGGTCGGGGAGATAGCGATCGCCGTTGTTGAAACCGTGGACGTTGACAACGGGCATCGCAATGAGCGTTCCGGCCAGTGCGGCCGGGTCAAGTCCCTCATGAACGCGCCGAATGATCTCGACTCCGGCGATCTCGTCGCCATGCACCGCGGCGCTAACCCACATGATTGGTCCGTCGGAACGGCCATGGGACACGACCAACGGCACCGCGACCGGGGTCCCTGACATCAGGTTGCCGATCGGCAGCTCAATGCGCATTCGCTTTCCCGCCCGCACGCTGTAACCGCCGATGACGAAGGACGACCTGCGGAGCTTGGTGTTGCGGGGCCGTGAGGGGGCAGGCGCAAGGGCCTGGGCACGGTCGGGAGTCGATGCCGAGTCGGTCACTGTGCTGACTCTTCGACGAGCGGCGAAAGGGGGTCTTCAGGCAACGGTTGAATGGTCGGCCGAATGCGGCGACGGCGACGCTCAGTAACCAGGGATCGCAGAGAATCGAGTTTCCCAAAGCACAGGAGCTCGTCGCCGGCCTCAAGTACGCGAGTTCCTCGGGGATTCGGGATCACCGTTGTGTTGCGGGTGAGCGTGAGCACGACGACATCGCTGTCGCGCAGGCCAGTCTCATCGATGGTTTTGTTCACCAGAGGTCCATCTTCAGGGATGGTGACCTCGGCTGCGCCGTAGCCGGCGGTGACGCTCAAACGCTGACGAACATCGAGTCCTGGGAAAGACACATGGTTTGCGACATAGTCGATTATGGAGCCGGCGATGTCGAGTTCGGTGGCACCTTCGATGCCTTCCAGGCCGGGCGAGCTGTTGACCTCCATGACCAGGGGGCCTTCATCACTTTCCAGCATGTCGACCCCGGCAACGCGTAGCCCCATGATCTGGGCGGCCTGAACGGCGACGCGTTCATAGTCCTTTGTCAACTCGACCGCCTCTGTGGTTCCACCGCGATGCACGTTGGACCGAAACTCATCTCCTGACGCGCTGCGTCGCATTGCGCCCACCACTCGATCACCTACAACAAAGGCACGGAGGTCCTTACCGCGGCTTTCGGCGATGAATTTCTGGATCAGCACATTCTGGCGGGTGCTTTGCAGCGTCTCGACCACCGCTTCGGCAACCTTGTTGTCGGGAGCGAGGATGACGCCGATGCCCTGAGTTCCTTCGAGGAGCTTGATGACCACCGGCGCACCGCCGACGGAGGTGATGGCGGCCGGAACGTCGGCGCGGTTGCGAACAAACATCGTGGCGGGCATGGCGACTTCGTGGCTGGACAGCAGTTGAAACGAGCGGAGCTTGTCTCGCGAGTTCGCAATCCCCTCCGCGGAGTTTGGGGTGTAGATGCCGATTTGTTCGCACTGCCGTACCACAGCAATCCCGAAGAACGTGATGGAAGCCCCGATGCGGGGGATGACGGCGTCAAAATCACCGATCGGTCGGCCCCGATACTGGAGTTCGGGTAGATCGTGGGCGAGGTCAACGGCGAAGCGCAACGTGTTGAGCACCCGGACCTCGTGGCCGCGTTCTTTCGCGGCGGCGACAAGCCGTCGGGTGCTGTACGCATCGGGCGAACGAGAGAGAATGGCCAGCTTCATGGGTGAATCCGATCTGGGAGTTGCATGGCGTTGAATGTTGTAGGGCGTTGATGTTGTAGCGCGTTGAATGTTGTAGGGCGTTGAATACGGGAGATGTGAAGATGAAGGGCGGCGACGAAACGGTTCAGGCTGAGTACGGTTCCCCTTGCACGAATGAACGATTGGGATCGACGTGGAACCGGCCGCGAAGTGCCGCTCGCCCGATCAGCATCTTGAAGCCCATCTGGTCGCGGCCGGTGAGCGTGATGTCGATATCAAAGAGTGCCGGTCCCAGGCACAGCGCGGTGCGAATGACGGGTCGGTATGAGCCATGACCCGATGAAGATCGCACAAATCGGTAGGCGACGACCGGGTGACGAACAACACTGACACGGTCATCAGTCTGCTCGGTCATGTTGAGGCTGAACGAGGCGTAGGCCTGGCTCTGAGATCCTTCGTTGAGTTCAAGATCTTCCACATGGATGGCCGAAGTTGTGGCTCCGGTATCGACCTTGGCTTTGAAGGCCAGTGTGTCTGCGAGTGCGGGGACCATGACGGTTTCGCGCCACCCGACAAAGGGCAACGCCGATTGGTTCGTCATTGCCGGGGCCCGTTGCAGAACACGAGGCCGGGTGAATGCGCGCTGAACAGCGTTGGGGGGTGCAGGTTCACCGGTTGATCTGGTTGCGTGGCAACTCGTTCCACACCATCGATGATGGGCGTCACCCCCGTCATCATCGCTGCAACCGTTTCGCAAGATCGGTTACGAGCGCGTCGTGCTGGACGGTGTTTACCGCAGCGGTGGTGCGTCCTTTGATCCGGTAGTAGTTCTGACCGGAACCGTCAGGATCCTGCAGCGTTTCAAGGTCATCAACAATGACCGTGTGGGAAGTGCCACCAATGTCGAGCACTTCACGTAACGATTGTCTCAGTGCCGTGGTGGCCTGGGTGCGGTCAAGAGCCCCTGCCAGAGTGATGCCGATATCGACGGTGTTCGAGTTCTGACTCAGATTGTCCACGTGAGACAGGTGTCGGTTTGCGATGTGCCACGTGGCGTTCTCACACTTGAGCCGCGTCGTGAATGTTCCCAGCCGATCCACGACTGCGGTGCGGGGATCGCCGTCCACAGCAACAATTATTGTGTCGCCCTCACCAAACCGGTCCTCAATCAGGACGTGCAGACCATTGACATAGTCGTGGACCGAATGCTGACCACCAATAGCGATCGCCGCGCCGAGGAAACCGGCAGAGCTCACCGCCCACACAACATCGACCTGCAAGCCGGCGAGGATGACAAACAGTGCCAGCAGCCATATGGCGACGTTGACGATACGGCTGAGCATCGTGGCAGTGGATCGAACTCGCTGATCTCGGCGGAGCGATGCCAAGGCGTCGTTCTCGTGGAGCAGTCGTGGCATCCGTGCGAGCCACATGTTGCTCTTACCGGACCGGCTACGCGCCGCAAAGCGTTCCAACACGAACCGAATGACTCTCCGAGCGAATCCTGTCAGCACAAGGGCGACGACAACAACAATTGCCACAAACACGATGTGATCGAGGGACGCTTGCCATCCCTCCGGAAGAGCGGTGGTGGGTTGCTGAAGCCCAATCATGACGATCCTTGGCGGAGCAGCGCCGAGATGCGTTGACGTGTCACCCCGAACAGAGCTGCCACCGCCTCAATCGTGAGCCCTTCGCGTCGCAGCGCCTGGGCGAGGCTCAGCCGGAAGTCGGACCCGACGCCTTCGAGGATGGCCAGGTTCGCGCTGATCAACTCAACGGTACGGGGCGACTCTTCGGCGTTCACCAGGTCTTCAAGCGACGTGCCGTTGGCAAGTTGAGACTTCAACAATCGAACCCGGCGTTGGATCTCGTGACTGCGAGCGATGTTGTCCGTGAGCGCAAGGTCGATCATGTCGAGAGGCGAGTCAAGGTCGACAGAGATCGGCGCCGTGTCCGACTGTTGTTGGTGGTGGGTCGTCGTCATCGACGAATCCCACCACGCACAGGGATCGGTGTCAATGGCTATTTCAGCAATAGCCGTTGGCACCACCGTGACGTGCGCTCGTGCACCGCTGAACGAAGGGGTAACGCAGCACTGCAGTCGACAGCATCATCGGAACAGGCACGACGGTACGAATCGCTTTGCCGGCTCCAACCGGCGATGCCACCGATGGTCAACTTGCGCGTTTGATTGACTCGCCGCTCGTGCGGAGTTGTCGGCCCGTGTCGTAGTCGGCGAAGACCTGCCTGATTGCCTGAAGAGCGAGTCCCATCAGCGCGGCGTATATCAGCGTGGCGACGCCGAATGTACCGCCAAGAAGGATCCCGATCACGAGGACAGCCACGTCGAGGAAGTAGCGGGTGTGCATGCGTTTGACACCTCGGTCTTCTCCGGCCAGCATCAAGAGTTCAAATGGCCCTCCGGTGGTTCCTGAGTAGAGCACGATGTTGACGCCGGTGGCCATGATCACGATGCCGGCAACGACGAACAGGAGCCGGACCACTACAGATTGCGGTTCGTTCAAGAGCCAGCCGGTCAGGTCGACTGCCACGCCATTCGCAACGATGTACGCGCCGCCCCACATGCTTGGACGGTGAGCCAACGCCGACGAGATGGCAAAGAGGACAAAGGCCACGATCCAGCCAGCTTGACCCAACGAAATTCCCAATCGCTGCTGGATGCCAGACGAGAGCACGTCATAGGGTGCAAGACCAAGATCGGCCTGCACAAGAAAGCCGACGGCTGCACCAATCATCGTCGATCCCACCAACAGCGCCACAATCCGCGTGCCCACGGACCGCAGGACCGGTTGCACCCGCTCACGAACGACTGGCAACGCTGAGTGACGGCTGACCCCCAGCAGCTTCACTGCTGCAAAAAGGAAGCGCCCAGGGGCGTTTGACAGCCGATTTCGAAATTGCATCACGGCAATCTAGCGGTGTGCGTGCAACATGAAACGGCGACCGGGGACCAGGCGTGAACAGGGCTTCGCTCCTACGAGCGGGCGCTGACCCTGCGCTGTGTGCTAGCCACGATGAATGGAATCGCAGGACATGCCGCCGTTGGAGTACTGGTCATCAATCGAAAAGACGATCGATTGGCTCCGATCTTCAACGGTAACGGACCCGCAGGGACGCACCTTCTCGGTGGAGGGCACGTTCGAAGAACGTGATGATCCGGTGCTCGTTGGCCCGGACGGACAGCCGGTCGAGACATGGCGTCAAGACCATCCCTACGACGCGCTCATGACGGTCGATGAATACGAGCGCGACAAGCGGCTCCTTCAGGTGGAGCTGCTTCGCGCGCAGTCATGGATTCAAGACACTGGACACCGACTTGTTGTCACCTTCGACGGACGTGACGCAGCGGGAAAGGGCAGCACAATCAAACGGTTCATTGAACACCTCAACCCGCGAGGTGCTCGGGTGGTTGCCCTACCGGCGCCGACACCGAGCGAACGAACCCAGTGGTTCTTCCAACGCTATGTGCAGCATCTGCCAACTGCCGGCGAGATGGTGCTGTTCGATCGCTCCTGGCACAACCGTGCTGTCGTTGAACCGGTCATGGGTTTCTGCAGCGATCCCGAGTATCGGGAGTTCCTTCGCGCCGCGCCATTGTTTGAGGAGATGCTGGTCAATGACGGCATCATCCTCGTCAAATTGTGGTTCTCCGTCACTCAGCTGGAGCAGATCACCCGGTTCAGCATTCGACGAATCGATCCGATGCGCCAGTGGAAGCTGAGTCCTGTCGACCTCGCCTCGCTCGACCGCTGGGACGAATACACCGACGCCAAAGAACAGATGTTCCAACACACCCATCGGCCAGCGGCACCGTGGGTGGTTGTGCGAACCAACGACAAGAAGCGTGGCCGGGTGGAAGCCATGCGGCATGTCCTCAGCCGCCTCGACTACCCAAACAAGAACGTGGACCTGGTGGATCGGCCCGATCCGCTCATCGTCGGTCCTCCCGCCTCGGTGGTCTGAATATCTGCCATATGCTCGCCAGCTTTCACCCGCAGGGATGACCCCTCATTGCAGCTTCGGCCGTGGCGGGCCTTGACGACCGAGTCGTCAGATTCAGACTGATATCCACGAGCTGGCCAGCAGTGTGCTGCGGCCGCGTCCAGTCCACGGATAGACCTCGATGCGGAGCGTGTCGCCGGGTGGTGCCACCAGCACCCGGCTGAAGCCGTGTTGCGCCCCGATACCCAGGCTGCTGGCGGCGCGATTGTGGTTCTGGTTGGCGAAGGAGATCCCATCACTGACACCGTTGACAAAGACTTCGAAGGCCGCTGACTCTGAGATGTCATCGGGGTAGTAGAGCCAGCCTTTGACCAGCACGATTCCCGACCACGGCGAGACGATCGTTTCTACATTGCCTTTGACCCGGCTGATGGCCGCCGGGACGGGTGGTTCAATGTCAATCGGCGATGCGGTTTCGTCGCCGCGGGCGGTCCGTTCCTCGATGGGAAGCCGACCCAGTGGATCGCCGGTCAGCGAGCGGCATCCAAGTTGGAAACGGGCGCCCGAACCGGGGGCTTCCAGGAAGACGCAAACGTTGGCAGTTCGACCGGGCACCAGGTCGCTGGTGATACTGAAGCCCCGCACCGAAGGTGGAACCCCACCGCCGGCACGGTCCGGGCGCGGCAGCGATGCTCGCGCCCGGGCGGTGACGCGACCGTCCACGGTGATGATCACATTCATTGGACCGGGTGGTCCGTCGCCCAGCCACTCCGCCCAGCCGGAGCAGAATGCGTTGCCGTCGCTGGCGACTCGAACGATCTCCAGGCCCCCGGTCACGCCAAATTCCTCCGGTACGGATTCGTCGGGCACCGGCGTGGCCGTCGGTTCGGTTGGCGTCGGGGTGGCGGTGGCCACCGGCGTCGGCGAGCTGGTCGGGGTGGCCGTGGGCGTCGGACTGGGAGTCGGGGTTGGTGTGGGCTCGCCAGGCCCGCCGGTCGGAACGGGAGTGGGGGACACCGTGGGAGCAGCCGTGGCTGTCGTGTCAGGCTCCAGCGTTGGCAGTGGCGTTGGCACCTCAGTGGGCGGCGGGGTTCCGCTGGCGCTCACTGCGATCTGAAGGTTGGCGCAGACCAATTTGGTCGCTTCGCCCGCGACCATGGTGTGGAGGCAGAAGTCGTGGCTGCCGGCTTCCAGACCGCCGAGGGTGGCACTGAAGCCGTGGTTGGGCCCGGCGCCCGGTTGTCCGGTGTCCCATGGCTGGTCGGCAAAGCCGGTGTGCCAGGGAGCATCGTCCACGCTGATCATGAAACTCACTGAGTCCGAGTCGCTGCCTTTGGCCCAGCCGGTGAAGGTGGCGGTTCCGTTGCCGTTGTCCACCGCGGAGATCAGGGTGCCAACGTGCTGCACGATCGGCTCGGGCGTCGGCGTTGGGACCGGGGTCGGGGTACTGGTTGGCTGAGGTGCGGCCGATGAATCGAAGCGCTGCGGAGGGAAGATGGGGGTGTCGCCGCACATGGTGATGGTGCGGCAGATGCCGGGATACCAAACACCAACGTCGCCGAAGTCCGGAAGGAGTGCGTACCCGTCATGACATTGCAGGACGACGCTTGGGCACGCTCCACACGGCTCGGCGAACGCCCATAGCCAACCGTCAAGTTGTTCGGCCACTCCGCAATCACCGGGCCGAAGACGGTACCCGTTTGCCTCATCGTTGCGAAAGAAGCCGTCCTCCCCGCACGAGCCCGGGAAAATGTCACCGGAGCACCCCGGGTTACATTGATCGTTGGCATAGATCGATTCGCTGGGGCAGCCACCGAGTACCCGATAGCCAAATGGACCCGATGGTGTGCCCTGAGCCGCAGCAGCTCGGGCCGGACCTACCCGCGATGCCGCCAGCGCGACACTGCCGCCAGCGGCAGCCACCGCACTTCGAATGAAGTTGCGCCGGTTGCTCTGTACCCGCGTGGATCGCTTGAACAGGTGACCCAGAAAGCCGTTGTTGACCAGGTCGCGGTGCATGACGGCCGGCTCCGAACGGCTCTCCAGCGTGCGCCGCTGAATCGTCGGGGCACCGGGTGGGCGACGGTCGTTGGTCACGACCTCGTCGAATCTGATCATCGGTGGAGCGCGTTTGTGCACGCTGCGGAACGGTCAACTCGACACACTTTCCAGACAAACACGGCCCTTCGAGCCTAGTTCTGTCACCGGGCGCGAACGGGGTCCTTGCGTTGGTAATTGTGCCCAGTTGTTGGCCAGAACGTCGACCAGATTGGGGAAGGAGCAGCCCAATGGCTGCTCAAGCGATCTCGCCGCGCTCTGCCCGTATCAGCGAGCCCCGCACCGTGACGGCGTAGACGATGGCGGCCAGGATGCCCAACCAGAACGTGAGCAGCGCCATGCCCAGCAACCACAGCCACAGGATCTGACTTCGCCCCGCAAGCGCCCAGACCCACGAGGGTCGTCGCGCCACATCCAAAAAGGCGACCAAGGTCACCGCAGTCGGAAACATCAGGACGGTCCAGAAGAGAATGGCTCTGAGGACATCGATCATCGGGTGGGGGTCCCACAGACCAGATCAGCCAAGCCCGGCCAGGAGAGTGATGCCCATGGCAGCGGCGACGGCGAGCGTGATCCAGTTGGCGGTCCGCAGCGCCCCCGGGGGGTGCTCCACGATGATGGTGCGGCGACCAATCTGGGTGGACACGATCAGTGATCGACCGATGGCGAATCCGGCGGCCGCCAGTAGGGCGGCGGCAACGGCGGCGCCCAGCGACGAGGGGGAAGCCAGAATGAGCACCAGCGCCGCCGCGTACGGCGCTTCTTTGGTGACGTAGGTCCGCATTGCGGTCCCGAGTTCAAACGCAAAGCCAAAGGCCGCTTTGGGGGCCGGCGCCAGAAACGCTTCGGCCGGAATCTGCCGGGCATTTTGCGGAAGCGAGAAGCTGACCATGCCACCGGCCCGAGCGGCAAGAGCAATGACGCCGGTGAGCAGCAAACCCGCAGCAATCCGGGTAGGCAGCCACGAAACCAGTCCAGACAGAACCAACAGCAGGAAGCCGGTGACCAGTGCACCGGCGAAGTTGCCGGCCATGTAGGCGCCTGCGACCGCAGGACGGGGACGTGCGTTGAGCATCATCGCACTGTTGACACTTCACACCGACCCGGACAACGAATAGCCGGCGCCAGCACCGACCGCGAAGAAGACGGCCAGCGGTACCAGGAGCCCGGCGATTGCGGATCCGACCACCACCGCCAATGACAACGCGGTCCAGATCTGTACAGCTCGCCATGAGTCCGAGGTGCGGTCCGCGGTGGCAACGCGAACCGGGTCTGCTGCACCCGCAAGGCGAGCAGTCTCGGCCCGGGAGGTGGGCTCGGACGGCTCGATGCCGGCAGTCATGACGAAGCGGCGGTTGATGCCGCGCTAGACCGCGATGTTCGTGCTGGCAATCAAGGTGCCACGACCGGAGCCCAGCCAGGGGTACACCTCGATCTGCAGTGTGGTTCCCGGTTGACCGGTGATGACGCGGCTGAAACCGTGATTTGGTCCAATACCCATGCTTGACGACGCATTTGCGTGGGGATGACTGGCAAAGAACACGCCCCGGCTGCTGCCGTTGACAAAGATCTCATAGGCGACCGGCCGCAGGTCTTCCTGCGGATACTGCATCCAGCCTTCAACAATCACGATGCCGGCCCATGGGGAGCTGATGGACTCCACGTCGCCGACCACAGTAGTGACATTGGCGGGGATGCCGTGAACGAGACCAGCCTGGGTGGATGGAGGAGCGGTGCCTCCACCGGGGACCGCGGTGGGCGCGGGCACCGAGGTGGGCGCCGGTGCGGTGGTGGGCGCCGGTCCAGTGGTGGGCGCCGGTGCGGTGGTGGGAGTGGGCGTCGCCGCAGGAGGGTTGGAACCGCCGCCACTGAGGGGTGGGAGTTGGGTGGAATTGGATCCACCGGTCACCGATCGGCAACCAATCTGGAAGCGGGCACCCGTTGCGGAATCCTCCAGGAGCACGCACACGTTGCTGGTGCGGTTGGCCTGCAGCTGAGCTGAACCGCTGAATCCCTGGGCCTGTTGGAAGTTGCCACTGACACCCGGGCGGGGAAGGTTGGCGCGTACTCGGCTGACGTCAACCCCGTCGACGGTCACGACGACATCGATGGGTCCGCTGCCAGCCGTGTTGCTACGGGCGGCCCAACCGGAGAAGAACGCGTTCCCATCGTTGCCGGTGCGCAGAACCTCAAGCGAACCGAGGGCGCCGTAGAACGTGGGGACCACTCCAGGGTTGACGGGTGATGGCCCCGGACTGAAGGGGACCGGCGTGGAGGTGGCAACCGGCGGTACAGGCGGCGGCGGGGTTGGAACCGCGGTTGGCGCGGGAACCTGGCCGGCACCCACGCTGATGAACAGGCTGGTGCAGATCAATCGGGTCTGGACCCCGTTGACGTTGCCGTTGAGGCAGAACTCATGGGTGCCAGCGCTGAGACCGCCAACAACGGCGGTAAAGCCGTGATTGGGTCCGGCGCCGGGATAACTGGTGAAGTAAGGCTGGTTGGCGGTACCCGTGTGCATAGTCACGCCATCCACGGTGATGGTGTACCCGATGGATGCGCTGGTGTTGGCCTTCAGCCAACCGGTAAGGGTGGCGGTGCCGTTTCCGTTGTCGACCGCCGATGCCAGGCTGGAGACATAGCTGACGCCGGATGATGCCGGCGGTTGGGCCGGCAGCGGCGTCGAGGTGGGCGGTACGGGATTGAACGGGACCGTGGTTGGTGTGGGCGACGCAACCGGGGCCACTGGCGTCTGGCCGCAGGCGGTGACCGAACGACAGATGTGAGGGAACCAGACGAAGCTGCCGCCGCTGGGAAGCAACTTGAAGCCGTCATGGCACCGGTACTCGATGCTTTGGCAGCCGCCACACGGCGCGGCGAAGGCCCAGAGCCAGCCATCGACGTTTCCGCCGGCGGTGGCGCACTGGCCGGGGTGAATGCGGAACCCGTTGGCCTGGTCTTCGACGAAGAAGCCGTTGGCGTCGCAGCAGTCAGTGCACACCGGGGTGGAGCCGCAGCCCGGATTGCAATCGTGGCTGGCCGCCCATGAGGGACATGCGGTGTAGATGCGGTACGGGAACGATCCGGTGACGATGCCCTGGGCTTCCACCTGCTTGGCGGGTCCAAAGCGAGCTGATGCAACAGCAACGCTGGCGCCGGCGGCGGCCACCGAACCTCGAAGGAAGTTGCGGCGACTGGCTTTGGCGGCCGAGGCCCGGCGTCGGTTGAACACGTTGCTGATGAAGCCGTTGTTCCGGACGTCATCGCTCAGGACCATGGACCGCGTGTCGGTGGCAATCGTGCCGCGATCAGCCGAAGGCGCCCCGGAGGGTCGGTCTTCAGCGGTGATCAGGTCGTCAAAATGAAGCATTACGCAACCTCCAGAAGGAGCGAGTCCAGAGCAGATGGGCTGCCAACGGGACGAGCTTCCACGATAGTCGCTTCATCGACGATGAAGCAGTAAGGGGTAACAGGAATTCCAAGTGTCTCAAACTGGGTACCGAGTCCAACCTGCACGGCTACTCCAGACGCCACCGGAAGTGGTTTGTCGCGGAAGGCGAGCAGCACTCGACGGGCGGAACCCAGGTGGTTGACCACGTCGATCAGCGGGGCCGACGATTCATCATCGTCGAGAAACAGCACGATCGACGTTCCAACTTCCGCGGCGAACTGGGCGCGCTGGCGCGCAATGGTGAAGCGGCGAGCAAACTCTTCGCGGGACAAGGTACGCGACGGCGCTTTCAATCCGCCGGCCACGGCCTCTTCCAGCAGGTGAAGTCGCGACAGCAGGTTGTAGGCCAGCAGGGCCAGCGCAATCATCAACAAGCCGAGCACGATGAGCGCTGCCAGACCGAAACTCATGAGGCCGCCTGGTGGCGAGCCACTTCGGCCGACAGGGGTTCCGCGTTGAAATCCGCCAGCAGTCGGATGGGGAGTCGGGAGGTGGAACCGGCGGTAACCAGCAGGCTCTGCACGCGTTGGGGATCGGGAATGGTTCCATGCGCTGCGACTTTGCCGTCCACCATGACAACGCCGTACGGGGTGGCCGGAATGCCCAACTGGTCAAAGGTGTCCTGTTGGCCGGTGCGATAGTCCAGCTCCATGGGAATGCCGGGTTTGGATCCGCTGAACAGCACCGCAAGCGGCTCAGCCAATGTGACGTCGTCTGCTCCGAGCTCGTCCACTATCCGTACGCAGGTCACACAACTGGTGGAGGCGAAGATCGTCAGACCATCCTTCAGGCTTCTGGCTGCGGCGTCTCGAGAGAAGACCCGGGAGACCTGACCCGATCCGGCGTCCTGATGAGCCGTCACGTCCTGCGGCACGCCGCTGCTCATGGCGATTTCCAGCCAGGCGAGGCGAGCCAACACGTGGTTGAAAACCCAGCCGAGCACGGCGACGGCCGCCAGTAGCGCCCCACCCACCAACCAGACGTTCACGGTGTTCATTGCGTCATCCGGTTCATCGCGTCATCGGTGTTCATTGCGGCGAGCTTGTTCATTCGACGACCCGGCCGATGACGGGTTGCGAAGCGGCCCGTTCTTTCATATCGCCGATGTAGCTGGGCCAGGCAATGGCGTCCGGCAAGACGAAGAGAGCGAAACCAATGGCACCGCCAGCCAGCAGGGCCGCCAGCCCGGCGACCGTCGACGCCGCCCCATCAAGATCAGGGAGCGGTCCGGAAACGAGAAACAGGCCAATCAGGACGGTGAGCGCGGAGCGGGTCATGGACCACACCGAGGTCGGCGCCGATGAGAACGAACAGGCACACGGAAGCGAAGAATCGCTCGCCCACAGCCGGGCAACCCAGACCGAAAAGCCCAAACCCAAAATTGCTCCCGCCGCGGCGGCGACAAAAACCAGCGCGTGACTACCCGTGAGGACGCCCAGGACAATGGCGGCGGCGATGGCGGCTTCGGCAATGGTCACCGCAAGGCTCAACGCGTTGGCGCGATCGCCCACATGCAGCATCAGCAGGTCTGTGAGCCGGTCACGGTGCAGACCGTGGGTGAGTGCTCCCGCACCAAAGAGCCCCCAGCCGACTGCGGCGAGGACAAACGTCATCGGAGCCGGTTGGGCCGTGGGTGAGTTCTCATTTTCAGCCCGGAGCTCAAGACTTCCAGGTGACGCCGAGATCTGCGGCCAGGGTGGCCACGGTGTCCAGGCTCGCGCCCTCGTTGGGCAGAATATTGACCCGGGCAGTGGGCGTCACCAGAATGAGGTAGTTCAGATTGCGGCTCATGCTGGCAGCAAACAGCTCGCCGCCAGCAACTGCGGTGCCACTCCATTCAGGAAGCAGGGCATTCACCTCGGCGGTAAGCGGAAACATCTCCAACACCCCAAGCTGTTCCACATCGAGAACCACCGTGGGTGCGGTGGCGAAATCAACCCGGTTGTTGGGACCGACAAACGCCCCCAGTTCGTTGTGCTGCGGATCGATGGCACTGAGTAGTGCAACGGTGTGATCTGGCGAGTCGTAGCTGTGCGCGGTCAATACGCCGTTTCCGGTGTCCAGAATGCCGCGGTAGACGACCGACGCCAGACCCACGGAGTTGTCGTCGATGAACTCGGTGATGTGGGTCGTGTAGCCGTTGATGGTGAAAGCATCGGTGGTCATGGCGTAGCTGAAACCTTGGGTATCTGGCACCGAAACCACATGGTGCGTGACACCATCATGGCTCACGCTGGCGAAGCTCGACATTGGCCGCGAGAAGTCGCAGGCCGGGTGAACAATCTCAACGGCGTCGCCGTTGACGGCGAGCATCAGCTTCGTGGTCTGCATCTTTTCCTCCGCCCGCCCAGACACCAACCTCGGCGGATTGGCGCACTGCGCTGGGGCACATTCTGTTGAGTGTTCCGGAAGAACACGTCTTCGCCCGTTACGGCAATCGCAAGCGGCAGCTGTAACGGGGGCCGACATCGCATGCCGGTACCGATGGTAATCCTACGGCCCCCAGTGCACTGAATGTGTCACCGCTGACCATTGCGCGATAGCCGCAGTGAAGTCGGCTACACGCACAAGACGCTTCAACCGGGGTGTTTGGTGCAATCTTTTCGCGAATTTCCTTTTTCCCTGTGGCCAGGACAGCGACCGCTAGCGTGAGCCTATGAGTACTGACGTGGAGGGCGACCTCGAAGTGCGACCGGGACTGGTCCTGCCCGCGTCCGAACTTCGGTGGCGCTACACCAGTTCGGGGGGACCCGGCGGACAGCACGCCAATCGGAGTCAAAGCAAGGCCATTGTTCGGTTCGACATCGAACACAGCACGGCACTCAATGCGCGCCAACGGGAACGGTTGATGGCCAAGCTCGGCCCCGAAATCGAAGTTGGGTCCGAAGACAATCGTTCTCAGTGGCAGAACCGGCGCGTGGCGCGCGAGCGGTTGGCGGAACGTCTGGCCTCGGCCCTGGTCGTGCCCCGGTCGCGCAAGAAGACCCGACCGTCACGAGGCGCCGTCCAGCGTCGATTGAACGCCAAGAGCCGGCGGTCCGAAGTGAAGCGCGGGCGACAACGACCGCGGCGCGACGACTGACCAGATCCAGTCCCCGCCCGTCGACCCGCGGCGGCTCTCCCTGTGGGAAACTCTGTCCAAAACTCGCCCAAACCTGGGGATGACCACATTGTTTGGTGGATAAGTCTGGGGATTCCTGGTTTCTGCTTGACCCGAGCCAACCGGTCTGGCACATTCAATCCACTGGACGAACGGCTACCGCCGAAAGCGCCAAGAATGACGCCAACCGGGCAACTGGTCACGTGAAGTTCGAAGCGACAGAAGCGGCAGCAGAACGCCCAGTGCGAAAACGTTACCGACGCCGAATCCCACGGGACGAAGTGTCGCCACGGACCGAAGCGTTCCGGGGCAGGAAGAGGACCCTTCGGGCGAATCTTTCAGCCGGAGGAGCAGGGAAGTCAGTGGTTTCGGTGGAAGCTCTGCGGAGCGGAAACTCGAAAGCGACCGATTCACACGGGACGACCCCGGGACGAGAAAGCGACTGCGGTTGCCGATCGACTCGGGGTCTCTGTGTTTTTTGTTCGTCTTCGCTGGCGCTCAGACGAAGCGTTGCACGCAGCTTTGGGACCTGAGCAACCGGGGCCGCTCGTTACCAAAAACGCTCAGACGAAGCGTTGCACGCAGCTTTTAGACGACGCGTTGCACGCAGCTTTTGGCTGGCGGGCGACAACGAATGGCTGGGTCACGACACATCATCCAGCACGCGCTTCAAGGTGACCAACTCGTCAGAGATGATGGCGTCGACGCCCCTCCCTAACAAGGATCGCATCTCCATCTCGTCGTTGATGGTCCAGACATGCACCTGTAGACCAATCGCATGGGCCCGATCGATCACAAAGCCGTTCACGACCGGGACGCCGTTCCAGTGCGAGGGAATCTGTAGGCAGCCATTGTGCACCCGACCGATCGCCAGACCGACCATATGAGCCAGCACCTTGGGGATGCCGGCTGAACCGGGGGACGTGCACAAATCGGCTCCAAGGGCGCGACGGGCTGCTTTGACCCGACCATTGTCAAAGGAGCCGATGCACACGCGGTCAAGGGACAACGTCTGACGGATCAACCGAACCAGCGGTGCCACCGCCCGATCACTCTTCGGCTCGATGTTGACCCGAAGATCCGGCCACGTGGCAAGCACGTCGGCCAGCTTGGGAATCGGTTCGGTGCCGCCGATACGCGCCTGAGACACCTCGGCCCACGACAACTCGCCAATGACTCCCTCGGCGTCGGTGACGCGATCCAGCCGATCGTCGTGAAAGGCGACCAGTACCCCGTCAGCGGTGCAATGGGTGTCGGTCTCGATGTAGCGATACCCAAGGTCAACCGACCGCTGAAAGGCGGCCATTGAGTTTTCGGGCGCACCATCGGTTCCTCCCCGGTGGGCAATTCCAAAAGGCAATGGCGTGTCCAAAAAGGGGAAGGTCCGAGGCATCGCCCCGCAGCGTACTCGCCGGTGCGAGCCCGAGCCGGAACTCGGGAAGGTAGCGTCGCCGTGATGATGCGGGATGAGTTGCTCACGAGCTTCGCCAACCAGATGCTGCGGGCGCAGTCGGACCCCAACCACCAACACCTGAGTCAGCTGCAGGCCATCGTCGCAGCCGGCTTCCATGAGGGGCGGGGCATGGACTTTGGTCCCGATCACGCGGACGTGTTTGACGCATCCGACGACCAGCCCCCATTGGCGAGTGACCGGCCGCCCGGAGAACGAGCGGGAGAGACTCTTGGCCAGGTAGCCGACGAGCTGTCCTACATAGCCGGTCTCGTTTCCGAATCGTCGATCGATGAGGTTCGGCACGTGCTTTTCGAGCAACTGGGATTCCGCGGCGAGACGGACAACTACTACGCACCGAGCAACTCGCTGTTGTCCCATGTGCTTCGCGAGCGGCGTGGTAACCCGATCACGCTGTCGGTGGTGATGATCGAGGTCGGGTTGCGGGCTGGCATCTCCATCGAGGCCATTGGCATGCCGGGCCACTTCCTCACCGGCCATGCGTCCTCGGGTCAGTTTTTCGATCCGTTTCGGGGCGGTCAGGTACTGAGCGCCGAGGACTGCAGTCACCTGTGGGCCCGGCTGGCCCAACAGCCGGCAGCGGCATTTCGGCCGGAGTGGTTGGCACCGATCTCCACGGGAGAATTGCTGGCGAGAACACTCGCCAATCTCCGGGTGGCCGTCGGAACCACCCGAGACATCCACGGTCTGCGGTGGATTGCGCAGCTGGCTCGGAGCGTGCCCGAGGTGCCGCCCGCGTCCATGGCACACATGGCCACGACGCTGGCCGAGTTCGGTCAGCTGCGCATGGCAGCCCAGATTTTCGAGCACGCCGCGTCGACGGTGGACCGGGATGGCAGCGCCGGCTTTTCCAGCACCGGGGACACCAAACCTTCTCAGGCACTGGTGAGTCGGGCCATGGATCTGCGCAGCCGGCTCAACTGATCTCGCCCCGCTTTGGTGGCCCGCGTACAGTGGGCCAATGACCGATATCGCCACGCCTGCCAGTATGGCTGACCGCACCACCACCAAAGCTCGTCGTCGGTGGCTGTTGAGCGAACAGACCGCGGACGTGCAGGCGGCGGCGGGCCCGCTGCATCACATGAATCTGGGACCGGGCGACGCGGTCCTGGGAGAGTATGCGGCTGCCGGCTTGGCGTTGCCGGACCGGGCCGCCATTCGGACCTATCGGCTGGAGCGGGTGCAAGCCCAGCTACGCGAGCGTGGCTTGGCCGGGATCATTCTGATGGACCCGATGAACATCCGGTATGCCACCGACAGCACCAACATGCAGGTCTGGGTCAGTCACAACGCCAGCCGATATGCGTGGGTCTCCACCAATGGGCCCGTCATTATGTGGGACTTCTTTGAGTGTGAGTTTCTGGGCGCCCACAACCCCGCCATCACCGAGTTCCGTCCGGCTCGATCTTCCATCTACTTCATAGCCGGTCGCCGCCACGAGGAACACGCTCGGAAGTGGGCGGAGGAGATGGTGGACGTGATTCGCCAGCACGGTGGCGGCGGCGAGAAGGTGGCCATCGATCTGTGCAGTCTGGCTGGCGCCAAAGCGATCGAAGCCGCCGGAATAGAGCTGGTGTACGGCATGGAGGTCATGGAGGAGGCGCGCAAGATCAAGTGCGACGACGAAATCAAAGCCATGCGATGTTCGGTGGAGTCGTGCGAGCTCACTATGGCGGACATGCGCGCCGCTCTGCAGCCGGGAATGACCGAACGAGAGCTGTGGTCGATGCTGCACGCCGGGAATATTCGGCGCGGTGGCGAATGGATCGAAACGCAGATCATTGCGTCCGGACCTCGAACCAATCCCTGGATGCAGGAAGCTTCCAGCCGGGTCATCCAGGCCGGTGAACTGGTGGCCTATGACACCGATCTTGTTGGCGCCTACGGGATGATGACCGATATTTCGCGTACCTGGCTGGTTGGTGACGGCCGGCCGAACGCCCACCAACAACGGGTTCACGGGCTGGCAAAGGAGGCGCTGCTCACCAACGTGGAGTTGCTCCAACCCGGCGCGTCGTTTCGCGACTTGTGCATGAACACCTTTGTGCCACCGGTGAATGACTACCGGCACTATTGCGTGCAGTTCCACGGCGTTGGCCAATGTGACGAATACCCCGACATTCCGTTCCCGGCGGACTGGGACGAGTGGGGCGTGCACGACCAACTTCACCCCAACATGGTGTTGACGGTGGAGTCCTACGTTGGTCCTCGTTCCGGCGGCGAGGGGTGCAAGTTGGAGATGCAGGTGCTGGTCACCGACAACGGCCCGGAGCGCCTGGACCGGTCATCACTCGAATTGACGTGACCAGCGTTGTCGAGAGTGGCTATTTGTACTGATCCGGGATGCGAATCTCGCGGTGGGAAGGGGCGACCACGGCGGCCTCGACTTCTTCGGACGACTCCGTCTCTTTGGGGAAAAGCACCAGGTTGCGACGCTTCATGAACCAGACGAAGAAGAGGGCCCACAGCACCGCAGAGATTGCAATACCAATCACAAAGATGGGTACGGGCAGGCTGCTGCCGTCCGCGGAGACATTCTCCAGTTCCTCGGTGACCCGGACCAATCCGGACCTTGTGGGGTGCATCGCCGCAGGTTAGCCAGCGGTTGAGGTCATGCACCCAACGGTGGGGAGGCAACCGGCAGCAAGGTCTCTCAAGGTCATTAGTCGTCGGGTTCTTCCCGAGTGTTGTGTTGTGGCCCGTTTGACCACCATGCCTCGATGCGTGACTCGTGGTGGTCTGCTTCGAAGTGGACTTCGACGCTGCTCGACTCGACTTCGATCTCGACGGTGAATCCGGGGTTGGGGTTGGCCCACACAACTTCGGCTCCGCTTGGGGAGAACGAGATGGCTGTCGTGCCGCCCACCAGTGCGAAGGTGCGTGTCTGGCTCGGTTGTGTTGTGGGTGCCGGTACGGGTGTTGCCGGTATCGGTGTTGCCGGTATCGGTGTTGCCGGTATCGGTGTTGCTGGTACCGGTGTTGGCGGTATCGGTGTTGGCGGTATCGGTGTTGCGGGTATCGGTGTTGGCGGTATCGGTGTTGCCGGTATGGGTCTTGCCGGTAGGGGAGTTGGGCTCGGTTGTGTCGTGGTGGCTGGCGGTATCGGTGTTGGCGGTACCGGTATTGGGCTCGGTTGTGCTGTGGGTGCTGGTGTTGGGTTTTGTTGTTCGGCTGGTGTCGTTGGTGGTGGCGCGGTGTTGTCTGGTTCTGGTTGGGTAGCGGCAGCAGCGGTGGGGGTTGCGCTGATCGCGGGGCTTGCAATTGTTGTGGCTGGCGTGACGTTGTCAGGCGTCGCCGGCGTTGTCGGCGTCGCCGGCGAGTCCAATGGAACTGGCGATGCGGTGGCTGTCGGCCACCACGTCGTGCGTGGGATGCGTGTTGGGTCTGTGTCGGTTGTGGCAGCCAAAGGTGTGGGCGTGTCGGTGCCTGCTTGTGAACCTGGAGCGGCCGGCGGTGAGGGTGCAAAGCGTCTTGCCGGAGCAGGTTGAACGAGTTCATCGTCAACGATTGAGACTCCGGCCCATGCAACGGCAACCGCGGCGGTGCTGCCAATCAGCCAGAGAAGTATCAGTCCTGCGGTTTTCATTGGGGGACTCCGGCCATCATTGAGAAGAGTCTCTCACCGTGCGCGCTCCTTTGGTCCTAACGGTTTCCTAAATGCGCCTTAAACACATCGCCGGATGAAACAGGACCGCGTCCGGTCATGCCCATGGCTTCAGTGTTCATTGTCGAAGACGATCAACAGATCCGTGAGTTGACGGTTCGAGCGTTGGCCCATGCTGGCCACGTTGTTCGGAGTGAGGAGTACCTGGAGATGTCCATGCTCTGTGGCGACGAAGCTCATATCCGTCAGCGGATCCAGCTGTACAAGGACATCGGCGTCACCCACCTCAACATCACCCCCACCGGCGACAACCCTCTCAACACCATCGAGATGATGAAGGCCTGGGTTGAATAGCCGTAGCGTGGCACCATGAGCACGAGCGACACACCTCTATCCGATCACCGATTCGGCTACCGGCTGGACAATCGGTGGAAGGCCCTCTTCATGGCGCTGAGCGTGAGTGAAGATGACGCCGTGCACGTCACCGATGACGGTCGCCTTCTGGCAACCTTCGGGCGCGTGAGCGTGGAAACCCCGCTCGACAACATTGACCAAACGCTCGTCACCGGGCCTCACCGCTGGTACACGGCCGTGGGTCTTCGGCTGAGCTTCGCCGACGATGGCTTGACCTTCGGTACCAATCACCACGCCGGTCTGTGCATCCAGTTCTACGAGAAGATCCCGAAGGTCATCGGATTCAAGGACCATTCCGCCCTGTGGGTCAGCGTCGCTGATCCAGAGGGCCTGGCACGCGCCATCGGCCGCTAACGGACAGGTGACAGGGGGCTCAGCGGCCAGGTCGACGCAAGCTGGGGGCAATTGATGGTTGCGCCGCGCCCATGTGTGATGTGATGCAGGTCGAGAATCGATCACAGGAGAGCCACCATGCCGCGCGCACACATTTTTCGAACGGACACCCCAGAACGTGAGCAGATCGATCGCATCTACACGTTGATGTCGCAAGCCAGGGGGCCGATGCGTCTGGTCAATGATGAAGGTGTGTCCGAAGAAGTCCCGGACAGGTTGCGCAGCGACTTGGTGAGACTGCTGATAACGGCGCTTGACCACAATGTCGTCCTCGCACAGATCATCCCCGATCAGGTATCTCTGGATGAGGCAGCGGTGGCCGCAAATCTGGATCGGGAGCATCTCGACGAACTGCTGGCCCAGTGTCCGCTCGATCTCAGCGAAGCTCAGAGCCTCGGTTATCTGACCCGCAATCAGCTCGTCGGCTTTGCGGAATGGGAACGACGCATGCGTGCTGAGGCCTTCGACGCATACTGGGCCGCAACGGAAGACTTCCGGGGCGATGGTTCTTTCGCCGAAGAGTTCTGATGCCTGGCCGGAGCCAGATGGCCGAAGCTGTTGTTCTCGACGCGGACGTGTTGGTGCCATTCCTTCTCAGTGACTTCGTGCTCACGGCTTCGTCCCGTGGTCTGATTGGGGCCAGAGCATCAACCAGGATCCTTGATGGCGAAGCCTTGCCGAATCGACGAGGCATCGTCGAGCGTCAGTTCATCAAGCGCTTCACAGAAAGGGGCATGCGAGCAGACATGGTCGATGCTGCGGCGCGTACTGAGGTGAACACGTACATGACCCACCTTCGCCGCAACATGATTACCGGTGCCGGTCTCCGGATCGTCGACCATCCGGGGTCGGCTACCGAACTTGAGCTGAAGAATCATTGGAAGGATCGCCATGTTCTTGCGACTGCCATTGACTCGGGGGTCGCAGTGATCCTCACGAACAACCTGAAGGATTTTCGCGCCGAGCATCTGGAGCCGCACGGGGTGGCGGCAATGACACCTGATTCATGGTTCGAGATGCTGGCCCTTCAAGAACCACGTGAAGTCCTGAACTGTGTCACAGCTATGGCCGACCGGATGAGCATGCCGATGCCGACCCTGATGGAGCGATTGAAACACCCGGCTCGTGTGCCGAAGACGATGAAGGTGTTGGAGGAGGGGATGGACCCTGGTCGTTTGCGGGGCCCGGCTGGCCAGGGTGGGCCAGCGCCCAGCGGGCCCACCATCGACCGTCGCAGCGAGGACGGTCCGAGTCAGCGCTGGGACAACGTCCGTCGGCACGGAACAGGCGCCACGCAAGCGCCCCGCCGAGGTGATGAGCGGCCAGCTTCAGCCGACAACCTTCGCCGCAGCTCCCGCTGGGACAAGGTGCGCTCCGCACCCCAACCATCCGAAACAGGTCTGTCCCCTTAGGTCCGTTGGCGCGTGAAGTCGCGCCGCCAGTTGAAGGGGCACGCGCGATGATAGGCGGGTGGATACATCCAACGAAGACCAGTCGGCGCTCGCGTTTGGATCGTCGTTGCTTGGTCGCGAGGTTGAACGCCGAGCGTTTCTCGCTGCGCTGATCACCGCGCTCGGCGCAGCAGGCTGTTCGTCCTCTGCCCCACCACCAGACGCAGTGGCCGCAGTCGTCGCCCCCACGAGCGAACCCGACCCAACAGCCGTTCCGCAGTCGACGGCAACGCCCCAACCCACCGAACCGGAACCAACCACCGAACCGACGCCCACGCCCGAACCAGTCGTGGAAGTGGACTTCGAAGAACCGTTCACCCTCGGCGTGGCATCCGGTGACCCAACCGAAGACTCGGTCATTCTGTGGACCCGACTTGCGCCCGACCCCCACAATCCCGACAAGGCAGAGCGCAACGGCATGCCGGATCGCGACATCCCGGTGTTTTGGGAGATCGCCACGTCGACGCCCGACGGCGGCCCGGATCTCGTCCTGCTCCAGGGTGAGGCCACCGCGTCCGCAGCACTTGGTCATTCGGTGCACGTCGACGTTCAGGGACTGCCCGCCGACACGTGGTTCGTGTTCCGGTTCATAGTCGGGCCGTATCGCAGCGCCCCGGGTCGCACCCGAACCATGCCCTCGGCTGGCGCCACCCCTGCACTCACCTACGCGTTCAGTTCCTGCCAACGACGTGACGCCGGCGCATACGCCGCGCACCGCGCACTTGTGGAACGTGGCGACGACATCGATCTCTTCTTCTGGCTCGGCGACTACATCTACGAAGGTGGCCCGAACGCGGCCGCTGCGCTGCCGGACCGTCAGCATGACTCGCCCGAGATCGAGAACCTGCCGATGTACCGCAACCGGTATGCGCTCTACAAAACCGACCCGCACCTCCAGGCTCACCACGCCACCCGCCCGTGGATTGTCACGTGGGATGATCATGAGCTCGACAACGACTACGCCGGCGAGACGTCCGAGAACGAAGACGAGCCCGGCCCGTTCCGCGGTCGCCGGGCCGCGGCCTATCAGGCCTGGTACGAACACATGCCGGTGCGTCTGCCGGCGCCCGACTCTGCTGACTGGCAGATCTATCGTGATGTTCGTTGGGGAGACCTCGCCCACTTCATGGTGCTCGACGGGCGCCAGTACCGCGACGACCAACCGACCGACGGCAACTTCGTTCCGGTTCCCGGCGTGCTCGACGATCCGTCGCTGCCGATCCGCACCATCGAAGCCGAGGCCAACGACCCGAACCGCACCCTGCTTGGCCGAGACCAGGAGGACTGGCTGGTGAACACCGCCTCGGGATCCTCAGCGCAGTGGAAGGTGCTTGCGCAACCGGTCTTCATGCACGGATTGAGCATCGTGCCCGGAGCAAACCCGCCCATGACCGCACCCGATACATGGGACGGCTACCACGGCAATCGCAAAGAGCTGCTGGGTCGCATGGTCGACGTGGAAAACCTGGTCGTTCTCTCAGGCGACTTCCACTCTCAGAGCGCAGCCGATGTGCGGGTGGATCCGTACGACCGCTCGACACCAATCGTGGCGGCAGAGTTCATGTCCGGAGCCATCAGCTCGCAGTTTCCAATTCCGGTGAGCGATTCGCTGCTCAACCTCGTGGCCGCAATCAACCCGCACATCAACCACCTCGGTACCGCGAATGGCTTTGTTGTGTGTGAGGTGAATACCGACGAAATGCGCACCGGTTTCTGGTCCGTGACAGATGTTCTCGATCCGAACTCAATCGTCGTCGAGACCTCGACCTATAAGGTCACCGCTGGCACGCCGGGCCTCGACTTCTTCTAACGGGATGTCCGTTCGAGGGGTCTTTGGGTTATTCGCCGGAACCTTGTGCGATGAGTTGTGCCATGGCGCTGGGTCTGTTTGGGGACACGGCGACGGAGAGGAT
>ENA-ORXT01000286-ORXT01000286.1-marine-metagenome-genome-assembly--contig:-NODE-286-length-84435-cov-9.822554_pt1 | contig 84435 bp, 69 predicted proteins | sample MGYA00237868_ERZ511482 | MGnify/ENA metagenome assembly ERZ511482 | reverse complement strand
TACAATCCAGATGACGAAGACGCAGGTGATGATGATGATGACGAGCATATAGATGCAGGTATAACACCACCATGCGAAAGTATCGGAGGAGAAGTATTCGTAGATACGAATAATAATGGTTGCCAAGATGCCAATGAGACGATGATGGTAGCAGGTGTAGAAGTATCTATCTGGGTATGTGATCCAGCGACAGGATTACCATCTATGGTAGTCGGTACTGCAACAACGGGTGCTGATGGTACTTGGATATTTGGAGGTATGGATATGGCAACAGGCATATGTGCCCTTGATGCTAATGAGACATATACTGTATCATTTGATATACCTAATGCAGCAGGTGACCTTCCAGGTGATCCATATATTGGTTATGACTTTACAGAAGGTGAGGCTGATGCAACATGTGCAGATGGAGATTCTGACGACGTAGCATCTGGTACTGGAATAGGTGAGACATGTTATGATCCTGCAGATGATGATGGCACTGATGGCGATGATGATAATCATATCGATGCAGGTATCACGCCTCCATGTGAAAGTATTGGTGGTATAGTATTCATAGACGAGAATAATAACGGTTGCCAAGATGCAGACGAGACAGTTGGTGTAGAAGGCGCAGAGGTGACAATTTGGAATTGTGATCCTGTAACTGGCGATCCTGATAATGTGATCGGTACAGTGACTACGGGTGCTGATGGTACGTGGACTTTCGGTGGTATGGATATGGCTACGGGAGTATGTAATCTTGATCCAGATGCAACTTATGTAGCACAATTCGATATACCTAATGCAGCAGGTGATGTAGCAGGCGATCCATATGTTGGATATAATCTATCTACTGGAGAAGCTGACGGTACCTGTGCAGATGGTGCATCTGATGATGTGGATTCTGATACAGGACTTGCAGAAGCATGTTATGATCCTAATGATGATGATGCCACAGATGGCGACGATGATAACGATATAGATGCAGGTATCAGCCCTTGTGAAACAATGGGCGGAGAAGTCTTTGTTGACATAAATAATAACGGTTGCCAAGATGCGGTTGAAACCATGATGGTTGAAGGAGCAGAAGTAACAATATGGACCTGTGATCCAATCACTGGAGATCCAGTTTCATCTATAGGAACAACAACAACTGGAGTGGATGGTTCTTGGAGTTTTGGCGGAGCAGACCCTGATACCGGTGATTGCTTATTAAATCCTACACAGACCTATACCGTGAGTTTTGATATGCCGACGGAGCCTGGAGATTTACCAGGAGATCCATATGTAGGTTATGAACTTACAGAAGGAATGGCTGCCATGGATTGTACGGATGGTCAAGCAGATGATGTTGATCCTGAAACAGGAATTTCGGAAGATTGCTACAATCCAGATGATGAAGATGGAGATGATGGTGATGATGATGAAGATATCGATGCAGGTATAACCCCACCATGTGAGAGCATCGGAGGAGAAGTATTTGTAGATGTAAATAATAATGGATGCCAAGATGCTGGTGAGACAATGATGGTTGAAGGAGTTGAAGTAACCATCTGGGCATGTGATCCGGTAACAGGCGAACCAACAACAATTGTCGGAATGGCAACGACTGGTTCTGATGGAGTTTGGATGTTCGGTGGAATGAATCCAACAACTGGAATTTGTGAACTTGATGGAGGAACTACCTACACCGCTTCTTTTGATATCCCGAATGAAGCTGGTGATTTACCAGGTGACCCTTACCTAGGATCTGACTTTACAGAAGGAGAGGCAGATGCAACTTGTGCAGATGGTGAAGCTGATGATGTAGATCCAGATACAGGAATTGCAGAAGAATGTTATGATCCATCTGATGATGACGATGATGGTGATGATGACATTGATGTAGGTATTTCACAACCTTGCCAAAGTTTAGGTGGAGAAGTATTTATTGACGAAAATAATAATGGTTGCCAAGATGCTGATGAAACCACAATGGTAGAAGGAGCAGTAGCAACGATCTGGTCATGTGATCCCGTAACAGGAGATCCTGACAACGTGATCGGAACGGCAACTACTGGAGCTGATGGAACATGGACTTTTGGAGGAATGGATCCTGCCACCGGAGAATGTTTCTTAGATTCTGATGCGACGTACACCGTATCATTTGATCTACCAAATGCGGTAGGAGATGTAGCTGGAGATCCTTATGTAGGATATAACTTCAGTACTGGAGAAGCTGATGCTGCTTGTACAGATGGAGAAGATGATAATGTTGATTCAGGTACAGGTATAGCAGAAGATTGTTATGACCCGAATGATGATGATGCAGACGATGGAGACGACGACAACGACATTGATGCAGGTATTAGTCCGTGTGAAACAATGGGCGGAGATGTGTTCGTAGACATAAATAATAATGGTTGCCAAGACGCGGTTGAAACCATGATGGTTGAAGGAGCAGAAGTGACTATATGGACCTGTGATCCAATCACAGGAGATCCAGTTGCATCTGTTGGAACAGCAACTACTGGAGCTGATGGTTCTTGGAGTTTTGGAGGAGCAGATCCGGATACCGGAGATTGTTTACTAGATCCGACACAGACCTATACTGTTAGTTTTGATATGCCGACAGAACCTGGAGATTTACCAGGTGATCCATACGTGGGCTATGACCTTACCGAAGGAATGGCAGCGATGGATTGTATGGATGGACAAGCAGATGATGTTGATCCCGATACAGGAATTACAGAACAATGCTACAACCCCGATGATGAAGACGATGAAGATGGCGACGATGATGAAAGCATTGACGCAGCAATTACACCACCGTGCGAAAGTATCGGAGGAGCAGTATTTGTTGATATAAATAATAATGGATGTCAAGATGCTGCGGAGACAACAATGGTCGAAGGAGTCGAAGTAACCATTTGGGCTTGTGATCCAGCAACAGGCGAACCAACAACAGTTGTCGGAACGGCAACGACTGGTTTTGACGGAGTATGGATGTTTGGCGGAATGAATCCGACGACTGGTATTTGTGAGTTGGCTCAGGATGTTACTTATGCTGTTTCATTTGACATACCAAATGAACTAGGAGATTTACCGGGTGACCCTTACCTAGAGTTTGAATTTACGGAAGGAGAAGCAGATGGTACGTGTGCAGAAGGCCAAACAGATGACGTTGATTCGGAAACAGGTATATCAGAGGATTGTTATAATCCAATGGACGATGACGGCGGTGATGGTGATGATGACAATGATATAGATGCAGGTATTACACCACCATGTGAAAGCATCGGAGGTGCGGTATATGTTGATGAAAATAACAACGGTTGCCAAGATGCTTCGGAGACAACAATGGTCGAAGGAGTAGAAGTAACCATTTGGGTTTGTGATCCAATTACAGGAGCACCTTCTACGCCTGTAGGAACGGCAACAACTGGTGCAGATGGACTGTGGATGTTCGGAGCAATGGATCCCACCACTGGTGTTTGTGAGCTAGATCCTAATGCAACTTATACGGTTAGTTTTGATCTACCGAATGCAGTAGGTGAAGCGACAGGCGATCCATATGTTGGGTTTGATTTCAGTACGGAAGAAGCAGACGGTACTTGTACCGATGGCCAAGCGGATGATGTAGACCCAGAAACTGGCGTTGCAGAAGATTGTTATGATCCAAACGACGATGACGGCACGGATGGAGATGATGACAACGACATCGATGCAGGTATAAGTCCATGTGAAAGTATGGGTGGAGCAGTCTTCATTGATATGAATAATAATGGTTGCCAAGATGCTGGAGAAACAATGGTAGCTCCAGGAATAGAAGTTACAATTTGGACTTGTGATCCTGTGACAGGAACACCAGTGAGTGCAGTTGGAACAACAACGACAGGCGCGGACGGTTCATGGGATTTCTCAGGAGCTGATCCTGATACCGGTGATTGTTTATTAAACCCTAATACTACTTATACTGTAAGCTTTGATCTACCGAATGGTCCAGGTGAAGCATATGAAGGGTACATGTTTAGCAGCGATGATATGACCGCTTGCGCAAATACAGAAGATGCAGATGATGTAGATCCATCAACAGGCTTTTCTGAATGTTATAACCCAGATGATGAAGATGGTGAAGATGGAGACGATGATGAAGACATTGATGCAGGAATTTTCCCTTGCCAAATGCTCGGAGGAACTGTCTTCTATGACATGAATCTTAACGGTTGCCAAGATGATGGTGAAACAGCAGTGATGCATCCAGTCGGCGTAAGCTTATTTGAGTGTGGCCAAGATCCTGATGTAGATTTACCATTAGCAAGTACAACAACAATTAATGGAGAGTACAACTTCGGAATGGGTAGCCCTAATGCGAACGCAGATATCTGCCTTGAAGAACAATTATCATATTTCGTTGTATTCGATATTCCAGACAGTCCAGGCGATGACTATGAAGGCTATGTATTTACAGAAGGAGAAGGAACATGTGCTGCTCCATCAGATTCAGATGATGTAGATCCTGAGTCAGGTGAATCAGAGTGTTATGGTCCGGGTGATGGAGATGGCGACGATGATGATGACATTGATGCCGGAATCTTTGGCTGTGAAAACTTAGAGGGTGTTGTTTTCTATGATAATGACAATAACGGTTGCCAAGAAGGAACAGAAAGTGTAGTTACAATACCAGTAATGGTAAGTCTATACGAGTGTGGTCAAACGCCTGGTACGGATATGCCTGTGGCGGAAACAATGACCATTGATGGTGAATATGAATTTGGATTAGATTCTGATAACGAAAATGCACAAATTTGCCTTGAGCCAATTAAATCATATTTCGTTGTTTTTGATCTTCCAAATGATACACAAGCAGATCCACTTTCTGGATTTGAATTTTCTACAAATTCTGAATCTTGTGCTATACCAGGAATTGATGATGATGTAGATCCTACAAATGGTCAGACACCATGTTATAACCCAGATGGAGATGATCCTACGGATGGTGATGGAGATGAGCATGTAGATGCAGGTATTTTCCCTTGCCAAGATTTAGGAGGAGATATCTTCTATGACATTAGCAACAACGGTTGTCAAGAAACGGGAGAAAACTTTGTATTGCCTCCAGTAACAGTTCAATTGTTTGAATGTGGACAAGATCCATTGGTAGATGCTCCGATAGCTACTACAATGACCGTAGATGGTGAATATGAATTTGGTGAGGACGCACCTAACCCAGAGGGTCAGGCTTGTTTAGAACCAGGAACACAATATTTTGTTTACTTCGATATTCCTAATGGAGCTGGTGAGCCACTTCAAGGATATGGATTGTCAACAAATGAAAACTTCTGTATAGGAGAAGGAACGACAGATGATTTTGATCCTGAGTTAGGACAGTCAGATTGTTATGATCCTTTTGATACGGATGACGACGATGGAGATGAAGATGATCATATTGATATTGGAATCTTTGAATGTGAAGAATTGGGAGGAACAGTTTTCTATGACATGAATAACAACGGTTGTCAAGATGCAGGAGAGAATCCAGTAACAGAAGAAGTAGGCGTTACTTTGTTTGAATGTAGCGGAGGAGTTGCTGGCGGAGGAACTCCGATTGCATCTACGACTACAATAAATGGTGAATATGAATTTGGAGCCTTCTCTCCTAATGTAGGAGGAATGGTTTGCCTTGAGCCAGGAAAAGAATATTACGTAGAATTTAATATTCCGAATGGTCCAGGTGAAGATCTTGAAAACTGGAACCTGTCATCTCATGAAGATGCTTGCGCAAATCCAGAAGATTCTGATGATGTAGATCCGTCTAACGGACAGAGCGGATGTTATGATCCAGAAGATGCAGGAGAAGATCCTGATGGTGATGGTGATAACGGAGATGGTGATGATGATAATCACATTGATGCAGGTGTTTATCCTTGTCAAGAAGTTGGAGGAGAAATCTTTGTAGACACCAACAATAACGGTTGCCAAGATGGCGGCGAATCATTATTGATGGAAACAGTAGGTGTATCCATCTTTGAGTGTGGACAAGATCCTGCCGTTGATACACCAGTAGCAAGTACAACTACTAGTAACGGTGAATATGAGTTTGGACCTGAATCAGAAGATCCAGCGTCAGACGTTTGCCTAGATCCTTACCTATCTTACTTCATTGAATTTGATTATTCTGTAGGTGGAACACTTGATAATAATCATCCTTCTACCGGTGATAGTAGTGCTTGTGCAAATTCACCTGATTCAGTTGATGTTGATCCTGTAACAGGACAATCAGAATGTTATGACCCTAGTGGTGATGATGATGACGATGACATTAATGGAGGTGTATCACCTTGTCAAGAAATGGGAGGAGAAATTTTCTTAGATGAAAATAACAATGGATGTCAAGACCCTACAGAAGGGTTAATAACAGAAGATGTAACCGTAACACTATATGCATGTACGGATGGAAATCCAGAAAATGGTACTCCAATAGCATCTACAACGACAAATACTGGTATGTATGAGTTTGGAGTAAATTCTCCAAACACAGGTGCAGATGTATGTTTGGAAATAGGAACACTTTACTATGTTGGATTTGAATTTGACAGCAGTCCAGGTGCACCTCTTCAAGGTCATAACTTCTCAAGTGGAGAAACCATGTGCGCAGGAAGTGCAGATGCAGATGATATTGATAAAGATTCAGGATTGTCAGGATGTTATGATCCAGAAGGTGATGAGGGTGACGATGACATAGATGCTGGTATAAACCCTTGCCAAGTACTTGGTGGAACTGTATTCTATGATAACAACGGTAATGGTTGTGAAGATGGAACAGAAACTGCAGTGAGCGAAGAAGTAACAGTAACAATATTTGAATGTGGCGGTACAACACCTGGTGGAGGAACTCCATTGGCTACTACTACTACCATAAACGGTGAATATGAGTTTGGAGAAAACTCTCCTAATCCAAATGCACAGGTTTGTCTTGAGTCAGATAAATTCTACTATGTTACTTTTGACATCGCTGGAAATCCTGACTTAGATAACTATGCGTTTACAAGAGGAAATGATGCCTGCGGTGATCCTGGAGATTCAGATGATGTTAATTTCAGTAATGGTCAATCTGAATGTTATAACCCAGATGATTTTGACGGGGACGATGGAGATGAAGATAATCACGTAGACGCCGGTTTAATTCCGTTGGCAAAAGTTGGAGACTTTGTTTTCAATGATTGTGATGGAAATGGAATACAAGATCCAGGAGAAGAACCAATGATGTTCTTACAAGTGAATCTATACCATTCAAATGGGGTATTGGCTTCTACAACTGTTACAGATGCAGACGGAAAGTATCTATTTGAAAAGTTAGTTCCTGGGGATTACTATATAGAGATCTTAGCTCCTAATGGCTTTGACTTCACACTTCCTAACTTAGGAACAAGTGAAGCATCTGATAGTGATGTTACTGGAAACAATGGAACAGGTACCACCAACATATTTACATTATCCCCAGGTGAGTGTGATCTTGATAGCGGAGATGCTGGAATGTATGAATGTGTAAATATTGGAGAATTAGTATGGTTCGATACGAATGAAAACAATGTATGGGATGCTACTGAAAATGGAGTGAATGGTTTACGAGTGGTGCTGTTCAGACAAATGGGGGACGGATCATTCATAGAATGGGATTCACAATACACAGGTCATAAGCCTGGAACGCCATCAGATGACGGTTACTTTAAATTCTGCGCACCTCCAGGTACATATTATGTAGAGTTTAATCAACCACCATACGGTATGGTTTCAGCAATTCCCAACATAGGTAACTTTGACTCTATTGATAGCGATGTTACTGGAGCGAATGGACCTGGTACTACAGGTACTTTCTCTGTAAGTTGTACAGAAGAGAATTGTAGCATTGGAGCTGGGTACTATCCGATGGGAACTCTTGGAGATTTCGTATGGTTTGATAATAACCAGAACGGGATGAGAGAATCAGGAGAACCTGGAGTTGATCAAGTTGGAGTATTTGCATATAACCAAGCAGGAAATATGGTTGCCTCAACAATGACTGATGCTTCTGGTCAATACCAATTGGATTACCTACAAGCAGAAGATATATTCTTGAAGTTCGTTCCGCCATCAGGTTATGCAGCTACGATTGCTGGAATGGCTACCGAGGATATGGACAGTGATATTGACAACAGTAACGGACCGATGACTACTCAGTACTACAACGTAGAACCAGGAGAGCATACACCGAATGTTGATGCAGGACTCGTATTAGGCGCAGTTGCTGTTGATTGGGTTGACTTTGAAGGAGAAAATAGAGACAAGCACAACTGGTTAGAGTGGAAAGTGACCAACGAAATAAATGTAAGCCACTATGAAGTAGAAAGAACAATTGATCAAGCAGGTGAGTTTGAGAATATTGGAAGAATACTTTCCTTTGGAGACAGTTATGAAATTGTGAGTTATGAATTCTTAGATTATGATATTGAAACTGCTGGTACTTACTACTACAGAATCAAGCAAATTGATCTAGATGGAACATTCTCTTACTCTAAGGTAATAAGCATCGATATTGATGAGGACTACATAAGGAGAGACGTGAAGGCATCGGTTTATCCGAATCCTCTAGTAGATGAACTTACGCTAGAACTAGAAGTGCAGGGAACTGGCATAGGATTAGAATATGAGATTGTAAATGCGGAAGGAAAACTTGTAAGAAAACTTACAGAGTTAGATAGAAACATTTCAGAAGGTAAACACATATTTGTAATTGATGTCACTGATTTAACTCCAGGTATTTATACCTTGAGGTTATCAGGTGCACCATCGATCATCAACAAGAAATTGATTATCGTAAGTAATTAAGATTGAACAATTTTAAACGTTAGATATTAGAGTCCCGATTTTTATCGGGACTCTTTTTATTTATAATCAATGGAACTTTAAGTGCTTAAAACCAGTAATGGAATTAGCGTATTTTTATTGAGTTTATTTCTACTTACATTTATCTTAAATTAAATAAACATGGATGAGCATCAGCGCGTAGAATTGAAAAAGAAAATTCAGGAACTTATCGTCAAATATATTCAAGATGTGAAAGACATGGAGGATATGACGCAGCCGGTTAAGCCAGAAAATTCCCTGGGTAGAATTAGTAGAATGGATGCTATAAATACTAAAGGCGTTCTTGAAGTCTCCTTAAGGAGTAAGAAATCTAAGCTAGGTAAATTGAGACTTGCTTTGGTTAAAATAGATGAGCCCGGTTTCGGAGCTTGTGATAATTGTGGTAAACAAATCCAAGATGGACGTTTATTATTTATGCCAGAAAGTACCAAATGCATTGGCTGTGCAAGCCGGCAATAACTTCGATTAGGTGCATAAAAAACAGGGTACAATTCTCATTTGTACCCCGCATAACCCCAAAAAACCAATTGAAAACAATCTTCTCCCCCGAAGGGGTATATGGAGTATTAACAATTGTCAAAATAATTGATTAGTCTGGCTTCGCCAGCTAATACTATAGAGACGGGTAACTGTATGATTAGTCACACCTCGATAATTAATAATTTCGAAAAAGTTGCACAGCTCAATGTTTATGGGCACTTAGGCCAATTTTTAATTTAAAACAAATTGATCAGAAAGGAGAATAATTTCACTTTTCTCAATAACGGATAAGTTGTAGATGAAATAAAACCTATTTTATTAGATTCATCCATCTTTTAATAAAGCTTAGATATGCACAAAAAAAAACCGCTTCAGATGAAACGGCTTAATTATAATTATGTTGGTAATTTTTAATTTTCCAATGCAGCTGCACCACCTACAATCTCCAAAATTTCTTTAGTAATCGATTCTTGTCGAGCTTTATTGTACGTAATTTTTAACTCCTTTAATAACTCGGAGGCATTTTCTGTTGCCTTATCCATGGCTGTCATTCGCGCACCATGTTCAGAGGCATTTGTATCCAAACAAAATTTCAGAAAAGTTGTCTGAAGTATGCTCGGAATTAGTTCTTCTAGAAGTTCTTTTTTGCCTGGTTCAAAAATGTAATCTGCATTTGTTTTCTTCTTCCCATCATCAACAACTTCAATTTTCTCTACTGGAAGAAATTGGACCACTTCAGGAAATTGCATGGCTGCATTTTTAAATCTACCATAGCAAACATGCACTTGATCAAATTCTTCTGCCTTGAAAGATTCCATAAGCTTGTTAGGAACTTGAGAGACATTCTCAAAAGAAAGATCACTGAATAGATCTGTATACTCATTATTGATAACAGCTCCGGGTATTCTTTTCTTCAAGGCATCAAACCCTTTCTTACCTACAAAATAAAAAGTGAGGTTTCCATTTTTTGCTAAAGCCTCATGTTTTTCATAAAGACTAAATGCAGCCTTGGCGATGTTGGTGTTAAATGCACCAGCCAATCCTCTATTAGAAGTAATGACAACTACAGCCGCTTTTGATACTGGTCTTTCAACTCCAAATGATCCTCCATCTCCTCCTTCAATATTTGAAAGAATATTCTTGATCATTTGATCAAGCTTCTGTGCGTAAGGCCTCATTTGAGTAATCGCATTCTGTGCATTTCTTAACTTAGCAGCTGACACCATTTTCATGGCTTTAGTAATCTGCTGTGTTGACTTTACAGAACCAATCCTATCACGTACCTCTTTAAGCTTTCCAGACATGTTTAGGCTTTAAATTGTTTTGCTATATCTGCAGCTACAGCTTCTAAAGCAGAAGTATCTTCCGGATTAAGCTTGCCTTTTTTGAAATTGGCAAGCATATCTTGGTGATTTTGATTTAGTGTTGTATGCAATTGCTCTTCAAATTCTTTGACCTTATCTTCCGGTACATTCCTCAATAAACCTTTAGAACCTAGGTAGATAATTGCCACTTGATTTTCAACAGGCAGTGGAGAATATTGTGGTTGTTTTAATATTTCCACATTCCTTTTTCCTTTATCCAATACAGACATCGTCGCAGCATCTAAATCAGATCCAAATTTTGAGAAAGCTTCTAATTCTCTAAACTGTGCCTGATCTAATTTCAAGGTACCTGATACCTTTTTCATGGATTTTATCTGTGCAGAACCTCCCACTCTTGATACGGAGATACCTACATTAATCGCTGGTCTTACACCGGCATTAAATAAATTCGATTCCAAGAAGATCTGTCCATCCGTAATCGAAATTACGTTGGTAGGAATATAGGCAGATACATCGCCCGCCTGTGTTTCAATGATCGGTAAGGCAGTCAATGAACCACCTCCTTTAACGATTCCAGCTTTCACCAATGATTCTGGTAAATCATTCATCTGTTGCGCGATCTCATCAGAGGCAATAACCTTTGCTGCTCTTTCCAATAATCTTGAGTGAAGGTAAAATACATCACCAGGGTATGCTTCTCTTCCTGGAGGTCTCTTCAATAGAAGTGAAACCTCTCTATAAGCAACTGCCTGCTTTGATAAATCATCATAAACAATCAATGCTGCTCTTCCAGTATCTCTGAAAAATTCTCCGATCGACGCTCCCGCAAATGGAGCATAAAATTGAAGTGGAGCTGGATCAGAAGCAGACGCAGAAACAATAACCGTGTATGGCATTGCACCGTTATCTTCCAATACCTTAGCAACCTGAGCTACTGTTGAAGCCTTCTGACCTGAGGCAACATAGATACAGTATACTGGCTCCCCAGCTTCGTAGAACTCTTTTTGATTAATGATCGTATCAATGGCAATCGCTGTTTTACCAGTCTGTCTATCACCAATGATCAACTCTCTCTGACCTCTTCCAATTGGGATCATAGCATCGATGGCTTTAATACCTGTCTGGAGAGGCTCTTTTACTGGCTGTCTATAAATTACACCAGGAGCTTTTCTTTCAATGGGCATTTCATATTTCGTTCCTCCGATTGGTCCTTTACCATCAATGGGTTGACCCAATGGATTTACAACTCTTCCAAGCATCTCTTCACCTACATCGATAGAGGCAATTTTTCCAGTTCGTCTTACCGTTGAACCTTCTTTAATACCTGTACTTGCACCTAAGAGTACAACTCCTACATTATCTTCTTCTAGGTTAAGTACAATGGCCTGTACACCTGAATCAAATTCAACCAATTCACCAGCTCTTGCTTTTAAGAGACCATAAACACGTGCGATACCATCACCTACTTGAAGTACAGAACCTACTTCTTCCAGTTGTGATTCAGTGTTTATGCCGGAAAGTTGTTGTTTTAATATTGCGGATATTTCGTCTGGTTTAATACCTATCATCGGAATATATTTAGTTATTAGTTTTTATGAAAATGTTTTTCTGATTTTGTCTAATTTATGCTTGACACTTGCGTCGTATATCTTATCGCCCATTTCGATTACAAAACCACCAATTAAACTTTCATCCACTTCATCTTCTACTTCAAAAGTGGTATTGCCAGATTTACTCAAAGAAGCTTTAATAGCATCAAGTTTTTCTTGACTTAGTTTAGTGGCTGTGATAACCTTGGCGCTGGAAATATTCTTCTTAGCGCGGTATTGTTCTATGAAACTTTTGGCGATTTCAGGCAGTGCAGCTTCTCTTCCTTTCTTCATGACAAGATTAAAAAATGACATCGTTGTTTCATCCATCTTATCTCCAAACACTGCATTAAATGCGTCTATCTTTTTACTAGAATTTATGATAGGAGACTTAAGCATCATAACCAGGTCTCTGCTTGCAAGGGAGCTTTTAAATCCCTGCATGTCATCATGTATTTTTTCTAGTTTGTTTTGCTCAACTGCTATATCAATTAATGATTTAGCATATCGTGTGGCAACGGCTGCTACTGACATTGGTCTAGTTTAACTTTATTTCGTCTACCAATTTGGTAACCAGATTTTCGTGCTCTTGATTTGCTGATAAATCTTTTTTAATGATTTGTTCCGCAATTCCAATGGCCATTGTTCCTACTTGATTTTTTATAGATGCAATGGCAGCTTTTGTTTCGTTTTCAATTTCAAGCTTAGCATTTGAAGCAATTTTTTGAGCTTCAATTTTCGCTTTTTCTTTTGCTTCAGTGACAATACTATCTCTGGTGTCCTTCGCTTCTTTGAGCATCAAAGCTCTTTCTTCTCTTGTCTCTGCTAAGATTTTTTCATTCTGCGCATTGAGGTTAGCCATTTCTTCTCTGGCCTTTTTAGCCTCATCCAAAGAACTTTGAATTTCATCCTCTCTTGCTTTTAATGCGTTAGCAATTGGTCTGAACGCATACTTGGACATCATCCACCAGAATATTCCGAAGATGATTGTTGTCCAGAAAATCAGACCGAAGTCTGGTTTGATTACATTAAAGTCTGCTAAAAAAAACATGTATAATTCGTTTAGATTTTGTCTTTAAAATGGAACTGGTAGCCTAGCCAACCGCTGCGCACCCAGTTCCGTTAAGTTTCGTTTGGCTTACACGCCAGCTACCAAGAATGATACAACGATTGCAATAAGTGCAGCTCCCTCAATAAGAGCGGCCATCAAGATCATGTTTGATCTGATATCACCTACAGCTTCAGGTTGTCTTGCAATTGCTTGCATAGCACTATCACCAATTTTACCGATACCTAATCCAGCACCGATTACAGCGAGTCCCATTCCTAATGCGGCTATTGATCCTACCATTTTGAAATAATTTATAGTGGTTATTAAATAACAATTTAGTGATGGTGCGGTTCTTCAATCGCAGCACCAATGTATGAAGCAGTCAGTATCGTAAATACGAATGCTTGTATAAAGGCTACTAGTAATTCTATAGCCATCATAAACAAAGTAAGTATTGTTGAAAATATCGCCGTCCCATATCCAATACCTGGAGATGAACCACTTTCACCAATGATGAAAATTAAGGAAACGAAAATGATGATTACCATATGGCCTGCCGTAATGTTGGCAAACAATCGAAGCATCAAAGTCAAGGGCTTAATAAATACCCCTAAAATTTCAACGGGAGTTAAAATTACTTTAACCCATGCAGGTACTCCAGGCATCCATACGACATGCTCCCAATAATGTCTATTTCCTGATATGTTCACAACGAAAAAAGCAAATATGGCTAATACCATTGTTACCGCTAAATTTCCTGTAACATTCGATCCTCCAAAAAAAGGAACTTGTCCCCATAGATTTAGACCAAGAATAAAAAAGAATAGAGCCATTAAGAATGGCTGATATTTTAAATATTTAGCACCAAGAAATGGTTTAGCTACTTCATCTTGAATGAAAACAAAAATAGATTCGATAAATGATTGGATTCCTTTAGGTGCCATTCCGTTTCTAGTGACATAACCTTTAGCAACCTTGAGAAAAATCAAAGCAAGAATTAGGAATACTAGGATCATTGAAACCACATTTTTGGTCAAGCTGAAATCATAGTACGATGTTATTCCTCCACCAAACATTCCACCATCTGCTGTACTCTTGGCATCGGTCTTCCACATCTTTCCTTGATAACAAGCATAGGCAATATCCTCGCTGTCATGCACAATTCCTTCAATAGGTACTTCTCCTTGTGGAAATGATGGTTCAACTATTCTTTTAACTGATCCTCCATCCAATATATATCCATTGTACGCTTGGTGTCCTTCTCCGTGTCCAACCCTGTCAAATTTAAATTTGCTAGATAAAAAGACATCCCATCCTTTCTCTGGAGCATATAACATACAAGGTAATGGCAATTGCCATGGTCCTATACTGTAAACATTCGCATCACTAATGTGATGAAAGGCAGTTGCTCCTGCATCAAATTCTCCATGGTGGTGATGTCCAGCATTAGCGCAAGATGGTCCGTGATCATCTCCAGAATGAGAACCTTTGGCAGAGTGAGATACTCCTTTGGCGTGATCGTGACCATCATGAGAATGATCTCCATGACTGTGGCCTTCATGATTATGTCCCTCATGGGAGTGGTCATGGCCCTCATGAGAATGACCTTGTTGAGCACTAAGTGAAAAACTTATCAAAAAAGCAAAAAGGAAGGTTAAATATCTATGTTGCACTTGTAAAGTTTAAAGCCTTGTAAAATCGGTGCAAATTTAATAAGCTTAGGGACTAATAGAGTATGATTGAGGCGATTTTTTGCCTGAATTTCAATCAGTTGCGTCTCTTATTAACAAATTTTATTCGAAGGATTTGTAAGCTAGAATCAAATATTCCGAAAGCTTCATGAATTACCCAATCCTAGTCTAAAAATCAGGCTACATTTCAAACAATATTTGTATCTCTGAAATTAGCTCAAAAGAACATTTCCCGTCATTTCTTCTGGTATGTTAAGGCCCATAATCTTCAATATAGTAGGAGCAATGTCGGCTAGTTTTCCATCAGCAACCTCTGTGAATTTTGAATCTGCTGAAACATAGACGATTGGAACTGGATTTGTCGTATGAGCCGTATGAGGACTTCCATCTTCATTCATCATTATATCTGAATTTCCATGATCAGCAATAATGATAAAATCGTAGCCTTGCTCTAGACCTACTTCTAAGAGATCTGATAGACAGCCATCTACTGTTTCAACTGCTTTGATGGCTGCTTCCATAATACCAGTGTGTCCGACCATATCAGCATTGGCAAAGTTTAAACAAATAAAATCAGGAGCATCTGCTTTCATTTTTTCCATGACCTGGGCATTTAATTCAGCGGCACTCATTTCAGGTTGAAGATCATAGGTTGCCACCTTAGGAGATGGAACTAAGATTCTAGACTCTCCAGGTACTTCTATTTCAACACCACCGGAAAGAAAGAAAGTAACATGGGGGTATTTTTCTGTTTCTGCTGCTCTGACTTGAGTTTTATCCTCTTTTGAAAGAACTTCACCTAAGGTATTTTTTATGGCTTCCTTGGAAAAAATAACGTGGATATTTTTAAAGCTTTTGCTGTATTCTGTCATTGTATAAAAAGCTAAATCGAGTGGCTTCATACCATGCGATGGAATAGCTGTCTGACATAGAGCTTCTGTAAGTTGTCTTGGCCGATCGGTTCTAAAATTGAAAAACAATACAACATCTTTTGGTTTGACAAGACCTTCCCCTACAGAAAGCAGTTTTATTGGTTCAATAAATTCATCCGTTGTTCCCTTGGAATATTGTTCTTCAATTGCGGTTGAAAAATCATTGCTAGGAACGCCTATTCCATGGATTAAAAGATCATAAGCCTTCTGAATTCTTTCCCATCGTTGATCACGATCCATAGCATAATACCTTCCGATGATCGAAGATATTTTGGAGGTACTATCTTCTATGTGCTCCTGCAAATCTTGAAGGTAGCCTAGACCGCCATTTGGTGAAGTATCTCTTCCATCTAAGAAAGCATGTATATAACTCGGAATTGAATGCTCGTTGGTCAAGTCACAGAGCGCCTTAAGGTGATTAATGTGAGAATGAACTCCACCATCCGATACCAGTCCTAAAAGGTGAATGGGCTTATTGTTTTCTTTGGCATATTTTAAAGCATCTTGTATCACTGGATTTTCTCCCAGTGTTCCATTCGATAATTCGTTGTTGATTCTAGCAAGTTCTTGATAGACCACACGTCCTGCCCCTATGTTTAAATGACCAACCTCAGAATTACCCATTTGACCCTCCGGTAGGCCTACTTCTTGTCCAAAGGTCGTAAGGGTGGCGCTAGGGTTTTCTTCATAAAGCCGATCCATGGTCGGTGTATCGGCGAGGTGAACAGCACTAGATTCTGGAATTTGACCGTGTCCCCAACCATCAAGAATTACGAGGCAAGCTTTTTTATTAGACATGTTTTATATGATTATAGGGTACAAACCTAGTGTTTTTGAGCCTTTTCAGGCAAATTTTTGATTTTAACATGAACTTAAAATAAGGTTTGGAACATTATTTGACCTAGGCTACGTTTAAATGCATATAGACCGACTTTCTTTAAAATGATTGCTTATGAAAAATCTAACCATATTAACCATCTTTTTGTTTACCTCATTTGCCTTGAGCGGACAAGATCTAAAGGGAATTGTCAATTCCATTGAAAAAGGAGACCTTTCACAGGTTGAGCCATTGCTTGATGACCTAGTTGACTATTGCTTTGACGATTACCAAGATTTATTGGATAAGGGTGAATTTATTGCAAAGCTTAAAGGGGCGGTTTCTACCATTGACCCCAAGTCTTCTGAAATTATACATTCCGCTGATTCAACCAAAGGAGGTACCAAATACATTGTTGCTAAATTAATCGGCGCAAGTGGGCTTAACTATCGAATGTATGTGTATACTGAGAATTCAAAGATTATAGAAATTCGATTCAACAAGGAATAATTATTCTTGGTCTTTGCCGCTCAGTACGCCCAGTCCAAAAAGAGCATAGTCATATTTTACTGGATCTCTAGGGTCAAAGGTCCTAAGATGTTCCGTAATTTCTGTTACAGTTTTCCAATCTGATTGTTTGCGATCGGTGAGCTGCAGACGGAGTGCTATTTTATGCACATGTACATCCAATGGGATATGTAGGGCAGCGGCCGGTATTTGATTCCACAATCCAAAGTCAACACCTTTCCGATCTTTTCGCACCATCCAGCGAAGGAACATATTGAGTCTTTTGGCCGATGAATTTTTCAACGGATTGGAAATATGCTTTTTGGTTCTATCAGGAAAGGTTGGTAAAGAACAAAAGTTGGAATGAAAATTTCCCAAGGCAATCCTCATGTCGAAGTCCTTCTTTTTTTGATCTATGCAAAAGGCAGATTCTAAGCTTTCATTGTTCTGATAATACTGTTGTAACCATTCTAAAAAATAGAGGGTATCTGTAGCATTGAAAGTTCTATGTTTAAACTCGAGGAATTTCTTGCGATCAACTTCTTCATGATTTAAGATAAAATCATAAGGTGCATTATCCATCAATGAAAAGAGTTCTTTACTCTTATTGATGATGGTAACCCGTTGTCCCCACGAAAAAATTGCCGTCCAAAACGCAGTAATTTCTACATCTTGCTTTAGGCTATAAGCATGCGGAATGGAAATAGGGTCCTTGGCTATAAAGCTAGGCTTGTTATACTTTTTGACCTGAGCATTGAGAAATGCTTTCAAGTTTTCACGGTCATCCATAAATGAAAGGGTACTTAGTCGATCGTTTGTTTAATTTCAACGATTTCATAACCTTCGATGACATCTCCTTCTTTAATGTCGTTGTAATTTTTGATGGTCAGACCACATTCTAAACCAGCTTTGACTTCTTTAGCATCGTCTTTAAAACGCTTAAGAGAGGTTAGTTCACCTTTGACTCCTTCTTTCGTAGGGTAGATTACAATTCCATTTCTAATCAATCGAATAGCAGTATTTCTTGTGATCTTACCATCTCTGACGAAGCAACCTGCGATTGTTCCGATCTTACTAATTTTGTAAGTTTCTCTAACTTCAACTTCAGCGACGATTTTCTCTTCTTTAATCGTATCCAACATGCCTTCTATCGCAGCTCGGATTTCTTCAATCGCTTTATAAATGATGGAGTAAGTTTTAATTTCTACCCCTTCTTTTTCTGCGAGTTGTCTAGCATTAGAGGAAGGTCTCACTTGGAATCCGATAATGATCGCATCTGAAGCTGAGGCAAGTAAGATGTCCGATTCTGCAATTGGTCCTACCGCTTGGTGAATTACATTTACTTGAACCGTCTCTTGTGATTGTTTGATTAATGAATCCGCCAATGCCTCTACAGAACCATCCACATCACCTTTAACGATAAGGTTAAGTTCTTTAAATGTACCTAGAGCAAGTCTACGTCCTATCTCATCTAAGCTAATACGTTTAGAGGCTCTATTGGTCTGTTCTCTTGTAATCTGTGATCTTTTCTGTGCTTGGCTTTTGGCTTCTTGTTCACTTTCAGCAACCTTAAATTTCTCTCCAGCTTGTGGTGCCCCAGCCAGTCCTAAAATTAAGACAGGAACAGCAGGTCCAGCAGCTTTCACTCGTTTTCCTCTTTCATTAAACATGGCTTTTACTTTACCAGAAGTTCCACCAGCAACCACTGGATCACCTACTTTTAAAGTACCATTCTGAACAAGAATTTTGGTAACGTAGCCTCTTCCTTTATCTAGAGATGCTTCAATCACTGTACCCGAGGCCAGTCTTTTTGGATTGGCTTTAAGTTCAAGTACATCAGCTTCTAGGGTTATTTTCTCGAGAAGTTGATCAATATTGGTTCCGGCTTTTGCAGAAATATCTTGGGATTGGAATTTCCCTCCCCATTCTTCAACCAAAAGGTTCATTTCTGAAAGCTCTTGTTTGATTCTGGTCGGATCTGCGCCGTCTTTATCTATTTTATTTATGGCAAATACGATAGGTACACCAGCTGCTTGCGCGTGGCTGATGGCTTCTTTCGTCTGCGGCATTATTCTGTCATCTGCTGCAATAATTACGACGACGATATCGGTAACTTTTGCCCCTCTTGCTCTCATGGCTGTAAAGGCTTCGTGACCTGGAGTATCTAGGAAAGTTATTTTCTTTCCTTCAACGCTAACTTCGTATGCTCCAATATGCTGTGTGATACCACCGGCTTCACCATCTGCAACACTCGCATCTCTAATGTAATCCAGAAGTGAAGTTTTACCGTGATCAACGTGTCCCATGACGGTTACGATCGGAGCTCTAGGTACTAAATCTTTTGGATCATCCTCTTCGATTACTTCTTCTTCAACTTGATCCTCTACACTTATAAATTCAACTTCGTGACCAAATTCATTGGCAACTAGTTCTATAATTTCTGCATCCAATCGTTGGTTGATTGAAACGATAACACCAAGGCTCATACATTTAGTAATTACCTCTGAAACGCTTACATTCATTAAACTTGCCAACTCGGAAACAGAGATAAATTCTGTAAGTTTTAAGTTAGTATCAATAGATTCTAACTGTTTAATTTCCTCTTTTTCTCTCTTATCAGCTCTGTTGTCTCTTCGTATTTTTTGACGTTTGTTTTTTCCACCACCGGACATCCTAGCCATGGTAGCTTTGATCTTCTCGTCAATTTCTTTTTGAGATACAGTCTGTACCTCGTCTGATTTCTTATTTGAAGATTTTTTACCTCTGCCTTGACCCGTATTTCTTAGATCTTTTGCAGTAATCTTTTTTCTTTTTCTCTTTCTACGGCCTGCATCTCCTCCTTGACCAGGTCCTGATTTTTTCTGATCGGAAGACTTGGAGCCTTTCTGTTTTGGAGGATCTTTTTTAATCTCGACCTTACCCATGATCTTAAGACCTTTCAGCTTTGGAGCCTTATGTCTGACCATTTCTTCCTTAACGACTTCTTTGGCCGGCTCTTCTTTAGGTTTTTCAACTTTTTTCGGAGCTTTTTCTTGCGTAACTTTTGAAGTCGCTGACTTTTGTTCTTTAGCTTTTTTAGCGGCGGCAGATTCTGCGTCTTTTTGTGCCTTTTCCTCTTTCTTTTTGGCAGCAATTCTTTCTTCTCTTTCCTTTTTCTCCTTATCTAAATCTACTTTGCCAACAACCTTTACGTTTGGAAGGTCACCTGAGGGTCTAAAAATTTCTTTTTTCTCCTCGACTTTTTCTTCTTCGACTACCGGCTCTGGTTCTGGCTCTGGCACCTTCTCTACAACTGGCTCAGGCTCTTGTGCTGGCGGCGGTGGTGGTGGTGGAGGCGGCGGCGGTGGCGGAGGAGGAGCTACTTCTTTTTCTTGAGCTCTGCTTCCAATGACTAAATTGTCTGCTTCTTGCTTAACAGCCATAGAGCCGCTGAACTCCTTAATAAGGAGGTCAGTCATTTCATCTGAAATCTTTGAGGTTGGTTTGTTCTCAACCTCATGCCCATTCTCGGCCAGGAACTCCACAATAGTAGATGTTCCAACATTCAGTTCTTTCGCAATTTTAACAAGACGTTTCGCCATTAAATATTTTTAGCTTTTCGTGCCGCAAAGGTAATTAATATCTATTCTTCATCGAATTCAGAAGCTAGAATCTTGAGTACTTCCTTAACAGTTTCCTCTTCTAAATCTGTTCTTCGAATCAATTCTTCACTACTTAGGTCCAATACGCTTCTTGCAGTATCGCACCCAATACTTTTTAATTGATCAATGATCCAAGTATCGATTTCATCAGAAAATTCATCAAGATCTACATCTTCCATGTCTGGATCATCATTTTCTCTATAAACATCAATCTCGTATCCAGTTAACTTACTGGCTAGCTTAATGTTCGATCCACCTTTTCCGATGGCAAGAGAAACCTGATCTGGTTTCAAAAATACATTGGCAGTGCCTTTTTCTTCATTAATGTTAATGCTAGAAACTTTGGCAGGTGTCAATGACCTCTGAATGAATAGAATAAGATTACTCGTATAATTGACAATATCAATATTTTCATTCTTCAGCTCTCTCACAATACCGTGAATTCTCGATCCTTTCATACCTACACAGGCACCTACAGGATCAATTCTATCGTCATAGGATTCAACAGCCACTTTGGCTCTTTCACCTGGAATTCTTACAATCTTTTTGATAACGATTAAGCCATCTTCGATTTCTGGAACCTCTTGTTCCATAAGTTTTTCCAAAAATCTACTGTCTGTTCTTGAAATGATTACAACTGGATTGTTGTTTTTCATTTCAACTTTTTTGATGACCGCACGAACCATATCACCTTTTCTGAAAAAATCACCTTTGATCATTTCATTTCTAGGAAGGATTAATTCATTGCCTGTTACATCATCTATCACAAGAAGTTCTCTTTTCAGCACCTGATTTATCTCTCCGAGTACGATTTCTCCTTCTCTATCGTGGTAACGTTTATAAACTTCATCTTTTTCAAGCTCCATGATCCTTGAAATAAGCGTCTGTCTAGCGGCCATAATGGACCTTCTACCAAACGATTCTACTTCCAATTGCTCGTAACACTCTTCTCCGATTTCATAATCTTCATCGATAGATTGTGCTTCAGAAATGGATATTTGGCTTCTTTCATCAGTTACCTCACCATCAGGAACAATTTCCCGTACTTGCCAAAGTTCAAGGTCACCGCTCTGCGTGTTGACAATTACGTCAAAGTTTTCATCAGAGCCGTATTTTTTTCTGATCAGTGTTCTGAAGACATCTTCCAATACACGGACCATCGTCGGCCGGTCTATATTCTTGCCGGCTTTAAATTCCGAAAATGATTCTACAAGTTTCATTTCATAAATTAAAATGCTAAAAGAATAAACGATTCATTTATATCTAAAAATTCTATAGTTTTCTGCTCAACGACCTTCTTCTTTCCTTTACCTGTAGATACTTCTACAGTAAGTATTTGATCATCAATACTTTTTAGTACTCCTTCAATCGTGGTTTCATCTTTTAAATGAACTTCAATTTTACGATTGATGTGTTTATGGTATTGTCTCAGATACTTCAGTGCTGAATTAGCTCCAGGGGAAGAAACATCTAATCTGTACTGTTCGCCTAGAAGAAGATTTTCATCTAGATAAGCTTCCAACTTTCTGCTAATCGTCTTACATTTTCCAAAAGTGACTCCTTCATCCGCATCAATATAAATGACAACTTTAGAGTCCTTCTTTTTCATGTTAATGAGAAAGCAGTCCGTTAATTCTTCTTCTTTTAAAACCTTTTCTAAAAGCCCTTCGAGTTGAGCCAGAACAGAATCCATTGAATTCTTAATTATTTAAAATAAAAAGAGGGAACAATTCTGTTCCCTCTCCTGTCTTTCGTACTGCAAATATACAACAATTTAAGGCAAGAAAACAAGCAGACTTCCAATTATAGCTACCATTTTATACTATTGGGCTCAAATAGTAAGTGATTTATGCGATTTTTCTAAACGCATTCTCCATATCTTTGTTAGTAGATTATGAATATGCAATCACAAATTGACGATTTATTAAACAAGGCACTCTCTAGGGAGTTTTTAAGCATTGAAGAGGGTATGCTATTATTTAAAGAGGCATCAACCCCTGAATTAATGTCTGTTGGCAATTCATTAAGACAGTATCATCAACCGAATAATATTGTTTCATGGATTATTGATCGCAACTCAAATACGACCAATGTATGTATTGCAAATTGTAAATTCTGCAATTTTTACCGTAGGCCGGGACACGAAGAGAGCTATATAACAAGTATTGAAGAGTACAAGCAGAAGATAGAGGAGACCTTTAAGTTTGGTGGAGAGCAACTTTTATTACAAGGAGGCCATCATCCAGATTTAGGCTTGGATTATTACACCAAGCTTTTTAGAGAGTTAAAGTCTCTTTACCCCAATTTAAAACTTCATGCCCTCGGCCCTCCTGAAATTGCACATATTACCAAATTGGAAAAGAGTACGCATACTGAAGTATTAAGTGCTTTAAAGGAATCAGGTCTTGATAGTCTGCCCGGAGCAGGAGCCGAGATTTTAAATGATAGAGTACGCCGTTTAATAAGTAAGGGTAAATGTGGAGGCCAAGAATGGCTTGATGTGATGGAAGCATGCCATAAGTTGGACATTACAACCTCTGCAACCATGATGTTTGGACATATAGAGACAGATGAGGAACGGATGGAACATTTTGTGAGGTTAAGAGAAGTTCAATCTCGGAAGCCAGCAGGAGCCAAAGGTTTCTTAGCTTTTATTCCTTGGCCATTTCAAGATGAGGATACGATTCTCAAAAAAATCAAACGGGCTCGAAATAGTTGCACTGGAGATGAGTATATCAGAATGATAGCCATGTCTAGAATTATGCTGCCCAATGTCAAAAATATCCAAGCATCTTGGCTTACCGTGGGCAAAAAAGTGGCGCAAGTCTGTTTGTATGCAGGGGCCAATGATTTTGGTAGCATCATGATTGAAGAAAATGTAGTATCAGCAGCAGGAGCCCAATTTAGATTTACGGCCAATGGAATTCAGGAGGCGATAAAAGAAGCTGGCTTTATTCCAAAGCTCAGAAACCAACAATATGAATATCGAGAAGTACCAACCAATATTGTGCAACAAGAATTGGATCACGCGACAATGATTGTTGATTAATGGAAAATATATTTGCGAAAGCAAAAGAAGCGGCAAGCTTTATTGAATCAATCATTGAAAACATACCCTCCATAGGTTTATCCCTCGGTACCGGCTCGTCAATCATGTTAGAATCGTTTGAAGTACTGAAAAGCATTCCATATTCTTCCATCCCGCACTTTCCTACAAGTTCTGTCACCTCTCATGTAAACGAATTAATTTTTGCGAAAGCAAAAGGAAAGAAGGTTTTAATCTTAGGAGGACGCATGCACTATTATGAAGGCTGGTCGATGAAGGAACTTACATTCCCGATACGTGTATTGCAAGCCCTAGGAATCCAACAATTAATCTGCACCAATGCTTCCGGGGGATTAAACGAAAATTATATTTCTGGGGAGATAGTTTTGGTGAGAGATCATATAAATTTATTACCTGCCCATCCACTTAGAGGCGATAATGAAGAACAGCTAGGATTGCGTTTTCCCGACATGTCAGATGCCTATTCTGAGCGATTGAGAAATATAGTTATGCAAAAATATCCGTCTTTAAAACAAGGAGTATATGTGGGTTATCAAGGTCCGAGTTTAGAGACACCAGCAGAATATGAAATGATGCATCGCCTAGGTGCAGATTTAATAGGGATGTCTACCGTTCCAGAAGTCATCGTGGCCAATCATGCAGGAATAGAAGTCTTGGTTTTTTCTATCGCTACAAACATTTGTTACCCTCCTGAAAAAATAACCCCAACTACTTTGGAAGAAGTAATTGGGGTCGCTCATAAAAGTGCGAGCACTCTCACGACTATTCTAGAAACGATTATAGAAGAAATTTAATTCTTTTTATTCTCTAAGTGATTGATAGTTGCTGGGAGCATGCTTTTGTATAGTTGGCGATCGGCTAGTCTTAGAAATTATATCTTATACCTAATTTTGTACCGTGTCCAGAATTCCTGTTGAAAATGGCTACTGGCGAAGCCAATCTTGTTTCAAACATTATATCTAATCTGCTTGAAGCTTTATAGTAAGCACCAATCATTCCTTGAATGGATGCTCTTCGAATTCTTGGTATTCCACTCAATCCTAATATACTGTCATTGATTCGGTTGTTTCGAAATCTTCCGTTAATACCGATAGACATGCCGAATTTTTCTTTTTGTATAAAGTATCTTCTGTATCCAAAATTTATATGACGGCTACTTGATGAAACTCTATTGATTCCTATGATTAGTTCATCTTTTTCTCCAAATCTTCTTCTGTAGTCTACAGCTACTCCCGTGCCGTTACCTGTGAAAAGTAAAGATCCTGTGATGGCATTTTTGTAAGTTGGTACAATTAAAGTTTCAGTTATTGTAGATGTTTCTATTGTAGTTTCAGTTGTTTCTTCTGCTTGCGCAAATATGGCAGTCGTAGAAAAAATGAAGCTGCAGAGTAAAATTAATTTTTTCATGGATTTCAGATTTTGATTGATCAGTAAATTTTTTGAAAGAGAGCATCTATTTCGATCTAGACATAGCTTGCTCTGTTAATGCCAAGGCATTAATAAATTATGGAACTAAAGGTTTATAAAAGTTGTAAAAGTAACGCTGGGTCTTAGCGTTGATGAGAAGGATGATTTCGTAATGTAAAGGTGGACAAAGCCACCTTTACATTATCAAAATCTAAAAAATCTATTTTAATAAGAGTCTGGCAGAAAATCCAGCAGACATTAAATTTGTAAATGCTGTTGGTGCACTACCTACGACCCTATAACCAACGCCTCTTCTTAATTCAAGTCCAAGTTCGACCCTCCTAAACAAGACCACTGAAGCGCCTCCTTGAACAAAAACCCGATGATTAAAGTTGGTTTTAGTTTCGTAACTCTCATTATAAAATCCTTCTGCTCCAGAATCATTAAAGACATCAGATGCATTACCAGCATTTATATCTTCCCTAACGACGTTTGAGCCGGAAACGTAAATTGTATTATCATATGAAAATCCAGCATTACTTCCGACACCGCCATAAAGATTGAATGGTCCTAGATGTATTAAATTTAAACTTAGTGCAGACTCTAAAGCAATTTCACTTTGGGTCTGGGAAAAGTTAACGTACTCGCTATCTTGGTAGTTATTCCAATAGTCATCATCTCCTGTTCTGTAGGTTACTGCATCTATTCTATTGGGCATCCATACGATTGCATTTCTCCACTCGAGGGCTTTCAATCCCGGTGCAACAAGTGTCACACCAAATCTCCAATGTGGATTTTCACAAACTCCTGAGACGATGTCTTGATCAGACATTTCTACATTTCTTAAAGTAAAGTTTGGATTTTTGATTTGGTTCATAAAATAATCTGCCCCCATATCATTCAATCGATCCTGCTCGTTACCTGCAACTACGTCAATTTTTTTAACTAGGAATGGTCCTAATGTTTTTGTTTGTGCTTGAATGCTTGTAAAGAAACATGCGAATGCTCCTAGTAATATCAGCTTTTTCATTTTTATAATTTTAATGTTTAGTTATTAAGGAACGGCTACTTTTTTACTTTATTCCGATTCCTTTATGTCGGCAAAGACAATTAAATAAGTAATCATCATGGCCTTGTCTATAGGTAAGTGTCCAGAGAGGGGCTAGGGGTTGCATCGAGAATACAGTTTTTTTCATTTTTACTGAAAAGTTGCCTATAATACTTAGCTATAACTGTCCTAAAGTATGGCCGTTAATGTTTCAATTGTGATGAAATTGCATTATTATTTAATCAAAAAAACAACTGATGCAATCCATACTATTTAAACATTTAAAATCGATTTCGATTTGTTTCTTCTTTTTTCTTGCCCTTTCTCCAAATTCATTTGCAACGAATTTTGTTTGGAATGGGAGCTACGGACTTTGGGATGCGCCACATAATTGGATTCCCAATGGTGTGCCTGGTCCTGGCGATTTGGCAACGATCAATTCAGGAGCAGCTCGAGTGCAATTTGGAATTTCAGCCAATGTGGGTAGAATCATTATAGCAGATGAAGGCGAACTGCGCATCTATCCTAACAGCACGTTGAACGTCCTAAATAACACCAATGGTGCAGGTATCCAAAATGATGGATCTCTGTTAATCTATGGGACCCTCAATATTGAAAGTATTCCGTCAGCTAATGGGTATGGAATTAAAAACGATGGCTCCGTTCATTTAACGGCTACTGCAGAATGCAATATTAGTGGAATAAAAAATGTAGCGCTTTTAAACAAGCAAAATTTTAAAAATTATGGGGTTTTAAACATTTCAGTTATTGCTAGTCATGGTATTTTAAATTATGGATCAATTGAAAATTGGGGAGTTGTAGATATTGAGATTAGTTCACAGGCTTTCACCTGGGGAATAATCAATTTTCTCAAACTTTATAATTTTCAAGAGTTGAGATTACATGGGCAGAATGGAAGCTCAGACCTTGGGGGAATTATAAATACAAACTCAGGATATCTTTTAAATTATAAGGAGATAGTGATAGAAGACATCAATGGAACAGGTATCAAAAACCTTGGAACCTTGACAAACAAAGAAGGATACTTATATAATTACGCTGAAATGAAAATTCATAATTGTGATAAGTATGGTATAGAGCTCGCGCCAGGAAGTAATTTTAGAAGTGAAAAAAGGACGATTGCCGAAATTACTTCATCAGGGAATAGAGGTATGTTAGTTCATGGTGCTGCTTATAATGATGGCCTTTTGCTCATTTCAGGTTCTAGTTTTGCAAATATGCATATTGGTTCTAATGGTAGCTTTATCAATGACCAAACAACTATTCTTACTTTTTCTATTTTCAGCAATTCGACCTCGTTAAAAATTTTTGGATCATTATTAAATACTTCAGATGGGATGATTTTAAGTAGGGGTCGCATTTCGACTCATTCTGGCAGTAGTTTCATCAACGAAGGGGCATTTAAATCTGAATACGATTTTAATCACTTTATATCAGAAGACATTTTCAATAATAAATTGTTTCATGATAAATCTGGCCTTCTCTCAAATTTTATAAAAAATTCAGGGATAGTCATTAAACCTTATCCTAACACTGTCCAAGTAGGTGTTCCAGCTTCCAATTTTTTAGAGATCTATTCAAGTACTGGTATTAATAATGTTGAAGAAATTGTATATGGGGAAGATGATCCTTTGAGCACCTTAATTGTAGGTGTCTACGATTTCCAAAATAACACCTTTACTCCTAATGTGTTTGCTCAGGATCTTAGTTCTGTTTTTCTGCGCATTAATTATTCGATTCTTGGCGAACGTGTTTACGAAGTCAAACTTCCATCACCTATTACTTTTAAATCTGACCAAACAGAAGTGTCCTACAGAAATAAGAAAGAATCAAGTTTTACATTTAATGTTTATCCGGTGCCTGCGAGTCGCACTTTGTTTTTGAAGCATGAATTTAAAGAGGCTTTTGATTATGCCATTTTTAACACCTTGGGTGAAAGGATAGAGCAAGGACGCATCAATGAAAAACAAATGGATATTGATCATCTTCCACCCGGGGAATACTTTTTAAAGGTCGAATCAGAAGGAAAATCATACAACAAAAAGTTTATTAAGATTTAAGTTGATTTAAATAAGATACATAAAGGCTGCCTCAAAAGGGCAGCTTTTTTTTATAAGGTCAATCTATAGAATGACTTAAAACTGTCCTAAAGTATGGGCTCGAAGGATTCTTTTCTATTGAAATTGCATTAATAATTAATCAAAGAAACAACTAATGCAATCCATTCTATTCAACCATTTAAAATCGATTTCGATTTGTCTCTTATTTTTTCTTGCCCTTTCTCCAAATTCATATGCAACGAATTATGTATGGAATGGGAGCTACGGACTTTGGGATGCGCCACATAATTGGATTCCCAATGGTGTGCCTGGTCCTGGCGATTTGGCAACGATCAATTCAGGAGCAGCTCGAGTGCAATTTGGAATTTCAGCCAATGTGGGTAGAATCATTATAGCAGATGAAGGCGAACTACGCATCTATCCTCACAGCACGTTGAACGTCCTAAATTACACCAATGGTTCAGGTATCCAAAATGATGGATCTCTGTTAATCTATGGGACCCTCAATATTGAAAGTATTCTGTCAGCTAATGGGTATGGAATTAAAAATGATGGCTCCGTTTATTTAACGGCCACTGCTGAATGCAATATTATTGGAATTAAAAATGTAGCCATATTTAACAATCTCGACTTTGTAAATAATGGCTTTTTAAATATTTCGGATATATCCAGTCATGGTATATTAAACTATGGATTGATGGAAAATAATGGAGAAGTAGACATTGAAATTAGTCCTGAAGTTTTCACCTGGGGAATATTAAATTTTGACAAAATTTATAATACTGGAACCTTGAGCTTATCAGGCCTGAACGGGGGTTTAGAACTTGGGGGGATTTTAAATACAAGTTCAGGGAACCTATTAAATTTTAGTCAAATAACAATCCAAGACATCAATGGTGCGGGCATTAAAAACATAGGAAACATAGTAAACGAAGCCACTAATCCAGCCGCTAGAATGACAATACGAGAATGTGGTACTGGAATAGCTTTGATGTCGGGTAGTAACTTTAAAAATGATTACAATACTTATATCACCATTAATCCTTCTGATCATATCGGTATGTTAGTCTATGGATCACTTTCTAACTATGGAACAATAGGAATACATGATTCCCAGCATACAGATTTGTACATTGAGCCAAGCGGAAGCTTTACTAATCATCAACAATTGAATCTTGGTTTTGGAAATAACTTTACTTTATATTCAATATTAAATAGAGGATCATTTTTTAATGCTACAGACGTATTTACCACAGGCCGGGTTAGAGATTTTGGAAATATAAAAACATATAATGGAAGTAGTTTTATCAACGATGGCAGTTATCATTCTTTTGTCAATTCTAACCCTACCTTGGGAGAAGACATTTTAAATCATAAAGTAATTCATGATAATTTTGGTCTTCTTTCAAATAACATAAATAATAAAGGAATTGTCGTACGACCCTATCCTAACGCTGTTCAAATTGGAATTCCAGCCATGAATTTTTTAGACATTGAGTCAACTGCAGGGATGGCTATACAATCAAACGTATATGAAGTCGAAACATGGAGTTCTCAAATCGTTGGCAGCTATAATTCACAAAATAATAGCTTTACTGCGAACGCAAATGCCACTGGTCTCAGTTCTGTTTTTGTGCGTATTGAACTTAATCCAGGCGTTAATAATTCTGTGAGTATTTGCGAAGTCATGCTTCCAACACCCATTAATCTTAAGTCTGATCAAACTGAAGTGTCCTCCAGAAATAAGAAAGAATCAAGTTTTACATTTAATGTTTATCCGGTGCCTGCGAGTAGTACTTTGTTTTTGAAGCATGAATTTAAAGAGGCTTTTGATTATGCTATTTATAACACCTTGGGGGAAAGGATAGAGCAAGGACATATGAATGAAACAAAAATGGATATTGATCATCTCACTACTGGGGAATACTTTTTAAAGGTCGAATCAGAAGGAAAATCATACAACAAAAAGTTTATTAAGATTTGAGTTGATTTAAATAGGATACATAAAGGCTGCCTCAAAAGGGCGGCCTTTTTTGTGATATTTATCTAAGAAGATTTTACCATCAAATCTTGATAGATAAATTTCTTATTAGCTTATTGTTAAGCTATACCATTTCTATTTTCCAGATACATTTTATGGTAGTTCGAGGCTTTGAAAAAACTTCCAATCGGTCTGGCTTAAAAAATATCGAACCGAGGTCCGAAATCATTTGCAACTAGTACCAAAATAAATAAGCACATTTCATTAAGATTAGGATGCCAGAGAGTTCTTATTGTTTTGCACCATCTCGGAGTGATGCTTTGATAGAGTTACCCATTTTATTGTTTTTCTACTTATGAAGAAAATGGTCTACATATTATTTCGACAAAGAATTAGCTGGAATATTCTATCTTGTCTGTTAAGCTTAATTAATTTTAACTAAATCGAAACTTATGAAAGTAATAAATTCCAAAACCCATGGCATCATTGATTACCTAGTCGTCCTTTTTTTAGCCGCTTCGCCTTCACTTTTTAACCTTCCAGAAACGACAAGTTTGTTTACTTACGTTTTAGCAGGAATTCATTTAACGCTTACCGTTTTGACACAATTTGAATTGGGATTGATAAAAGTGATTCCTTTGAAAATTCATGGATGGATTGAATTAGTAGTTGCTATTGCTTTGGTAGGTGTCGCTTTTTATTTGGGAGGAATGGAAGGTGACATTGCTCGTAATTTCTATTTAGGATTTGCGGCAGCAGTTTTTGTCGTTTGGTTACTAACAGATTATAATCGTGATGGGACGTTAGTTTCCACCACTTGATGAATAGACTTTTTATTCATTAAGTAACACTTCTATGAATTTTTTTCTACTATTCCTGCCTACCAATAAGAAATAATAAGGCTGTCTAAATAGGCAGCCTTTTTGCTTATCTATTCTCTTAAAATCAAATCAAATTCAAAAAGGTAAGAAAATTAGGTCTACAATAGGTTGGACAGATAGAAGGGGTGAAGATAATGGGTCCATTACCTTAATAGCTGCCTATACATCAACAGATAAGTATCTAAGGCTAATCTATCATTCTACGCATGGAAGAACCAAAGAAACAAAGAAGATGGATTATAAAGTCGAATTGATTGAAGTCGACTCTAATTTAGGGAAAGGGAATGTTTTATACATGATGTGTCCGAGTAAGAAAGGAAATATGTGTAGAATCCTTTATTGTGCATATCACACGCATAAGTTCTATTCAAGAGAATACTTTAGGACAATAGGATTAAGAATCTATTATCCTAGTCAGGCAAAGTCCAATGTAGATTATATGTACAACAGAAAACATTTTTTTGAGGAGATATATAAAAACTATTGGAAAGGTAAAAGAAAACAATCAACGTATAAAGGGAAGCCAACAAGGAGGTATTTGAAATACTTAGAAATTGAAAAAAGTTTTTTTGATTATGAGGATAAATGTAACCAAAGGTTATCTGAGGTTATACACAAACTTGGAAGATCAAGACTGTGAACAAACTAGGTAATAGCAACGAAAGAAAATTAATCAATAGGGTTCAATAGAGGTTTAGGATTGATTCCTCTTTTCGGATTAAGGGCTAAAATCAATTGCTCAATAACATTATCATACTCATCTGGTTCCCTAAAATCCAATATGAGTCTTTTCCTTAAATTAGAAGCAATTGCATTTGGAGAGCTATAGACTTCGTTATCAATTGAAATGGGGATAATAAGTGAAATTTTTTCACCATGTTGTTTCCAATATGCGCGTTCTTTTTCTTCGATCTTTTCAATCTCTTGTTCTACCCACCAACTTGAAAGAGATGCCTCAGAACAAACCAGAATCACCTTATCATAGAGGCTAATTCCTTTATGAATTATTTCTCTGATGATATCGCCATCTTCTTCTTTTTTTTCATCATACCAAACATTAACCCCCTTGTTTATCAGTTGGTCATAGAGAGGAGCAGTAAAGATTTTGTCATAGGAAGAATGAGAAAGAAAGATAGAAAACAACTTAATACCTCCATCATCTAAAAGGTCAGGAAGGTATTTTATGTAAGTATCAGGAAGTCCAATTTTAGAAAGAAACAAAAATGGAATATTAGTTGAATTTTTTAGAGTATCAAAATCAACAGAACAAGGTTTACTTACAATAACAGTTTCTAGATTTTTGCAATTACTCAAATCGACAAAAGAAAAAATTGTATTGACTAAACTGCATTTAGTAAAGTTGGATTCTTTAAGATAAGTATGGATTAATATCGAAGATCTTATGTTTGCCTCAGACAGGTTTACATCATAAAGGATTGCCCTAGACAGGTTAGCCTCAAACAGGTTTGCCTCAGACAAGTTTGCCCCAGACAGGTTTGCCTCAGACAAGTTAGCCTCAGACAGGTTTGCATCAGACAGGTTAGCCCCAGACAGGGCTGCCCTATAGAGGTTTGCCTCAGACAAGTTAGCCTCAGACAGGTCTGCATGAAAAAGGTTTGCCCTAGAAAGGTTTGCATCAGACAGGAATGCCCTGAAGAGGTTTGCATCAGACAGGTTTGCCTTATGAAATCTTGCAGAAGTAAGGGTTGCCCCAGAAAGGTTTGCCTCAGATAGGTTTGCCTCAGATAGGTCTGCATGAAAAAGGAATGCCTTTAAAAGGTTTGCCCTAGACAGGTTTGCCCCAGACAGGTTTGCCCAAGACAGGGATGCCCTGAAGAGTTTAGCCTCAGACAGGTTAGCCCCACCAAGGGCTGCCTTATAGAGGTTTGCCTCAGACAAGTTAGCCTCAGACAGGTTTGCGTTTAAAAGTTTTGCATCAGAGAGGTTTGCATCAGAAAGGTTTGCCCTAGTAAGCTTTGCCCAAGAAAGGTTTGCCCCAGAAAGGTTGGCATAACAAAGGTCTGTCCCAGAAAGGTCTGCGCTATGAAGGTATGGAGAAATCGATAGATTATCTTTTCTCCAACCGTTCCAAAATTTAACTCCTTTCTTTAATATCTCCAGGTGGTTTGTCATTATAAAATATCAGTATTTTAATTAATTAAATTTATTGAAGACTTTATAGACGTTGTTCTTTTTGGCTCTGGTCCTACCTCCATTATAAATATAGTTCAAAGTGTTTACATCCTTAAATCGAAGCCCATTAAAAGTGTATTCTTAAAATAACAACTAAATACATTTAAATGGGACTGTACGATAATCCTAAAAAGTTTTTTGACGACAACCTGTTTTCGTAGTTTCTTTTAGATATTATCTTTTGTGTAGTAATTAAGATAATTGAGTTTTTAAACTAATTTCAGAATGTTGTGGATAAGTGTTTTGCCTTATATTGGGTCAACACGTCATTTGAGATTGAAACAGCGACCAGATGGGATTTATGATTTTTTGTGATAAAAGTTTAAAAACGAGGCTGATTTCTTTTTTCAAATTCTATGTCGTCTTTTATTTCAATGTACTTTTTATGATTGTGACAAAATTCAAAATCTAAATAATAAACTAATTCAGTGCAATCTGGTCCTCCATAATTACTGCTAAGGCATTTCTTTGGTAAGAATAACATATAGTATGAAAACATGGCAAAGAATATAGATGTCCCAATGAGTACAGTTTTTTCTTTTTGATTTGCATCTTGATAGGTGTCATAAACTAAGAAGACAGTAAACAAGAATACAATTCCATGGGAACAATAATAGTTATAAGGAAAAGGAGGGATACTAAATAAAATAAGAAAGATAAACGCAGCGAGAGAAGCTACAAGAAAACCGAATCTGTATGATCCCCAAAAAAATATAAATATTGGGATTAATTCCTCCATGGTTCTAAGGTAAAGGATTTTGCTAAAATTTAAGAAGTAAATTTTTAGGTGTAACTGAGGTGAGATCGTTAAAGATTATCCTTTGAGATGTGTTTACCTTTTCAATTCTCAATCAATCAATAAGTAAGTTTAAGAGGTTTTCATTTTGTACAGAGTCAATCAGTTATTTGGTTGACTCAGTTTTATTAATGAATGAAACTATTCTTAGAATTAGGTGGGAGCGGTAAAAACCTTTTTGAATTATTTGAATTTACTGTTTCAACTATTTTATGTAATTCCTCAGGGTTTATAACTTCAAATTGTGAATCTCTATGATTAATTATTTCCCATATTTTATATTCTTCTGAATTGTTCGAATTTGGTTCTTCAGAAATTACAAATGTCTTATCAATTGCAGATTTAGTAATATCTGAAATCAAGGACATGGTAGAGTTTAAATTGCTTAAATGTTTTTGTATAGTTTGTACTGAATTGTCGAAGTCTATTAATTTGGCAGCATTTAATTTTCCATTTAAGCCAATCATATCTAGATGAATGGTAAAATAAAATTGCTGATAAATTGAATTATTTATTTTGACATCCGTATGAACTTTCTCTTTTAAGGGTGTTACTATATCCTTTAAAACTCTCTGTCTTAGATGACCACTATTTATCATTCTACGATCTTCATCTAATTCTATAATCCCTAAAATAGATTTTGCGATTTTCTCAAATTCCATTTGGTTATCAATTTCAATAGCTAATGGTTTTGAAAATTGAATAATGCCATCGGAATACATTCCTAAGTATTCTAATAAATTGGGAATGTTATCTTCCTTTAAAATGGTAAAAGGACTTAGGCTATGTTTATAGTCGATAACATCAAGACTAAGTGAAATATTACTAAATGACCTAATTAGTATCCTAGGTGAAATATCAAAGAGTTTAGATGAGTCCTTTATTCTATCTGTATTGAAATAGAACTTAAACCCTTCACTGGGCATATCCAATAGCACACCCACGGAAATAGAGTCTCCTAAATCGGGGTTTGGGGATAATTTTGCTATGGAATATTTGCACGTCACACTATAATTTCTAAAAAGTTCGTGAATATATTTTTGTTTCTGCTATTATCGAACAAAAATTCGACCAATTTTTCCTTTAAAGGTATTTTAAAATTGATGTAAGACTCTATTCTGTCAATTTCAGCATATATATCATGTCTGCATTTGCTAATTGAATGATCTATATATTTTTTGTAAGAGTCAATAGAACCTTGTTCTTTAGCTATTTTTTTAACTAAAGGTGCGCTAAGAATTGATTGTGATGGAGTCAAACATAGTTTATTATTTAGTGAATTATACTCACTCCCCTTATTAAACGCATAATAATGATCAATAGCATAAATCTCTCTCTTTGTTTTTACATCCATTATAAGATTAGAGTGGTTTGGATTTCTATCTAAGTTTAAAATCCAAAGATCAAATAATCCAATTTTAATAAAATCAGAAGGAGAGTTAAATTGATTAATGAAACGTCCTTTTTTTAAGTTGAAAAGTGTAGGTAAGAAATCTTCCATCGGTTTAATTTCCTTAGAACCAAAACACCAATTTTCATAGAACCTAGATCGATATTTACTAGGAAGGTCTTTTAATAAGTCTTGTGAAACATTAACGATAGCAATTTCTGGAGTTTTAATTCCCCATTGAGGCAATAGATGGCTACATAAAAATTCGTTTAAGTATCCCATATCGTTAAACAAATTTGTAGAGTGGTTTCCTTTAATAATGTAATTTTCTAAATTTTGACATTTGACTCGTATCGGATCATGAGCACTGTCAAAAGTTGCATTTTCTGGTAACCCTATAGCTTGTAGTATTGGTAGTTTCATCTTTTATAAAACTAGCGATTGTGAATTGAATCTTTATAAAACAACTCAACTGTTTGTAAGGTGAAAATTAAGCAATTTCGTCCCCCCATTCGTCCCCCCTATTATAGAAAAACCCCTAACTACTTAGTAGTCAGGGGTTAGTTGAGGTCGCGGGCGGATTCGAACCGCCGTACAAGGTTTTGCAGACCTCTGCCTAGCCGCTCGGCCACGCGACCCTATCTGCGTTGCAAATATACAAGATGTGAGCCAACTTGTAAATATTAGACCACTTATTGCAAGAACATTAATTGGAAAGTTTGCCTAATAAGTCTTAAACTTAGCAAAGCCTTAGCTTTGGGGCTGTAATTAGAGCAATTTTAGCTAAATTTTAAAAATTACTTACGTATTTACGCTTTATGAAAAACACCTTATTTATCCTATCCTTATTATTTCCAAGCTTGCTTGTAGCTCAAGCAGATGCCATTATGAAATTGCTTCAAAAGAAGTTACCAGATGGAACAGTGATAGAAACTAGAGAAACTGGAAGGCATTTTGCTGGAGAATATACAGTCTACTTGGAACAACCAATAGATCATAATAATCCAGCAACAGGCACTTTTCAACAGAGAATTTTCTTGTCTCATTACGACCGTAAGGCTCCAACACTTATCGTTACAGAAGGATATGGTGCAAGACCTAGAGATTATGAACTTGCCGACATTCTTCGGTCAAATCAGATCATCGTCGAATATCGATTTAATGCGAAGTCTACTCCAGAGAAAATCGATTGGAAGTATATGACCAATGATCAAGCAATGGAAGACTTACACCAGGTCCGGAAAATATTTGGAAAAATTTACAAGAAGAGTTGGGTCAGTACCGGGATTAGTAAAGGGGGAACAACCGCACTCATTTATAAGAGTAAATATCCAGACGATGTAGATGTGGCCGTTTCTTATGTTGGTCCACTCCCAGTAGCAAGAGAAGATCTCAGGATCGACGAATTGATTCTAGATAAATTGAAAGAACAACCCTGTGCAGCAAGTTTGGATAAGGTTCAACGTTTTGCTTTGAGTAATGATGAGATATTTGTCCCGATGATAGATTCATTAGCGAAAGCGGACCAGATAACCTTTGATCGAGTAACAACGGCTCAGGCCTTAGAATATGCAGTACTAGAATTGACCTTTTCTTTCTTACAATTGGGTTATAGCTGTGATGAGGTGCCTACAGAAATGCATGTCGACACCGTATTTAACTACATCAAAAATGCGGTAGGTTTCGATTTCTATAGTGAAGAAACAATTGCTGGTTTAGAGCCAGCCTTCTATCAATTCATGACAGAGAATGGCTATTACAGTTTTATTCATGAACCCTTTGAGGGACTGTTGGATGATTTAGAAAGTTATGATAATTCCATCTTTGCTCCACGTGGAGTTAATCTAGAATTTGATAAAGATTACCTACAGCGGGTGCGTAATTATTTACATACAGAGGGAGACAAGATTATTTATATACAAGGAGGAAACGATCCCTGGGCTGCGTGTAGATTTGTGCCTCCGACAGAAAGAGATGCTGTGTATATTGAAAAGGATGGCGCAAACCACCGATTACGTATCAAAAGCTTAGATCAAAACCAAAAAGAAGAGATTTATGAGGCTTTGGGGAGATGGTTGAAGGTGAAAATCTATCCTTTGGCGGAAGATTGAGGTGGTTAATCTAAGGATTTGGTTCCCTTGATATTTTTATCTTAAAATTGTATCATGAATTTTCTCGAGAATATAAAGGTCGCGCTTGAATCAATCCGAGCCAATTTTCTCCGATCGCTACTTACCCTCATGATTATTGCGGTAGGTATTACCTGTCTTGTAGGAATTCTAACAGCGACGGATACCATTTTATATTCTCTCAGCGATAGCTTCAATCGGGTAGGTGCAAATTCTTTTTCTATTTTTCCAATGAGGGAAACCATTAAGACCAACACTGGTAGTGAACGTACCAAGCGAGCTGATCCGATCGTCTATGACCAAGCCATTCGGTTTAAGCAAGCATTTGATTCTGGGGGTGCCATAGCATCTGTCAGTACTTGGTGTACGGGCACCGCAGAAATAAAATTTGCCGATAAGAAGACCAACCCTTCCGTAAGAGTTTATGGTGTCGATGAAAATTACCTATCTGTTTCTGCCTACGAAGTAGAGTTTGGTAGAAATTTCACGAGTAAAGAAGTTTTGAGCGGAGATCATAAAGTAATTCTTGGGTCTGAAATTGTTGAATTACTTTTCAATGAACGAGGATCAACCGCCATGAATCAATTGGTAATGATCGGTAGCACTAGGTATAAGGTAATAGGTGTGCTTAAGGAAAAAGGATCGGCAGTAAACAATGGTGCGGACAGACGGATTTTCATACCCTTGACAAATGCAAAGCAATATTACGGCTTTCCAAATAAGAGCTACAGTCTGATGGCCTCTGTAGCACAGACGCAACAAATTGATGCAGCCATTGCGGATGCCATCGGTGTTATGAGAAATGTGAGAAAGCTAAAGGTCTCCGAGTCCAATGATTTTGACATTCGAAAAAGTGATGGAATATTGGAGCGGTTAAAAGAAATGACAACCCAACTCCGAATGGCAACAGCAGCCATCGTTTTCATAACCCTGATAGGAGCGGCCATAGGATTAATGAATATTATGCTCGTATCAGTTACAGAACGTACTCGAGAAATCGGTCTTCGAAAAGCCTTGGGAGCAACGAGCAAAAATGTTTTGCTTCAGTTTCTTATTGAAGCAGTGGTGATTACACTGATAGGTGGTGTTGTCGGAATTATCTTTGGAATGTTAATGGGGTTTGTGATTGCCAATCATTTTAACACCCAGTTTATCGTTCCGATTCCATGGATGGTACTCGCCTTCGTCGTCTGTGTGGTCACAGGAATCATCTCTGGATTTTACCCAGCGTATAAAGCTGCTGCCTTAGATCCTATTGATTCTCTTCGATACGAATAGTTTTGTAGAATAAAATGGAAATTGGAAATGCTATGTAGAAAATCGATTTTTACTTGATAGAAAATTTTTACTTTTTCAGCTGTGTGCTATGAAATAGTAATTCTCTTTTTCATCATATTGTCTTTTAAATTCTTTCAAGCTCAGATAATTTCCATTCTTCAGATACCCTCCTAAATTCGAAATTCTCATTTCCTGATTGTCGAAGAATTGAAATAATTTTTCGGGCGTTGTTCCATAGTGATCCGAAGCTCCTAATCCATGTTCAAAAATAACGATGGGCTTACTCTTTTTAATTAAGTTCTTCGATCCTTCCAGAACTTGAAGTTCTGCACCTTCTACATCAATTTTAATGAGGTCAATTTTTATTTCACTTGGAATTTGATCGTCAAGCTTTTTAGATTGAACTTTAATTACTACATCCTTTTCATCTGGTCTGTCATAGTCTCTTTTAAGCATTCCGCTATATGCTGGATTTGTAATTACATGATTAAATTCAATTTCTTTGGTTTCATTGCTTGCTGCAAAATTGAGAATCGTACAGTTTGATGTTTCTTGATATTTCAAAGTTAAATTTTCAAACATATTGGGCAAGGCTTCAATACCAAAATGAATTCCCTTGGGCGAACTCTCCAGTAACAAATCCATAATTTCTCCTTTGTGACATCCCACATCTATGCTATTAAAATCATCCCCTAGCCTGCTTATAATTTTCTTTGTTTGAATATCATATTTGTGATTTTTTGAAAGTGGAATTGGACTCAATTTTATAAGTCTTTTTAAAAATTCTTTCATTAATTTTTCTTTTTGGGCGGCATACTTTAAATGATAATGTGGGCTGAATTATTAAGACGGCACATTTATAGTCATCTGTCATTTTTTAAGTTACCTAATATATGTTTTTGCAGCAAATTCAGGTTGATCAATAGCTCAAATAAACTGATGTTGGAGCTCAATTGAAATATAATGTGAGTTTAAATCTATGCAGTAATGAGATTATATTAACAACGTGTATTAGACAATATCAATAACTAATTTTCACCAAGTTCAAATTATAACTTTGCTGGGAAGGCACAACCATGCTATTGGACGATAGTTGAATGGCATCATTGAATCTAATTTTAAGATTTTCATATTCTGTATTGAGAAGGCTCCGACGTTCATAGCGCCCGATGGGATCTATAAGATATTCGCTGATGGTATTACTTTTAGCGATTTCATCATTGTAGATTAAACGTATTCGTGATGGAGTTTTAAAAATGTAAAAAGAAGAAAAGATGGCATCGTCATCTTGGGAGAATTGTTTTTTATGTAAAACCTCTTTCCAATGTTCTTTTCCATCCGGATGTGTGCTTATGATAATGATGTCCTCATTATAATAATCTACCCAACCTTGATTACCATAGAGTGCTGCTTCTCGACGCGTGAAATTTCTATAAGTGCTGCGTCGTGCAAATTCTTTGTACGACTCTATAAAGTAAATGATTCCACCATCCTCTCTCAGGATAAGGTCTTTAATGACCAAATCATTTAAGGCATTGATTTTTTTCTTTTTTGTGCCGATGACTTCACCGATAAAACCAGGTTCAAAAGTTTGATAGGACAGTTTTTCTTTCTCTGCAAATTGAAATATGGGTTTATTCAGTTGAAAATATCCTTCTGAAGAAATGCTATTGATCGATGAAAATAATCCAGCAAACACCAATTGTCTATTCTTATTATTATAGTTCAATTTTGAATCGATGGTAAGGTTTCCATCAAAATCTATTTCATGATAACTATATCCATTCTGTGTGCTAGGATTAAATATGACTAGATGTCCTTTGTGGTCAGCCATTGAAAATTTCATATTGTCAGAATCAAAGTAGGCAGCTCCAATTCCATCATTTCCGATAACCATTGTTTGAAAATCATTTAGTATATCAAATTCATTAAATTCAAATCCGCCATAAAATTTCAGAACACGTTTATGATTATCAATTAAAAAGTAAAGCAGTCGATTTTTTCTGCTGACACTAAAAAGCAGGGTTTTAGACTTATCCTCACTATTAACGTATTTAAATTTTCTGTATAGTCTTCGATCCATAGTAAAAAGGCAGGTGCTGTCAATAAGTTCAGCCGATTCATTGTACACTCGACTCATAATTCTTATGGAGTCCTTTTTACCGTAACCATAAATCATCTGGAAAGCTGTATCGATTCCTACAATATTATATAGTTCCGCTTTATCATCTTCTAAAAAGATGGTTCCTTCAAAAGTGATCCCCATTTCTTCGTCAAAGCTCTGAACTATATGTTCACTTCCACCATCTCTAAAAAGTACCAAGCGATCATTGACCTTGCCTACGATATCATAGCCTAAATTGCTTCTAATATTGATATCTGGGGATACAAGGATTTCTTGTGCATTTGCCGAAAGGCAGAACATTAAAATTACTGTGATCAATGATATCCTATACATAAGTCTAAAATTCTACATTTGTGAGGTATTAATCAAGTATTCAAATCATCAATAAATAATAAAGTTAGGATGAGTCGTCAATTAATAGAGTGTGTTCCCAATTTCAGTGAGGGTCGTGACATGAAAATTATCAAGCAAATCACAGATGAAATTGAAAAGGTAGATGGGGTTAGATTATTAGATGTAGATCCTGGAAAGGCTACAAACAGGACAGTTGTAACCTTTGTGGGCCCACCAGAAGAAGTCGTCGAAGCTGCTTTTCTAGCGATAAAGAAGGCGGGCGAAGTTATCGATATGTCCAAACACAGTGGGGAACATCCAAGAATGGGTGCTACCGATGTCTGTCCTCTGATTCCCATTGCCAATATTACAATGGAAGAGGTTGCGGCATATGCTCGAAAATTAGGTGAAAAAGCAGGATCCCAGCTCGAGATCCCCTTTTACTTGTATGAATCAGCGGCTACACATCCCGACCGGAAAAACTTAGCAACGGTGAGGGCAGGGGAATATGAAGGGCTGCCCAAAAAGTTAAAGGATCCGCATTGGAAGCCTGATTTTGGTCCATCCAACTTTAATGCAAAATCTGGGGCTACCGCCATTGGAGCTAGAGATTTTCTCGTGGCTTACAACGTAAATCTGAATACGACATCCGTGCGTCGGGCAAATGCGATTGCATTCGATGTGCGAGAAAAAGGTCGTATTAAAAAAATGGACAATAAACTTAATGGAGAAATCCTAAGAGATGCCAATGGCGACCCGTTACGAACTCCAGGGATGTTGAAATCGGTAAAAGCAATAGGCTGGTTCATTGAAGAGTATAACCAAGCTCAGATTTCTATGAACCTAACCAATATTAATATTACTTCTCTCCACGAGGCTTTTGAAGCCTGTAGAACATCAGCCAATGGACGGGGAATACGGGTGACGGGCTCAGAATTGGTAGGGCTTGTTCCAAAGAAGGTTTTACTGGAGGCGGGTAAATATTTTCTACAGCAGCAAAAACGATCTTTGGGAATCTCTGAAAGGGAGATTATTGATATTGCCATAAAATCTTTGGGACTTGATGAATTGGGTCCATTTGATCCGGAGAAAAAAATCATTGAGTACTTATTAATTGAAGAAGGATCTTCACCTTTGATTCAGAAAGATTTGGTCGCTTTCGCAAATGAAACTGCCTCAGAATCTCCAGCGCCTGGTGGTGGAAGTATTTCTGCCTATGTTGGATCCCTGGGAGCAGCACTAGGAACCATGGTGGCCAATTTATCTAGCCACAAAAGAGGTTGGGATAAAAAGTGGGAGCAGTATAGTAAAACCGCTGAAATAGGTCAGAAACTCAAGCAGGATCTTTTAGATCTCGTGGATGAGGATACCCATGCCTTTAATGAAATTATTGCTGCGATCCGTTTACCCAAAGGTACAGATGAGGAGAAAAGTGCACGAATGGAAGCGATCAATGATGCGACTAAAAATGCCATTAACGTACCGTTAGAAATCATGAGAAAATCTAATGAATGCTTTGATTTTCTCAAAGAAATGGCTGAAACAGGAAACCCTAATTCTCTATCAGATGCCGGTGTAGGAGCTCTATGTTGCAAAGCCGCAGTCCATGGGGCATATCTTAATGTTAAAATAAATTGTAAGGATTTGGAGGATGCAAGCTTTGTGTCGAAAGCTTTAGAAGAAGCTGACGGTATATTGATGAATGCCAAGGCGCAGGAGATAGAAATCCTAAAGATTGTTGAGGATAAGTTGTAGTAGAATTGAATTAATCTGTTTTCTTTATAAAAAAATGATACAATGAAATACGTACATAATATATTATACCTTTTGGCGCTTGTCTTGATTTTTAGCTCGTGTGGTGATATCAGTGAGGAGATGTGGATAAACGCTGATGGTTCTGGAAAACTAGAGTATTCTGTGGATTTAAGCAGCGCATTGCCAATGCTTCAAATGATGTCTCAGGGAGTTGACTCTACTCAAGCGGGTGAAGGCGGGAAAGAAATGATGGATAATTTCTTTGAAACCATGGGCAGAGAAGATGTTGATTCTACAGCAACTTTTTACTCCATGGCTCCAGATTCCATTAAAGAATCGGTCGAAGGAATAGAAAAATTGAAGAAGGTCTCATTAAACATGAAGGCCAATAAGGACGATGAATCGGCCATCATAAAAATGATTATAGATTTCAAAGACTTTAATGAAATTGATGAGTTGATTACAATGGTGGGAGAAATGCAAGGTGATGGAGCAGGTGGAGCCATGGGCGGAATGATGGGCGGCATGGGCGGTCTTGATGGTTTCAGCTATGCAGACAATCAATATTTTACAAAAAAATTCTACAAGCGTCGACCAATGCAACAAGATGCAAGCATGGCTGATATGATGGGAGAAGATGAAGAGTCCGAAGGCATGATGCAAATGATGTTTGGTAACTCAGATTTCATTCAGACCTATCACTTTCCTCATAAGGTTAAATCAGTCAACTTAGAGGAGGCTAGTATAAAAGCTGGAAATACAGTGGTTGTGCGACGAAGTCTAATGGATGTCATGAATGCCAAAAATGGGAAGGAATTAGAAGTGATGTTTAAAAAGAAATTTTTAGGAATATTCTAAATAGAAAAGGATCTCGAGAAATCGGGATCCTTTTTTATTTAAAAAGTGCGATGGCTTTTTCTTCTTCTAGTCGCATAAGAATGGCCTCCTCTTCTGTTTTGTCCCCGAATCCTGCCACATGTAAAATACCATGCGCCATGACTCTTTTTAATTCATTATCGAAGGACACCTTGTAAGTGGTACCATTTTCTTTTACCCTATCTACACTGATATAAATGTCAATGCAAAGTGGATCTTTGGAAATGGGGAAGGTGATGATATCCGTAAGGAAATCATGCTCCAAATGTTCTCTATTTATTTCTAAAACATACGCATCATCAGCAAAAATATAATTGATGCATTCTGGCTTGAGTCCGTGCGAGGTACAGATCTCGAGAATCCAATCGATGAATTTCTGTTCATGTTCGATTTGGAAATCAATATTTTCGTAGTGAAATAGAATGACTTGATCCAATGTACTATTGGATGTTAAAGCAAATTTCTACAGTAGATCCTTCGTTTCGAAAGTTTACTTTGTCTGAAAGTTGTTTGATTAAAAACACACCTCTTCCTCCGCAACACTCCAAGTTTTCTGGCAGGGTAGGGTCTGGTATTTTACTTGGGTTAAATCCCTCCCCCTGGTCGGTTACCTCAAAGACAAAAGATCCGTTCTTTTTGTCAAAGCAAATATGAACGTATTTATCTCTGTCCTGATTATTGCCATGAATGATGGCATTGTTTACGGCTTCCGTAAGTGAAATTAATATGTTGGGATACAGATCATCGCTGATGGCATGTCGCGTACTTAAATCTTTGATGTAAGTTTCAAGATGCTTTATTTGCTCCGGCGTTGATGGTATCTTAAGAGTGTCACAATCCATAGAGGATTAATTTTTCTTTAAAGAATTATAATATTCGTTGACCATCTGCTTATAGTATGGTCTCAGAGCAGGTGAAACTTTGTTGTACAACTCAATTTCAGCTTCTCTGTTTTTAATATATTCCTGCAATGCAGGGGGCAATTCTTTTCGCTTCTCTTGTGCTTGCTCAGACTTTCTTTTGTTATCCCATTCTCGTTGTCTATCAGCCTTTTCGGCTTCCAACAGTCGGGTCTCTATGTTTTCTTGTCTAGCTAGAAGTTCAGCATTGAGACGTTTGTTTACCAAGTCCGTCTCTATTTTGTCCATTTGTTCGATTAGCTCGTCTAGTTCGCCAGCGCCGCCTTTTCCTTGTTCTTGCTGGTCTTGTCTCATTTGTTCTAAGGCTTTCCTTAGAGCAGCTTGTCTTGCTGCTGCTTGCGCAAATTCTTTAGCACTTCCTCCTTGACCACCCTTCTTCATTCCATCGTGCATTTTCTTCATATCCTCGTTCAGTTTTTGCTGACCCTCAGATATTTTATCGCCTGGTTCTTTTCCAGATTTTCCCGACTTACCTTTTCCTTTGCCTCCTGGTTTATCACACATCTGTGATCCAGCCATCATTCCTGCCGCTTGCTCCTGCATCTGCTGCATGGACTCACTTAACATCAAGGCAAGGTCATTGACATTTTTCATGGTTCTTCTCTGATGCTCTTCTGCTTCAGGTACTTTTCTCTCTTCAAGTTCTGTCATTGAACCACTCAAATTCTGATCAATTTCTACAACTTTCTCATTGACGAAGGTTGCTATTTGATCTACTCGCTTACTTAGTTCTTCAAGACTATCTCTGATTAAACCAAAATCATCTTTGAGTTTAAATTGAGTCTGTACAAGAGAAATATACCGGGGAGTGGTTTTGTCTGTAACCGAAATGTCATTAATCAAATCTTCTTGATCGAATGATAGAGTAACTAGATTTTCAAGGAGTTGACGTAAAGCTGCAATGTCTTCTTCGGCTTGCTCACTTTCTCCCGACTCCATACTATCATTCAAATTCCCTGCCATTTGTTTCATCTTGCCCGCAGCTTTTTTCTGCGACTTCGAAGCTTTTTTATTTTCTTTCTTCTCCAAAGACTCAGAACCTTCCTGCATATCCTGCTCGATATCCTCCATCTGTTCCTCGTTCTCCTCTCCCAAATCTTTAGGTCTTTCTAGCTCTTCATTCTTCTTTTCAATCTCCTCCATCTTTTCTTGAGCCTTCTCAAATTCTTCATTTAATTTCTCTTGCTCCTTCTTTAATTCATCCTGAGATTTTTCTTCATTTTCTGTCTGCTCCGCCAGTTCTTCTTGCTTTTCAGCCAGTTCTTCCAGCTTCTCCATTAAATCCTTTACCTCTTTTTCAACTTCCAATTGCTTAAATAGTTCAAGTAGACGATCCATTTCTTTTTCCATGGTTTCTTCCGTCATTTCCATCTGCTCCATCATTTCCATCATCTCATCCTTGTTCAATTCTTGCATCAACTCCTGAATCTTCTGCATCAACTCTTGAGTCTCATCATTTAAGACTTCTTCAAACATGTCTTGAATCTTCTCTTGCTTTTCAAGAATTTCTTCTTCACGTTCTGAAAACTCTTCTTGATTTTTTAAGTTCTCTTCAAACTTCTCTTTGGCTTTTCTAATCTCTTCCTCTAGTTGCTTTTGACGCTCTAGTAACTTATCTAATTCTTGCTGCTCTTGAAAATTGATTTCTTTTTTCTGAAGTAATTTTTCTCTCAGCTTTTTTAGGTCCTTTTGTATTTCTTTAGACTCTTTCAAGGATTCTTTTAAACTATCCTCAATTTCATCCTCATTCTCGTCCTCTTGCTTTTCGAATTCATCAACCGTTGGTTTCTCGAAATTCATCATTTCTGTCCGAGCAGTCTTACTACCATTGATCGCATCATTATCCCTTGTCTCAAAGTAATAGCTGAGTTGATCCCCAGGCTTCAATTGAAAAGCATTAATATCAACGGTATGATCGTATTGGCTGTTTTTGTTCTTAGGTTGAACTAAAATTTTACTTTCAGATTTTTTAATTCCACCATCTTGATTCTTTACTTGATATGTGAAGGAGATGGCCTCAAGACCATAATCATCAGAAGCATTACCTATAAAATAAATGAGGTTATTATCTAAGCTGTCCTGAAACTTTTCAACGTTTATAACCGGGTGCTGATCCGGAATAACTCTTAGACTGTAGGAGATAGAGTCAGGAGTAGGAATGGCTTGATTGGAATAGTAGATTTTATAGACATCATCTTTGAAAATTTGCTTGTAGAATCTATATCTATCTGGTGATCTCTGTTCAGCCATTTTACTTATACCACTGTTTGTAAAAGCTAGCTCAATCTGATCTGTATTTTTTGTATTGAAATCCCAAGTTAACTTGGTACCAAGAGGTACCACCATATCTCCAATATTAGAGATGCTTTCATCTTTTCTGTCGATATATGAGGGATAGTCTAACTTCAAGTCAAAGCCTGAGAGATTTGGCTTAGGGAGCACTTCTAGTTTATTGCTTGTTGAAACAACGGAACCAGAGAATATCTCAAAATCAATGTTTTTTTGAACTTTATTGAAAACGTATTGAAATTTGCCTGGAGCGATCTTCTTCAATCTATATTGAAAATCGTCAAACTTTACGAAGGCTTCATTAGGAATTACTTCTCCACTTATTTCTACATCTAATGTATAATCTTCAAATTGTACAACGCGCAAATCATCATTCTGAATATCAAAATGAAAGGGAGCCGCTCTCTCAAAATCGCGGTCATTATTTATAAGTCGATTGGTGCTTTCTTTTAATAGACTAGGCGCACTCAATACAATGACAAGTAAAAGTAAGAAAGGCGGTAATGCATACTTGAGATATTTTTTATTATTTCCCAAGTCAATGGCTGACTTAAACGGTACCAATTTTATCTGATCAGACTTTTGATTGATGCTCGCTTCTATGAGAGAGGTATCATCAAGTAAGCTGCTTTGTTTTTTAAGTTGCAATATGTTAAGCAATCGATCTTTTACATCTGCAAAATGATCTCCAATAATACCTGCTGCATTTTCATGACTGATGACTTTACCTAAGCGGAAGTATTTTAATAGAGGAACAAGGATTAAAGCACCTGTAGAAACGACTGAAATAAATATGAAGGAATAAAATAAGAGCTTTCTGACGCCTTTATCAAAGAAAAAATTGTATTCAAGTAAATTGAAGGCAAGGAAAAGGCCTAAAATGATGGCAAAAGTGTACAGTGTTCCTCTTATGAGTTGATTGAGGTAGAACTTTCTTATGAACTGATCTAATTTCTGAATTAACAGTTCATGACTATTGAGCTTACTCTTCATGTGTTCTGACTACTTACTTTCGGTGTGGAAAATCCCAACTTCTTACAATACAACGCAATAAATTCCCTCAGGCGTTATAAAATTCAGCTTTTATGACTGAAAAGTCAATATAAAACCCTTTAAAAAGGCCTTATGTTCCAATATTTGTTCGGTATTTCTCTAATAGTGAGTCATCTTCCTCATTTTCGATGATTTCTTGAATGATTTCATCGAGTTTTTGGATGGTTACACTTATTTCAGCAGTGTTGACTGGAGCGTCTTCAATGATCCTTTTGGCCAGCAGATCTCTCAACTTTTGAATATTGGTTGTAGAGATGAATTTTTTGTAGCTGTTTTCATCTTTTTTCATACTTATGGAATGCAAGGCTTCCACTGCCGTAAGAACATCTTTGTGTTCAGAATTAGAAGCAAGTGTGAAATGATTGTTGGAAATAGGGAAGAATTTATAGATGTCTGACTCTATAAGCGCTTGATTTAAATAAGGTAAATACTTAGGATCATTACCCTTGGAGAATAGATCTAATAGGGTCATTGTCATTGACCGAGTATAGATTTTGTATAATTTTTCAGCTTCCGCTAGACCTTTTTCTTCATCCTGCTTAAAGATGAGTTTAATTGCTTGGGATAATACAGGAACCGCTTGCTCTGCAGAAAGAATGGAAGAAGATAATTCCGCAGCTTTCGGTAAATTATTTCTTCCCAATAGTTTTAATGCATCTCTTCTATTTCTTGAATAATTATCAGAGACAACAATATTTTCTAAAGTAGCATCATCAATTTCTAGATACCGATATGACAGTGCCAACTTTCTAAAGTGAGCATAGTCATCAGATAATGCGCTTTTAAAAATTTCTGTCGCTCTATCATTGTTTCTAAGTCTAGCCAGTGCTATTTCCTTGTCAATGAAGTTTGGTGAATAATTGTAAAGCGCTTTCAATTGTGAAGTAGAAAAGACCTCATTAATGTCCGCCAATAAATATCGTTTACCATCTAAAACAGTGACCGATGGTTCTGCATCTAATTTGAATGTGAAGGTTTGACTTCTTTTATTAATTTCTATCGGGTAGTAAGTAATTTTTCCAGCTTTATCATACACAGCTACTTCCACAGGAAGCTGATAAATATATTTATGATCATAATCTTCTTGGATTTGGTCTACTTGAATTTTAAGCTCTTTAGACTTAAAGTCAAATTTATAATCAACCTCCAGAATAGGATGTCCAGCATCCATGTACCACTGATTAAAAAACCAATGTAAATCCTTACCGGTTGTTTCCTCAAAAGCCAATCTTAGTTCATCTACTTCCACAGTAGAAAATTCATTGTCAACCAGATACTTGTTCAGGCTATCAAAAAAAGCATTGTTTCCTAGAATATGTCTAAGCATGTGAAGGACAAGCCCACCTTTGTTATAGCTGTGCGCATCAAACATGTCCTCTTCATTTTTATAACCATAGTAGATTAGAGGATGTGTTTTATTTAGAGAAGATTCTAAATAGGTTTTCATCTCATCAACTCTGTGATGTTCCGCAACGTCTTTGCCATACTTATATTCTTGCCATAGGTATTCGCTATAATTGGCAAAGCCTTCATTCAAGGTTAGATTGGCCCAATTTTCACAGGTAACTAAATCTCCAAACCAGTGATGAAATAATTCATGCGCGACAATGTGATCATTGTGATTGTCAATAAGTTCTTGCGTAGTTTTTTGAACGAAATCACCATAAACAGAGGCCGTTGTATTTTCCATGGCACCTGAAACGAAGTCTCTTACGACTACTTGACTATATTTTTCCCAAGGATAAGGATAGTTTAGAATGTCAGAGAAAAAGTTAATCATCTCTGGGGTATGATTAAAAATAGATCTAGCATCTTCTTCATACTCAGTCTCAACATAGTAGCTTATTTCTTTTCCTTTCCACTTGTCCTTTACCACCGCATATTCACCGACAGCTATCATGAATAGATAGGGCGTATGTGCTAAGCTTTGTTTCCAGTGATCAGTCCGTGTACCGTCATTATTTTCTTTTGAATTTACAAGAAGACCATTCGACAATGTTTTGAAACGATCCTGAACGGTTATTAAAATTTCTTGCGTGCATTTTTCATTCGGCTTATCTATGGTTGGAAACCATTTAGAATTATTTTCAGTCTCGCCTTGAGTCCAAATTTGCTGTGGCTTATAAATATCATCTCCCTTGGGATTTATAAAAAACAGACCTTTATCGCTAGTAATCGCTCCTGATCCGCCTTCACTTGATTCAGAAGGCATGGCAGTGTAATCGATGTTAATACTATACTCTTGATCTTTGGTGTATTCTTTTCCGAGATCAATGACTATTTCTTTACCGTCGTAGTCATAATTTAAACTTGTTCCTTTAGAATCTGTAATGGAGTGTAATTCAAAACCTACGGCATGAAGCACAAGCTCATCGGTCGGAAAGTAAACTGGAGTAAGATCCAATTGAGCCTTCCCAAGCACATGTTCATTGTCCCAATCAAAGGCTATTTCTAGTTTGGTATGTAGAAGATCATTGACACGATTGAAAGAACCATGATAGACTTCCAAGGTATCACTCCGTACTTTATCTTCCTTAATTATTGCTGGGGCAGAGACGACAAGGGTATCCAGAAGTGACTCTTCCATCAATGAATCATTGAGGATTACTTTATTGGATGAGCATCCAATAAGAATAGAAATCAATATATAGGAAGCGATTACTCTCATTTCTCAATACGAAATTAACAAATGCGTCTTATTTTTTTGACTTAATTTTTCTTTCAAAGGAACATTAAAAGGTTAAAAATGTCTTACACTATCCAATCTTTATGCTCTATTTTTGCTTTGTGAAACTTCATATACTCATAAGCTCCCCATTTTACACAGATAGGATTATACGTAAGATGCAAAAATTAGATAAAACGGCTTGCATCTACCTGATAATTCATTCTAGCTATAAAGCTAGGGCAATTGTAGGCAATCAGACATTAGCGTTTAGTTTTGCAGGATTGGGAAGATGGTTGAAGTCTCAGGAGATTCACACCACCTACGTTCATTTTCTAAGCACTTCGATTGCATATCTCTTATTGAGATCTGGTCTGGCAGATAAAACCTTGTATTGGATCATGTGGGGTGCAGATTTTTATAGACTGCCTAGGGTACGAGCGGACTATTTTCTGCCTTTATCGAAGGAATTTATGCCAAGGATCGATGGTATTAAGAGCAGAGTTTCCAAATTCTTGTCACTTCCGTCCTTTGATCATGTAGAAAGGATTCTACCCAAAGTTAATTATTTCGTAGGGTACCCAGAGGAATACAACCATGTTCAAAGTGAAATGAGCTTACCGATGGAGCTTGTTCCGTGGGAATTTTATTTTGATATGACAGAGATGGAGCGACCGGCCATTAATCATGGTACTGGAAAGATCTTGATAGGGAATTCCGACGATCCTACCAACAACCATCTGGATATCTTAGAATTGTTAATTTCAAAAGGCATGATGAGTCATCCATTGATTATGCCCTTGGCTGGAGCCAATCCAGATTATAGATTGGCAATATGCGATAAAGCACATGAATTCAATATTGATTTATTAGAGGAATTCATTGACTTAAGTTCGTTTTTTAAAAAAATGGAAGAGGTAAGTTACGTCATTTACGGTCATCTTCGTCAGCAAGGGGTGGGGACTATATTGCCATTAATTTATGCCGGGAAAAAAGTATTTATGTGGGAATCAAATCCTCTTTTTTCAATTTTTGAACGATGGGGTTTGCAGATATTTTCATTGGATAAAATGACTCCTGAGGATTTCTTTCCGCTTTCGCAAATGCAGGTTGATAATCAGCGTCATACTCTTGAGCAGTTCATTTCTCACCAAAAAGGAAATGAACGATGGCTTGAAATATTAAAAGATAGACCGCAAAAAAAAGTAGGGCTGAATTAAATCCAGACCTACTTTTGATACATTAAAATGTATTCCGTTTAATTTTTGGCTTTCGGATGTACCAAATTCATTTCTTCAATTAAATGACCAGCGCCCGCAAATTTATCAACGACAAACAGTATATACCTCGCATCAACCATAATGTTTCGGCAAATAGATTTATCGTAATTGATGTCACTCATGGTGCCTTCCCAGACTCTATCAAAGTTTAATCCGATCAAGTTCCCATGGGCATCGATGGCTGGGCTTCCTGAATTTCCACCCGTGGTGTGATTACTTCCTAGAAAGCATATTGGGATCTTCCCATTGCTGTCAGCATAATCTCCATAGTCCTTCGACTCTGCAAGCTCAATCAGCTTTGGATGTACATCAAACTCATAATCTCCTGGCTTATATTTTTCAATGACCCCATCCAAATGGGTCACAGGAGTGTAGTAAACACCATCTCTAGGTACATATCCATTTACTTGACCATAACTTACACGCATGGTAGAATTGGCATCAGGATAAAATCTCTTCTTAGGAAATGTTTCAATAATTGCCTTCATGTATTTCCGTTGCAATTCATCTATCTGAGCCTTATTTCTATTGTAAGGAACGTTTACTTTTTCATCTATCAAAGAGGACCATTCTTCACCCAAAATAAATACAGGATCTGTTTTAATTTTCTCGATCGCAGATACAGGAGGAAGAGATAAAATGCCCATCATCTTATCTGCATCTGCAAAAGAAGATTGACCATAAAGTTCTTTAGAAAATCGGTCCATTGATCTGCTGGCAATCTTTAATGATTGAGGAGTATACATGTCGTTTACATTTTCAACATACATCTGCGTCAGACTTGCAAAAACTTCTCGGTCAATCTCTGGGCGGTAATTTTTATAGAACCCATCTAGATAACCTTTAACTCTTTGCAAGTATGAGTTGTATTCATCGGCTCCGTTATTTTCATATCTATCAATCAGACGTTTCATAATGCCTGTTAATGATAATAATTCTATATTTCGATTAGCCACTTCACTGTAGTAGTCTCTGGTATATGCATAAGGCTCATTGGCTTTATACAGTTGTTCGAATCTAGGTAAGATGGATCGTATTTCTGGATTATCTGCATTCTTATTTAGAAACTCTTCTTCAAACTTTTTCTTCTTTTCTAAGGCATTGGTTTTTTTAAGACCTTGATTTTCGCCAATCCATTTTTTCCAGTAATTCGCAATTCTAGCAAATTTAGAAGCATATTGAATTCTTACAGATTCATCAGCCCTCATGTGACTATCGAGAATCTTGAGCGCATTATCTCTGATTTCAATTTTCGCAGGGTTTAAGGTTTCTACTATTTGCTTTACGGCTGAGCCAGGGAGGTATTGATTAGTTCGCCCGGGAAAACCGAAAACCATGGTAAAATCATCTTCTTCAACACCATCCAATGATATAGGCAATGAATGCTTTGGATTGTATGGCTTGTTCCCTTCATTATAGTTGGCTGGCTCATTGTTTGCTCCAGCATAAATTCTGAAAAGTGCAAAGTCGCCTGTATGTCTCGGCCATACCCAGTTGTCCGTATCAGCACCGAATTTTCCGATAGATTCAGGAGGAGTTCCTACCAACCTAACATCGTTATAAGTTACAGTGACAAACGAAAAATACTGATTACCATTATAGAAGGGCCTAATGATGACATCTTCAAATTCAGAAAGCTCATAAGTTGCCTTTATCGCCTCTAAGTTTTTATCAATGATACTTTGGCGATCCACAGAACTTAAATCGTCTGTTACACCTTCTAAGGCCTTTTCCGTTACATCTTCCATTCTATCAATGAAACGGGCAAACAATCCTGGATTTGCTAATTCATCGCTATTGCTTTTGGCCCAGAAACCATCTTTCAATAGATTATTCTCAACACTACTGTGTGATTGGATGGCACTGTATCCGCAATGGTGATTAGTTAATATAAGTCCTTTCTCAGAAATTACTTCTCCGGTACAAAAACCACCAAAATGAACAATGGCATCTTTGAGACTTCCTTTATTAATACTGTATATATCTTCAGCTGTGAGTTTCATTCCCATGGCCTGCATTTCCTCCTCGTTCAATATTTTCAACAAAAGAGGTAACCACATTCCTTCACCGGCGCATAAAATATTGGCGAAAGCCAAAAGAATAAATACGGCGAAAAATCTAATTTTTTTCATTTCTTGCTATTTTAGGTTAGCTAAATTAAGAAAGTTCTCATAACGAGAAGCAAAGGAACCTAATGCTCTTTCTCAACAATACTCTACCTCCATTCGAACCATACACCATGTATCATTGGATTCCCTTGATTTTGGCGGCTGTTTTGGGGTATATTGTTATTACCTATAGTAATCGATATTTAAATGAAAGACAGAAAACTGGAATAGGTTCTTTGCTAGCGCTCATTCCCTTTTCATGTATTATGTTTAGAATGACTTATCTGTTAAAGGTAGGCAGCTTTGACCTTAAGGAAGATTTACCGTTTTATCTGTGTCGGTTTATGGCCTTGATATTACCTTATGTATTTTATAAGAGAAATAGATTTTGGTTGGGCATTTTATACTTCTGGATTTTGGTCGGAACCATCAACGCAAATCTTACACCCGATTTACTTTTTGCTTTTCCCCATTTTGAGTATTTCGTTTATTGGATTTACCATGCAAGTTTAATGGTGTGCATTTTTTATGCAATTTTTGTTTATCGACTTTCCGTGGGATGGAAAGATTATTGGAATGCTGTTATCGCAACGATTCTATTTACTATTTTTTCTGCTTTCGCAAATAAGATTTTCTCAGCCAATTACAATTATCTCAGCGCCAAACCGGAAGTTGATTCTTTGTTGGATTTTTTGGGTCCATGGCCATGGTACATACTTAGTGTATATACCTTAATGTTCGCTTTATTTTTTGTGGTTTTAATTCCTTTTTTGAAACGAAAGAAAAGGCATTAATTATTGGAGACACATGGAGCAATCTTAGCTTCAAATTCAAAACCAGCTCTTGATCCAAAACCAATTTCTAAGTTTACACTCATTTCTGCTTGGAATATTGTACCTGCAAAAGGACTATTCATTACAGAAGAAGTTAAATGGTTAGAGGCTGAATATAAGCCTGGTATAACTGTAGAAGTAATATCTATAATAGGTGTGCATGTATCAGCTATGGTCCAATCCATTTGCATGGTATTTAAACCATGGGTAATGTCTGTAGCTAAAATACAACCTGAAGGTAGGAAAGGATAAATGCCCCAGGTTCCTTCAAAGCCTGAGTAGGTATTTCCATTTTCTGGATAGATATCATTATAAGCTGCTACGACTGGGTTATTACGAGTTGAAATATCATATATTTTAACTCCATCCTCATAATGAGACATGTATAGATAGTCATTAAGAACAAAGAGGTTATGCGCAATCAGACCAGAGCCTGTACCTAGAGGGTCCCAGATTTGGCCAGTGATTGACATGTCATTGTTTGGATCATTAAGATTAGCTAGGTCTATGACATTGATGGTATGATTGGCCTTTTCTTCAATCAGGTATCCCCATTCTTGTTCGGCATCATTCCAGTGGGCGTGAGCACCGTCCATGCCACTTACTGCTTCAATTAGCGTAATATTCGTTGGATCAGTTGCGTCAAATACCCGAAGTTCATCTCCTAGAAAATAAGAGCCCCAAATAGTATCATTTTTCACATTTAGATCGTGCAGGTAACCGCTACCAAGTGCTCCTTTATATAAAAGTGATGGGCTAGTGGGGATAGATATATCTAGAATTACTATATCGGTTTTCCCTATTCCTGGTTGGAAAACATCGCAAGCATACAATCTATCGCTTGATTCATCGACATAAATGTTATGTGCTCTGGTAAACCAAGTGGTTATTCCAGAAACGTAGGTAACATTTCCAGCTGGGAGAGCTGTCATATCGTAAATACGAAGACCATCAACACAACCGCCTCCATCACAGACAGCATAGGCATAATCTTCATACACTTTAAAATCTCTCCAAATCTGCGTGTAACTATTGTGCCGAAATTTTAATACTGGGTTGCTGCATTCAGTTACATCAATAAAATATATGGAATCTTCCGTTCCTGTAATGGCGTATTCATTTCCATCTTCATCCACATAGCCCCATATATCACTCCACTCATCTGTGGTCCAATCAAAGTCGCCCAATTGTTGCATGTTTAAGGTAGACTGAGCAGAAAGAGTAAATTGGAAGAGTACAATGAAAAGAATAAGTAGATTCTTCATGAATGTTATGCGTTGAATGCGTGGCAAAGTTAAAGAATAAACCGCAAATAATATGCGGTCTATTCTTTAACAATATGTCTTCTAGTCTATACCATGCATCATTTTTGCCAGTTTTCCTTTAATTATGAAGATTAATATCGCTGCGGAAATCGGTACGGCGGCAAAAATTAGGAAGAATCCACTTAAGCCAATTTGCTCAGCGATGGGTTCAATATAGCTACCTGTAAGACCAGCGGCGAAGTTGGCAATAAAGTTGGATACGAAGAATACACCAAACATCAATCCAACCAATCTAGCTGGTGCAAGTTTACTCACGTAACTCAAACCTACTGGAGAAATACAAAGCTCTCCAAGTGTATGGAATAAATATGCTATGATCAGCCATACCATGCTTACCTTAACAACTTGAGCTCCTTCAGAAGTATCGATGCCCATAGCTCCAAATGCTAGAATTGCAAAACCTAAACCTAGTAGAGTAAGTCCTAGTGCAAATTTAACAGGACCACTGTTTAGGAAAGCGATTTTCTTTTCCCATAATTTACTAAAGAGCGGCGCTAAACAAATGATGAAAAGGCTATTAAATACTTGGAACCATCCAGCAGGCACCTCTGTTGCTTCTTGAGAATATTGTTCTTTTAGCATTATAACTATAAGAGCCCATACTCCTAAAAAGCCTATTCCAAGAAAGATATTTGAAATGGAGAAATGTTTGAAGGTAACCGCGAATAACTTTAAGAGTACATAGGTCAGTACCACCATGGGTACGATCGATATAATGGTATTTATTGCCTTAAAGATTCCGGCACCACTTCCTGTTAAGTCTCTTTCAGTATAATCTAAAGCAAATACAGTCATTGAACCACCTGCTTGCTCGAAAGCCCACCAGAAGAAAACGATAAAGAAACTTAGGATTACAATGACCCATACTCTATCTCTCTCTATTTTGGTCAGCGTCGGATCGGTGACAATCCAGCCCACGAAACCTATTACCGCACCCACAATAATAGGCGGCATTAACTTTTTAGCAAAGGTCTGAAGGAAACTAGCCTGCGGCTCAAGGTTAAAATGAAGTAAGGCAAAAAATGCAACAGCTATGATGCCACCTATCAAGGCCCACTTCCCAACGTTACTTGTTGATCCAGTAACTACAGGTGTTTCTTTAACTATCAAAGTATTATCTTCTTTAGGTGCCAATCCTATATCTCCAAAAATATCTTGAGCGAAGTAAAACTGCATCATTCCTAAAAACATGAAGATACCTGCTAAACCAAATCCATAACTATAACTCCATTGCTCACCATAGTAACTACATAGTAAAATACCAAGAAAGGCTCCAGCATTGATACCCATGTAGAAAATTGTGTAAGCACCATCTTTGAGTTCAGGTACTTTATCGTATATGTTTCCTACAATAGAAGAAATATTTGGTTTGAAGAATCCATTACCAATGATAAGCATTAGTAAACCTGCATAAAATGAAATTTCGGTTTCAAGCGCCATACTGGCGTGGCCTAAGGTCATGATGAGAGCTCCTATCAAAACAGCTTTTCGATAGCCCAAAAGTTTATCGGCTAAAATACCACCCAACATCGGAGTAAAATAGACAAACCCTGTATAGATACCATATAATGCTAGCGCATCAGATCGCTCCCAAGCACCTTCACCAAAGGCAACTTTCACCAAGAAGACTACAAAGAGCACACGCATTCCATAGTAGGAGAATCTCTCCCACATTTCCGTAAAGAATAGAACAAAGAGTCCTGCGGGGTGCCCCAATATGGTTTTCTGATTTATTTCAGAGCCACCAAATTTCATTTCTGATGTAGACATATAGAAGATATTTTTTAATTCACAGTAAATTAAAAATTTGCTAGGACAACAAGGAAGATAAGCTTGAATTAATGTCGTTTATGTTAAGTATTTAAGAAATTAATAAGAGAATAGATGAAGTAAGCTAGTCAATTGACCATTTAAATTAGGGCCATAAAAAAAAGCAGCCATTGGGGGGCTGCTTAGTTTGAGTTGAATTGAGTTTTGCCAAATCGTCTTACTGGCCTTGTGTTTCTCTTTTATAATAGTCAATCATTGCTACAATGTTTTTATCCAATGCCAATTCTGGCTCGATATCAAATAAAATTTTGTGCGTATGATATTCCTCTTTTAATGCTTCTTCTAATACTTCTACGGCGCCGTTTTCATTATTTAGAAGTAGAGCGGCAGCTTTACAGTATAGTATATTGGCGCCGAAAGTAAAGTCTTCTGCTTTTTCTAGTAATTGTAGCGCTAATTTCTTCTCACCAGTCTTGATTAAAAAAGTCGCATATTTCGCCCAATAATGACTTTCTTCCGGAGCAATCGTTGTTGCCTTTCTGTAAAAGAAATCTGCTTTTTCATAACTCCCCAAAGTATAATAAGCTTCAGCTAATTCTAGAAAATATTCTTCTGTATTTTCCTCAATGGCTATGGCCTTATGAAATGATTTTATTGCGTTGTTCCAGTTTTTTTCTAAGGTGTAACACAATCCTAACTTGAAGTAAACCTCATCATTATAGGGATCATATTTTAAAGCTTTATATAAATTATACTTAGCTGCTGATAAATTACCAAGTTCTCTATGGCAATCTGCAATATTTAAAAGTATGTCCTCGTCTATTCCGAACAGGTTAATCGCTTCATTATAAATGCTTAACGCTTTAGAGAATTTTTTAACTTGAAGACATAATTCTGCACATTCAAAATAGGCATTTTGAAAATCCTCTTTTATAATAAATGCATATTCCAACGCAAAGATTGCTTTCTCATATTCACCTACGCAAGAATATGCTTCTCCGAGGTTATACCAAGCCATATATGAATATGGAGTTTCATCCAATACTTTATTTAAAAAGCTAATGGCACCATAATAATTTTTAGAAAATTCAATTGAGAACCAAAATCTATCAAGCGCTTCCTCATTGGAAGGATCTAGAATGATGGCATCTTTAAGGACCTCATACATGGCATTGTAATCTTGATTTACCTCATGTATGTAAGACTCACTTATTAAAACTTCTGATTTGTCTATTGCTGTTACATAACTACTCAACTCATCTAAGATGCTCAATGCTTCTTCAACTTTACCAGAGTATGCAAAGATTTTAATTTTTATCAACTTTATCTCTAACTCAAAAGGAGCAATTTTCTCTGCAATATTGAGAACCTTGATGCACTCTTTTGGCTTGTTCATTCTGCTAAGCAACTTCGCTTTGCAGATATAAAACTCAGCTCGATAATTGAATTGAATGATGGCAAGATCAGCGACTGAAATTGCTTTATCGTATTGATTTTCATCTTGGTAATATTCGATGATGTCTAGAAATGATTTTTCAGTGAGATAAATATTTTCACCTGCCGAACACATTTCCTCAAAATCAGACACCATGTTTATAATTGCCAGATTACGTTTTATTTTTTGTTCCATCTAGTTTACTGTCCTAGGTTCTCGGGATTAACTTAACGTAAATATAACATTATTGGATACAAACGGTATTTCTTCAATTATTTTTTTTGGCCTTTATAAATGGAGCTGTGCAGCCTTTGATTGTGGTTAAATTGGTTGATATTTTTTCAAAGTTTTGATATTATAATTTCTTCTCTTTCTAACTAGCTATAAATCATTAACTAACATATTTCTTATTGCAATAGTTACCATGTGTATTCCTAAATAAAAGAACTTATGAAAAGAATTTAAATTCATGAAACACCACAAATTGGTTAAATAAAAAAAGCGCTACATGAGCGCTTTTATGGATTTATCGTTTGTTGTTTCTTCTTTGTTTCAATCGATCTTCAATATTTCTAATGATTTCATCTTTAAATCTACGTTCAAGTTTATATAAACGTACGACCTTTTGTGAAGGCAGCACCTCTTTAAACTTATAGAGGTATTCTTTCTGAATGGCAAAATCTTTTTCTTTTAAATCCAGTATATCATCCAATAATTTGTTGGCTTCATCATCTGTAAGTTCTTGCGTCTGACCCTTCCATGAGTTACTTTTTTTTAATGCTTGTCGTTTATCGTTGTATTCATTATAAACTGGCCAGAAGACTTCTGCTTCTAGTACTGTTAGGTTTAATTTATTAGTAAAGAACGCAACTTTTTGAGCTTGCATTCGCTCCATTTTCTGAGCAGACCTTTCTTCCGTCCTTTGCGCGTAAACCATCATTTGCGAAAGCATAATAATGCTGATAAATAATGTTCTCATGTTTATTGTATGTTTATTATAAATTATTTAAATCTTCCAATTCAAATTCCTGAAGAAGGTATTCAATTAAATCTTCATCTTCGAAGCTTTCCAAATCAAGATTATAGGGAACTGTTGCAACCAGATCAATGAGGTCCAGTTCTTCTAATTCTAAGTTATATGCATCCATCATAAAATCCACGTCTGCAGTTGTATTTTTAAGGTCAAGTTCAGAATTATTATAGGCGCTAAATTTGTAGATCAAACTGAGTCCAATTAGTAAAAAAACTGAGGCAGCGTATTTATATATAGAGCGAAATTTTTTAGACTTTGCTTTGAGCCTATAACCATCGTAATTAAAATTCTCGAAATAGTTTTCAGGTAGATAAAAATCTTTGTTTTTACTTATAGAATGTAAGAGTGGATATTGAGACTGCTCAAATTGTTCTTCTTCTTTTAATTTAGAATGAAGTTCTTGATGCATGTCATCAAAATAATTGATTGGTATCCTGTGGTCGATCTTTCTAGGAGGCAAAGACATCTGTTTCTTTTAAATAGTTTTCAATTTTCTTAACTGCATGATGATAAGAGGCTTTCAGTGCACCTACTGAGGTGACCACTATCTCTGAAATAGATTGGTATGGTAATTCGTCATAATATCTCATGATATACACTTGTTTCTGTTTCGTGGGTAATTGTTCTATGGCCAATTTCAAGTAATATTGAATCTGATCTCCTGAAAAATATGGATCTTCTTTTAACCCGATGAGATGATCTACACTTCCGTCAAATTTCATTTTATTTTTCTTTAAAAAATTTAAGCTTTCATTGGTCGCAATTCTATATAACCAGGTGTAAAGTTTAGAGTCCTCTCTAAAAGAGTGAATTCCTTTGTAGACCTTGATAAAGACGTTTTGTAAAATATCGTTTGAATCTTCATGGAAATGCACCATTCTGCGGATATGCCAATAAAGTGGCTCTTGATATTTATGTACCAAAGACTTAAAACCGGCCTCAAAATTTTCAAGCTTTTTTAGCTGATTTAATATTTCTGAATCGTTAATCTCCATTTATTGCATGTTTGACCAATCTAAGGCCGCATGGTTTAATAACGACTAAGGAATAATTTGCATTTTTGTAATTCAGAAATCTTTCTATGTTTTCAAGTTTATCAAAATTTATACTAAAATTGCTCGGATATACGATATCTGGGGAATGTCCGGCCTTGCCAAAAAAGAAAGTAGTCATCGCCGGGCCGCATACTTCTTATTGGGATTTCCCGATTGGTATAATGGTGCGTAGTGCTGGGAAATTAAAGACAAAATACGTTGGTAAGGCTTCATTATTCAAGCCACCATTGGGATGGATTATGAAATTTTTAGGAGGTATCCCTGTAGATCGGACGAAGAGTAATAATTTTGTGGATGCTGTTGTCGCTGCATATAATGAAAGAGATGAGTTGGCTGTTTTATTTGCTCCTGAAGGTACTCGTCGAAAAGTTGATAAACTTAAAACTGGCTTCTATTATGTAGCAAAAGAAGCTGGAATACCGATTGTGCCTGTAATTTTTGACATTGCTAATAAGAGCATACGATGGTTACCTATGTTTTACCCTGGAGATAATCCTGAAGAGGATCTCCTTAAGATTCAAAAATTATTTGATGGGGTGGAGGGTTTTTATCCAGAAAACAGCATTGGCTATGGCAAGTAATTATCAATCTATATTAACGGCCTGGAAGAACAAGACCTTCGAACCTATTTATCTACTCTACGGGGAAGAAGAATATTTTATTGACGATCTTATAAAATACGCAGAAAATAATATTCTCGATGAAGGTGAAAAAGCATTTAATCAAATTACCCTTTATGGAAAGGAGATAAATTATCAGAACATATTAGATAATGCATACCAATTTCCGATGATGGCTGCGCACCGATTAGTTATAGTCAAGGAACTTCAAGAAATGAGAGATGTAGATGGGCTTGAAATATATTTTCAAAAACCCTCAGAGCAAACCATCCTAATCCTAGCGCATAAGCACAAGAAATTTGATGGCAGAAAAAAAATATGGAAAACAGCCGTAAAGAATTCAGTGGCTTTCGAGTCAAAGAAAATTTATGAGAATAAAATACCTCCTTTCATCTCAAAGCAATTGGGCGATAAGGGATTTAAAATAAATCCTAGAGCTGCACAAATGATGGGGACTTATTTAGGGAATGATCTGTCTAAGATTATGAACGAGATCAATAAGTTAGTCATCAGTAAAGCTGGAACAAATGAAATCAACGAAGATGATATCCATGAACAAATTGGTATAAGTAAGGATTATAACGTCTTTGAATTGATGAATGCTCTGGGAAAGAAGGATGAATTAAATTCTTATAGAATAGCCAACTATTTTGGTGATAACCCGAAAAAGGTAAACATTGTACCTATTCTTGGGGCGTTGATAGGTTACTTTCAGAAAGTAACTATAACCAAAGAGAATATTAATCTATCGCCATCAGATCTTGCCAAGAAGGTAGGAGTTGCCCCATATTTTTTGAATCAATACACTGAAGCTGCGAGGAATTACTCTGCTCAACAATTGAGGCATGCATTCAGGGTCTTATATAACATTGATCTAAAAAGCAAAGGAATAGGGAGTGTAGGAACAGCACAGAAGGAACTGCTGCGGGAACTGATTTTTGGCCTTATAGCATAAAAAAAACCCACTCACTTCTGAGCGGGTTATTTTTTTGAATAATTTTCAACACCCTTTGATAATAAGACAGGAAAAAGCTGGCTTGCCCCTATGATTTAAAAAAATTCTTTTCACATATTTTTTATTAAATATATAAGCAATTGATTTTTAATATCTTCTACTTTTGACTAAAGCAAATTATTTTGATACAGAGCATTACAAATTTTAGAAATTTGTTTTATTCAGAGAATGAAACGGAGGAGATTCCTATAACTGTTTTTGATCTTATTCTTGAAAACACGAAAGAATTTGGATTAACTTATGAGTTAAATAGAAGCTATAGCCACATAAATGCTCTTAATGGTTTATTGTCTAAGATTCATACGGACCTGAAGAGTATTGAAAGTTATTACGCCATTGGCTATAGACTTAATCATAGTCACCTATTTATTGTTGGCTCATTTCAGTATTTTATTTCTCAAAATAAAAGCGAATTAAGATCTGAATTTTTTAAAGTTCTGCAGTCTAAAATAAGTGCAGGCCAAATAGATATTGAGGTTCCTCTCAAAAGCTCTTTTAAAAAACTGGATGTTCGCAGTCGTAAGGTATTTGAGCAAATAGTACTTGGATTTTTAGATAGGGTTAGTGAGATTTTGTTTGGTAAAACTTGTGAGCAGGCAAGACTTATAAAAAATAGTCTTACAGTTTCAATCTCAGAACCTTTAGGTATCTCCCCTGAGATTGTCAACAGTATTCAACCGACGCGTTATAACTATACGCAGCTCAAAAAACTTTTTATTCCTATCCTAGATATAAGTCTGGTTGATCAAATTACAAATTTACTGGTAAGAGATATTGGTTTTTCCTTGGAAGAAATATCTACACACTTAAATAAATCAAAGCGAAGTGTCCAGAGAGAATTAAAGAGTCAAGGTTTAAACTTTTTGTCTATAAAAGAAGATACAAGAAAACTTTTGTTGAAAAGTTATTTAAAAAAGGGGGTAATTAAAATTGATGAGTTAGCTGACTTGTTGGCCTATTCGGACAGGAGCGCTTTTGAGAAAGCTCATAAGAAATGGTGTGGAAAAAATATATCCGAGGTTTTAAAAAACCTAACTAGCCAGCATTAATTTTTTTAAAATCGTTTTGTTGGCTCTATTAATTAAATCGTATACGTGGTCAAACCCTAGGGTGTAATATGGATCAGGTACCTCCTCGGTTTCTTCAACTTCACCAAAAGGTAAAAAAAGATGAATTTTGTTTAATTGGTCATGCTCTGCTAATTCCTGTATGTCTTTCAAATTATTCTTATCCATAGCAAAGATGTAATCGTAATATTCTAAATCCGCCTTGGTAAGCACTCTTGAAACTTGCCTAGAAATGTCTAAATTATTTTTTTTAGCGACCTCAATTGAACGTGGATCAGGTGCTCCACCATTATGCCAGCCGCTAGTTCCAGCAGAGTCTATTTCCCAGTTAAGCTTTTGATCATTTGCCATCTTTTCCATGATTCCATGTGCCAGTGGAGATCGACAAATATTACCTAAGCATACCATTAGAATTTTCATTTTCTATTTATTAAGAGAATAACTTAAAACTGAATCATTGTTTCTACTCACAATCAGTTTTTGCTTGCCTTTATTTTTATCTAGCACAATCACATCTCTAAGGTCCCCTCTTATGAGTATGCCACTTTCTTGAGCACTTAAAGCCTTAAAATTGCCTTTATTATTAATGAGAACGAGTCCTTTACCTGCATCTAATCTAGGTGTTTCTATTTCCATCCCGTATAAATTGCCTGTTAATATAACATCTTGAAAACCATCTTGGTTTAAATCAATTGTTTCAATTCCCCAGATAGGAAAGGCTTGCGCCTCTTTGGGTAGCACAAGCTCTGTAAATTCACCAGTTCCATTATTCAAAAATAAACTAGAGTGAAATGATTCTGCAGTAAGTGCTAGAGAATTTTTTATTTGATCTTCACCGTAGATGTCTGATAAATTTGCTTTTGCAAAAGCGGTGTATGTTTGGAATTTTTCTTGAATGAATGGCATTTGCTCACTTGAGCACTGACGACCTCTTACTGGAACTTCTTCTCCTTTATATTGCTTGGCAAGTACAACATCGTAGGTGCCATTTTCATCAAAATCATCTGCATAAACTTTAAAAGGTTTTTCATCACTGGCGCTAAATTTTGAATTTAATCCAAGGTTTCCTCCGATTAAATCCAAGTCACCGTCATTGTCAATATCTACCTTTTCTAAAGAAAACCACCAGCCCGATTTGCTGAGGATTTCTGCATTAGATAATTGACCATCTTCAAGGCGATATAATTTTATAGGTTCCCACTCTCCAGCGGTAATCAAGTCATCGTCTCCATCATTGTCTACATCTAACCAGATGGCATCGTTTGTTATTCCATTGTTGTTTAAATTCTCTTGTACTTGTTCTTCGAATTTATTTCCAGTATTGATCAATAATTTTGAAGGAGAAGAGTACGGATATTTTTGTGGAATAATTCGGCCGGAAATAAATAAATCTAAATCTCCATCATCATCAATATCAGAAGCAGCTGCCTTCATTCCTGGAAAGTTTAAATTCTTTGGCAGCATGTTTTTGGTTTCGCTGAATTGTCCTGAGCCATTATTTAAGTAGATGTGATCTTGTAAGGCCGCATCATTAACGTTGAATTCAGTACCGCCACTTACAACATAAAGATCTAAATCACCATCTGAGTCGGCATCGAAAAAAGTAGGTTTCATCTCCTCAGATGCTTTATTCTTTTCAAAAATTGCGGAAGAAGATTCGACAAAAGAACCATCTGTTTTTTGGATAAATAATTTACCGCTTTGTCCTTTGGCACCACCAATATAAAAATCATCTAAACCATCCGCGTTTACATCTGCTATATCCATAAAAGGCCCTAAAGTTGATTGTTGGTAGGGTAATAGAACCTCTTTTACAAAATCATCAAACACGTTTTCTTTGTGTTTAAATTTTATTGGAGATCCACTCGCAAATAGTGGATTTATTTTTTTCATTTTAAAACCGCCTCTGGCTGCATTTTTATGGTCCAAAGTTATGACCTGATTGGCAGGTGCATTTTTAATTAATTGTGTTTTAGAGTCTGGCCATTTTACAAGAACTGAATCCACTGTTTTAAATGATCCAATTCCAAAGTGTAGTGGATCCTCTACTTTTGATTTGTATCCTCTGACTGGATTATATTCTTGAATCTGTTTTTTCTCACCGGTAAATATGGTGACCCTTGTACCGTAACTGTACTTGTCTGACTTTAAATTTATTCTGAGAAAATTGTTTGTCGCTTCATTTCTATAGATGAAAGCAGGCTCATTTATATTATTTACTACTAAATCCAAGTCCCCGTCATTGTCCAAATCACCATACGCTGCGCCATTAGAGAATGACACTTCATCAACTCCCCAAGCTTCTCCCGCACTTACAAAATCTGCAAAACCTTTATTTTCATACATTAGATTTTTCGATTTGTAACTTGGGATTTCGTCATATAGTTTTTGCTTTACATCATTCGGGATCCCCTTACCTTGATATTGTCTTTTTATGGTTTTTAACTTTGCTTGAAAGTCATTGTCTCGATGGCATCTTTTATAGCCATTTGAAATAAAATAGTCTTTGTCTCCATCATTGTCAAAGTCTGCAAAGAGCGCAGCCCAACTCCATTCAGTGCTTAAGGTTTTTGTCATTCCTGCAATGTTGGAATAGGTTCCATTTCCATGATTCATTTGCAACGCATTGAACATGTGTTGTCTTTGAAATTTTAATTCTTCGTGTGTGTAGCTAAAAATGGCTGGGCTCATCGGGGCCATCAAAGTTTTTCCATAGAAATGGTCTTGGGTTGCCATGTCAACAACGCCTATATCCAAGTGACCATCGTTATTGATATCCGCAACATCAATGCCCATGGAGAACCAACTGGTTTGGTCGGTTCTGTTTTTAATTTCATCTTTAAAGGTTCCATCTCTTTGGTTGATCCACATCATATCTGGCACAGAATAATCATTAGCGACATAGAAGTCAGGCCAACCGTCATTATTAAAATCACTTATGGCTAATCCTAGACCGTAACCATACCTTAGAATTCCTGCTTCTTTTGAAACATCGACAAACTTACCTCCAACGTTTTTATATAGAACCCCGCTGGCATTCCGTAATTTTTTTTCGTCCTTTATTTCTTCCTGAATTTTCAAAAGTTCAACTCGAAAGAAGGCAGCTTCATTCATGACATAACAATCAATAAGTCCATCTCTGTTGTAGTCAAAAAAAGCAGCTTGTGTACCAAGTCTAAAATCTGCTAGTCCGTAGCTTTTTGCACGCTCAGTAAAAGTGTTATTTTTATTATTGATGTATAGTAAATTATTTCTTTGGCCATTGATAGGCCCTGCCTGACAAATATAAATGTCCATCCATCCATCGTTATTTACATCCACAATATTCACTCCCGTTGACCAGCTACCAGCGTCAATTCCAGCAGAACTACTTATATCCTCAAACTTCATGTTGCCTTTATTTAAGTACAACTTGTTGGCAGAGGTGTTGGCTGCAAAAAATATATCGGTGAGTCCATCATTATTGATGTCACCTAAAGCAACTCCAGCACCGTTGAAGTAATAGTCAAAAGATAAAATATTGTTAGAATTAGTGACATCTTCAATCAGTTGATTGGTGAAGTCTATGCCAGTTTTAGAAGAACTAAGTTTGGTGAATGTAGTACCAGATTTTTGTTCTGAGTTATTAACTACCTTTTTTGTTGATTCGTCCGTACAGCTAAAGAGAGTCAACAAAATAATAAGGAAGATATTAATTCTGATCATACATACTTAATTTCGACAAAGGTAAAATCACTTGAGAGTTTTCAGGCTACCTGAAAGGATTAAATATTACATTATTATAAAAAAGCATACTACCAGTCTTTATCTGGCTTTTTCCTATCTGAGTTAAACTTCTTAAGTTTTTCCTGAACCTTTTTTTCTTCGTTTTCGATGATTTGTAAAAGCTTCATTGCATCTAAGCTATCCAGGGTCTGTTTATCTAATCTAGTAGTATCAAATTCGCCCCCTTCGCTTAAATCTTGTTCTTGATTGGTAGAATCTTGTTGTTCTTCTTGATCTTCTTGTTCCTGCTGTTCTTCACTCTTTTCTTCAGATGGATCTTGATTCTCTTGATTCTGGTCCTGCTGTTGCTCTTGATTTTCCTGTTCCTGTTGTTCTTGATTCTCTTGATTCTGGTCTTGCTGCTGCTCTTGTTGTTGTTCCTGCTGTTGTTGCTGTTTTAGTATGTTTTTAGCCACGAGGAGATTGTATCTGGCCTGATCATTTTCTGGATTCAATTGAATAGATTCTTTGTAAGCTTCAATCGACTCATTCAGTTTTTGTGCTTTAAATTGAGCGTTTCCAAGGTTATAATAGGCATCTGATCTTTTAGAATTATCGGGTGCCAGTTGAGCTGCAGCTGTGAAGTGATCGACCGCTTCTTCATATCTTTCTTGCTGATATACTGCATTGCCAAGATTAAAAGTAGATTTCAATTCTTTTTCTTCAGCCCTAGCTTTTCGGTATTGTTCTTCTGCAAGGTAGTATTCTCCAGATCTGTAAAACTTATCGCCTTCTAAAAGATTTTTATGGCTGCTTTGCGCAAATGTATGAGTAGTTGCTAGTAAAAAAATAATATAACCTAAGGCTAGTATGTACTTAGAATTCATGCCAAAGTTTTTTTCCTATTAGAAATAAAGTGTTCAATCACAAAGGCTAATAAACCTAGGAATAAAAAATACTGAAAGAAGCTATTGTAGTCGGTAAATGAGCGTTGTTCTACCTCTTGTTTTTCAATCTTAGCAAGATCATTTACAATTTTCTTAGTTAATGAAAAACCGTCATCCAATAGATAAAATTGCCCATTGGCAGCATCAGCGATGTCTTGTAATAGTGGGATATTAAGCTTGCTCTTCACTGGGTATCCTTGTTTGTCTTTTTTATAAACCTCACGACCATTAATGGATTCCGGAACAAAGGCACCTTCTTGCGTCCCCACCCCGATGCAAAAAACAAAGGTTCCGTTTTCAGCCGCTATTTTGGCTGCTTCAATGGCTTCTGTTTCATGATTTTCACCATCAGTAATTAATACTAAGGCTTTCTGATATGGGGCATCCGAAGAAAATACATTTTGAGATAAGGTTATTGCATCCGCTATAACGGTCCCTTGAGTACCAGCCTGCTGCGGATTGGCACTTTTTATGAATAGTTCTGTGGCTGCATAGTCTGCTGTAAGAGGCATCTGTAAATATGCGCTTCCAGCGAAAAATATAAGTCCTAGTCTTTCGCCTTTGAGGTTTTTAATTAATTGAGCGGTGAATCGTTTAGCCTTCTCCATTCTATTGGGTGAGATATCTGTGGCTAGCATGCTCTGAGATATATCAAGAGCAATGATGATGTCTGCACTTTTGGCTTTTACTTTTTGTTGTCGGGTTCCCCACTGAGGATTTACAAAGGCCATTGCAATAAAAAATATTCCTAAGGCAAATAGTATACTCTTTATCCATTCCTTACGGATAGATAAATCAGGAAATAATCTCTGTAAAAGCTCCTTGTCTCCAAACTTTTCAAGCCTTGCAGTTTTCCATTTCAATAGAAAATAAAAGGCAATCAATAATATGGGGGCTAATAAGAGCAGCCATAAGGCACCAGCTTGTTCAAACCTAAACATGGGACAAATTTCTAATTTTTGAAGTTAATTTCCAATCATTCTTTTAATTGCCAGATTTCACCTTCATATTTATACTCCACTATTCCCTTTTCTGGGTCGAAAAGTAGATAAAGATTGAGGTCTGCATTTGCGTAAGCGTAAAGGTTCCGCCAAATACCCATGGTTGATGTGTCTTGCCAGATTAAATCGTTTTCTAGGATGGTATTAGAAGCACTTAAACTGCTTCCTGTGAAATTCTGGGCGGTAATAAGACCTGCAGAATCACTTGATAATTCTCCAGAAACCCCAATTTCAATGTATTCATAGATTAATTCTGATTCTGGACTGAATAAGGCAAATCCAGTATTAAAATGCAAAAAATGACGATCGCTCATTAATATAAGGTTACTAGCGTCGGTGGAAAGATAATTGCAGGCGTTTTCACCTTCAAATTCAAAAGCAGGCCTGCAGGTCACTTCTACACATAATCGTGAATCAAGTCCCTGTTCTTCAGTTACTATAAAGGTATTAGTTGTACCTTCTTTGTTTATGAAATTGATTACTTGACCATCTGTGTAGTGAACTAAAGCTAGCGTGGCCTCAGAATGTTCTATTTCTCCAATTTTTACATCTTGCCCGCTGCAGTCTCTGCGACATGCCGAAAGAAAAATTAGGAAGATTACAGCGGTCAAAATGGGCGAGTACCTTATAAAACTGTTCATTTTCATGCTACTTTTAAAAAAAATAGAAATTTATATTGGTCTAGAGTTGCATTGACAAGTATTGAAAATTGGATCAACTGACATTTATATATGTAAATATTTTATGATAAGATTTTTTATAACTAACTGATATTCATGGCCTCAAGTGCGTTATCCCGATTTAAAAACTCTGAGGCACCAAAATCAAAATTTATTGCATCAGAATAATAGTTGGTCTCGAACATATCAATAAATAAAATATGTAATTAAGCTTTGAATAAGTTTTCTAATAATTTCTAAATTTAGGACATATTCAAAATCTTTTATCGAAAACTTATAACGTGAAAACCATAGGAACTATGCGAAAATTAATTTCTTTCTGTTTTATATTTTGCCTCCTGGCATTTTTCGGGGCAACAGAAATGTTAGCTCAAGATGCGGCAGCTGATGCTGGCTCAGGAGGATTCCAAATGCTAAAAGAAAAATTTATTGAAGGTGATTGGAGGTTTATGATCCTCGTACTTATATGTCTTATCCTCGGGTTGGCATTTTGTATCGAAAGAATTATCACTTTAAACATAGCAACAACGAATACAGACAAGTTGCTTAACAACATTGAATCAAAATTAGCTGAAGGCGACATGGAAGGCGCTAAAGAAGTAGCTAAATCCACTCCTGGTCCTACTGCAAGTGTATTGTATGAAGGTCTTAGAAACGGTTCAAGTGCCGAATCTGCTGAAAAAGCGATCGTATCCTACGGTTCCGTTCAAATGGGATTATTGGAAAAAGGACTTGTATGGATTTCATTATTTATTGCCATTGCACCGATGCTCGGGTTTATGGGAACAGTAATCGGTATGATTCAAGCCTTTGATAGAATTGAAACAGTCGGTGATTTATCACCTTCCGTAGTTGCAGGGGGTATTAAGGTAGCCTTACTAACGACCGTATTCGGTCTTATCGTAGCAATTATACTTCAAATCTTTTATAATTATATCGTATCCAAAATTGACGGAATTGTCAATAGAATGGAAGATGCTTCTATCGGATTGGTAGATGTTATGGCAAGAAATGGAGTTTTCAAATAATTAAAGACAAGTATGAATTCATTATATAATTTATTCTCGGCTAAGGGTCAAATGTTTGCTTTCCTTCTAGGTGTAGCTTTAGTAGCTATCATCTTGATATCGGCAATCACAGGCCTTGGGAGTGCTGGCTATGATGTTGGCACAGATTTGAACCAGATTTTGAAATCAGAAGGAAATACAGAAACCTTTGATTTCTTTAATTTGGTTGTTGCCCTTCCTAGAATTCTAGTGATTTTAGCCATTGCATTAATTTTCATTTTTGGAATTATGCAGTTGATTAAAAATCCAAAGGGTTCTCTGAAGGTATTGGCAGGATTTGGTGTTGTTGCCATATTGTTCTTTATATTTTATAGCACAGCAGTTCCAGAGACTGGAGAAAGCAGATTGGCGATGCTGCATGGCAGATTTGATATTGGTGATACCGCTAGTAAACTGATTAGTGGCGGAATTAAAACTGTACTGACCTTGGGTGTAGGAGCAATTGCTCTCATGGTTATTTCAGAAGTAATAAATTTATTTAAATAACATGCCAAAGAAAAGTTCGAAAGATAGACTGAGCAATGAGATCAATGCAGGCTCGATGGCTGACATCGCTTTCCTACTATTGATTTTCTTCTTGGTTACGACTACCATTGATGTAGATAAAGGAGTACTGGTAAGACTTCCGCCATGGTCGGAAGATGAGCCGGAAACTGAAAAATTGAACAAACGTAATGTTTACTCTGTTCTTGTGAATGCCAATAACGAGTTGTTGGTGAGAGGAGAACCAGCAGATGTAAAGATGTTACGCGAAAATGCCAAAAACTTTATCATCAATCCGGACAATCGTTCGGACATGGCAGAGACACCGCAGAAAGCAATTATTTCATTGAGAAATGATAGAGGTACTAAGTATGGTACCTACCTTGAAGTTTACAATGAATTAAAGGCAGCATATACCGAACTTAGAAATGTAGAATCCCAGAAAAGATTTGGGAAGGATTTTGAGTTCCTCGACAGAGATAAAAGAAGAGAAATTATTAACGCTATTCCACTGATTTTATCAGAGGCAGAGCCAACCGATTTTGGAGAAGAATCTTAAAACTTAGAGTATGTCAAAATTTCAAAAGAAAAGAGGTAAAGCCAATCCGGAGATTTCTACGGCTTCTTTGCCTGACATTATCTTCATGCTTTTGTTCTTTTTTATGGTTGTAACTGTATTGAGAGATTCAAGCTTAAAAGTAGAGGTAGTCGTTCCACAAGCAACAGAATTAACAAAGCTTGAGAAGAAGTCTTTGGTTAATTACTTATACATGGGAACGCCTAAAGCTGCAGAGAAAGCTATCTACGGAACAAAGCCAAGATTACAGTTGGGAGATAAAATTGCTGATTTAGATCAGATTCCTCTTTTTATTGCACAGCATAGAGAGAAGGTACCTGAAGCACAACAAACGCAGATCACTTCTTCTCTTAGAGTGGATGGTGAGGTGACGATGGGAATTGTTTCAGATGTGAAGACGCAGTTAAGAAAATCAGGACAATTAAAAGTAAATTATTCAGCGAAACCAAGACCTGAATAGTAGATTTTTGAATAGATAAAAAAGGGATTCCGAACATCGGAATCCCTTTTTTTATGGGGTGTTTTATTCTTTTTATTATCTAAGCCTATCCATCGAACTTACCAATTTATCATCCTTGCTCACGAAGTAGTTGGCAATCATTGAAAAGACGATGGCTCCCACTGGGAAATAGAGACCCATCTCATCACTCATTTCAACGGATTTATCCAAGGTAGATCCTGCATTTAAAAACAGCAGAGAGGCAGCTACTATGACCAATAGAGAGAAAATGATGCTGAGATAACCAATTCTTTTCTGAACGGATCTATTCTTAAATAAAAAGATGCTTACCAAGGGCAGGATTACAGCAAGAGCTGCTACGACTAGTAAAATCGTGTTGTCTTGGACATCGAAGAGCTTATCTTCAAGATAAGGTGTGGCTGATTGATCACTTGAAGCTAGAGGCTTCAAAAATACTATGCTTGCGCAAATGGCAGCCATTAGATAAAATATAGATTGTATCCTCTGAATCATTTCAAATATTTTCACAAAAAAAATCTAAAAAGAACAATTATCAAGGATAGATTCAATTTATTTATAACAATAACATAAATATGGATAGACCAAAGCTGGTCAGGCACACGGAAAAAAGTTCTCATTATCGGCATCTCGAGAAGATGTCTACGCTTGAAATACTTGAAAACATCAATAGAGAAGATCAGATGGTGGCCACGGCTGTTCAGAAAGAAATAGGGGCCATTTCAAGGCTTTCTGAAGCCGTTTATGAAAAACTTAATCTTGGAGGCCGACTCTTTTACATTGGTGCTGGGACAAGTGGGAGATTGGGGATCGTAGATGCTTCGGAGTGTCCACCGACCTTTGGGGTTCCTCATGGTATGGTGATCGGCATCATTGCTGGAGGTGATTCAGCGATCAGAAAGGCGGTGGAATTTGCAGAAGACAGAGAGGAGATCTCTTGGAAAGATTTAGAATCTTATAAAGTAAGCAGTTTGGATATTGTGGTGGGTATTGCTGCCTCTGGAACAACGCCGTATGTCATCTCAGGTCTTAAAGCTTGCCAGAATAATGGAATCTCCACCGGCTGCATTACCTGCAATAAGAATACTCCCTTAAGTGATGTTTCAGATTATCCTGTGGAGGTTGTCGTGGGTCCAGAATTCATTACAGGAAGCACAAGAATGAAGGCAGGGACTGCACAGAAATTGGTTCTTAATATGTTGACGACTTCTGTGATGATAAAGTTAGGACATGTGCTTGATAACAAGATGGTGGACATGCAATTGAGTAATCATAAATTGGTTGATAGGGGAACGCAGCTGATTGTGGAAGGAAGTGGTCTGGCCTATGAAGAGGCGAAGGAGTTGTTGTTGAAGTTTGGGAGTGTGAGAGGGGCGCTGGATAGTTTAGGTGGGTGAATTTTTATTGTTTGAATTGGGATTTTTAGGAGGATTGGATTGCGTAAGATGCGAAGCTCTTATTGTAAAAATTCTATAACCAACCTGAAGAACCATAATAAAGTGAGGCTTGAATTGTACGTAAAAAATACGTACATTGGAGTAAAATTAGTCAAAATGCTAAGCATTGAGCAGTTATTGAAAGAAGTTGAACCTGAATTGGCGGAAAAAGAGGCAAGACTTGATATTCGCTTAAACGGAATTCATAAGATGTTTTTAAAGCAAGTTTATAAAACTGCGGGTTATAGATCTTTAAGTGCATTTATTATTCAAGCCGCAATAGAAAAAGCAGAGGCAATCATTGAAAAAGAAAAAGTAATACTAGCATCTGAAAGAGATAAGCAAAAATTCTTTTCGACCTTGCTCAAGACAGCTGAACCAAACGTTGCTTTAAAGAAGGCGACAAGAGCATTTAAAAAATCTATCAAATAGCCTTGGAATATTTAACTGTCCCACTAGGTAAATCATTCAACCGGAAGGATTTTGATTGCGGTAAGTCATCGTTAAATGAATACATCAAAACCCAAGTTAGTCAAGATGTAAAGAAAAAACTTTCAGTATGTTTTGTTCTATTGAATTCAGATCAGAATACAGTGGAAGGGTATTATACTTTATCATATGGAAGTATTCCATATGAAGATGTTCCAGAAAATTTAAGGAAAAAGTATCCCAAATCCTATGATTATATTCCAGTGACATTACTTGGAAGATTGGCCATTTGTAACAAAATAAAAGGTCGCGGATTAGGGAGTAAAATTCTTATTGATGCTTTAAAAAGGAGTCTAAAAGTTACAGAACAAGAATTAGGATCTGTTGCTGTAATAGTCGATCCACTTGATCAGGATGCAGAGAAATATTACCACCATTACGGATTTGTGAAGTTACCAAATAGTGGTAAAATGTTTTTGGATATGAAAACCATCAAGAAGTTGAAACTGTAAAAGTCATTGGGTAACAACGGAAAAATAATTCTAGCAAAACATTGTCCAATTTTTCTGTTGGTATTTATATGATTCTTACTAGAATGGCTTTAGCCTTTGAAACGCGCCTGAATGATGATTTTCAAAATAGGAGGTTTTCATGATGAGGTATTACTTTTTAATACATTCATTCAAAGCGTAAAAATTTCTTCCACTAAGAACCAAAATCCTGCACATTTATTAAATCCAGTAAATTCTGATTCAAACGTTGAGGAAATTTCTCACATAGAAAACCATGTTCAAAAGTGTGACTTTAAGTGACAACCTAATTAATAAAATTAGACCCACCTTCTTCCATCTTCCTCATATGTTCTTCCATTTGTTTTTCAAGCAATCTTTCTGCTTTGGTTTTATGGAAGGTGTCTCTAGGGAGGAAGTATTCTTGGTTAGAAATTTCATTTGCCCAGGAGGGCGCTTTTTTAATTTCATCTTCTTCTATGACTTCCTTAAATATGTAGGCCGTTAAGGTTCCGACCATGGCTCCGAATAAGTGACTTTCCCATGAGATGTCATCTTTTAAAGGTAATAATCCATAAAAGTATCCACTGTACAATACGGTAACGGAAAGGGCTAGGGCGATGGCCTTCAGATTCTTTCTAAAGAATCCAGAGAACATTACAAAGCTTAATAAACCATAAACGACACCACTGGCACCAATGTGATAAACGGGTCTAGCAAACAGCCAAACGATAAAGCCGGTAAGTACGTAAATGATTCCGAAGGAAGGCGCTGCGACCTTGGGGTAGAAGTAGTAAATGACACCCGTCAAAACAAAGAATGGAAAGGTGTTAGAGATTAAATGCTCGAAGTTATCGTGGACTAGGGGGGCTAGGAATATTCCCTTGATACCTTCTGCTTTTCTTGGATAAATACCTAAGTGTGAAAAGCTATTATCTGTCATCAATCCAAATAGATGAACAGACCATAATAGTAATACGCAAAGCCCTGCAAACTTCAAGGCACCTAGGATCAATTTTTTCTGCCTATTTGGGCTCCGCATATCTCTGTGTTAAACGTATTTTCTCTGAACCAATTTCAGAAAGGTTTTTACTTTCTTTTCTTTTTCAGGGATAAGCCATTCATTCGTTTCAGCTACTCCACTTAAGAATTTTGATGCTTCCTCGTATGATTTAAAACTGTTCAGTTTTTCTATGGTTTCATCAAACGAGGACCGATCTCCGCTGAATAATTCTTTTACTGTGAATATCTTTTCATTGATACTCATGGATTTTCCAATATCCTTAATGCTTGTTTTGGCTAGTTTGTCTGATAGTTCGCTGCCTTCTTCGATGGAAAATAAACTTACAAAGGCCACTGAACTAACCTTTGCTTTTGCCTCCGCCGCAGGTTTGGCAGCCTTTGGAGCTTCCTCAGCCTTGTGAGCAGCTTCTTCCTTCTTTTCTTCAACGACGACTGGTTTCTTTGTTTCAACCTTTGCCACAGGGGGGGCAATTACTGGCGCAACAACTGGTGTAGCAGGTGTAACACTGTCATTTACAGACTGGAGGAACTTATTAGTATAGGACTTTAAGAGCTCTATTTCCATTTCATCTACACTTCCATCCTCCTTCAATCGCTCGTAAAAGCTGGTTAATTTCTTTAAATTTTTATCTGATTGTTCGAATTTCATGTTCGTATTTGTTTCAACTAGTTAGGAACTTTTAATTTGGCAGTTCAAATATATTTAATTCAATAAAGCTTTATCTGTGTACAAATGATAATTTATTGTCAAATGAAAATCAGATATTCGCACAGTCATTGAAATAAACCCAACGTACAGAAGATATGTTTCTTGAACCAAGTTTTAGAGGTCAACGGAGTGGATGGATAGAGGTTGTCTGTGGTTCCATGTTTTCTGGGAAGACAGAGGAGTTAATCCGCCGTTTAAAACGGGCTAAATTTGCCAATCAGAAGGTGGAAATCTTTAAACCAAAGAAGGATACACGATATCATAATACACAAGTGGTCTCACATGATGAGAATTCAATCCACTCGATACCGGTTGAAAATAGTCAAGACATCTATGAGCATATCAAAGAAATTGATGTTGTAGGCATTGACGAGGCACAATTTTTTGACGCGGAACTTGTAGATGTATGTCAGAGATTGGCTATTAAAGGTAAACGAGTCATCATCGCTGGGCTTGACATGGATTACCGTGGTTTGCCCTTTGGTCCCATGCCTAGTCTACTAGCAGTTGCGGAATATATTACGAAGGTTCATGCCATCTGTCCGCATTGCGGAAACCTGGCGACACATTCTTACCGACTGAGTGAAGAAGAGGAAACTGTCGTGCTAGGGGAGAAAGATAAATACGAACCGCGTTGCCGAGTCTGTTATGAGATGGGTAACATTCTCAACTTTAGCATGCTTTAAGCTTTCGCAAATTTATATAAATTTGCATGGCAATCAGGGTATGGTGTTTTCTTAATAATATAAGGTGACCGCTCTGCGGTCAAAAAACATTATCCCTGGGGGGGCTAATGTAGGGGGACCGCTCTGCGGTCAAGAAGGGATTCCGCATTCCAGTCGTAATGGGGTATCGTGTTTGCTTTCAAGATGAGATTGCGTGCTACAGTCATAATAGGTTCCGCTCTGCGGTCAAGAAGGGATTCCGCATTCCAGTCGTAATGGGATATCGTGTTTGCTTTCAAGATGAGATTGCGTGCTACAATCATAATGGGTTCCGCTCTGCGGTCAAGAAGGCATTCCGCATTCCAGTCGTAATGGGATATCGTGTTTGCTTTCAAGATGAGATTGCGTGCTACAGTCATAATGGGTTCCGCATTGCGGTCGGGAATGGATTCCGCATTCCAGTCTTAATGGGATATCGCGTATGCTTTCAAGATGAGATTGCGTGCCACAGTCATAATGGGTTCCGCACTGCGGTCAGGAAGGGATTCCGCATTCCAGTCGTAATGGGATATCGTGTTTGCTTTCAAGATGAGATTGCGTGCCACAGTCATAATGGGTTCCGCTCTGCGGTCGGGAATGGATTCCGTATTCCAGACTTAATGGGATATCGCGTTTGCTTTCAAGATGAGATTGCGTGCCACAGTCATAATGGGTTCCGCACTGCGGTCAGGAAGGGATTCCGCGCCGCGGCCATCGACCGCAGAGCGGTCCTCTTACATTAGCAATATGCAATATTGCGGGTTTTATGACCCCAGAGGGGTCACCCAATTAATCATCAGGATAACCAAGGAAAGTAAGCATAGGATTCTTTATAACTCAATTATCGTCTCATTTCTACTAGCAATTTTAGCGCCCAACCAAGTGGCAAAGATGGTCAATGGTATGTCTATCAAGCCAAATCTCATATCATGACCCATGACAACAAAATTAGTGATGGTAGCAATGATTATAATCAGCCCAGCCATCCATCCTGTCCTATTCTTAAATCTAGCTGAGATGGTTCCAGCGATAAAACTTGCGGCGAAGGCACCAAGGACATGACCTAGAATCACTAGGGCCTGGGCACTCATCGGCATCATGGCTACAAGCCTCGCTCGGTCGTCAGGATTGGTCGGATCTAAGCCTTCTGGAATGTCAAAAAAGTTGGGCATAAATTGTTGAGATATGGCCACTAAAAATATGCCAACGACCACTCCAATTACTCCGCCTAAAATACTCCTTCCCATCTATAAAAATTTTAATAACCTATGGCAGAATCGTCTCCTCTCACATCCGCTGCTCCCTCAATTTTACCATCGGGCGAAACTACAATTACTTCCACTCTTCCAATAGCTCCCCGTTCTTTTATTGAATGTCCCATGGCTTCCAATTGGGATCTAGTATCTGAAGTAAAACCATCTTTCTCCATAAGGATTACATCTGGTAACCATTGATGATGAAACCGCGGTGATTTTACCGCATCATAGCCACTCATATCATATTCAACGATGTTGATAATGGTCTGTACAACACTGGTAATTATGGTTGATCCCCCAGGCGTACCTACGATGATCTGTGTTCCGTCTGGTTTGGTAGCAATGGTAGGAGTCATGCTACTGAGCATTCTTTTCTGAGGTTCAATTTTATTCGCCTCATTTCCGATGAGTCCAAACATGTTGGGAACCCCTGGTTTTACCGAGAAGTCATCCATCTCATTGTTCAACAAAAAGCCGGCGCCAGCGACCACTGTTTTGGCTCCATAAGCACCGTTGATTGTTGTGGTTAGGGAGACGGCATTTCCATCTTTATCAAGCACGCAGAAATGAGTTGTCTCTTCGCTTTCTTTGAAATTTCCAGCTTCGACATTGTCAGAAACACTTGCTTTTTTAGGATCGAAAGTAGACATTCTTGAGCGTAGATATTCTGGTTGAAGAAGCTCTGATATTGGCACAGGATAAAAATCACTGTCGCCGAGATGTTCGGCCCGATCCGCATAGACTCTTCGTTCTGCTTCTACCACATGATGAATCATTTCCACAGAATGGTGGTCCATTTTTTCAATGTGATAGGGATCAAGCATTTCTAATATTTGCAGAAGCGCAATTCCTCCACTTGATGGGGGAGGCATGCTTACCACCTCGTAGCCAGAGTACTCTCCGACAATCGGATCTCTCCATTGAGATTTATATTGAATCAGGTCTTCATATGAGATGATTCCATTGCTTCTTTTCATTTCCGCAACGATGCTATCAGCCACCCAGCCCGTATAAAAACCATCTCTTCCTTTGTCTGCAATTGCTTGCAAGGTATTTCCAAGCGCCGTCTGCACTAGCAAACCGTCCGTACCATATTCTTCTCCCAGCGCTACCTTCTTAGTAGACAATGAATCTATTTCTCCTCTGACTTCTTCTAGCCCTTTTTGTTGTCTATCTGTGAGTATAAAACCATCCTTGGCTAGTTTGACAGAAGGCATAACTAAGGCCTTCCAATCCTTTAATTTTGAGAATTTATGAAAGGCTTCCCACATTCCATCGACGCTGCCTGGAACTCCTGCCGCTAAATGGCCATCCTTGCTCAATCGATCGATTGGATCTCCATTTTCATCTAGATACATGTCTGTAAAGCCATTGATCGGCGCTTTTTCTCTGAAATCTAGGGTGTATTTACTTCCATCTGCTTCTCTATAGACCATAAATCCACCACCACCGATGTTTCCAGCATTCGGATAGGTTACAGCGAGGGCAAATTGTACAGCAATGGCTGCATCTACAGCATTTCCGCCCTTTTTAAGGATATCTACACCTATTTGAGAGGCCAGCGGATGGGCAGAAACCACCATTGCAGTGTCGGAATAGGTCTGTTTATCCTTTGGGATTTCAATTTCAACAAGTTTGTTGTCGTTCTTGCAGGCAAACAAGCAAACAAGACAGATTAGACTGAATAATGCATTTCTTTTCATGTAATGTAAAATATGAAATATTTTCTTGCGTTTAAGAATTTGTGTTTTTCACTCAGGTATATCTATCTTTGTACTACCTACATTTTCGCACCCATCCCTTAGGTAGATTACTGTTAAATTAATTTCAATGAAATTTCAAGACATAAAAGTTCTCGCATTGGTTTGTCTATTCGCGACTGCTGCAATGACTCAATTAAGCGCTCAGAATGCCCCTAAATTTGTAAATGAATTTTTGAACATTGGTGTGGGAGCTCAGGCGCATGGGATGTTTGGGAGTGTTGCGGCTTCTATAGATGACGTAACAGCAGGTTACTGGAACCCAGCTGGTTTAAACAATATTGATGAACCTTTTCAGGTATCAGCCATGCATGCCTCGTGGTTTGGAGGAATCGCTAATTACGATTACTTCGGAGCGGCAAAAAGGTTGGGATCTAACTCAAATCCGACGGTAGGAGCATTAACTGTGATAAGAATGGGGATCGATGGCATTCCTAACACTTTAAGTTTGGTAGGGCCTGACGGTTCTATTAACTATGATAATGTTACTGAATTTTCAACAGCGGATTATGCCGTTCTTGTATCTATTGGAAAAAGACTTAAGAGTCTAAACTTGAATTATGGTGTGTCCGCGAAGGTTATTAACCGTAGAATCGGGCCTTTTGGTTCTGCTTGGGGTTTTGGCTTTGATGCAGGTATACAATATGAAACCAATGGTTTTAAATTCGGCCTAATGGCTAGAGATGTAACGACAACGGTTAATGCTTGGTCTTTCAACATAAGCTCTGAAAACGAAGCAATATTATTGGCTACTGGTAATGATGTGCCCATCTCTTCTACAGAAATAGCTTTGCCAAAATTGGTTTTTGCTGTTGCTAAATCAGGAGAAAGTGGCTTACTTAGTTATACGGTTGAGGCTGATCTTCGATTATCAAGCGATGGTACTCAATCTGGGATATTGTCTGGTGATCGTATAGGACTTGATCCGACCTTCGGTGTAGAAGTAGGTTATGATGAGCTGGCTTTCTTAAGATTTGGACTCGGGAATATGCAGAATATTATAAATGAAGTGAATTCCGCTAATACTAAGTTTTCATTACAACCCAACATCGGCTTAGGCGTAAGCTTGGGCAGATTGCAGATAGATTATGCTCTGACCAACATCGGAAGTGTAGCAGAGGCTCTAGTTTCTCACATATTTTCATTGAAGCTTAACTTTGACTCCAACTATTAAACAGTTGCTAAAACTCTGGTGATTTTAGATTTTTAAAGTGTCCATTTAAAGAAGCTCTTTCTTTTAGTTCCTCCGCCTTTTCAAGTGCGGGGATAAATTTGATAAGGTGATTCTCTATGAACTTTAAACGTTGACTTTCTGCGCGTATGGTTAACAATCTTATTTTTTCTTCCATGCTCAACCCTACATGGTGAGATATTTTATAGCTCGTAAAGTCATCTCTAAAACGACTGATGGGAAGATCGATGTTCAATAAATCAAACACTTTTTCTAAGAGTTCAAGTAATTTATTTATCTCCCTTGGATCCGATTGCTCATCATCTGTCAAATAACTTACGCTGGCTGCTGCATATAATTTAGGATGGTGAATCTTTTCAAAATTATGTATTTGATAAACCCTGACGCCCTCAGTCTTTATATCCATTTTCCCATCTTCGTAGACTTTACTCATCGACACGACCTTCATCTCTGTGCCGAAGAATATCAACTGTCCATTGTGAAAGGGTGGTATTCCAAAGTGTGTTCCATTCGCCCAACAATCATTAACTAACTGCTTATATCTATCTTCAAATATGTGTAGGTTAAGCTTCTCACCAGGGAATGCCACCAATGATAATGGGAACTGCGGTAGTATATTTTCTTCTGCATCCATAAGACTCTTAACAATATATAGTTGAATTAAGTTTAAGCTTTCGCAAATGAATGTTTGCAACTAATACTGGGTTTAATAAAAGAATACACATTTGCGTAAGCGATGATATTCATGGAAACCTCCAGTAAAATAAGCCCTCTCCTGTTCAAATTACTTCTAGACTACTCTTAAAATACTGCATTTATTTTTGCTTGGCACAATACATATTACGATTTGGTATAATGTTTGCTTTTTACCTCTATGTATTAAAAAATTCAATCATATGTTGAATTCTAAATACAAAAAGCCTCTATGAATGAAGAGGTTGCAGATTTTTTAAAACTGAGAATGATACTAGAATTATTTTTTAAACAGGAAAACTTAAAAAAAGAAAGTAAGTACTCAAAACTTTTTATTATGAGAACATTATTACAAAAACTAAAAGTGCCCGTCGGCTTCCTACCCATCTTTTTGATGGTAGCGATGCTTCAGGTCGATGCTTTTAGTCAGCAATGTGATGTTATTGCAGTTGACTGCGAAATCGTCGGGTGCCCAGAAGAAACCGAGGTGTTTATAGGAAGTGAAATTACTCCTCCTCCTCCAGATTTACCCTTCTGTGGTTATGTTTACACTTTACCTGGTCTTAGTGGATCCGGTGAATGTGTTACTGGTGATTACAGAATAGAGTTAAAGGAGTATGTATTGTATCAATATAATACTACGCCTATGACTCAACCAGTAGGAACTATAGCATCGACGCAAGCTGGGGCTACGAATAACACTGTGACTTTTCCAAGTCCAGGCACCTATGTTTTACTCTATCATTTATTCGACGAGAGTGCTACAGATGGTGATGCAATTCCAGATGCATGTTGTACTTCTACCGTAGAGGTAAAAGTTGCACAATCAATTGCTTGTAACGATCAAGTTCAAGTAACCATGGATGGTGAGTGTAATGCAACCATCACGCTTGATATGATTCTTGAGGGCGAGGATGGAGCTTGCAATTATAATGATCATTACTTAATGACCATTGATGGCTTTGGAACAAATGAAACTGAAATTACAATTGATACTCCTGGAGAGTATTCCGTAACGGTGTTCACACCTACCGGTGAACAATGCTGGGGATCAATCTTGGTAGAAGATAAGATCAG